>Ga0209060_10000052_pt1 | contig 318280 bp, 297 predicted proteins | sample Coa_R1_8_FD_187155 | JGI IMG/M metagenome (GOLD analysis project Ga0209060, IMG submission 187155) | Surface soil microbial communities from Centralia Pennsylvania, which are recovering from an underground coalmine fire - Coalmine... | ecosystem: Environmental > Terrestrial > Soil >... | reverse complement strand
CCTTATGTCCAGCTCGTCGTGGAAGCGGTGAACGCTGCCGTACCCGGCAGCTACACGGAAGTCGACCTGCCGTCGGGGCCGAGAAGAGACCATCCTAGACGCAGAAGTTAGGATCCTTCGCAAAGAACGCTCAGGATTTCGGCTGCGGGCTTTCGCGGCAGGAGTGCCCGCGCCACACAGTCCCGCTGGGCCTGGTACTGCCCGCGCCAAGTGCGTGAGCCCGTTCGGCACGCTTAGGGTAACTGCGGTCGTTGCCGGCATAAATGAGAGCCAGGTTGAGAAATCAATCTGGCTCTTTCCTTTTTGCTATGTAACATCCGTGCCCCTTTCGGCCAAGAATCTGGATCGTTGCTTACGAGGTTGCGATCCAGGAGTTGGTACAGAATTCTCAACGAGCGTGTGTTTTTCTGGCTAGACGGTGAACGCTTAATTACTCTGATGTCTGCTGTTGAGTACGCAGACAAGGAGCATACGGTATTGCGGATTGATTCATCCGGCATTGTGGAACGGTACGCGAATCAAATCGAACTAGCTCACATGAATACCGGAAACACGCGCCCCTTTCCGCATCCGAGAGGGCCGGATACCTTCCGTTGCATGGAAGACTATGACTACGACGGTCGTCGTAAATTGGCAAACTACTCATCAGTGGTCGAACTGACCGTGTTAGGCGGGGTGGCTGACATCCAGAAGGATGTTAGACGGGTGGAACACGCGTCCATGGCGAAGGGGGTATATTCGACCACGGAAGTGTTATTCCCATGAGGAGGAGTGGGATGGCTGGGGGATTCCTCCTGTCTCGCTTTGCTTGTGCGTTGGAACGCCAAGGCCTTTTGGGCGCCGCAGATAGCGGCCCGATACGGCTGGGCCGCTGGACAGCCGGGGGCGGCTGTCCCCACATGGGTTGCGGTGGTGCACAGTGCGTTTGGATGGCTACTTTCGAGGGGTCTACTTTCGAGGGTAGTGGCTTTCCTGGAAAGGGGGTTATTTTCTTGACTCTGATTTTTGGGGATGGAATGATTTAGGTGTAGCCGAAGTGGCTGAGTTTAGCCCCTTCCGACCGGGTGGTCGGAGGGGGCTTTTGTGTTTTGGGAGGACGTCTCGGAGGGACGAGGGCGGGGGGAGATGGAGGTCCTTCGGCGACAAAGAACGTCGCCTCAGGATGACAACGTTGGGAGTGGGTGGCGGTAATAAGGAAGCGAGCCAAACGCGCGAATTATTGCGTCGCAAAAGACGCGACGCATCGCGCGGCTCGCCCGGGGTCCCTCGGCGACGATAAAGCTGTCGCCTCGGGATGACAAGGGGCGACGATGAAGCCGTCGCCTCGGGATGACAAGCGGCGACGATGAAGCCGTCCTTCAATGACAGCGAGTGGGAAATCGGAAAAGGGGTTTTGGGTATGAATGAGGATGGAGTGGGTGAGGCGGTGGTGATTGAGGAAGGGATTTCGATTTGGGCTGGGGCGGATCCGGGGTTTGGGTCAAATTCAAAAGCAAGGTCAAGGGCAAGGTCAACGGCAGCGGACAGGAGTGTCCACTCCACACCAGCGGACAGGAGTGTCCGCTCCACAGCAGCGTTTATTGAGGGGATGACTCCGAAGGAGTTGGGGGAGTTGGCGGAGGCGGAGTTTTTGCACCGGGCTTTGGGGATGGGGATGGCGATTGCGAAGCCCTGGGGCGAGAGCCAGGCTTATGACTTTATTGTGGATGATGAGGGGAGGTTGTGCCGGGTGCAGGTGAAGGCGGCGTTCCGGGAGGGGCCGGAGGGAGGGTATAGCTTGCGGGCATACCGGAGTTCGGAGAAGTGTTACACGGAAAAAGAGATTGATGCGCTGGCGGGATATGCGGCTCCGGAGAATGCGTGGTATTTGTTTCCGGTGCGGGTGATTAAGAAAGTGAAGTCGCTGAAATTGTTTCCGGGGAGCAAGGGGAGACGATCGAAGTTTGAGAAGTGGAGAGAGGCTTGGGAGGTGGTGGGGGGACGGATGAGGCAAGGGCGGAAATAGACGTCAGAATGCGCTGCGGCAAGCTCAGGTAAAGTGCGGTCGTTGCCGCGGGCGTGAAAAAGGCTACGTTCAGAATGAGCGTGGCCTTTGCTTTTGCAGTGAGGAGGGGGAGATTCTTCGGAAAGAACGCTCAGGATTTCGGCTGCGGGTTTTCGCGGGCAGGAGTGCCCGCGCCACACAGTCCCGCTGGGCCGGTGGTACTGCGCGCCAAGTGTGTGGGAGCCTTTCGGCAGGCTCAGGGTAAACTGCGGTCGTTGCCGGCGTGAAAAAAGGCCAGCCTGAGAAATCAGATTGGCCTTTCCTTTTGCCGCATCTATCCCGGTCTAATTCTCTAATTCGTACGATGCGCAGGTAGAGGTTGCTTGGGAAGCTTGCCCAGTTCTGTGGTCCAGTCTTGCACGTGAGTTCCCGTTGCCCATTGCACCATTACCATTTCGCCGGCGGGGAGTGTGAGAAGCAACTTTCCCGGCACACCCTTTCGGGCTTCAAAAAAACGCATTTCCGATTTCGTGATGGCAATCAGCATGTCGCCATCCGGGGAGGCGAACGCGTCAGAAATGTCGCCGATTCTGGAACGAATCACTTTCCAGTCAAGCGGAGTCATGACGTCGCCTGTCACCGCAGCAGGTAACTGGAAATGTATGGGCGCATCCGCTGCACATTCGAAAAATCCGAGACTCTGGTGAGCATAGGGACGCCAGCTCCCGCTCTTATGTTCAACCCTCCAGCCCATGTCCTCATCGTTGGAAGTATCGCCGCATGCAGTGCCAAAGGAGTTGGTTCCTTGCTTCGGCAAAGCTTTGAAGTAAGCATCGCGAGCCGCCGGGCCGAGTTGTCCGAAACCTATAGCTTGATAATCAAAATGCCGCACTGAGTATTTTTTGGTAATGCGGCCGCCGCGGCCGGCCTCGCATGCCTCCGAACCCCCTTCTTCCATGCTCATCCCCATTATTTCCGGCGAGAGATAATGAATCGAAGCCAGAGCGAAGCCACACTGCGCAAGTTTGCCCTTATCTTCCTCCGAGCGACCATAAAGCGGCGCATAGTCTTCCGGTTTGTGCAATGGACATGGCCCGCTTTCTCCTATCGGTGATGTCTTGCCTACGGGTGCGGCCCAGACGTCTTGCGTCAGGCTCTCAATAGGAAAATCCTTGTTCGAATCGTCGATTGCGCACCTTTGACTGATGCCTACGTGCCAGAAACCATCTCTCCTGGGAACGATCAGTTCGGGCAAGGTGGCGAGTATCTTCAATTCCCCATTTGCGTCGCGTGCAATCCACAGGGTTCTGTAACTCGGGGGGTGGATCGTGCTGAAATCGTCGTAGTCACCGCTCTGGTCGGTGATCGCATCAGTGACTCCAAGCAGCACTCCAGATCGTTGCGCGGAGATCGTACCCACAAATTGAAGAACCAGTGAAATCAGGAGCGATACTTTCATGCAGCGCATACGATCTGATTTTACCTGCTCAGGATTTCGGCAGAATGTAAGTGCCCCACCGGCGTCGCTAGATCGCGGCGTCGATGGGGCACTTTGCCCGCAAGGAGGAAAGTATGAGAATGGTGCGCAGGGCCGTTGGCAGGATCGGCGGATTGCGCACGAGTGGGATGCGATGTGGCCCTCGAGGGATCGTGGCTAGGGAAGAGTTTTTCGGGAAATACGGGCGGGGCAGGAGACGGTGGGAAGAAGGCGGCCGGAGTGCGAAATCTCGGTTTCACATCGGGGGCGCGGCGCGGGGCGGAGATGCAGTCGGGCGCGAGGTCGAATGTCTGGATCTTGTTGTAAAATAGACACACTTGTGGAATCGTTTTTACAGGAATTTCACACTCCCCTAGTAGTTTATTTTCATATAGATACGCGGATGTACCGGTGGTCCCAGGAGTTGTCCCACTTCGGTAACTCGCAGTAACACTCAACTGCAACTAATCTGGTGGGGAAGGGTTTTTATTGCAAGGGAAAGCCATGCCTAGTCTGGGGAGAATACGGCGCGCGCTGAGCACGTTTTTGGTGCTGGCGTCGATCTCCGTTTGGGCGCATGCGTCGTCGGCGACGCTGCTGCTGGAAGAGCCCTACGGCAAGCTGGGATTTTTTGCGGCGACCGGGCATGCGGCAGTGTACTTGTCGGGCGTGTGCGCGGAGACGCCGCTCAAGTTGCGGCCGTGCGCTCCGGGAGAACTGGGAGTGGTGATCAGCCGTTATGACGGCGTGAGTGGATATGACTGGGTGGCGATTCCGCTGATCCCGTATTTGTATGCGGTGGACGGGACGGACGAGATTCCGCTGTTTGCGGACGCGAAGTTGGTGAACTTCCTGCGCGACCAGTACCGGCGGAAGCATCTGGAAGAAGCTGTGCCCGATCTGGAGAGCGGGGCGGCGCCGGGGGGGAACTGGTATGAGTTGGTGGGTTCGTCGTACGACCGGACCGTGTACGCGTTCGAGATCGAGACGACGGAGGCGAAGGACGCAGAGTTTATCGAGAAGTACAACGCGGCGGAGAACCGGTCGCATTTTCGGACGGTCTCGCACAACTGCGCGGACTTCGCCAAGGACGTGATCAATTTTTATTATCCGCGGTCGCTGCATCGCAGCGTGGTGGCGGATGTGGGGATCACGACGCCGAAGCAGATGGCGAAGACGATGATGAAGTACAGCGCGCACCATCCCGAGCTGAAATTTGCACGCTGGGTGATCCCGCAGATTCCGGGGAGCCTGGCGCGAAGCGCGCCGGTGCATGGCGTGGTGGAATCCTTTTTGAAGTCGAAGAAATATATTGTGCCGAGCGCGATTGTGAGCCCGGTGTTTGCCGGCTGCGTGGTGGCGGTGTATGTGGGGACGGGGGCGGGGCGTTTCGATCCGTCGAAGCAGGCGCTGGTGTATAACGCGGAGCGCGGGCTGCAGCCGCCGCTGGGAGATGAAGATCGGCGGGCGTTTCAGTTGGAACTGAATCATTTTATGGCGAGCCATCCTGCGGCCGAGCGGGCGGACTTGTGGTTCGATCCTTTTGGAAAGAGCGGAACCCGCGTGGAGAAGTGGGGGCGGCTGCTGCACGATGCGGCGCCTGAGTTGGATAGCGACGGGCGCCCGGTGTTGCGGCTACACGAAGGCGCGGATGTGGTGAGTCTGGGCGTAGCGGCGAGCAACATCCTCGACAGCCATGCGCCGGAGCAGCTGACGCAGAAAGTGCTGGAGGCGCGGCTGCAGTCGGAGCTGAGGAAGGGGAATGCTCCGAAAGTTTCCGAAAGCGACGTGGAGCATGACTGGAACCTGCTGCAGCAAGTAAGCGGGCCGGATACGGAAGTGGCGCGTACGCGGAGCGGATTGCAGCCGGGCATGCGGGGCGGAAACCGGCCTTAGGTCCTCTTGCTCTGCGAGCAATCGCCTGATTGCGACGATCGACGCGCGAACGACATGCTACAACCAACCTCAAAATCAGAAATAAATAAGTTCGAAAAGGCAATCCTCTCTCATAAAGGAATGTCCAGGCCCGCCTTGCGCAAGCCCTCGATCGCCTGCTCCACCAGTTCCGGCTCAAATAACCTCTGCAACCCGGGCCGTGCCAGTTGGCCGGCGTGCGGATTTAATTGCAGCAGTTCCCGTAGCGCTTTTTGGGCCTCTTCTGACTGCCCGAGCTGCCCATAAACCATGGCCAGCGTCATAGGAACCCAGAGGAAATTAGGCAGATTGATCTTCAGCGCGTACTCCAGCGCCTTTTCGTAATCGCCCTTGCGATAGGAGTCAAAGCACAGCGGAAACCAGAACCAGTCGGGATGATTGGGATTGAGATTCAGAGCGCGCGTCACGAGAGCGCAGCCCCGCTCCCATTCCCCTGCGTAGGCGATGTAGCTGCCGAGGTGGCCGACGTTGCATCCATCCATCGGATTCAAGGTGAGGGCGCGGTCGGCGGCGATTCGGAAGGCGTGTTTCTCTCCGCGAAAATAGTGGGCCATGGCCAGCGCGTGATGTCCCCGATGACCGGATGGGTCGAGCGCGATCGCCCTGCGCGCGGCTGCAAGCATGCGTTCCAAAGGATCGGGTTTGGGATTGAATCCAGATTCGTATTCATCCTTGATCGTAAGTGACAACATCGACCAGGCGTAAGCGAAGTTGGGCGCAACTTCGACCGCGCGTTCCAACGCCTCGCGGACGATTGCATGTTCTTCAGGAGAAATCCGTTCGGCATAGCTGAACGCGCGCCATACTGCTTCATAGGGGCTCAGCTCCTCTGGCTTCTTGCTGCGAACACTTTCCCCCAAAGTATGAGGTAGAATTCCGTGGGCATCGGCGACCGTGGAGACGATCCGGGGCACCAGTTCGTCCTGGAGTTCGAAAACTGTTTCCGGGTGGAAAACGCGCTCATAAGTTTCCGCCCAGACGTGAGAGCCAACGGTGGCGTCCACCACTTGCACGGCCAAACGCAGCTTGCTTCCCGCCTGCCGCAGGCTTGCCTCCATGACGTAACGTGCGCCGAGTTCCTTGCCGATGGCGCGGACGTCGGACGACTGGTTTGAAAATTTCGCGCCCGGGCCGGGGGCGACTACGCGAAGATAGGAAAACCGCGAGAGTCCCGTGACCACTTCTTCGGTCAGACCTTCGGCGAGAGACTTTAGATCCGCGTTGCTGCCGGTGTACTTAAACGGCAGCACGGCAACCCAGAAGCCTTCATCTTCGCGCGCAGCAGCGCGGGTTGCACCAGACTCAATCCTTGGTTCGGCTGCGGCGGAAGTCGATCCGCTGCGCGGTGCGGAGACGGCCTCTGCGGGAATTTCCATCCCTGACTTACTCAGGCCTTCGAGAAATCGCGCGCCATAATCGGCATTCCACACTTTTGCCACTTGCTTGCGCATCAACGAGGGAAGCTCAGGGCGGAACTTCACCAACTCGGCGACGGCCTTGGTACCGGCATCCAGATCTCCCACCTGCCCACAAGCAGCGGCGACTAACATGGGCGCGAGCGGATTGCCCCGCAGCTTGGCTTTCAATGCGAATGCCAGCGCGCCGCGATAATCCCCTTGAGAGAATGCGTGGTAGAAGTCGGCAAACCAATACCATCCCGGATGGTTAGGATTGAGCTGCTTGGCTCGCCCGACCAACTCCATGCCGCGCTCTGCGCTTCCCGTGTAAGTCAGCAATTCGCCGAGATAGGCAACCATGTTTCCATCCATGGGATTGAGGGAGATGGCGCGCTCGAGCGCGTCGCGGAACGAATCGTAGTCTTTCTGGCACCAGAGCGCCTGGCCCAAACTGAAATACGCCAGATGATTCGAAGGCCCAAGTTCGACGGCGCGCCGGGCAGCCGAAGCTGCGATCTCCAGGGCATTGGCTTGCAGTTCATATCCGTGCACATAATCCTGCCCGCAGAGAAAAGAAAGCATGGCCCATGCATCGGAATATGCGGGGCTCCTTCGTACCGCTTCTTCCAGTCCCTTGCGTGCGGCGGTGAGTGCCTGCGGCGTCGCGCTATAGCAATAACCGAAGCTGCTCAGCACCGCTTCGTAAGGACTCATCTGGTCGGGAGCGCGGCCGCGTAACACATCGCTCATGCTCAAGGGCAGAACGCCGTTCATGTCGGCGATGGTGGACACGATGCGCGGGACGAGGTCATCCTGCAGCTCAAACAGAGCTTCGCTTGCGAAGGCACGCTCGTAGGTATCCGCCCAAAGATGCGATCCAGTTTGCGCATCGACTAACTGCACGGTGATGCGGATTTTCGCTCCCGCCTGCCGCAGCGTTCCCTCCATGACATAGCGCGCGCCGAGATCCTTTCCCGCAGTCCGGACATCCACCGGTTTTCCGGCGTAGCCGGCTGTGGAACTCCGGGCGATCACTCTCAGGTAAGTGAAGCGCGAGAGCCCGGTGACAATCTCATCGGACAACCCTTCGGCCAGGGCGGTCAGGTCGGGGTTGCCACCGCTGTACTTGAACGGCAACACCGCAACCCAAAAACCTTCGTCCGCCCGCACGGCCACGGCATCGGGAGCGCGTGCGGTTGGGGTGGATGAGGGTTGCGATGCCGGCCGCGCCGCATGTCGCGCAAGGTCGCGAAATTCGTTGCTAACGTCACGGGCGGTCTGCACCCGGTGCCGCGGGTCTTTCTCGAGACAGCGACGCACAATCCGCGCCAGATCGCTGGGAAGATCCGGCCGCGAGTCCGTCACCGAGGGCGGCGTATCCCGCAAAATGGCTGAGACCAGTTCGGCCGAAGAACCGCCGTCGAAGGGACGCCTTCCGGTCGACATCTCGAACAGAAGCACTCCCATCGAAAAAATGTCGGTGCGGTGGTCGAGCGGGCGACCCGAAGTCTGCTCCGGCGACATGTAAGCCGGGGTGCCCATCACCACGCCAATCTCAGTGCGACTGTCGGAGGTCATGGTGGCGTCGCCAAGACCGGTGCCGCGGACATCTTTCGCCAAGCCGAAATCAAGAACCTTGACGCGGCCTTCGTTGGTAACCATGACATTGGCAGGTTTCAGGTCGCGGTGCACAATGCCTTTTTCATGAGCCGCCGCGAGCGCGTCGGCCAGGCCCTCCGCAATTTCTACAATTTGCTGGATCGGAAGGCCGTTTTGGCTGATCAGGCGATCGAGCGGCAGCCCTTCCACAAGTTGCATGGTCAGGAAGTGGACGCCATCCGATTCTTCCACCGAATAGATTGTGACGATGTTCGGGTGATCGAGTTGCGCCAGGACTTTTGCTTCTCGACGAAAACGGCCGAGCCGTTCGGAGTCTTGTGCCATCTCGGCGGGCAGCACCTTCAGGGCGACATCGCGGCCGAGTTTCGTATCTGTTGCGCGGTACACCTCGCCCATGCCGCCAGCGCCCAGCGCTGAGCGGATTTCATAGAGACCGAGCCTGGTACCAGACGTGAGCGCCATGGTGGGCGTAATTATAGCCGGAGCGGCGGATTAGCCTGCGGCCGATCGGCAGACGTTCGGCCCGAAAGGCGCAGCCATCGCTGTGCGTCCTTGACCGCGAGCGCGGGGAAGGCGGCCTATTGAATGGGCGCGCAGAAGCACAGGTGGTTGCCGTCGGGATCGGTGACGGCGAACTCACGGAGGCCCCAGGTTTGATTGACGGGCGAGGTGTGGAGCGGGGAGTCAGGGCGCCGAGTGGTGTCGAGACCGCGGGAGCGAAAGGTGCGGTAGCGCTCGTCGACGTCGTCGACAAAGACGCGGTTGACGGAACCGAAGACGCCGTCGCCGGCATGGCGTGAAAGCTGCAGCTCCGCGCCTTCGCGAACCAGGTCGATGACACCGTTGGCGAGTTCGCGGTCTTCGTAGCCGGGCCACTTGCGCTCGAAATCAAGAACCTCGGTGTAGAAACGCAGCGAGCGCTCCAGATCGCTGGACTTGATGACGGGGACAATTTTCATCGGATTGTTTCGGGCGTTCGGCCGGACGAGGCGGAAATTTTGTGGGCAGTGCGCCGCACGCGCAAGAGTTTAACGAACCGTTGCGCGTGCGACCGAAGGCTATTGATCCTGCTGCTGCGGTTGCGGCTGCCCCGGCTGCATGGGCGGGCGTCCGGGATAAGGCATGCCGGGCGGGGGATAGCCGGGCTGCCCCGGTTGGCCGGGAGTTTGTCCCTGCTGCATCTGCAGCTGGCGCTGCTGCATTTCCTGCAGCATCTGCTGCGGAGTTTTCACCGCGGGCTGCTCGGGGTTGGCAGCGGGCTGCTGCTCGGCCTCGGCCGCGTTGGGATCAAGAGACTCATCGACGGCGCTGTCGTCGGGAACTTCGGCGTCGGCGGCATCGGCATTGGCAGCGGGCGCGGGCTGATTGGGAGCATTGTTGGCGGCGGCGGTGGGCTCAGGGTTATCGGGGCCGGTCTTGGCGACGAGAACCACGCGCACCAACTGGCTGGCGTTTTCCGGCGAACCGAGAAGCACGTAATTAAACCTGGAACCGTTGAGGAGCTCGGCAACGACGTCGCGGGCGGGGCCGGGACCGATGCGCGTCACGACGCGCTCGTTGGCGTTGGTGGGAATTTCGATGTCGGCGGAGGTGTGCTTGCGCACACCGCGGAGAATGTCGGCGAGAGTGGAGTTGGGCGCCACGATGGTCAGCAAACCATCCTGGAAAGTGACCTGGGGCGCGACCGCGGGCATGGAATCGAGAGGAACCTGTGGCACGGGGCCGCGAGGGCCGTTGGGCAGCGGAGGCGGCGGGGTGTCCTTCTTCTTGTGGGTGCGATGCGTGGCAGAGGGGGTGTCGGCCCATCCGGCCAGCGAGAAGCACAGGATGCCGGCAAGAGCCAATGCCGTGAATTTGAAGCCCGACCTCATAAGAGCCTCCAGCTGGTTTTTGCGTGGGGAGACAAAGCTAGGATAGCAATTCTAGCACCGCTTAGGGCGGGCTTCGAAGGCGGAGGCGATCCTGAAAATGTCTCTACCCGATTGAACGTATTGACTTTTACTTCTTGCAGGACGAAGTTCAAAATGGTGGTTTACGCTTCCATGTGCAAAAAGTTGCAGCCAGCGGAAGGGCGGATATTCCTTTTGCAGGGAGGAAGAACGTGCGTGACGAAAGGCGTTTCACGATGAAGACATTGCGGTTGGCAATGGCGGTTGTGGCGGCATTGGCCGTGGGATCTACGGGGCTGGCGGAGACGTGCCAGACCGCAAGCGACATGGACGCGGCCACGAAGGCGGCGCTGTCGGCGGCGGGAACAAAATACTTTGACATGGTGGCGAAGGGCGACACGACCGGATTGCAGCAGAACTCGATTCCCGCGCTGGCGTCGGATTTTTCGGGGATCGGCGGGACGGTGAAAGAGCAACAATCTGCGCTGGCGGGATCGAAGGGAACGGCGCGGCCTCCGTTTGTGCTGCAGACGGATGCGACGGCGGCGCGGTCAGAATTTTTCTGCGGCGTGTTTGGCAGCAAAGGGCAGACGGCGGACAGCGCCACTTTTACGCTGAGCAATCTGCCGGCGGGAAAGTATGCGGTGGTGATCCTGGACGCGACCACGGCCAAGGGGCCGTACACGGTTTCGCTGGTGCTGCAGCAATTGGGCTCGGACTGGAAGCTGGGCGGGTTATACATCAAGGCCGGGCAATCGGCCGGGCACGACGGCAACTGGTACGTGACGAAGGCGAAGGAATATCAAGGCAAAGGGCAAGCGCATAACGCCTGGCTCTATTACGTGGAAGCGCGGACGCTGATTTCGCCGCTGCCGTTCATGAGCACGGCCGTTACCGACAAGCTGTATGACGATTCGCAGAAGCTGCAGCCAGCCGACCTGCCGGTCGATGGAAAGACCGTGGACCTGGCGGCGAATGGCGGATCGTTCCGGCTGACCGCGGTTTTTCCTGAAGTGGTGGGCAGCGATCTTGACCTGATTGTGAGGTACCAGGCGACGGACGTGGCAGATACCAATAAAGCGTATGCGGGAAACATGGCGGTGATGAAGGCGCTGGTGGCGAAGTTTCCCGAACTGAAGGATGCGTTCGGGGGAATCGTGGCGCGAGCGGTGGACGCGAGCGGCCGCGATTATGGAACGCTGATGGCGATGAAGGACATCAAGTAGCGGGGGGCCAGGGCCCGGGTGTGAGCTGGCAGCAAAATTTCAAATGGTGTAATCGGGTCATTCGTAATTTCTAAAGTCCATGAATCGCGGTCCATCGAATCGCGGTTCAGCCTTTGACTCCAAATTTCCTGCTTACCAAATTGCAAAGTTACGATTAGCCTCGGTCATTCATGCGCGACGAGGCCAGCTTCTTCCAGCAGGCATTCTTTGGGGTCCTTGTCGTCGCGGAGGCCCTGGAAGACGGGGGCGCGAAGCTTGGGGCCGGTGCCCGCAATTTTGCCGGCTGCTGCGCTGGCGGTCCATTCCGCGTATTCGATTTCCGCGACCAGTTCGGGCTTGACCCAGAAAACTTTGCGCAGCGCTTCGACTCCTCCGTAGAAGGGATTGTTTTTCGTCTCGCGTTTTTTTAGAAGTTTGGAGATTTCCGCCAGGGTCTTCTGATTGAATCCAGTACCCGCCTGCCCGACGTGGATCAGGCGCCCCTGCTTGTCGTAAAGCCCCAGGACGATGGAGCCGAAATAAGTGCGGCTGCCCTCGGGGGCGGTGTAGCCGCCGATGACGCAGTCGACGCGATGCGTAATTTTGATTTTTTGCCACTCGATGCTGCGGCGCTCCTGGTAAATGCTGTCGCGTCTCTTGGCGAGGATGCCTTCGAGCCCGTTGTCGCGAGCCATCTGGAAAAGAGCTTTGCCTTGCTTTTCGTAGTGGTCGGAATAGCGGAGGGAGTCGCCGGTGGCGAGAATGGATTGCAATTTTTTCTTGCGCTCTTCGAGCGCGACCCGGCGCCAATCGTAGCCGTCGAGATAAAGCAGGTCGAAAGCATAGTAGAGGACGGGGACGTCGGTGCGCGTCGCAGTACGATGGCCGCCGGGGCGAAATCCGGTGCGCTGCTGCATCAGGCTGAAGGAGGCGCGACCTTGCTGGTCGAGGGCAACGACTTCGCCGTCGAGGATGGCGGTTTCAGCGCGCACGGATTTGGGCAGGTTTTTGAGTTCGGGAAAGCGCTGGGTGAGATCGTTCTGATTGCGGGAGACGAGGCGAAGGTTTCCGTTGGAAATGAAAGCGACGGCGCGATAACCGTCCCACTTGATCTCGAAGAGCCAGTCGGGGCTGTCGAAGGGTTCGTCGACGATAGTGGCCAGCATGGGATGAATCTCGGTGGGCATGGGGCGCCTGGTTGGGCTCGACGAGATTGCAGCGGCTGGGGCCGTGCGGGAAACCGAGACCGCAGAGGATGCGGAGGATGTTGAGGTTTTCTTGCTCGACTTGAGAGCTGGGGCTGGAGAAACTGCGATGCCGCTGGCGGATGGTTCCTCGGTCCTCTCCTCTCTAGGTCCCTTTCCGTCGTCCGCGTCCTCCGCGGTTTTCATTTGACTTTGCTTTTTTTTTTGCCGCCTGCGGCGGCGGCTTTCTTTTTGTCGAGACGGGCGATGGCGTCGGCCAGCCATGCGGCTTTCAGCTTGCCGCGGCCGGCGGCGGGGCGGCTTCTCCACTCGCGCGAACCGGCGTCTCCGGCGATGTCGGCGAGGCTGCGATGAGTGAGCACGGACTCGTCATAGCCATCGATGTCATAGCCTTCCTGCGCATAGTCGTCGTGTTTCTTGATGAGGAGCCACTCGGTGCCTTTGCTGCCCGGTCGGCGGCCTTTCATCTTGATCAGAGCGAAATCGCCGCTCAGCTTCGTCCCCTTGAGGCGGAATTTAAGATCGCCCTTGGCAAGCATGGTGACGGCTTCGGCATCGGTGCCGGGATTGTACTTGCCTTGTACGGCGACGGGCGAGAGCGGCTGCCACGTGCCGACGTCCCACACCATGACAGTGCCGGCGCCGTAGTTGCCTTCGGGGATGTTGCCCTCGAAATCGAAGTAAGAAACAGGATGATCCTCGACCTGCATGGCGAGGCGCTTGTCGCCGGGATCGAGGGAAGGCCCTTTCGGCACCGCCCAGGATTTGAGGACGCCTTCCATTTCCAGGCGGAAGTCGTAGTGGAGGCGGGTGGCGTCGTGCTTCTGGACGACGAAGCGGTGCGTGGATTTTTTCTCGACCTTGCCCGCAGGCTCCGGGGTTTCATCGAACTTGCGCTTACGTTTGTATTCTTCGAGGGGCATAGACGGATTTATTTAACCACAGAGACGCAGCGGTGCGGAGAAAGTAACGTCATGCTTTAGAATCCTCCCACCATGAAAAGGGAATATCCCGAAATGCCGCTGATCGGGGTGGGAGCGGTAATTATCGAGGGCGAGCGCGTGGTGCTGGTGAAGCGGGCGCATCCGCCGCTGCAGGCGGAGTGGTCGATTCCCGGCGGCGTGCTCGAAGTGGGCGAACTGGTGCGCGAAGCGGCGGTGCGGGAGGCGCGAGAGGAAACCGGCCTGACGGTGGAGACCGTAGAGTTGCTCGGAGTGTATGACCGCGTGCTGCGAAACCCGGAACGGCGCGTGCAATATCACTACGTTTTGATTGATTTTTTGTGCCGCCGGGTTGCGGGCGAACTGGGGGCGGCTAGCGACGCCAGCGAGGTGCGATGGTATACGCGGGAGGAGTTGCCGGGGCTGAAGCTGGCGGAAGATACGGTGGATGTGATCAGGAAGGGATTCGCGAAGACGACGGCACGCTGAAAGCGCGATTCTCCCTGTTTTTTTACCCGGCGAACAGCCGCTCTTAGCTTCGCTTATTCACTCGTAGCTTATTCACTCGTAGCTTTTTCACTCGTACGAAAACGTCAAGTTATCGAGATAGACGGAGTAGGGCGACTGCTGCGAGTTGCCGTCCATCTGGTAATTGACGGTGATGCCGTACCAGTTCGAAGGCGCCGGGCCCGGGGCGTAGTAATTGTTGACCGGGCTGGTGACGCCGTTCAGCGTGATGGACTGGTAGAAGAGTTGATTGTCGGCGGTGCGCTGCACCTGGATGGTGACGTGGTTCCAGGAATTGTTGACCGGGTTGCAGGCGATGCCGGTAGGAACCCAGTGAGCATTCACGTTGTCCCAGATATCCCACTCGTGGCCGCCGGCGATGCGGCACTCGTGGCCCCAGATGAAGCCCTGGCTGTTGAAGAACTGATTCATGTCGAACTCGACGGCCTGGGAGAGATCGAGAGTGTCGCTGTAAAAATAAACGTCGTAGGAAAAGCTGTGGTAACTGGGAACAAGAGTGTGATCATTATCGGGCAAGCTCTGCGAAGACAGGGCGCCGATGAGATGGTTGTTAAAGAGCGCGTCGGTATAGACGGCGGTGCCGCCGAGATTGAACTGGGCCGCCGATCCGCTGATGGAAGGCGAGTTGATGCCTTGCTGAAACGAGAACGTGATGCCGTCGCAGGGCGAAGGCGAGCAGTCGATGAAATTGGGCGGGCCCTGGCCAAAGGCGGCCCATCCCGCGCTCTTCTGCAAATTCCTGAAGGAGTTGGCGAGCGTGCCGCTGTTGCCGCCGCTATTTGAGTTCGAGTTCACCACCGCAAGTTGCAGCGATTGCTGCTTCGACAGCCCGTTGACGTCCTGCACGGAAACCGCGAAATTGAAGTTGCCGACGGTTGAGGGTGTGCCGGTAAAGGTGCCGTTCGTGTCACCGAATTGCACGCCCGCGGGCAACTGACCGGACTTCATCGAGAAACGATAAGGAGCGGTCCCCCCGCTCACGGAGAGAGCCGCATCGTAACTGGCGCCGACGGTAGCGGACGGCAGCGAACTGGAAACATTGAGCCCGTTGGCGGCGGCCGAGGAGTTGGCGGTTGCCCCGGAAGCGGTTCCGCCGGCGCATCCAGTGGAGATCAGGGCTCCAGCGAGCAGAAGTATCAGCGATGCGAATGGAACAAGCCTGGCCGGAACGCGGTCCGGGCATGCGTGCCTGGGTCTCGCCGCGTGGAAAAGCAGCATCATCCACCTCTTGAAAAAGTTTTGAAGGGGACTTGAGCGGGCGAAGTCCTAAGCGGACTTTAAGGGTGGAACGGAGGGATCACTAGATCACCTTGGGGATAGGACTTTAGGACAGGCGAAAGGCGCGCACTTCAGGCCGCGCCTTCGTCCTCCCACTCCGCGTCGCAGGAATGGCAGCGCCAGGCGGGACGCTGGACCGGCATGGGCACATGAAGAAAAGCGCTCATGTAGGCGATGGGGCGATCCAGTTCCTGAAAGTTCACGTCGAGCGAGTTGCACTTGGGACAGCGCGGCTGCTCGTACAGGCCGACACCCTGGACGTAAAGGCCTTCGAGAATAGGCTCATCGAGGATCTCGCGGGCGTTACCTTCGTCAGCGCGGCGGACGTTGAGTTTGATGCCTCCGATGAAGTTGGAGATGAACCAGTCGAGGCGAACGAGATTTTCATCGGCGAGAAAACATTCGATGCCGGCGGACTCGAGGCTGCCCTTGGCCAGCAAGGCTTCGGGTAGATCGCGAAACTGGCGGACGGTGACGAGTTCGCGCAGGGCGGGAATCTGGCGAGGCTCGCGCACCTCTTCTTCCTCGGCGAACTCGAGGTGGCGGCGGTCGAGTTCATCTTCGAGCGCGTCCCAGGCGAGTTCAGTCAGCGAATCGGAATGGCGTGCCAGGCGCTGCAACTCGCCGTCCGTCATGGCGGCGTAAGTGGCGGCCAGGCGGGCGCGTTCGCGGTGCTGGTCCAGAAACGATTCCCCGGAAGCTGACATCCGGCAAGGATACTGCGGGGCGGGGTAGTGGTAAAGGGGTGAATTCCCGGAGAAAGGCAAACCCTCTGGGATGGGGCGCGGAGGAACCGGTGAACCCGCATACCGGATTGACCCGATTCCAGAGGCGATGGAAAACATAAACGCTTGGGCTAGAGAGTGGAACTGTGGCCACAAAAAACAAAACTGGAAGCACAAAAAAATCACGGTCGTCCGGAAAAGAAGGCGGGCGCAGCGCGAGAGGCAAGGATCGGGTCGAGGAAGGAGCGGTGCCGGCGCAGGCGCTCGAGGGAGAGTTTGCGGCGATGGCATTGCCGATTCGGCCGCCCTATCCGCCGCAGGAGGCGAAGTCGGTCGAAGAAATTCCGCGCGGAGAAGGTTGGCTTTACGAGCCGAAGTGGGATGGGTTTCGTTGCCTGGCGTTCCGCAAAGGTGATCGGGTACAGCTGCAATCGAAGGCGGGGCAGCCGCTGCACCGGTATTTTCCCGAGCTGGTTGAAGCTCTCGCGGCATTGCCGCAGAAGCAGTTTGTGCTCGATGGCGAGATCGTGATCTACGAGGGGGAGCGGCTCTCGTTCGACAACCTGCTGATGCGGATTCATCCCGCGGCCTCGCGCATTCAGCGCCTCGCCAAAGAAACACCTTGCACCTACATGACGTTTGATCTTCTGGTGGACGAAGAAGGGCAAAGGCTCGATCAGCAGCCGCTGGCGGAGAGGCGGGCGCGGCTGGAGAAGTTCTGCAAAAAGATTCACGATGCGATGGTGCAAATGTCGCCGGTGACGAGCGATCGCACCCAAGCTGAGAAGTGGATGGAGGAGTTCGGCAAGCTGGGTCTGGACGGAATCGTGGCGAAGCGAGCCGACGATTTCTATCATTCCGGCGAGCGGCTCGGGATGGTGAAGATCAAGCGGATCCGCACGGCGGATGTAGTGGTCGGCGGATTTCGCGATGCGGAAAAAGGCGGGGGCATCGGATCGCTGCTGCTCGGCTTGTACAACGAAGAAGGGAAGCTGGACCACGTGGGCTTCACTTCCAGCTTCACGCGCGAGGAGAAGCAGGAGCTGCGGAAAATCGTGGAAGCGAAGGCTGGAGGCGAGGGCTTCACCGGGAAGGCTCCGGGCGGGCCAAGCCGCTGGAGCACCAAGCGGTCGACGGAGTGGACGGCCTTGAAGCCTGAGCTGGTGGCAGAGGTGCAGTACGATCACTTTTCCGGCGGGCGCTTCCGGCACGGAACGAAATTTCTGCGCTGGCGCCCGGAGAAGAGGCCGCGATCGTGCACGTTTGAGCAGCTTACGTGAGTTCCCGGCGGGAGTGAGTTTGAACAATGAGCAGGCCGACAAGGACTGCGCTGACCAGCATGATGACGCGGACATAAATGCCGGCGTGGAAGGCCTGATCGCCGGCGGCGGTGCGCAGCAGCCCGGAAGTAGCGCTGAGAGCACAGAAAGCGAAATAGAATTTTTCCATCCAACCGCGCGCGATGGAGAGCAGCCAGAGCAGAATGGCGGAAACGATGGCGAAGATGGCGCAGAGAACCCACGTTCCAGCCGAAACTGCGGAACGTGTCAGGATGCCGGGCGCTGGAGTGGACGCGACCATCTGGCGGACAGCGATCAGAAGAAAGACGACAGAATGAACAAGCGCGATCACGGCGCGCTTTCGGTTGGTCAGGATGGAGAAGCGACCCATGTTTGCTCTACTGTAGCGAAAATAGGGCGGACTGGGCTGTGATGTGGGTCACGTGCTTTGGCGGGCAGGAGTGCCCGCCCTACAGGACCACACGCCCTACACGACCACACGCCTTACACGACCACATAAGAAAAACAAACGGCCCGCGGGCTTGCGCCTGCGGGCCGTCCGGTGGACTGTTTGGGATTGACCAAGAGGTGGTCACTCTAACGTGGCCTCTACGGCAACTCCGGGTGTCGTCTTACGACGATCCTGACCGACCTGTGTCAGGCGGAAGCAATCCTTTAATCACCGGTAGTGTGCGGGCTGTAGCTTCGTCGCAGTGCTTGCAAATTCCGCGTCCAAAGCCCCGCTTAGAGCGACCGCTCTAAGTCTCAGCCACCTCACCTGGTCTTAGACTCCTACATCTACTGCCACTTTCAGAACTTGTCATTCGACCACCTCCTTTCCGGTGTAAGCGCAGATTATTACGGAACGAGCGCGGCGTCAACGGGGGAATCCCGTAGATTTTCGTCAGAATCGAAGCGTACGAATCGCGGGAACCTCGGCGGACCGGGTGAAGCCGGCCGGTCTGATAAGTTAGTGAAGAATCACCATGTCAGCCGCAACGGCCTGGCGGACGCTGCAGGACATTTTCGGCCAGCGCTGTCCGCGCTGCCGGACGGGGACGATTTTTCGCGGCTCCATTTTTCGCGGCTTTCCCAAGATGAACGAGCGCTGTCCCGCTTGCGGTTTAAAGTTCGAGCGCGAGCCCGGATATTTCCTGGGCGCGATGTACGTGGGCTATGGCTTGGGCATTGTGATCGTGGCGGTGACGGCGGCCCTGCTTTGGTACGCGACCGGTTGGTGGATTACGACCGACACCATTGTGGCGGTGATCATCTTTCTGCCGCTGACGCCCATGATTGCCTTGCTCTCGCGAGTGCTGTGGATTTATCTCGATCAGACGATCGATCCGGAACGGCGATCGCAATGAGTGGGCGCCAGCCGTCGGTTAAGCACGTGGGAGCGATACGGTTCACGCTTCGCTTACAAAAGCTTTACTCACATTTACGTAAAGGCATGCAACCCGTTAAAGTACGTCTGGGTTCTTATTCGATTCACAGACAGCACAGGAGTGCGGGCCTACCGATGACTTGCGCGCGACCTGGCAGCGAACAATGATCGAAGGAAGGAATTGTCGAAGAATGCTACGTTCTGCCGCATTGGTGGCTGCTGCCGCATTGTTGGTTTCTCCGCTATTGTTGGCGCAGGAGACCCCGCCGAAGATCCAGGTATTTGCGGGCTACTCCCTGCTGCACGCCAATCTCGGACATTTAACGGCTCTTTATACGGAGACGACACTCCACGCTCCCTTGAACTCGTTCGGAGTACAGAATAATTTCAACGGCTGGAATGCCGAGGTGCAATACAACTTCAGCCGCTGGGTTGGCGTAGCGGCCGATTTGGATGGTTTCTACGGATCCGAGATAACGGGCGGCAGAGGTATCTCGGGCGTTCCCAGCGGCAGTTCCTATTCGTTTCTCGCCGGGCCTGTGATTTCGTACCGGACCAAGTCGCCGGTGACGCCGTTTGTGCACGGCTTGTTTGGATTTGAAGTCAGGCGGCTGAGCGAGAGCACGATCACGGGCGTTCCAAACCCCATCCCCTCATTTGCCACCAACTATGCGGATGTGACCATGGCATTGGGCGGAGGCGTGGATTACAAGGTGAGCCGACGGCTGTCGATCCGCGTGGGACAGTTGGATTGGTACCACACCAGCCTGAACCTGAATAAGTTTTATGGCAGCGCGTTTGGGGTTGGATTGTTCCAGGGATTGTCGACCAACCAGAGGAACTGGCGATTCTCGAGCGGAGTGGTGATCAAGTTTTGAGAAGCCGAGAGGCAGAATGCAGGCGGAACTAGGGCAATCCAAAGGCGTAGATGGCGCTGCCGGCCGCGATCGCAAGAAATTCTTTTCCATCCACGGCAAAGGCAATCGGAGCTGAGTAGACGGCGCCTCCCATCTGAAAATGCCATAACGGTTTGCCCGAGGCTGCGTCGAGAGCAACAAAATTGCCTTCGGCGTCACCGGTGAACACGAGGCCGCCCGCAGTCGAAAGAACGCCGGACCAGGTCGGGGACGTGTGCTCGAAGCTCCACCGGATCTGTCCGGTGGTGGGATCGATCGCCTTCAGGAAACCGCGATAAGGTTCGGCTTCTTCCGAGGGAAAATAAGCGCTGCCGTAAAATGCGTGGCCCGCCTGGTAGGGCTGGGGCGCGGTCGAGAAGATGTCGCATTGGTCGCGCGCGGTCACGTAGAAGAGCGAAGTTTGCGGATCGTAAGCCGGCGCCATGAAGTTGGTAGTACCAAGCGCGCCGGGGCAAACGGTGTGGCCCGCGAGCGTGGGCGACGCATCTTTGCTGGCGACGGGACGTCCGGCGGCGTCTTTGGAATCGCTCCAGGTCTGCTTGCCGTAGGGGTTGGCGGAAATCAGCTTTCCATCGGCGCGGTCGAGGACGTAGAAAAATCCGTTGCGGTTGGCTTGCGCAATGAGATGTTTTGAGCCGGAGTCGATCATCACCGGGATTTGCGTGGCATCCCAGTCGTGCTCGTCGTGCCGGGTAAATTGGAAGTACCAATTCAGCTTGCCGCTGTCGGCATTGAGCGCGAGCAGCGAATTGCTGTAAAGATTGTCTCCGGCGCGTGCGGCGCCGCGGTTCGAGGGCGCTGGATTTCCCGTGGGCCAGAAAATCTGATTGGTCACGGGATCGTAGGTGCCGGTATTCCACGCGGGAGCGCCGCCCACCTTCCAGGAATCGCCTTCCCAGGTATCGTTGCCGGTTTCTCCCGGCCCGGGCACCGTGTAGAAGCGCCATTTGCGCGCGCCGGAGTTGGCATCGGCGTCGATGAAACCGCGCACACCGTACTCGCCGCCCGAGACGCCGAGGATGATCAGGTCTTTTACAGCCAGCGGCGCGACCGTGAAGGAATAGCCCTTCTGATATTCGGCGGCGACAATGTCCCAAATGACATTGCCGGTCTTGGAGTCGAGCGCGATCACGTGAGCGTCAAGCGTGCCGAAAAAAACCTTGTCGCCAAGAATGGCAAGGCCGCGATTGACGTGGCCGCAGCAGGGACGGATGTCAGCGGGCAGTGGATGCTGAAACATCCAGATAGGGCGGCCGGTGCGGGCGTCGAGGGCGAAGGCGCGGTCGTCTTGCGCAGTGGCGTACAGGATGCCGTCGACCACCAGAGGCGTCGTTTCCAATTTGCCGGTCGCGCCCGTCTGATAGACCCATTTGGCGGCAAGCGAACGCACATTCCCCGCGTTCACCTGATCGAGCGCGCTGAAGCGGCGGCCCGCATAATCACCGGAATAGGTGAGCCAGTTCTGCGGTGTTTTGGCAGAGTTGACGAGTTGGTCGAAAGTGACCTGCGCGGACAGCGCTTGCGTCAATAAAAAGCCGGTGAGAGCGAACGTCAGAGAATGCAGCGCATGCTGCAATGTGGCGCGAAGCCGTGAAGGCTTCCCCAGGGCGTTTCGACTGCGGTGTTCCGTCGTCATTTCGCCCTCGCGCTGCTGAGGAAGGCAACGATGTCGTCGAGATCTTTGTCGCTCAGCAAACCGGTGTCGTACCGGGGCATGAACGACTCTCTGGTTTTCTGGAAGGAACGCATCTTGTCCTTCTCGAGCAGATAAAGATTTTCGCTCGCGTCCATTATTTGCAGGCTGAAGTTGTCTTCATTCAGGGTCACGCCCTTGATTTCTTTTCCGTCGGCGGTCACCACGGTCACGGTTTCGTACTCCTGGGGAAATTCCTTGGTCGCTTCGGAGAGTCCCCAGGCGAGCCGCCGGCTAGGGTTGCGCACCGAGTCGATGATGGCTTCGCGGGTGCGCGAACCGCCGACTCCGGTTAAGTCCGGACCCACGCGGCCGCCTTTGCCTTCGACCATGTGACAGAGCGAGCAGTTGGCGTCGCCGTAGAAAAGATTTTTGCCCCTGGCAGCATCGCCCACCGGCTGCGCCGGAACCTTGACTTCCTGGCTGCGAATGTACGTGATGATTTGCCAGATTTCCTCGTCGGTCATGCCGACGCCCTGGCCGTTGGTGCCATTGGCGGGCATGACGGTTCCAGGGATGCCGTTGCTGATGACCTGAAACATTTCCGCATCGTTGTGGGTGTGCTTCTTCTGCGCACGGGTCAGGTCAGGACCACGTCCGCCGCCGCGAGCGCCCAGGCCGTGACAAAGCGCGCAGTTGATGCGGAATTCGTACTCGCCGGCCTTGGCGGCTTTGGGATCGCGGGATAAAGGGTTCGTTTGACCGGGGCAGAGGATCGTGGAGGCGCACAGCAGAGCGGCAAGCGGATATGACACGCGGCGCGTCGTCGCAGGGATTCGCACGGTTCCTCCGCAAAAGATCGAAGCGATCTCAACGAGTTACCGGATAGTACCACCGCGAAGGCGGAATTAAAGATGTGAATATCCCGGTTATGATTTTGCCGCGCTGGCTCGTGTCGCAGCGCTATCGGGCGTGTGAATATGTTCCGGGCGGAAGCCCACGCCGATGACGCGTGCCGGTATTCGTTGCAAGAAGGGCAGCCGATTCACCAGCCTGAGCAGCAAGGGGGGATGGAACGATTTGTTAGCGCGCAGTACCCGGCTGACAACCTGGTTTTGAATCGTGACTTGCAGCCGCTGGGTCGCCTTGGTGGGAAACTCTCTGCGCCGCTGCACGGCGTGAAGATCGGCTGGAGTGACATTGCCGGCGAGCAGCTTCTGCCCCAGGATATTTGCCGTGGCCACCGCATCCTGGATGGCGAGGTTGATGCCGACGCCCCCAATGGGAGACATGGCATGGGCAGCGTCACCGATGCACAGCAGTCCGGGGCGTGACCACTGGCGCAGCCGGTCGACTTTCACGGTGAGGACGCTCGTGTCATCCCAGCTCTTGAGCTCGTGGACGCGGTCGCGCAGGAAGGGTACGAGCGCCACCAACTCCTGCCGGAAATTTTCGATGCCGCGTTGTTTCAAAGCCTCCATGGTTCCTTTCGGAATCAGGTACGCGCACTGCCAGTATTGATCGCGATCGATGAGGACCAGCATGCGGCCGGGTTCGACGTGGCCAAACACGCGCTCGGGATCCGATGAGTCGCGCCGGATGCGCATCCAGACAATATCCATCGGGGCTCCCAGGTCGTCCACCTGCAGCCCGGCGCGGTCGCGCAGGGTGGAGCGGCGACCGTCCGCGGCGATGGTCAGGTGGGCGCGAACTTGCTGCGGGCCGCTTGGAGTGTTCGCAACGACTCCGGTGACGACCCCGTTTTCGGTGGATAAATCCACCGCTTCTGCCTGCACCAGCAGATGAAAGCCGGGATACTTCCGCGCGCGGTCGCACAGAAAATTCAGAAAATCCCATTGCGGCATGAGCGCAATGTATTTGCAATGGGTCGGAAGATGGGAAAACTCCCCGAGCGTGAAATTCTCGCCGCCCACCTGCCCGGCAATCTGGCGCACTTGCTGATGAGGAAGCTGGAGGAACTGTTCGAGCAAGCCTAGTTCGTGCATGAGTTCGAGCGTGGAGGGATGAATGGTGTCGCCGCGGAAGTCACGCAGGAAATCTTTGTGCTTTTCAAGGACCACCACATCGACGCCCATGCGTGCCAGCAAGAAGGCGGCCATCATGCCGGCCGGGCCCCCGCCCGCGATGCAACAGCGTGTTTCGATCGGGCTATTCATCGCATCTCTCGATTAATCTCGAGGGCCCAGATACTTAGGTGCGGACGGAAGCGGGCGGGCTGTCTCCCATTACCCAGCCGTACATGTCCGCCGGGAATCTGGGTATGGAACCAGGCGCTTCCTACACTTGAGAATCCCCCACTTGCCGCCGATCTTTTCCCTAGGCGTGTACTTTTTTTTCTGTAGGCGCGCAAACGATTGAGCAGTCAGCTTTTCCAACGAAATGCCTGAGCTTGCGCGAGTCCGAGATGGGCGAGCACGCGATAGGCAAATTCACGCGCCATGTCATCTAAGCTTGCCGGCCGGAAGTAATAGGCGGGGATCAGGGGAAAGATGGTCGCGCCGGCGTCGGCGGCGCGGTACAAGTTGCGGATATGAATTTTGTTGAGCGGCGTTTCGCGAATGCAAAGCACGAGGGGGCGCTTTTCTTTCAGGCAAACGTCGGCGGCGCGCTCGATCAGTTGCGAGGCAATGCCGCCGGAGATGCGGGCCAGGGTGCCGACGCTGCATGGAATGACAACCATCGCGTCGGCAGGATACGAACCGCTGGCTACATTGGCGCCGATGTCGGCGTTGGACTGTTCCTGAATCTTGCGGGCCGAGCGATCGGCGGAAGGTCCGAGGATCTGCCGCACAAGGTTGGAGCGGCCTTTGATCTTCAGCTCTTCGGCCATCACGCGCAAGGCGCTATCGGACGCGACGAAGTTGATGGTTTGCACGCGCGAGTCGGCGGCCGCGGCCAGCAGCAGGTGCCTGAGGAAAATGGCGCCGCTGGCCCCGGTGGCGGCGATGGTCAGATTTTTCGGCGGGTGGTTGGGCAAAGCTTCTCCAGGCGGAGGCGAGAGCATGCGCCCCGAATTTGGAGCATAGGCAGTCGTATCGCGGGAGTCAAGGACGTGAGAGGCACGTTATCGGGGGCAAATGGCCCGGCCGTGGAAGGGATGGCCGGGGAGTAATCCAAATATGGCGTCAACCGCCAATCTTCGGAACCGCCGCAGCGCAGCGCAGCTGCACGCGCTGGCGGGCGTAGAGCGCGAAATCAAGGCGCAGGATTCGCACAGCCGGCGAAAATATTTGCGCGAGTTCAGCCAGGCCTTCGAGAGCTACGCTTCCATCTTAAACGCGCAGCAAATGCAGGAGAAAGTGCGCGCGGCCGACGTGGTGCTGATCGGCGATTACCATGCTTTGCCGGCCGCACAACGCTATGCCGCCCAATTACTGGAGCAGCGCGCGCTGGCCGGCGACCGGCGAATCGTGCTGGGAGTAGAAACCATCTTTGCGCGGGACCAGCACATACTCGACGAGTGGTGGCGGCGCGAGATTGACGACATCGAGTTGCGTCAACGCATCCGGTTCGATCTCGACTGGGGCTACGACTGGACGCCATTTTACGAACTGCTGGTCGCCGCACGCGATCATGGCGAGGCCATTTACGGCCTCGATTGCATGCCGCGCGATAACTTGCGGAAGATCGGCGCGCGGGATGGCCACGCGGCAGCCAAGATCGCGGAGATTCGTGAGCGCCATCCTGGCGCCGCGATTTTTGTTCTCTTCGGCGAATCCCATCTGGCGCCCGACCACCTTCCTCGCGTGTTGCGCAAGGCGATGCCGGAAGCCAAAATTTTAACCGTGCTGCAGAATGTGGATCCGCTCTATTGGCGGGCTGCTGGAGAGCGCGTCGACAAGGTCGAGGCGGTACAGGTCAGCGACGACGTCGTGTGCGCATTCAACGCTACGCCGTTGGAGAAGTACGAGAGCTATCGCTTGTGCCTCGATCAATGGAGCCGCTGCGACAGCGATCCGGATTTCGCGCCTACCATTTACAACCTGATCGACGGCCTCGCCAGCTTCCTCGAAATCAACCGCTATTCGCCGCACAACGGCACGCAGCCAAAATTTCTGGTGGACATGCTGCCGGAAGTGCACGGAGGGTCGTCGGATGCGGTACTGCGGCGGTTGCTGGCGCGCAAGGGCGTGGCAGAGCCGCAATTGGGCGCCTTGCTGGCCAGCGTGGAAGCGCGCGGCAGCGCATACTTTCCCGAGGTGAACGCGTTCCACGTGCGCGAATTTCAGATGATGCACGCGGCCGAAGATGCCGCCCGCTTCCTGCATCACGCTTGCCGCAGCTTGCCGCGCCGCATGGACCCCCATGCCGCGCCCAGCCGGGAGCGCCTGCTGCCGATCGACACTTTTTACATTCATGTGGTCGAGCATGCGGTGGCTTACTTCGGCTCTCGCGTGCTTTACCCTTCGAGACCCGCCCCAGTCAGCGACGGGAACTCTTCCTTATCGAGAGCCGCGGTGGAGAAAGCGGCGCATGCTTCCGGCCGCGATCCGGAGAAATCCGAGGCCAGCGCTCAACAGTGGGGCTATCGCATCGGCAACGAAATCTACATCGCTTATCTCGCCGGCAAAGTCACGCCCAAGGCATTGCGCCGGCTGTTCCTGGCGCACCTGGAGCAACCGGGATCGGCGCGCAAGGTTTGCACGGCCGTGATAGCCAAGTTGCGCTCGATCTCACGCAACTCTCATCGCTGATTCCAACCTAACCCGGCTGAATCCAACCCAACCCGCTAGTGCATAATCTAATAGCCGCCACGCCGCTAGCGGCTTGCCGATTGCTGAGAGCCTCTTGAACGCCGAATCCATTCGCAAACTGTTTACGGAAGTCCGCCGCGGGAGCCTCTCGCCCGACGAGGCCGTCGAGCGCCTGCGCCATCTGCCGTTTGAAGATCTGGGCTTTGCCAAAGTCGACCATCATCGAACATTGCGCGCGGGCATGCCGGAAGTGATTTTTGGCCAGGGCAAGACGCCGGCGCATACCGCGGGAATTTTTGCGCGGCTGGCAAAGCATGGCGGCAATGTGCTGGCTACCCGAGCCGACGCGAAACAGTTTGCCGCAGTGAAGAGAAAGGTGCGCTCGGCCGAGTATCGCGAACTGGCGCGCGCGATCATTCTGCAGAAGGATTCGCGCAAGTATGGAAAAGGGAAAGTTGCCGTTGTGTCCGCGGGCACCAGCGACATACCAGTGGCGGAAGAGGCCGTGGTCACCGCGGAGTTGATGGGCAATGAGGTGCAGCACTTTTACGATGTGGGCGTGGCGGGGATCCATCGCCTGCTGGCCAATCGGGAAGCACTGACGAAAGCTCGAGTGGTGATTGTCTGTGCCGGGATGGAAGGCGCGCTGCCCAGCGTCGTTGGGGGCCTGGTCGGTGTTCCCGTCATCGCGGTGCCCACCAGCATTGGTTACGGCGCGTCGTTCAAAGGGTTGACCGCACTTCTGGGCATGCTGAACTCCTGCGCATCGAACGTGAGCGTGGTGAATATCGATAATGGTTTCGGCGCGGGATACGTGGCGTCGTTGATCAACCGGTTATAAAAAAAAGGCGCAGCTTGCGCCGCGCCCCTCTCACCGCTACATCAACTCACATTCCAGGCTGATCGGCGGGATTGCTTTTCACTTCCAGCTTGTTCTCGACGCTAAATGCGCCAAAAACCTGTCCCGCCCGCAAGCCCGCAACTTCCTTATCCATCTTGCTGTCGACCACGCCGTACAGAGTTACATGGCCATTGGCCACCACGATGCGAATCGGCTTGGCGGGATCGATGGCATACCTGCTGAGCACCGGGTCGCGATAGATGGCGCGAGCCTCGCGAATACGCAGGCCGTCATCGAACATCGACGTTGGAGCCACCGCGATGTTGTTGACCACATCCTTTACTCCGGGCTGATTGTAGATATCGGAAAGCGCTTCGTCGCGGCCAAGGCCCAGCCGGTCCTGGCCATCGACGGTCACCACGCCATCTTTCACGCCCAGCGCGAAGTAATCGAACTCGTTGTCATAGCCGACGCGGACATAGGTCAGCTTTTTGGCGAGTTGCTGTGTCAGTTGCTGGTCGGGCACGTTCGGGCCGGCGACCGTGATCAGGTTGCGCACGCCCTGCACGTTGGCGGTCTTGCGCGCCAGCCTGGCGGCATCCAGCTTGCGCTGGTAAAGATTCACGGTGCCGTTCAGCGTAACGATGCCGTCCTCCACCGAAGATTTCACATCGCGAAACTGGCTCTTGGTTTCCAATTTCTGCGTCACCTTGGCTTGAATTTGATTGTCATAGCGAGCCGCTGTGCTGGACTGCGCAAGCAGGTTTGCGCTCGCCAGTCCGATTGCCAGCAGGGAGCCCGCTGCCTTCAGAAATAGCCCCCGATTCATAGGTCACCTCCGACCCATTGAAGAAACTTTACGATTTAACTACTCGGTTAATTTGTTCGATGCGCCGAGGAATAGCGAAGATGCATGCCACCTGCCGAGATCGCCGGGGTGAGCGCGCACAACTTTTGCGCACGATCGGGGTTTGAATGAACAGGTAGGCACCGCGCGGCCGCGCGCGAAATTAATGAATGCCGGAAGTAAGCGACGTATGCTCTTCCGCGTCTTTTTTCTGCGCCATCTTTTTGTCGAGCTCGGGGGATGCTTCCTTTTCAGGATGGCTTAGGCGGATGACCGCCGCTGCAGCGGTAAAGCGCACATGCGGATTGCTGTCGAACAGGCAGACTTCAATTTTTTCTTCCAGCGCCGGGTCGCCGCGCCGCGCGACCGCCTCGACCGCCGCAGCACGGACGATCCAATCTTTATCGTTTAGCGCCGCTCTCACCAGCGCCCGCCCGGTTCGCGGGTCGGGATCATGCGCCAGCAAACCTGCCGCCACTGCGCGCGCGGGATGCGGATTTTTCTTGTGCGTGTAGCGCCAGGCATCCCATCCGATGCCGGCAAAAGGAACATAACCGATGCCCTGTTCTACGCCGATCATCGCCAGTTCCTTCGGGTTGTGCAGCGTGTCCAGTTGCTCGGTGATGAGCCCGTCGCCCTTGCGCTCGCCGGTGAGGACGTCGAGATAGATGGCATTGGCGGCGAGGTCATCTTTCAGGTCGTGCAGCGAGTGCGCAGCCGCCATGACCACGGCCATGCGCTTGTCGTGCAGAAGCTTTTTCAGCTTTGGGACGCTGGCGTAGGCATGCATCTCGCCCAAAGCGGTGGCAGCGGCCGACCGTACCTCCGGGCGGGGATCTTCGAGCGCATGCTCAGCCAATCCGCGGGCGCGCTCACTCCCCACCAACAATCCCAGGGCACGAACTCCGAGCGCACGCTGGGTTGTGTTTTTGGACTGGGCGGCGGCTTCGAACATGGCCCAGGATTTGTCCTGGCCGGTAATGGCGAAGGCGGAAAGGCTCAGCGCCGTGCTTACAATGCAGCAGATCGCAGCTCGGCCCACACCGCTCATATAGCGGGCAGTTGGATGCTGATGGGGAGGGAAAGGTTCGTGCTTTTTTGTAAAGAACGAATGTCACTCGTCCGCAAAAGGAGTCAACGCGCGCGCGGGCGGCGGGAAGCCTTTGGCGAGTTCAATGCTTTCCGCGGCTTACCCTTGCCAAATACGCGGGCGAAAATCTTGTCCACGTTCTTCAGCTGTCTCTTCAAGTCGAATGCATATTCGACCTTCTGGCGCGGAACGGTTCGCGTGATGTTTGCATCCGCCAGCACCAACTTGTGAAAGTCGAGGCCTTCCTTCCAGGCCCGCATGGCATGCGCCTGCACCATGCGATAGGCATCTTCCCGCGAGATCCCTTGTTCCACGAGGTCGAGCAGGAGCTGGCCGCTGAAGATGAGCCCGCGTGTGCTTTCCAGGTTCGCCAGCATGCGCTCGGGGTACACAAACATGGTGTCGATCAGGTTGCTGGTCTTGTTCAGCAGGTAATCGAGGAGCGTGGTCGAATCCGGCAGGATCACGCGCTCAGCGGAGGAGTGCGAAATGTCGCGCTCGTGCCACAGGGCCACATTTTCAAATCCGGCCTGCGCGTTGGAGCGCACGACACGCGACAGCCCGCTGATCTGCTCGCAGGTGACCGGATTGCGCTTGTGCGGCATGGCCGACGAGCCTTTCTGCTTTTCGCTGAAAAACTCTTCGGCTTCCCGCACCTCGGTGCGCTGCAAGTGGCGGATCTCGGTGGCAATCTTGTCGAGCGTAGAGGCGATGACCGCCAGCGTGGCCAGATACTGTGCGTGGCGATCGCGCTGGATTACCTGCGATGAAACCGCAGCCGCCTTCAACCCCAGGCGAGCGCAAATTTTCTCTTCAATTTCCGGCGTGAGATGGGCAAAGATTCCGACGGCGCCCGAAAACTTGCCCACGCGCATGTCTTCCGCCGCCGCCTTAAAGCGGGCAATATTGCGCTGGGTCTCCGAATACCAGTTCGCGATTTTGAACCCAAACGTGATGGGCTCGGCGTGGATGCCGTGCGTGCGCCCCACCATCGGGGTGTCTTTGAACTCCCAGGCGCGCCGCTCGAGCACGTCCGCGAGCGTTTGCAGATCTTTCGCGATCAATGCCGAAGCTTGCTTAATCAGCAAAGCCTGGGCGGTATCGACCACGTCGTTCGAAGTCAGGCCGTAATGCAACCAGCGCGCGTCCGGCCCGACGATTTCGGCCACGGCCGTGGTGAAAGCAATGACATCGTGGCGGACCTCGGCTTCGATCTCATGAATTCGCTCGACGCGGAAATCAGCACGCTCGCGAATGGCATGAGCCGCCGCCTTGGGCACCATGCCCACTTCGGCCAAAGTTTCGGTGGCCGCTACTTCCACGGCAAGCCAGGTGCGAAACCGGTTTTCGTCGCTCCAGATGCGGCCCATTTCCGGGCGGGTATAACGGGGGATCAATGCTCCTCCTCGATGGGACTGCGAGTGCGGGACAGAGGATTTTAAACGCACTCGAAGAAAGAGGCCAGTGGATGGTTCACGAGCTGAGCAACCTGCATCCAATGCCTCTTTGAGAGGGAAACGGAACGATGCAACTCGACCCTGCCAAAACTGCTTTGATTTTGATCGATCTGCAAAATGCCATCGTTTCGGCGCCGACGCTCGCGCCCTACTCCAGCGAGCAGGTGGTGCAGAACGGAAGCCGGCTGGCGGAAGCATTCCGCGCCAGGAAAGCGGCTGTGGTGTATGTTCGCGTCGACATGGGCAACACATTGCGGCTCACCGTGGACAAGCCAACGCGCGACCCGAATGCTCCACCGCCCCCGGCGTCGGCGAGCGAGCTTGTGCCGGCGGCTGGTTTTCAGACGGGAGATGTCTTCGTCACCAAGCGGCATTGGGGCGCGTTCGCGGGCACAAATCTGGAGCAGGTCTTGAGACAACGCGGAATCGACACGGTCGTCATCGGCGGCATTTCGACCAACATGGGCGTGGAATCAACGGTGCGCCAGGGCACGGGGCTGGGATTCGCCTTCGTCGTCGTGGAGGATGCCTGCACCACCAGCCTGGGCGAGGAGGCGCACAAGTTTGCCCTCGAGAAAATCTTTCCCCGCCTGGCGCAAGTGCGCAAGATCGACGAAGTGATGGCCGCGCTGGGCTGAAAGCGCGCGGCTGCGCAGCTACCACGTTCCCGGCCAAACGTCATACAATGCTGCCTTGAAGAGATTTTCTATGTCTGGCACTCCCGAAGATTTAACCACCGTCAAAGATGACATGATTGCCTTCATCGAAGGCCACGGCATGCGCCGCTTCCACGGCTACGTGGACTACGACGAGGTGCAGTGCATCATGTGGGAGACGGGAAACAATCCCGATGGCTGGAAGGATTTTGTGGAGCTAGCCAAGACCGCGAATGCGGCGTTCCTGACCATGCATTCGTGGAAGCTGGAGCGCGAAGAGCTCGACGAACTGGTGCAGCGGCTGGCGGCGTCGGAGTTTTCCGATGGCGATGACGTCGAAGATGCGCGCTGGCTGCGGGCTCACGTGGGCAAAATCGGCTACCTGCAGCTGGGCTGGGCCTACCAGGGTTCCATGTTTCTGTGCGAAGTCTCCACCGACTGGTACGACCGCTACCAGCGCCTGCTGGAAATGTCGGACGACTTCGGCGGCATCCCCATCGACGAATCGGATCCGGACGACGAAGGGTAGACGTGCGCTGGGAACTGGCGGAAGCCGATCTCGTCCAGGTTCGCAATCTAGCTGACTCGCTGCGCGAGTTGCCCGGACTGCCGTTGAGCCGATCCAGTCACTCGCGCGAAGAATCGCGCCGCGAGTCCTGCTCGAAGACGCTGGCGCGGCTGCTGATCCGCCGCGGCATCTCCGATCCCGAGGCCGCAGCTCACTTCCTGTCGCCTTCCGTCGATCGCTTGCACGCGCCCGAGCGGATGCTCGGCGTTCGCGCCGCCGTCGATCGCCTCGATGCCGCGATTGCAGGCAAAGAGCCGATGCTGATCTACGGCGACTACGACGTGGACGGCACCATGGCGATCATCATCCTGAAGACTGCCATTGAACTTTGCGGCGGCTCGGCGGACTTCCACGTCCCGCACCGCATTCGCGAAGGCTACGATTTGCGGGACGATGTCATCGAGCGCGCCGCGGCAGCGGGCATTCGCCTCATCATCAGCGTCGACATGGGTATTCGCGCCTTTGGGCCGGCCCAGACGGCTCATCGCCTGGGCGTCGACCTCATCGTGACCGACCATCATTTACCGGGGGCGGACGGCGTTCCCCGGGCGCTGAGCGTGGTGAATCCGAATCAAGATGGCTGCTCTTATCCGTTCAAGCAGCTTTGTGGCGCGGGGGTTGCATTCAAGGTTGCGCAAGGGTTGATGCAGCGCCGGCTCGATTCCAAAGATCACGCCCGCATGCTGCGCTCGTTCATGAAGATCGTGGCCATCGCGACCATTGCAGATTCCGTGTCGCTCACCGGCGAAAATCGAGTTTTCGCCAAGCTGGGGCTCGATGCGCTTCGCACCGCCGTCAATCCCGGATTAAAGGCCCTGTTTGAATTTGCCCAGATTTCCACGCGGCGGCCCCCCACTTCGACCGAAGTTGCCTTCCGCATCGCGCCGCGCATTAACGCCGCGGGACGCATGGATGTGGCGCGCGACGTAATCGATCTGTTCAGCGTGAAAGATCTGAACCGGGCGCGTGAGCTGGCTTTCAAGCTGGATCAGCTGAACGCGGCCCGCCAGGAGGAAGAACGCCGCATCGTGCGCGAAGTGGAAGAGCGGATTGCGGGCGATCCGGCGTTGCGCGAGGCTTACTGCATGGTGGTTGACGGCGACGGCTGGCATCGCGGCGTGATCGGCATCGCCGCGACGCGCGTGGTGGAGCGTTACAACCGGCCGGCCATCGTGATCGCGCGCGAGGGCGAGGAGGCCTTCGGTTCCGGCCGCTCCATCCGGCCCTTTCACCTGCTGGAGGCGATCGAAGCGTCACACAGCCTATTCACCCGCTACGGTGGCCACTCTCACGCTTGCGGGTTCGCGATGCCCACCGCCAACGTGGCGCAATTGCGCTCCGAGTTGGATGCCTTCGCGCGAACGCGCCTGACGCAAGCCGATCTTGATCCCGTGCTCGAGGTCGAGGCCGAACTCGACCTGCGCGAAGTCACGCCGGCGCTGTTTCAGGCGCTCGCCTTGCTCGAGCCTTACGGCGCGGGCAATCACGAGCCCGCCTTCCTGGCCCGCGACGTGCGCCTGGTGGCGCCGCCACGAATCATGAAAGACAGGCACATCAAGCTGAAGGTGAAAGCGGGTGAGCGGCGCAGATTGCAGCTTGTTTTGGAGGGCGGGGAAAAGGCGGAAGAACTTTCCGCGGCTGCGATTCTGGCAACTCCGGGTTGCCACCCTGACGGGGCCGCGATCCGCCGCGAGCAAAAAGCGGAGGCCGCCGCGACTGCGCAAACAGCGTCGCCGGCGCACACCGACAGACGCGAGCTGGCAACGGTGTACGACGCACTGGGCTGGCACATGGCCGAACGGCTGCAGCAGTCGCCGCTTCTAACCGGCGATGCCCTCGACATCGCATTCACGGTCGGCATGAACGATCATCCCGATTTCGGCGGGATCGAACTTACGCTGTGCGATTTCAAGAAACCGGAGCTGGCCAGGCTGGAGCCGGCGCCATCTTTCGCGGAAGTAGAAAAATAAAAATAAGGACCGCGGCCCAAGTCAGCGATACGCAGGGCGACGGTCCTCAATCAGCGGCGTCGGATGGTGCAAATCCCCGGAACTAATAGCTACATTTCAATCCAGCCTCGGTAAACGGCGTGGAAAAGGACTTCCCGTTCTCGCCATAAGCAACAATGTAAGTTCCCTTTGGGACATTGTGCACGAGGCTTACATTGAGCAGGCCATCGGGACCCAGATCGGCGTTCAGCGCATACACGTGAATCGAAAAGGTCGTCACCGTCAGATCGAGGTACTCCTCGTCTTCCGCAGACCAGTTCGTAAAGCTGTTCGAGTTGTTCGCGTGGCCCAGCCCGAGAAAGCCGTAAACGTCCTGCCCCGCCGTCATCGTCCCAAAGTAGCCATCGGAGATGGGATTGATCAGTCCGTATGTACCGCCTGCGGCGTAGGTGAATGTACCCGTCTTCACGGTGCCGCCGGGGTACGAATTGATCGAGACCAGCTTGGTGATTGGCAATGCCGGCATGAGGCTGTCGTATTGCGACGGTACGCCTAAAATGATGAGTACCGGTTGGGAAAGCGTGCTCGCCCCATTGCTCGTCTGATAAATACTAACCGAACGAGCTCCCGCCAGCAGGTTCGGATCTCCCGCACAACCCTCGGCGCACTTGCTGCCGGCTCCGCTTCCGATGTGAAGCGTGGACTGGGCCCAGGCGCCCGTGATTCCGAGCAGACACACGGCCATAAGTCCCGCAAACTTTCGCACGTGCACACGCATATTGTTCTCCCCGCTAACGAAGTGAAATCGCCCGCCCTTGCTGGGCCGCGCAAGATATTAGCAGCGTCCCGCTTCCGCCTCAAGAGAGCCGAAAGACCAGATGAACAAATCTGCAACTTCGGCCTCGCGCGTCAGCCAAACCGCACCACTACCCCTGCTCCATTACACTGAAGATGCATGCCCTTGCCGGTCTACCGCCTGCGCCGCTGGCTGGCCGTGATCACCGTGGTTTTCTCCTCCGTGATTGCCGGCATGTATTTCTATGCGCGCGAGCGCCAGCGCAACGTGCTCAAAGAAGTCCCCAACAAGCTGGGAATTGAGATTAAGCAGACCGCCAACGGCTTCCAGTTTTCCAAATCCGACGGCAAGCGCACGCTGTTCACGGTGCAGGCGGGAAGCGTGAAGCAATTCAAACTGGATGGCAGCGCCGAGCTGCGCAACGTCAGCATCATTCTTTACGGCCGCGATGCCTCCCGCTTCGACCAGATTTACGGCGACGATTTTTCCTACGACAAAAAGACCGGCAACGTGATCGCGCGCGGCGACGTGCAGATTGATCTTGAGGCGAATCCCGCCGGCGGCACGGACGCCGATCAGGCCACGCCGAAAGAGATGAAAAATCCGATCCACCTCAAGACGCGGGACCTGGTCTTCAATCAGGAGAGCGGCGACGCCTTTACGGCCGCGAAGGTTGACTTTCGCATGCCGCAAGCCAGCGGCTCCGCCGTGGGCGTGCAATATTCGGCCCGGAGTAACACGCTGACGCTGGGCTCGCAACTTCAGCTCACTCTGAACAACGCGGGGGCGGCAACGCTCGTCGCCGAGCATGGCGCCATCACGCACGATCCCCGCGTCATCGTTCTCGAACATCCACGGCTGAAGCGCCGCACCGGCACCTTGCAAGCCGATCAGGCCACGCTTCTGCTGGGTCCAGAGAACGAAGTGCAAAAGGTCCTCGCGTCGGGAGACGTCACGGCGGAAACGACCGGCCGCAATGCCGATCGCATTCATGCCCGCGCCGATGAAGGCGAAATGCTGTTGACCGATAAGGATAATCTTCTACGCACGGCGACCCTCACCGGCCACGTGCATGTCGAGCGCGTTGGAGTTCAGCCGATGCTGGCCGATGCCGGGCGCGCCATCCTGGATTTTGCCGGGATTAACGAATTGCAACAAATTCATGCTTCCGATGGCGTGCGGCTGGCGCAACATGCCCCGCCCGCCAACGAACCTGCAAATGTCGATGCCCGCTTCCAGCCTCAGGACTTCGAAATCACTTCGCCGGTCGTCGACTTCTTCGTCGCCGAAGGCAAACGGCTCGAGCGGGCGCAAACTTCGGGCGCGGCGAAGATCACGATTACACCCTCCCAGAACGATAGCTCGCAGGCGCCCGCCGGCCGCACCGTGGTGACGGCGGGACGCTTCGACGCCGGATTTGTCGCTACGGAAGATGGCGGGAGCCGGCTGACTTCAGTGCATGGCGCGCCGGATGCGAAGATCGTCAATACAGCGCCGGGAGTTCCCGATCGTGTGAGCACCAGCCAGACTCTGGACGCAACTTTTCTTCCGCGAGGCGGAATCGCTTCCATCATCCAGCAGGGCCGCGTGGCCTATACCGATAACGGGGCCGCCAGCAAACGCACACAGGCCTGGGCGGAGAAGGCGGTTTACACTCCAGCCGATAGCGTGCTGGTTCTGACCGGCAGTCCTCGCGTCTCCGATGGCTCCATGCTGACCACCGCGGATCGCGTTCGCATCAACCGTGGTACGGGAGAAGCTTTCGGCGACGGCAATGTGAAAAGCACGTATAGCGACTTGAAGGAGCAGCCCGATGGGGCGCTGCTCGCCTCCGCTTCGCCGATCCACGTCACCGCTGCCGCCATGACCACCCGCAGTTCTCCCGCGATTGCCGTCTACCAGGGAAATGCGCGCCTGTGGCAGGACGCCAATATCATTGAAGCGCCCACCATCGAGTTCGACCGCGAGCATCGTTCGCTGGTCGCGGCGGGCACATCTTCTCAGCCGGTATCGACCACTCTGGTGCAGGGGAAGGCCAGCCCGTCAGAGGCCGGTCATGTAAAAAAATCGGAAGCAGAAAGCAAGAAACCCAAGAAATCCGACGCGAAATCCACCGATTCGAACTTGGTAGTTATCAATTCAGCAAAGCTCACCTATTCCGACCTGGACCGGATCGCGCACTACGAAGGCGGGGTCCAAGCGCACAGCGTGAGCTTCACGGCGCAAGCTAGAGCCATGGATGTGTACCTTGCAGCTCGGAGTCAAGCCGTGGGCAATCAATCACTTGCGACACCAGGAAGGCTGGATCACATGGTGGCGGCGGGTGGTGTGGTGGTGGTGCAACCGAATCGCAAGGCGGAAGGGGACAGGCTTGTCTATACCACAGCCGACGACAAATTCGTGCTGACCGGAGGTCCGCCTAGCATTTTTGATGCCGAACATGGCAAGATTACCGGCGTTTCGTTGACTTTCTTTAGGGCCGATGATAGGGTGCTCGTAGAAGGCGAAGCAAGTACTCCTGTGGTAACTCAGACGCGAGTGGGTCGCTGAGCCGAGCAAATGGCATGCTAAATGCGTACCCTGGCCACCGACGGAATCGGTAAATCGTATCGTGGCCGCCGCGTTGTAAATGGTGTCAGCCTAAACGTCAATGAGGGCGAAGTGGTTGGTTTACTTGGCCCGAACGGCGCCGGCAAGACCACAACTTTTTACGCCATCGTCGGCCTGACCCCCCCTGATACTGGCCGCGTGCTGTACGACGGTCAGGACATTACTGATGTGCCCATGTATCTGCGGGCGCGCCAGTATGGCATCAGCTATCTCCCGCAAGAAGCTTCGGTCTTTCGCAAACTCACGGTAGAAGAAAACATTCTGGCGGTGCTCGAGGCGCAGCCGATGTCGTGGCACGAGCGTCGCGAGAAGATGGAAAAGCTGATCGATGAATTGGGACTGGAGCACATCCGGCAGAACCGCGGGTACGCCTTGTCGGGCGGCGAGCGCCGCCGCGTTGAGATCGCCCGCTGCCTGTGCATCAACCCCACGTTCATCCTGCTCGACGAACCGTTTTCCGGCATCGATCCCATCGCCGTTCTTGACTTGCAGAAAATTATCAGCGGCCTGCGAGCCAGCGGCATCGGAGTGCTGATCACCGATCACAACGTGCGCGAAACGCTGACTGTGACGGATCGTGCCTACATCATCGACGACGGCAGAATTTTCCGTCATGGACCGCCCAGCCAGCTGGCCGGCGACCCGGAAGTCAGAAGGGTGTATTTAGGGGAAAGCTTTTCGCTGGTGTGAGAGAGCAGGTTTGAACGTTTCAAAGTGAAACCCTGAGCTCTTGTCTCTGAAACCTTGCAACCTTGAAACTGTGAGACCCGTTTTTTAAGACATGGTCCTGCTACAACACAAACTCTCGGTCAAGCTCTCCCAGCGCCAGATCCTGACGCCGGGCCTGGTGCAGATGGTCTCTGTGCTCGCGCTCAACAAGCTCGAGCTCAAGGACATGATCAACGCCGAGATGGTCGAGAATCCCGTGCTCGAAGAGCTCGAAGATTCCGTGCCCCTGCTCGACGAGATCGGCAAGAAGGAAGAAGACCGCGAGCGTGCCGCCCAGGCCTCCACCGAAGAGAATCCCATTACGGCGGCGGAGAAAAAAGATCCCTTCGAAGAAATCGATTTCGGCTCATTCTTTCAGGATTATCTCGATCCTGGTTATCGTACCCGCGGTGAATCCGAAGATATCGAGCGGCCGTCGTTCGAAAATTTCCTGTCCAAGCCGACCAACCTCACCGATCACCTGATGTGGCAGATTGGCGCGCTCAGCCTGCGTCCGGAAGTGCGCGAGGCCGCCGAACAGATCATCGGCAATCTCAACGAGGACGGATACCTGATTGCCAGCGACGACGAGATGCTTGGCGTGGCGCCGCCGTCCGCTCCCGAGGCTGACGAAGCCGCCGCCAAAACCATTGTGAGCGAGGCGGTCGCGCTCGGCCTGGTCCCGGAAAAAACGGAAGAGCAAGGCGAACTGAAGCCGGTCAGCGAGTCGTCCGCGATTTCTTCACCAGAGGCTGCGGCGAGCGCGACTCACGGGGTCACCGACAGCCTGCCCGCCGAAACTCCCGCTGCCTTCGTGGCGTCGCCGGGCTCTCCGTCGAACGGCACAGCCGCAGCGGCCACACCGGCTCCTGCGCCCGCGCGTCCAGCCTATACGCCCAGTTTTGACCTCGCCGATCTGCACGAAGCGATCGAGGTCGTGCGCCAGCTTGACCCTCCGGGCGTCGGCTGTCGCGATCTTCGCGAATGCCTCCTGCGCCAGTTGCGCTACCACCAGGAGCAACTCGCCCATCACAAGAACGGCGACAAGCCAGTCAACGGTACCGCGCAGCTCCTGCAGGATGCCGTTGCCATCGTCGATCAGCACCTGCGCTCGCTGCAAGGCAAGCAGCAAAAAGATATCGCCAAGGCCATCGGCCGGCCGCTCGATGCCGTCCAGCAGGCTCTCGATTACATTCGCACGCTCGATCCGCGCCCCGGCCTGCAATACAACAAGATCCAGGCGCGCCTGATCGAGCCCGACGTGGCCTTCGTCAAGCATGGCGATGAGTGGCTGGTCATCATGAATGACGAAGACTTGCCGCAGCTACGTCTCAACCCCGCTTACAAGCGATTGCTGACCCGCGACGTCAACGACAAGAACACGCGCGACTACGTCAAAGAGCGATACAAGAGCGCCATCCAGCTGATCAAGAACATCGAGCAGCGCCGTCAGACCATCACCAAAGTCTGCTACTGCATCGTGGCCCGCCAGTACGAGTTTCTGGACAGGGGCATCGACTTTCTCAAGCCGATGATGATCAAAGAAGTCGCCGAGGAAATCGGCGTGCATCCTTCCACCGTCAGCCGCGCCGTGGCCAGCAAATACGTCCACACGCCGCAGGGCGTCTTCGAACTGCGCTACTTTTTCAGCGAGAGCGTGCAGGGGCCGGAGGGCGGCAACACGAGCTTGCTGATTCTGAAGCGTCGCGTGAAAAAGCTGATTGAAGAAGAAGATCCAGCGCGGCCCTTGACCGATGAACAGTTGACCCGTATCTTGCAGTCGCAAGGCATTCAGGTCACGCGCCGCACCGTCGCCAAGTACCGCGAGGACATGCGCATTCCGAGCACGCATCAACGCAGGGTAAAGGAATAACCGAGCCTCAATCGAAATGAAGGCGTCATCCCTAGCGCAGCCGTTCCTCCGGTGGAACAAGCAATCTTGCGTTTACCGCGTGCGGCTTCAGCAGAGGAATCTGTCCTTGCCTTTGTTACTGTCCCTTGCTCAGCCGTTTTGTCATCTTTCGAACGATTGTCGACTAAAGGAGGGCCGCTCTTGAACGTGGAATACACCGGCCGTCATTACGAAGTTACTGCCGCCATCCGCAAAGAAGTCGAAACCGGACTGGCCAAAATCCGCAAGGTCCTCGGCGACCGCTTCGAAACCAAGGTTGTGCTTGCGGTCGAGAAGCACCGCCACAAGGCCGAAATCACGATCAGCCCGCGCCACGCCTCCTTGGTCGGACTGGCCCAGGCGAAAGACATGACCATCGCCGTCAACGAAGCTCTCGGCCACCTGGAGAAGCAGGCCGTCAAATACAAGACCAAGTGGGAATCCAAGAAACGCTCCGCCCGCAAGAGCGAGGAGAGCAAGAAGTGGAATGGGCACTCCGCGGCCCACGAAGCGGAAGGCGCCCCGGTTGTTTCCGTCGGGCTTTCCGAAAAAACCGCCGTGCCCGTGGCCGTGCACCGCTATCCCGCGGTTGCCCGGACCACCGAAGTGCACCTGGTGCGCTCCAGCGATGCGGTTGCGATCCGTCCCATGACGCTCGAAGAAGCCATCAAGGAAGCGCATTTTCGCGATCGCGACGTTTTTGTCTTCCGCGATCCCAAGGGCAAGGTGATGGTCCTGCACCGCACCCGCGAAGGCAAAATGGAGCTGATCGAAGCGCCCTGAGCGGTGTTGCTGGCTTTCGAAAGCAGGCGCCAGAAGGCACGAAAACCGTGCGCCGGGAAACGCCTTGCGGTACAATTCCCGCAGGATTACCAACACCTCTGGAGAGATAGTAAATGTTCGCGGCAGCGGGAGAAGCGGATCAGGCGTTCGATTCCTGGAAGCAAATCGCCGTTTTCCTCCGCCGTGGTGTGCGCACGGTGCAGCGCTGGGAACGAACCGAAGGATTGCCTGTCCGGCGTCATCAGCACCTGAAACGCGGCACCGTCTTCGCGTTCCCGTCCGAACTGTTGCAGTGGGCGCAGAGCCGCGAGGTAGCGGTGGCCAATCGATCCCGCAATGCCCTTGGCCAGCAGGTTACGGAAATGCGGCGGCTCACTCGCCAGCATCGTATGCTCGCGGGTGAATTGCAGCGCCTCATCGACCGCAACATCCGCACCTGCGCCGAGATCAATCTGCGGCGCGCGAAACAAGCGAGCGACACCTAATTGGCCCTTCGCCAGGCTCAACCTGCCGCCCGTGCAGGCTTCCTTGCAAAATAAAACGTCCCGCGCGGAGCCTTGCGCAATCGCTCCGCACGGAACGTTTAAATCCGCAGCCGCCCTTAAGCTCGGCCGACCTCCTCGATACACTGCTCCAGCACATCCACCGCGACGTCAGCCTGCTCGCGAGTGACCACGAGTGGCGGGCACAGGCGGATCGAGCTTGGCCCGCAGCCCAGGAACAGCACGCCGTGCTCGAAGGCTTTCTCGACGATTTTGTCGCGCTCCGCCGGGGCATACTCCTTGCTGGTTTTGTCCTTCACGATGTCGACGCCAATCATCAGGCCGCGGCCGCGTACGTCGCCAACCAGCCTGTGCTTTGCAGGCCATGATGCCATGCGCTCGAGCATGTGCCCGCCCACATCCGCCGAGTGGTGGAGCAGCTTTTCTTTTTCGATCACGTCCAGGGTCGCCAGCGCGGCCGCGATGCAAACCGGGTTGCCGCCAAACGTAGACGCATGCGAACCGGGAAGCCAGTCCATGATCTCCGAGCGTGTGAGCGTGATGCCGAGCGGCATGCCGGAGGCGATGCCCTTGGCGATGCAGATCATGTCGGGCTCGACGCCGCTGTGCTCGACGGCCCACCACTTGCCGGTGCGGCCGACGCCGCTTTGCACCTCGTCGCAGACCAGCAGGATGCCATGGCGGTCGCAGATGCGGCGCAGTTCCTGCATGAAAACCGTGGGCGCGACGACATAGCCGCCTTCTCCCTGCACTGGCTCGACAAAGATCGCGGCCACCTCTTCGGGAGCGAGCGTGGTCTTGAAGAGCTTTTCCTCAATGAATCGGGCGCAGCCCAGCGCGAAGTCGTCGGCGTGCTTGTCCTGGGCGCCGCCGCTGCAACCGCGATAGACATCGGGATAGCGGATGTGCGTGACGCCGGGCACCAGCGGGGCGAAGCGACGCCGCTGCTGCGGCTTTGACGCCGTCAGCGACAGCGCCCCCATGGTGCGGCCGTGGAACGCGCCGTAGAAGGCGATGACGTGCTGGCGCTTGGTGTGATAGCGGGCCAGCTTGAGCGCGCACTCGATCGCTTCCGCACCCGAGTTTCCGTAATAAATCTTGTGCGGCCCGGGCATGGGAGCAATCGTCGAGAGCCGTTCCGCAAGCTGGATCATGCTCTCATAATAGAAATCCGTGCCCGACATGTGAATGAGTTCGCCCGCCTGTTTCTGGATGGCGGCGACGACGTCGGGATGACAGTGGCCGGTCGACGTCACCGCGATGCCGGCGGAAAAGTCGAAGAACTCGTTGCCGTCCACGTCGGTGACGACGATGCCCCGGCCGCTTTTGGCTACCATCGGGTAGGAGCGGGTGTAGGACGGCGAGATGTATTTCTGATCACCTGCCAGCACGCGCTTGGCGTTCGGCCCGGGCAGGGCGGTCTTGATCTTTGGACCGGCGACCTTCTGGGCGGGCGCGGTCATGGTCATGGTTTTAGTGGTCATGGAATCCTCCGTAGAGCAGCTGTCCGTTTGTCAGCTGCCGGTTGCCAGTGGAACAACCCTCAAGGCACGGCGCTCAGGTTCAAGACACACGTGCAATTGAGAAGGCGAGGGCGGAGGATGAAACTAATCGCTACCGAATAGGCTGGGCCGCAGCCGGGAAGGCAGACTGGCGCGATAGCGCCGCGGGCACACCAGCGAATGCAGCCAGCACTCTGCCCGGTTCCGGTGAACCGGACCTCGGGAGCCAACATGCGAATTGGAGTTCTGGCGCAGCATCACAGACAGTCAACATCGCTAAATCATTATAGCTGTAAGCGATCCGCGGCGGAACCCCCATTCGTAACCCCTGGCGCCCAGCCCGGGCGCCCTGCCACGGAAATTTGTTTGGGCGCAAGGTTCGGATAGTCCGTTCGTACCCTGGCGGCCTAAGCTGGCATCACTATGACGACAACAAACGTGGGATTCCCAATTGCAACCGCGCCTGCCATACTGGCGGAGAAGGACGCGAGCGAAATGCCGGTGGCGCAGAACAGTTCGAGCCGGTCCGGGGACGGATCCGGCTCGGGTGATGGAGGATTCTGGACCGCGGTGCTGGCGCGGGATGCCAGGCACGATGGCGAATTCGTCTTCGCCGTCGCCACGACGGGCGTGTATTGCCGGCCGTCGTGCCCGGCGCGGAGGCCGCGGCGCGAGAATGTGACGTTCTTTGCCCGGCCCGAGCACGCCGAACACGCCGGCTTCCGCGCATGCCTGCGCTGCCGCCCAAGGGCAGCGAGCGGAAATCCGCAGTCGGAATTTGCCAAGGAAGTTTGCCGCTTCATCGAGCAGCACTTGGATGAGACGGTCACGCTGCAGCGGCTCGGCAAGGCATTCCGGCAAAGCCCGTTCCATCTGCAGCGGCGATTCAAGGCGGCGCTGGGGATCACGCCGCGCGAGTATGCCGATGCCTGCCGCATGCGCCAGTTGAAGCGCAACCTGCAGGCCGGCGATAACGTGACGAGGGCGATGTACGACGCGGGTTACGGATCAAGCAGCCGCCTGTATGAAAAGACCGCGTCGCAGCTGGGCATGACGCCCGACCGTTACCGGCGCGGGGCGATCGCGGCGAAGCTGCGTTATGTGATTTCGGATTCGCCGCTGGGGCGCATGCTGGTGGCGGCGACCGATCGCGGCGTGTGCGCGATTCAGTTCGGGCGCGGCGACGGCGAATTGATCGAGGGGCTGAAGCGGGAGTTCCCCTTTGCCGTGCGCAAGGCCGATGAAAGCGGGCTGCAGGTCTGGGTGGAAGCCGTCCTGGGAAGGATTACCGGGCAAGAGTTGAATGCAGCGCTGCCGCTGGACATTCGCGCCACCGCCTTTCAAAGAAAGGTGTGGAGCTACCTGCAGTCGATTCCATTTGGAGCGACGCGTTCCTACGCCCAGGTTGCCAAGGCGATTGGGCAGCCCACGGCTTGCCGCGCGGTGGCGCGAGCCTGCGCCACGAATCCAGTGGCGGTGGCGATTCCGTGTCACCGCGTGGTGCGCGAGGATGGAAATATCAGCGGCTATCGCTGGGGCGTGGAGCGCAAAAAGGCCTTGCTGAAGATCGAGGGCAGAGCGGCCGCGAGAATCTGATTGCTCAGGCGCGGGGAATGGATTCTTGTTCCGGCGTCAGGAATGCGTCGCAACCCCTCGCCGGCGCGCCACCAGCGCCCAATTCAAGGCTGCAATCGCGATCGTGCCAAGCACGATCAGCGATTGTCCGAAGTCGACGCGAGTAACAAGAACCGCGCAAAGCAGAATGCCCAGGACCGCAAGAATATTTCCGGCGGGCACGTGAAGCTTCTCGGAGTGCGGTTGGCTGCGGCGCAATGCCGGCAACGCGGCGCAACCGACGGCATAGTAGAGCAGGCGCGCCACCGCCGAGAGAGTTACGTTCCATTTGAATTCTCCTGCCAGGGCAAAGCCCCAGACCAGCGAACCAAAAACCAAAATTGAAACGTAAGGCGTATGAAAGCGCGCGTGCACGCGGGCGAAAGGTTTGGGGAAGTCTCCTTGCTCCGCCAGGGCAAACAGCACGCGGGGCATGGCGAGAATTTTCGCGCTGAGATATCCGTAAAAGGAAATGAGAGCGCCGATCGCAACCAGGCGAGCTCCTGTGTCGCCGATCGCGGCGCGGGCGACCTCAGCAAGCGGGCGCGTGCTGTGCTGTGCGTCGGGCACCACTCCTACCACAACCCACTGGATCAGCGCGTAGATGACGATGCAAACCACGAGTGCGGTCAGCAGCGCGAAGGGAGCATCCCGCCGCGGATCCTTCGCCTCGCTCATGGGCGCGAGCGCGGTTTCGAATCCGCCATACGCGAAAACCAGCAGCAGGATTGCTTTCAGCCAGTCGCCGGTCGCCGCCTGCATTGGAGAAGCGCCTACCATGTGCCAGTGCTGGCGGGCCAGCGCGACCACGCCGAGCAGGATCACAAAAAACAGGGGAATCAGCTTGGCGGCGGTGAACAGGTTGCTGACCTGCGCTCCGGCACGCACGCCACGAATGTTGATGGCGATCAGGACTCCGATCAAAACCGTGAGAGTAACAGCTCGCGGAATGGGATTCTTCGCCTGCGGAAAAAATTCCCCCAGATAAATAACGAACAGGTTCGCGTTGGCGGCGGGAGCGGCGACTTGCCCCAGCCACAGCAGCCACGCCGTTTGAATGCCCATGAAGCGGCCGAAAGCGGTTCGAGCGTAGAGATAAGGGCCGCCGGCCTGCTGGAAGCGTGAAGAAACCTCTGCGTAGCAAGCCATAATGATGCCCATTCCCGCCCCCGCAGCCACGACCGCCCAAATGCTGGAGGTGCCGATGAGTGCCGCAACCGTGGAAGCCAGCCCGAAGACACCACTGCCGATCACAGAGTTGATAACCAGCGCAGTGAGGCTCCAGCGCCCGATGGCGCGGACCAGTGGGCTTGCCGGTGAGGGTTCGGCCGATAGAGCCATCGCGCGTTTGTATCACAACCAGGACCAGTACAGAAGTGCGAAGGTTCGCAAGGTTCGCCACAAGGGTTTTGATTCCGTGGGCGGTGACTTTGGAGCGGAAGGTAACCGAACTGTTGGGAGCTATCGAAAGGTCACCGCACCGAGACAGGTGGTCACGTTACCGAATCTCCGCCACGGTGGCGATGCGCGGAAACCGGCACTGGGAGCGGCTTTCACGCGATTACCTCGCGCGGCGAAATGCTTAGACCGGGGTAATCTCTGGAATTACGAAAGCGCATGATCGTGGGACATCTATCAGCTTGCGGAGCGCAATGCGATGTTGAGAGGCGCCGGGAAGTACAACCAGACATGGCGATCGAAACGCAGATGGACGACCTGCACGCACGCATGATGAGAGTCACAGAAGATTTGCGCGTGATCCAGCGCGAACTGAATTGTGCTGCCATGCAGGCGCCCAGCGATCCGGAATTAATGGAAGCCTTGAGCGCGCTGCCGGAGACGGAAGCGATCCAGGTGCTGTGCCGGGCGCTCGACCAGATGCGCCACTTTTTGTGGTTCTACACGCAGGTGATGAGCAACGAGCCCGAACTGGGCGACAAGCTCCGGCAAGCCGACGCCGCGAGTCCGGAAAAAGGCAACGTCAATACCAGCTTCCTCGATCAGCTTACGCGCGGCGACGAGGCGCTGCTGCTGCGGTATCTCGCCGACTCCAAAGATCGCAAGCCGAACTGAAAGTTCAATCTCTCAAGACTGTCAAACCTGCCCGCGGACAATTGTCCGGCGCACGTCTCCTTGTGTGCCCAGCACCACAATGTTCGCTTCTGCGCCGGCAACCAGGCTGCCATGATGAGACAACCCTGTGGCGCGCGCGGGATTGAGCGTCGCGGCGCGAATGGAATCCTGCAAACTCCAATTCGCGAAAGCCGCCGCATTGCGAACGGCGGCATCCATGGTTAGAACGCTGCCCGCCAGCTTGCCATTATTGGTGCACCGGCCATCCTTGACTTCCACCTGGATCGGGCCGAGCTGATAGTGGCCGTCGGGCATACCCGCCGCGGCCGTGGCGTCGGTGATCAGGACGGCGCGATCACTTCCCTTGGCGTTGAGGAAGAGCTTTACCACTTCGGGTGCAACGTGAATGCCGTCTGCAATGATGTCGGCGCTGAGACGATCATCGGTCAGCACTTCGCCGAGCAGTCCGGGATCGCGATGATCGAGCGGCCGCATGGCATTGAAAGTGTGCGTAGCGTGGCGCGCGCCGGCTCGTACGCCGGCGTGGGCGGCGTCGAGTGTGGCATCGGAGTGGCCAAGGCTGACGCAAACCTTGCGGCGCGCGGCTTCGGCAATGACCTCGAGCGCTCCCGGGATTTCGGGCGCGATGGTCAGCATCTTGACGTGGCCGCGCGCGGCCTGCCACAGGCGATCGAACGCGGTCACCGTTGGCTCAATCAAGAATTCGGGCGGATGCACTCCGCGGCGCTTGTGGCTGAGGAACGGTCCTTCGAGGTGAATGCCGAGAGGAATGGCGCCGTCTGTTGTAGACGATTTGCCGGCAGCGTCGATGGCGTCGGCAAGGCGGCCCAGCGCAGAACAGGTCTGGTCGAGCGCAGCGGCAACCGTGGTCGGAAAATAGCCAGTGACGCCGTGCTGAGTCAAGAATTGGTGCAAGCGCGGCAAATCGCCCGCGGAAGCGCGCATCACGTCGAGTCCGGCACCGCCGTGCATGTGAACGTCGACATAGCCGGGAGCCAGCGTAGCGTCGCCCAGGTCGATGCGTCGGGCTTTTGGAGAAATCTCAAGCTGATCGCGCGAGCCCACAGCCGAGATGCGGCCGTCCTCGAGGAATAAAAGTGGGTGCTGGATTTCTTCCTGCGGGGAATAAAGCCGGCTGGCGGAGAGAACGATCATAGGTGATCGTGCGTGCAACGGAGGAATTCGTGAGTTCCCCCCGGCACAGATTCTAGCAAATGAACGAGAGCAGTTTTTATTGGATCGTGATGATGACCTTCGCCCGGGCGTGCCCTGCTTCGACGTAAGCAATGGCGTCGTCGATTTGCGCCAGCGGATAGCACCGGTCGATCACAGGAGTTAACTTTCCAGCTTCGACCAGTTCGGCAAGGGCGGCCAGATCTTTTTGATTGATGTTCGCAACGAAGAAACCGAACTTCTGGCGCAAGAAGGGAGGCCACGCGTAGGCTTTCGCCACTCGGATCGCCAGCCTCCACATCTGCTTTGGCGCTCCGGCCATCACGCACCCGCCATTTGCGGCGAGTGCGCGCCTCATCGACAACAAGGAGCGGTTCCCGACGTTGTCGAGCAGCAAGTCGTAACGTTCGCTGTCCCGCGTGAAGTCCTCCCGCGTATAGTCGATGACTCGATCCGCTCCGAGGGAACGCACCAGGTCCACATTCTTTGAGCTGCAGACGCCGGTTACCTTTGCACCCATCCACTTGGCCATCTGCACTGCGAAAGTGCCAACGCCACCCGACGCGCCATTGATCAGTACTTTCTGCTGGGGCAGGAGGCGACCCTTGTCACGAAGCGCCTGAAGGGCCGTCAGGGCTGCAATGGGCAGAGATGCCGCCTGCTCGAAGGTCACGCCTGCTGGCTTCGCGGCTAACTTGGCTTCGGACGCGCAAACGTATTCCGCGAAGGCGCCTTTGCCAGCGCCGAACACAGCGTCACCAGGCTTGAAATGCGCCACTCTTCGGCCGACAGCGACGACCTCGCCTGCCACATCGATTCCAGGCCGTTCGGCTTTCATCCGCCAATCCAGCGGATTGACGGAGGCAGCGCGAACCGACAGAAGGACTTCGTTCTCCTGCGGAACCGGCTGCGGAAGATCCTTGATTTCCAGAACCTTCCCGGACTTCGCTTTCGTGTAAACCGCGGCTTTCATCTGGTCGAGATGTTAAAACTCGATCAGCCCAAGATCAGTGATGGCAGTCACCGAATCAAGAAATCATTTGCGAGCGCAGTCACAACCCCCCGTGAAATCGGGCAAACGAGTGGGCCAGCATGAGAGACATGAGCAAAATTCCCGCGCCAAGGATGAGCGCGTGTTGGGTCTTGCGCAGATCGAAGTTCCCCACGCGGCAGGTCAGCAGGTAGCCGACGGCAAGGTTGAAAAACCCCCACAGCACGTTGACCATGGAAGATGACAACCCCTCCCCGGGCGGGTGCGCGAAAGGGCTTTGGAAGGCGTGTCCGGAAACGCCATTGCCGAGGTGGGGCAGGGCGTTCGCAAGGAACGCGCCCCCAAAAAAGTAGGCCAGGTAGTGGTACCAGCGCATCAGGTCTCCCTTCTGATTGCAAGCCGATGGTAACGCAAACCGAGAGAGGCTAAACCTGTGGAATGAAAGGCAGTGGCGACCTGGCATTCCAAGATTGAAGAACTCGATTCGCTGTGAGAAGGCTCGGCGGCGATTCGCTGGAAGTTCGATCTGGCAATGCGCAAAAAGTTTCCCGTCCTGGGAAGGTGCATCCGCTCGCACCAGCTTTTCGCTTGACCTCGCATTTGCGAGGCGGCTAGCGTTTGAGCATCACTTTTGCAAAGAAGAGCGGTCTGCTAATCGCAAGAAGTTTCAGGCGGGACGGAGGGGGAGAAGCGGGGTGTTTAAAGGATGGGAACTGCCAGTGCGGGACGTGTTGGTTCGGCAGTCGAAGTATTCTTGCTGGCCGAGAATCGACTGCTGCGAGAAGCTTTGTTGCGGATCCTGTCGAAAAAGGACGACATTCGCGTAAGCGGCGCGGGATCGTACGCCCCTGGCGTGGTCGAGAAGATCGTTACGACGCGCGCCAATGTGGTGGTGCTGGACTCCGTGGCTCAGGTCTTAGGAGAGCCAGGACTGATCTACCAACTGCATCGGAGGAATCCAGGCCTGAAGGTCGTCATGGTCGGAATGGAGACGGACGAGGCCGTATTCCTGCGCGTGATACAGGCTGGCGCAGTGGGATATGTGCTCAAGGACGCTTCCGCCATCGAGGTGGCGCGCACCGTTCGCGCCGTCGCTGCGGGCGAAGCCGTCTGTCCTCCTTCGCTCTCTGGTGCGTTATTTCAATGGGTGGCGGAGCACAGGCCGGCTCTTCCGAGCGTGCATGTGCGGACCGTTCTCGGCCTCAGCCGCAGGGAGCAACAACTTGTAGGCCTGATCCAGCAAGGGCTCACCAACAAGGAAATGGCCTGCCAACTCAGTCTCTCCGAACAAACTGTAAAGAACCACGTGCATCGCATGCTGCGAAAGGTAGGAGTCGGAGATCGGCTTTCCATCGTCGAGGCGTGCCGCAACGAAGGGTTGCCAGTTTAACTCCGCAGACCCGGCGGTGGCGCTCACGATACCTTGTTCTGCGTTCACGCCGCCGGAGACTCGCCTGTCCACTCCGCGAAACGAGCTTCCAATTCGCCGAATGCGAACGAACGAAAGTCCGAAATGACGGAATCAGCGCCCGCTGCCTGGAGCAAGGGAACGCGATGTGTGTGCGCCACCCCCAGGCAGCGCATTCCGGCGGCTCGTGCCGACTTCACTCCCGAAACCGCATCCTCCACGGCCAAAAGACGCTCTGGCGATTCCTCAAGGCGCTGCGCCGCCAGTTGATAAATGGCAGGATCGGGCTTACTGGCAGCCACGTCATCGCCCGTCACAATCGCGCGGAAGCAGTGGGATAGGCCCAATTCTTCCAGGGTCCCGAAGGCACGGCGCCGGCTGGCGGAAGTGGCGACTGCGCTGGGAATGCCTGCCTGCGACAAATGATCGAGGAAGTCCAGTATGCCGGGCATCGGCCGGACCGCGTAAGCGCATTTGTGCAGCAGTTCGTCTTTTCGATTTCCGTACTCGACGATTTGCTCCGGGTCCAAGTCCCCGAGAAAATGTTTCAGAATCTGCGCGCGCTTGCAGCCGTCGAGAATAAAGTCCAACTCCTCATCGCGCGTCTCGCGGCCCACGCTTTGCAAAAAAATCTTCCAGGCCATGCGATGTGCCGGATGGCTGTCGATGATGACTCCGTCCATGTCAAATACAACGCCCCGCAACATTAATTCAATAAACTTTCTTTCCTGCACCCGGGCCATGTCTCCTGTGCCGTTAGGTAATTTTCCATGGTGCCGATATCGATCAGGTAGTCGTGGATGGGAAAGGCAACCATCCGTCCGACAAGCTTGGGCAGCACGTCGAAACCAATATCGGAGGGAACATCTTCCGGGATGGCGTTGAGCATCTCGGGCGTGCCGATCATCAGGCCCGAAAACGCCCAGTTTCCCGCGGGGTGATCCGGCTTTTCCACGAACTGCTCAATGACTCCCTCGTCGTTGGCAGTCACGATTCCGCAGCGGGTGGGATCCGGAACCTGGTAGACGCCAAGCGTCGCCGCCGGTTTGCGATCTCGATGTACGCGCAACATGCCTTCCAGGTCGGCGCAGTTCAGGACGTCCGCATAGAAAATCCAGAAACGATCGTCCGAGCCAATCCAGCTGCGATTCGCGCGTAGCGTCCCGGCACTGCCCAGCAGTCGCGCCTCTTCCATGATGCAGACCGGCGTCGCGCCGGCGTGGCGTCTCAGGAATTCCCGTACCGGCGCGGCATGGGCATGGAGGTTGATCATCACTTCGTCAACCTGTAAACGCTTGCAACATTCGAGCCATAGAGCGAGAAGAGGGACGCCTCGAATGGGAACCAGACATTTGGGAAGGGTGTCGGTGATCGGACGCAGGCGACTGCCGTGGCCCGCTGCCAGGAGAAAGGCCTTCACCGAATGCTCTCCGGCGGCACGCGGTCTCCGCTGCGATCCGGTTTGCCCGGAGTGCGGGGCACGAAAACCCAGCGCGATCCACCGCGCTCGTCGCCATCGATAAAGGGATCATTCACGATCGCCTGCGCGCCCTGGGTGTCAAAGACAAATCCCATTTCGTGCACGCCTTCGTTGCTCATGGCTTCGCGAACAGCCGCCTGATGCGCCGCCTCGCAATAAAAGAGAAGAAATCCGCCTCCGCCTGCGCCAGTGATTTTTCCGCCCAGGGCGCCATGCTGTCGCGCCAGGGAATAGAGCCAGTCGATTCGTGGCGTGGAAATCTTGCTGGAAATCCGGCGCTTGGCCTGCCAGGCTTCGTGCAACAATTCTCCGAAGCTATGCAATTCTCCTCGTTCGAGGCAGCCACGCATGCGCAGCCCGAGCGCTTTGACTTCGTGCAGCGCATCGAGCGTTGCCGAGTCCTTTCCGCGTGTGGATGCTTCCTGCTCCTGCAGGATGGTCCAGGAGTGATGCGCTGCGCCGGGAAAAAAGAGCATGAGATTGGATTGAAATTCGCGCGAGACCGCAGGATCCAGTTCCACAGGATCGACGACGGTTGTTCCATCAGGGTGGAAGGAGATGTAATTCAGGCCGCCAAAAGCCGCGGCATATTCGTCCTGCTTTCCTACATGTTTTCCCAAAAAGTGGCGAGCCACAAAGAAGGCGCGCTCCGCCAGTTCGTAGTTCGAAAGTGGACGGCGGAGGTAAGTGGTGAGCGTCTTCAAAATGTTGACGCACACGCTCGCCGATGATCCAAGCCCTGTTCCGGGAGGAATCTCCGACGCCAGGAATAGGTCCACCGAAATATCGCAACTCATGTCCTTGAGCACAGCGAGCGGAATTTCCAGGGCACTGCCTTGCAAGCTCATGTTTGCGATGTCATGCCACGTCTCACATACGCGAAGATCAGACGAGATCACTTGCACACGGCCGTCGGACCGTTTGCCGAGGATGGTGTAAAAGTACTTGTTGATGGCAGCGCTCAGGACCGCGCCGCCGAATTGCTCAAAATAAGATGGCAGGTCGGTTCCCCCGCCGCCAAAACTAATCCGAACTGGACTGCGAACGATGAGCACCGGACAAAACCTCCTCGAATGTGACGTCGGCGCGACTCGCGAGCGTGGGCTGCGCGACACGCGGCGGCCTGCGCTGCGGTTGGAACAGCCGTGCCGCGATCGTCCACAAGGTTTGCAGGAGCAGGGAAATATCCTGAAACAGCGAGCGGTGCAAAATGTATTGCAGGTCGTACCGCGTCTTGTCTTCTGAAGAATTTCGATCGCGCAGGCCGTGAACCTGGGCCAGCCCCGTCATCCCCGGCATGGCGCCGAGCCTCTGCCGATGCCAGTCGCTGTAGTGCCGCGTGCGATCAGGGCCCTCCGGCCGTGGCCCAACCAGACTCATTTCTCCCCGCAAAACGTTGATCAGTTGCGGCAGCTCCGTCAGACTGGATCGCTGCATCAGGAATTCGTCAGCCGGCAGCTCGGTGGCATCGTGATCGGAATTCAGGCGATACATCCAGAACAGTTTGCCGTGTTGCCCGCAGCGAAGCTCGCGCCGGAAGCCGGTTCCTTTGCGCAGTTTCAACACCAGGGCCGCGGGTGCGAGAAGCACGGCCGCCAGAGGGAGCAAGCCGATGGTTAAGATCAGGTCGAGGCTGCGCTTCCATGGGGGATTCGACGTCGCTCCGGTGGCGCCCTCCCACAGCAGCAACGGAAGCCCGTCCAAATCCACGAGCTCTGGCCTGGAGAGATAGAGACTGTAGGGTTGCGGAACCAGGCTGACGGCGATTCCTGCAGACCGGCACATGGAAGCCAGATCCAAAATTTCAGGATGGCCCGGCTCTGGGACCGTGAGAATGATTTCATCGACCCGGTGCGATTCCAGAAGGTCGGCTATGCCCACGGTTTGCAGGCTCACGCGCTTGCCATCGCTTTCGCTGAACGATTGATTCAGCGCATTGCCGGCTGGACAAAGAAATCCTAAGATCTGGCACAGCCATTCCGGATGGCGATCAATCGTTCTCGCCATCTCCTGCGCTAACGGCCCATCGCCGACGATCACCAGGCGGCGGACCGAGCCCATGCGGAAACGCGAGCCAACAGCGCAGCATTTTGATGCGATTGTGCAGGCTAACCAAGCCTATCAATGTTGAGGCATTTGTTCCCTTTGCTTCTAACACCTCATTGAAACGCATTTGGACTGGTGAATGAGGCAGCTATGTCGAATCCCCATCGCTATCTCCAATTCACAAAGGTCGAGATGGGTTACAACCTAGAAGCCCATTGCAGTGTGTGCGACCGCAAATTCGTAGGAACTCCGCTCTTTGGCGAACACGTGGATGAGGCGTTACTGCGAATGCGAGAGGATTTTGAACTCCACGACTGCGCACAACAAACAAAAAGCGCCTGACCCCAACAGGGCGAAAGGCCTCGCGCGGGGGAGTGCAATTGCAGAATGGGGGGCGCAGAAGGCCAAAAAAATCCCCGGCTTCCGTACCCGCCGGGGAGGTCGTCCTACCCCCTCAATGCGGTCGATGTTAGCTCGGGTTGAGTGATCGTCAATGGCGCATTGGTCTTAGTTCGATGGGGCTAAGCCATGCGCTGTTTGGCCTCGCTCGTGAATAAGCCCCTTGACGCTCCAAGACGGAAGCAACAAGGCGATGCCGCCACGCCGCAGCCCTGCGGAAGCGGGTTCAAAGCTGCCTCCCGAAACTGTCGCGTTTTGGCGCACTGACTTTCATGGATGTGGGAGTACACTTTAAATGTCAACTCCACATCCCTCCGCGCGCGCCTTTGGCTGTCGGTCTCTTGTGACCTTGATGACTCACAGGAGGCCCTGATGCCCCTAAAGAACTACATTCACCAGCGAGATGGACAACCCGCGTGTCGAATTTGCGGGGAGCCCGTTAATCTGCAAATTGCCAAGAGCGACGAGGACGGGAAAGCGGTGCATGAGGAGTGCTATGTTCTCAAGGTGAAGGATACGCCGAAGAAAACGTAGTCATTTCTTGGGCTTCGCTTGGTCACGAAAATATTGGCGGGCTTTATGTCCCGGTGAACGATGCCCTGTGTGTGCGCCGCGTCGAGCGCATCCGCTGCCTCCACACCCAGCGAGAGCAGGGTGTCCAACTCCATGGGAGTGTTCCGGATCACATGCTTCAGTGTTTCGCCGTCCAGAAATTCCATTGCAATGAAGGTAAGGCCACTCTCTTCTCCGATGTCATGAATCGTGCAGATGTTGGGGTGGTTCAGTGCCGATGCCGCCTGGGCTTCGCGTTGAAAGCGGGCGAGTGTCTGCGGGTCTCGGGCCACTTCATCAGGCAGAAACTTCAAGGCGACGAAGCGATGCAGTCGGGTGTCCTCAGCCTTGTAGACCACTCCCATGCCGCCGCCGCCCAACTTCTCGATAATGCGGTAATGCGAGATGGTCCGTCCGATCATCAGGGGCAAATCTTACGTGTGTAGAAGTGGCAAGTCAATGAACGCCGTGGGGTGGTAGTGGTGCAGTTTGAAATTCCACAGGTCTGGCGTTAGGAACGGGCCTGTGGGAAACTGTTGGACATGAAGAAGCCCCATCTGGAAATCCTATCCGACGAACACGATCCGGTGCTGAAAGGCCGATGTTCGTCGTGTGAGGGTGTGACGTTCTCGCTAAGCCGCAGTACCGCATCTTCCTTGGCCCTGCTTCACGGGATGTTCTCAGAGCATTTTAAGAGAGTCCACATGCGCGAGGATGCCAGCCAAGCCGCTGCCCGACTCGTGCGAGAAGCGACAGAGTAATGCAAACGTCAGAATGGCGCGGGTGCAAGTGTTTCGTCTATTTTGATTGGGCCATTGACCTTTTCGTAAGCAAAGCAGGCCGTGGCGTGGACATGGAACGTACGTTAGAAAGTTTGGAGGGCGATCTCTACGGTAAGGTTGTGAAAATTATGAAACGCAAATGCCAAGGTGGAAAGCGGGTGCTGGAGTGAAGTCAGAGAAGCCGATTCCAGAACCGACCGAGGAACTGAAAGCGAAATGCAGCGCCGATAACCAGTTCAGCAATTTCGAGGCGTGTTTCGCGCTGTAATGTCCCTTCCCAAGGTGGAAGTGTTGAAGCGGGAGAAAAGGGAACTCCATCGCAATGCACGTAAACGAGCGCGAAAAAAGAAAGGCACCCTATGATCCGTCCAGACATGGCCTACGGGGACCGCTTCACCCTGACCGTAAAAGACTTTGGCCGGAAGGTCGAAATCAAAGTCAATCGCGGAACGGCTGTATGCACGCAGAACGGGAAGAAAGTTACGATTACCTACAAGGACAGCCCGACCCGCAAAACAAAATAGCGTGGATTAGCCTGCTATATCATTGCCTAAAGTTGTGTCGAACCGGCGGCGAGACCGACGTGTCAGCCGGAAACTGCGGCAAGACGGCTGGAGTGTTCTTCGTGTTTGGGAATGCAGGATAGGGGAAGAGCAGACACTGAGACGTATCATGCGTACGTTGGGTCGTTCTGTCTCCGATTTTCGCGCCACCTGAGTCTGTTCCGCTCTGGGTCTGTGGGCAGCCTCATGTAAATCTATTTCTTCCGCTGACCCAGAATGTCCCTCGCTGCAATTCTCGCCAGCGCAAGGACAATCCCCGAGTTCGTGATAACGGCATCTGGCCAGTGTTTGTCGGCAGCCTTTTTGAGCAAGGTAAAGTCCTCTTCTGACATCTTCACGTTCACTTGTATCGTTCGCTTCATGTCCTCTTGAATCGAGGATTTCAGCTTGATAAACAACGTTACTCGTAGTACTGTTCGTACCCTCAAATCGGAGGCGTTGAAAATCCATTGGTGGCCTTATTGGAATTCGTTGCCGTTGCGCTAATCGGAGGAATTGCTCTCACCGCCGCTCTGTGGTGGGTAAAGGAAAAACATCCAGCATGGCGAAATCCAACAGCACTTGTAGTCGCAGCCGGAGCCGCCTATGCTCTGAGCGTCGCCCTAGACATGTGCGTGGGTGCCTTTGTCGGATTCTATTCATTTAGCCCCTTCGTGTTCCCGGTATTTACATGGTCGGGTATCGGTGTCGCCTTGCACCTTCATGCTCTGTTCATCTCCGTCTCTCGACGATGGCTGCTACTCCCATACATTGGCATTGGAGGACTTGCCGTGATTACAGGATTTCTCGGGCCAAACAGGTACAACATCGCGGTAGGTGCACCGCTGATTCTGATTGCAGCTCTCTCTCAATTTTGGCTCGGGAGCAAACCACCAGAACAGAACAAAGCTCATTCCCCGAACCACACTTTTTCCGTCGGAGACTACAAACTCGACGCACCAGTTGCCCATTTCTCTCAGCTTAAGGAGTTCTCTGAAAGTGACTATTCGGTTATGGGCCGTCCATTTGAAGGCGAAATAGACTATAACGCACCGCCTGTCTCGTTTCTCGGACAGTCGTGGCAATTACAGCTAGGGACTGTGAACGGAAAAGTCTACAAAATCGCGTCGTATCTCCGGCCTAAGAACCTGCAAGATGCGAATGAAGCAGCGTTGAAGACGTTGCAATATTGCAGCGAAGAGTTAGGAAAACCGACAGAACAACGGTCTGGCTTTTTCATTTGGGATACGACTGATGGCAATGTCATTTTGCAGACAGATGAGGCGCGGGAAGGTTTCTTTGTAAACCTGTTCCTTACGTCAAGCTCAGTGAAAACGTTCAAAAGGAGATAAGAAATCCATCCCTCACGCCAGTGGAAGTGCAGAGTAAGAAGACCAACAGCAGTCGCCGCCGCCTAAGCGGTTTTGAACGGAAAATCGGAACGGGTTCGCGTATCATCTTGGTGTCGCACGCTCTACGCCATACGAACTGTGTTCCATGCAAGCTGAAGGAACTGTCCGGTCAGTCGTTAACCTTCGACTGGGCGGGGTGGACTTGCGGCATATCTTTCTCTGCTTCTTGCTGGCACAACCGCGAATTTCGGCTGCAAGAGATTGATTGCATTGCGACAGAGTCACACGAAAACGGACCCTATTTTATATAGATTTCGACGTTTTATTCCTTGTGTTCTGAGCCCATTCTGGGCAAGAGAAAACGGGGCGGCCATTCAGCAGGGCTGGGCTATGATCCCCCAACATAATTTGAGAAGCTAATTATCCCTTGACAACAAGTAGAACATATGGCATAGTTCTTTTGGTGGTGAACGATGAACCGCGGACAGACGATCCCGAAAGAACTCCGCTACACTCGCCAGCAGTTCGACGCTGACTTCCCGGATGACGACACATGCCTAGAGCAGATCAAAGAGCAGCGCTGGCCCGACGGCGTGACCCTGTGCTCCAAGTGTAAAGTTGAGCGCAAACACTACCGCGTGAGGGGTCGTACTGCGTATGCCTGCGATCATTGTGGGAATCACATCTATCCATTGGCCGGGACGATCTTTGAGAAAAGCAGCACTTCGTTGCGCGTGTGGTTTCAAGCTATGTACCTGATGGGTTCGACTCGTTGCGGCATCTCCGCAAAACAAGTGCAGCGCGAAACTGGAGTCACCTACAAAACCGCTTGGCGTATGTTCCGCCAGATTCGCTCGTTGCTGTCCGACCTTGACATGCAACTGGAGGGATCCTGGGAACTTGATAATTCCTGCGATGCTGGCGCGGGTTTCTGAAAAGGCGTCGTCGAAGCCTTCCGCACCAATCCCAGAAAATCAGAGCGTGTGAACGGTCGCGGTTCGTCCTTCGGCTGTGCTTTGGTCATTGCTCACCTCGGAAGCAACGGGTCAAGCAGTTCCTTGATAGGCTTAAGATAGTTATCTTGGAGCAGTCGAACATCGTCCTTGTTGAATCCATGAATTTCATACCGCGCGAGCTTACTATCGTTGTACAACTGCTTATACTCTAACCAGATTTTTGAGAGAAACGGGTCGGTCTCTACAATTGTGTTTCTATCCCCGTGACGAGGCGGGTCTTCCCCGCGCAACATGAGAAAACCATCTACATAGTGAAGGGCAGCATAGAACGTTCCTGTCACCGCCCAGTCCCAGAACGGATTCTCTAGGTTGGAAGCAAAAAATTCGTTCTGCTCAGCTTGGAGTCGGTGTTCTTTCGGAGTAGGCAATCAGGGTTGACCTCAGAGTACCCTGGTCCCCTTTGGCGTAAACTGGCGGTTCGCCAGCGGAATGATACTCACGTCAAATCGGAACTGACGGTAGAAGTGCATGATATTTCGCTCTCGCTCGAATATTTTGCGATTAAGCGCAAGGTCGCGATTTTCCACCATCACAGTGATGTAGTACACTCCGTCGCTGTGGTAAACGAACACGCCTTTGTGCTCGGTGATGAACGACATCTGAAAAGCAATGTACTGCTCAGGCTTAAGATTGACACTGACGATCGAGTGTTGCTTAAATTCTTGGACCGAATTGTTTGCGACCTTCTTTTTCTCAGAAGTTCCCTCGCCGCTTACGGCCGTTAAGAACGAACTGGGATCAGGGCGCAACTCGATGGTGGACCCATTGTCTACAAGACAAGTCATATATGCGTTACGCCTTTCGCTTTAAACTCTCGGGTGCAGTCGTGGTCACCACCAACGATGCGTTTATCGTATAAAGTGGATCGCCGTTGGGGGCATACTGGCCATCGAGGCGAACCACATCCGCAAGGACTGCCTTCACCTTCAATTTCGTGCCGTCGTGCAAAGCGTAGGTGTTCCAGCCTTCTGCGCTCTCAGGTTGGAATTCCACTTCTTCTCCCATAAACTCCTGCCCGCCGAGATTAACTTTGCGTTTTGTCATTCAAAATGCACACAACACACGCGTCGGGACGCGACGCTATACCAATACGTTACCAAAGTCAACACCATTTGATGCGTGAATGTCCATTTTGGTCTAGAGGCGACTGTATCTCAAGAGAAATCCACCCCTTACAGGGTGACGGACGAGATGCAACCTTGGGCTTTCCACAGGGGAAGGAACGGCTACATACCTGCCTACCGTAAAGGGATTGGGTCACGTGCGCAAGGGGCACAGTTTCTACTTGTACTCAAGGGATATTTACCATTAAGAATAACGGGGCACCACTTTGCGGCGGGCGAAGGCCCGATTCCTCCGTGCTCCCAAGGGCGAACTGGGAGTCGGTTTGCGAAGGACCTGCCACCTACCGATGCGTCACAGGGAGGACAGTCAGTTGCGCGACACCGAGTAGCATCTGGATTTTCTTGAATTGTAACGTAACCCGAAGTCATCAATAAAAAAAGGGGTTTGAAGGCGTCACAAGCTCAAACAACTGGCATTCACTCCTCTCCGTCACAACCTCACCCCCCTATATAGGGGGGTGGGGTGACGCTTTAATGGACATTGTGTCCTCCGGCAAGAACACCTGTTCTCGCGATGGCGCAACCGCGCCATTGTCAGTTGCTCGCTTAAGAGCAGTACGAAGCGCACTACCATCGAGGTGCATCGCCTCTCCGAGTTCTGCTCTCGACATCGTTCCACCTCGGGACTTCAGCAACTCCCGCATCTGAAGCTGCTGATCGGTGAAACAGGGGCCTTCGCCTTCCCAGACTGTGCCGTTTCTAAAGGTGAACTTCAAGTCTTCAAGGGGGTGTGCCCATCGGGGTTCGACATTTACGAAGAGACCCTTTGTGTTCTTTTTGATTGAAAACCTCGTGTCTCGCCAGCCCGCGAGACTTGAATGGCCTCTCGCACCTTTACTTCGATCCTTGCCTTGGTGGGCAACCAAGAACAGGGTGAGGTCAAGGTCTCCAATCAGCTTGTCCAGAAACGCGGTAGCACCCGAAACTTCTTTGAAGTTGTTTTCGTCTATCCCAGCAATGAAGCTCTGCCACGGGTCGATGACCAGAACCTCGGGGGAGAATTGCTCAGTAAGATTTCGCACGGTCTCGCGTCCTTCTTCGGTTACGAGACTCGCGTCGAGGCTGCGTCCCTGAAGAAAGGTCTCCAATGGACGAGGCAGTTCTTGTGCCGCACCCCTGAGGCGATCCTGTATCTCTGGCAGCGCGAGTTCACCATGCAAATACAAAACGCGCTTCGCTCGGGTCACAGGGAGTGAAGGAAACACCGTCTTGCCAGTCGAGAGACCGAGTGAGAGGCGCAAAAGGAAGGTTGTCTTAAAGGCCTTCTCTGGTGCTTCGACGAGGTTCTTCGTGTGAGGTCTGACGATAGCGTTTTGAGCCGTGCCGATTAGGGCCTCGCTGTCGTCTGCATCGAAATTCTTATTGAGCCAATCTTCACCGTTCATGATGAAAGTCCTTTTGGAGATGAATTGTTCAGCGTTGGAACCTTGTTCCATTTCTTTATTTCCTCTTTGTAGTTATTGGATTTTCCTCGCCGGGTGGCGAAGGAACTTGGGTGCCACAAACAGGTCGGATGCCAGCGACTTCTGTGCCTTGGTTCGGAAAAAGTCGGCGGTGGGGCCAGTGTCAGATGTTCGAATGGCAGCCTCTGCGCGGCGTGGAGGTAGATTGCAAGCTGTAGACGCTTCGTCGGCGCAACCAGGTTGAATCGTTACAGCATGGACGTGCGGATGTTTATGGGTCTAAAGAGTTGATGCGGGAGAAAGCCGCTCTCTTGCTGAAGGAGACTCCAGCAGCAGCCGGGGCAGTCATTCGGTCCTGACTCTGCCGCTATTCAATTAGTTGCCGGATACCTCGCCTAACCCTCGGCCCGTCTGAACTTTTTTTTTACCCGCCAAGCCAAACTCTCAATTGCCTTCCGAGTGGTGCCCACCTTTCGAGCTATTTCGTCGTTGCTGTACCCGGCATCCCTGTAACGAAGAAATTGGGCTTCTCTGTCGGAAAGCTCACCATAGATTTGACGGACGGCAATTGGGCTATCAAAGTCGGGTCTGAATGTGGGTATTACGGCGTTCCGCGCGTCGGCATTTTCAGTCGTAGGGGGTTCAGCGGCGACAAATTTTTTTTCGTCGAAAACCTTCCGACGGCGTATGCGCGCACGAAGCGCCTGTTTGATTTGATTTCTAGCTATAGCTTCGACCCAAGTGCTGAACTTACTCTGATTCTGAAAGTCTCCGAGTTGCGTCAAAACCGCAACCGCAATCTCATGAGCGAGTTCTCCTTGCTCTTCTCTCAGCACTGTCCACACAATCGCGTTGGCGTGTTTTTTCACCGCGCTATACAGCGGTTTTTCAATGAGCAACCTCTCTGCTTTGGCAGCTTGGCGCCACGCCTCGAATAGTTCGTTTTCATCCGCCACGACGGAATATTATGATTTTTCGTTCAGAAACGGTCACGAAAAAATAGGCTATTTGGAGGTGAACGGTGAGAACAGAAATTTGAGCACAACAAGAGCACAGACCCTCCAAATAGGAGGAAAGTCCAACCACTACGGCCCAAGCTAAGCGCAAGAAAGGAGAGAGCAAGCCACTAGCAAACGGATGGTCCCTCAAAGATAACGGCTATCGGCTGCGCTCTTTGCTTTAGTGAAAGTGAGCAGATGACTGCTAGGGCAGTCTTGGCCGCCTTCCACAGTTCAAGCCCAAGTTCACCTCAACAATTTCCTGAACGTCTTCCAGAATCAACTTCTTGTTACCTCTGCTGTTCATTGCTTGCCCTGTCTGTGTTTCGCCTTTCTTCAGATTGGATTGATAATGCGGTTGTGCTTCGTTTGGTAGCTCCTCAGCTCTCATCTCATCCTCCCGGCGGAAATTAGCCTCTCAATTTCACTCTGTTCAATTCTCACGAGCCGACCTAATTTGGTCGCACGAAGGGTGCCTTTGCGAATCCAGTCCCGAATGGTGTAGGGGCTCACTGCTAGTAGAAGCGCAGAGTCGTTCACATCAAGAAGTCGCTCAGCGCCTGCCAAGGTCTTAACATCTCCCATCGCTTCCATAAAACTGCCCTCTCTTTCCTGTTATCGTACATTGACACATTTCCTCAACGCGCGTTGTAGGTTAAAAAGGAAAAGGGTGCGTCGGAGGTCGTTCTCCCCAACGCACCCAAGAAAAAGCCACGAGCTTAGGTTTCAGCCAGATTGATTTGTCGTGTTTCGGTCCTCCTTCACTGAAATGGTTAGCTGCCTTAAGATGCTGCGCCGCTACCGAATAGCTGCATCCGTATCGGAGTAAAATACAATGTATGCATTGGAAATACAAATGCTAGCATTTAACTTGCCGGAGTTCAGCCCCGTTTGTTTCAGCGGTTTACTGTCGGCTGAAAGCGGGAATGGTGTAAAAAAGTCAACAGTAGCAGGAATTTCTTACAGCTCCGGCAGGGAAAATGGAACCAAACAAAACGTTTGAATCGCGGGATGTCATTGAGCAGCTTGTCGGAATCACCCCGATTTATCTGAATGCTTTTGTCCACCGAGAGCACTACGGCATCGCAGCGAGCAAGTCCGACAAGGACGCCAAAGCGCGACTATTCAGCGAGGCTGATGTGTTTGGAATCGCTCTAGCATGGATGTTGTTTGAAAGCGGATTGCGTATTCAGGCCATCCGCCGGGTGATGAAGGAAATTGCGGGAACAAAGAAGGCAAATGCAAACAAGACAGCCGAAGTGCTGATGGAGCGTCGTGTTGAGTACGTCGTTGTCATTCGGGAACCGAGAAAACCCAGAGGGAAAGCAGAGCCGCAGCCGATTGTAAAAACTGGGAAGAAGGCAGACCTTGCTGCAGTCATTTCACAGAATCCAACAGCGAATGTGCTAATCGTTCCCGTCGGGGCGAAACTCGCCGACGTTAAGAAGCGAATTGATGTGTTGTACGGAGAATAGCCTTATGGCCCCCTATAAACGCGGCAAGACGTGGCACACGGATTTCACTGTGAACGGTCAGCGATTCCGGCAAAGTTTAGATACGTCGGACTGGCGGGAGGCGCAATCAAGGGAAAAGGAACGGATTGCACAGGCCAGTGAAGGAAAGATTACTCCTAAGGCTCAGGGATTCTGTCGCCTCGGTTTCACGACAGCGGCAAAACGCCACCTTGAAGATAGAACGCCACAACTGGCACCCAAGAGCGTCGAGACTGAAGAGGAGCGACTGAAACCACTGCAAACCTACTTCAAAGAGATGCCACTTTTACAAATCAATGCCGACACGCTCAGAACCTACATCTCCGAACGACGGAAAAAGGGAGTCGCCAATAAAACGATAAATCTGGAGATTGCCGTTGTTCGCGGAGTCTTGAGACGCGCCAAACGCTGGCACCTTCTCGCCGATGACATAAAGCCCTTACCAGTGAAACATCAGGTAGGGCGTGCATTACGTCGAGAACAGAAAACGGACCTCGCACGGCTAGCAAGCATAAACCCCAGTTGGGAAAACGCCCGCCTAGCGATGACTCTAGCGTTGAACACGACCATGCGTTCTTGTGAAGTCAAAGGACTTCAATGGCGAGATGTTGATTTCATGGAGAAAATACTCACGATTCGCCACAGCAAGACCGATGCAGGCCGCCGTGTCATTCCATTGAACCGTGTGGCGTGGGACGCGATTGTGGAACTTTATCATCGAGCGGAGAAGGTCAATGGAAGGGAACCGAATCACTTTGTTTTTCCCGCTTGCGAGAATGGACAAATTGACCCGTCCAAGCCACAAAAAAGCTGGCGGTCAGCGTGGCGCAGTTTGACCCGAACAGTGGAGTGTCCGGCCTGTGGAAGGCTACAACGCCCGGCTGAAACCTGCTCCAACGACGAGTGCACGGCCGACATTCGCATGGTCAGGAGTGCATTCTCTGGCCTTCGCTTTCACGACTTGCGGCACCATGCCATCACCGAGCTTGCAGAGTCTCAGGCGAGTGACCAAACCATAATGGCAATTGCCGGGCACGTTTCACAGGAGATGTTGCAGCATTACTCTCACATCCGGCTTGAAGCGAAAAGGGAAGCAGTCGAAGCCCTGTCCAAAGGCAATGAAACGGGCGGTTACGTCACAAACCACGTCACAAACCGTCAGGAAAAAGCTAACGAGCGCGGAGACGTGCCGCTAACTCAAAGAAAGGATTGGTCGGGGAGAGAGGATTTGAACCTCCGACCCCCTGGTCCCGAACCAGGTGCTCTACCAGGCTGAGCCACTCCCCGACGATGTGCCGGTCCGGCACGCGCGCAGTTTTGGCGGGCAAACCGATTATAGCATCGTTATCCCGTGGCTCTCCTGCTGCCGCAGTCTCGCTGCCGATCTCTTCCGCGACTCTCAGCAAGCCATCCTGTTCATTGATCTGGCACGTTCCTTACGGTGTGATGCAAATCACAACAGGGTGTGATTCATCATACGGCGGAGCCTTCTCGCCTCCGGTTAAGATCACGCCCATCTTGGAAATATTAGAGGGTTCCAAGCAATAACAAATTGAAGCACTGCGAGGCGCGGCCTCTGCAGCAGGACCGATCCTCGTTCCGGATTCGTACGGCCTTGCTGCGCGAGAAATGGTCTGCCCTCCAGTCGTTATGGAGATTCCTTATGAGGAAAGCGTGCATTTTTGTTTTCGTGGCGGCGGCGGTCATCGGGTTGCTCTTTTTCCTCGCCATGAATCCCCCCAAGGCCGAAGCTGTTCCGAGCTATGCGCGCCAGACGGGACTGGCTTGCAGCGGTTGCCATTACACTCCGCCGGAATTGAACCCGGCTGGCCGCCGGTTCAAACTGACCGGCTACGTCGACCGCGCTGACGAGACCAAGGTTCTCAAGCAGGACGATGGCAAGAAACGCGCAGCGCTCGACTTGCTTGGGTCGCTGCCGCTTTCCGTCATGCTGGAAACTTCGTTCACGTCGCTGAAGACTGCGCAGCCGCAGACGCAGAATGGCAACTACGAATTTCCCCAGGACATCTCGCTGTTTCTTTCCGGGGCGTGGACCAGTCACGTGGGAAGTTTCATGCAGGTGACCTACGACACGCAGGACGATCACTTCACCAGCGACAACACGGATATCCGCTATGCGAATAAGACCAAGGCCGGCGGCAAGGAATTGATTTACGGCATCGACCTGAACAATAACCCGACGGTAGAGGATCTTTGGAACAGCACGCCTGCATGGGGCTTTCCCTTCATCGCGAGCGACAACGCGCCCACGCCGAACGCAAGCCCATTCATCAACGGCGGGCTGGCGCAGGACGTTGCGGGCCTCGGCGGCTTCTTCATGTGGGATAACCACCTGTACATGGATGTGGCGCTCTACCGTTCCGAGCATGTCGGCGGACCGCAACCGAACCCTGGCATCGGCTCAACCTTCAACATTCGCGGCGTTGCGCCGTACTGGCGGCTCGCCTACCAGCAACTCACGGGAAAGACGCAGTATGAAATTGGAACGTATGGCATGCATTTGCGTTCGACTCCGAACGAGATCACGGACCCGACCGGAGCCACCATTCCCACCGACTCCTACACCGACTGGGCCATTGATACGCAGATCGATCGCACCCTGTTTCGCACCGATGTTCTCTCGTTCCGCGGAACCTACATCCGGGAGAACAACGACCAGTTAAGCAGCCTGTTCCAGGGTGCGGTGTCGCAGGGGTCGCATCGCTTGAACACGGTCATGGCGAATGCTGAGTACCACATCGGCAACAAGTACACCGGCACGCTGGGCTGGTTCAATACGACGGGAACGAGCGACGCCACTTTCTATCCGGGATCGATACCGGTGACCGGCAATTTCAATGGCGATCCTCGAGGCTCGGGTTACATCATGAACGTCTCGTACTGGCCCTGGCAGAACCTGCAGTTGGCGGCCCAGTACATTGCCTACACACGCTTCAACGGCGCAGCCAACAATTACGACGGCTTCGGCCGCAGCGCGAGCGCCAACAACACGCTCTATCTCGATGCCAGAATCTTTTTCTGATCCGGTTGGTTAGCGACTGGAAAAATCGTTCATAACGAATTCAAGGAGATCAATACGATGATTACAAGAATTGCAGTGAGAATGGCCGCAGCGGCAGTGCTGGTCGCCGGAATGGGAGTTTCGGCATGGGCCGGCGATATCGAAGGCAAAGTTGGCGGAATGAAGGGCAAGTCTGTGGTCTACGTCGACGCCATCGCAGGAAAAACCTTTCCCGCGCCGACCAATCACCCGGTGATGGACCAGAAAGGGTTAGTTTTCTCGCCGCACATTATGGTGGTGCAACAAGGAACCACAGTCGACTTCCTGAACAGCGACACCGTCGCGCACAACGTCTTCTGGCCCAACATCGGCGGCGACAAGAAGCAAACCAAGAATCTTGGAACCTGGCCGAAGGGCGACAAGAAGTCGTTCACTTTCGACAAGGCCGGCGTGGTGCCGCTGCTATGCAATGTGCACCCCGACATGGCTGCCTACATTGTGGTGACCCCGACGCCGTATTTTGCCGAGACCGACGACGCCGGCAACTACAAGATCAAAGACGTTCCCGATGGAAGCTACACCGTGAGCGCCTGGCACGAAGGTGCGAAGAACCAGTCGAAACCCGTGACCGTCGCGGGCGGCGGCAAAGCAGATTTCACTTTGTCCAAGTAGGCAGCGATGCAAACGTGAGCGCGAGTGAGTGGACGCAACCAGTCCACTCGCCCGCCCTCTCCTTCACCGATAGTGTTCTTGAACCGCCGAAGAAGCCGCAGGACATGCTGAAGCGATTTAAAAACAAGAAAGTCGACGCCGACTGGCTGCACACAAACTTCCCTTGCATGATGGCCTGCCCGGCGCACACCAACGCCGGGCGATACGTCGGCTTGATCGCGGAAGGGCGGCACGAGGAAGCGTACCGGCTGGCGCGCGAGCCCAACCCGCTGGCCAGCATCTGTGGGCGAGTCTGCGCGCATCCGTGCGAGACTGCCTGCCGCCGCGGCGAGATCGACCGGCCGATTTCGATTCGCGCGCTCAAGCGCTTCCTGACTGAGCAATACGGCCCCGAATCCAAACGCCCCATCAACGTCAACGAGGGCCGGGCCATGAAAAAGTTGCCCTACAAGGTTGCGGTGGTCGGAGGCGGACCGGTTGGACTTTCTGCGGCTCACGATCTCGCTTTGATGGGATACGCAGTCACGATATTCGAAGCCGCGCCGGTCGCGGGCGGAATGTTGTATCTCGGAATTCCGGAATACCGCTTGCCGCGCGACGTCGTGGAAGCGCAGGTGCGCGAGATTCTCGAAACCGGCGACATTAGCCTGAAATTGAATCATGCCGCAGGACGCGATTTCGCAATTTCTGATTTGCGGCGGCAGGGATTCGATGCGGTCCTGATCGCGGTGGGCGCGCATCGCAGCCGCGACCTCAGCATTCCGGGAGTCGATCTCGATGGTGTCCACAAGGGCATTGATTTTCTCCTGAATGTGAATCTTGGGTACAAGTTCACCATCGGCAAGAAGGTGATCGTGATTGGCGGCGGCAATGTCGCCATGGACGTGGCGCGCTCGGCGGCCCGCGAGGTAGTGAAGCAACACGCCGGTGGCGTCGAGGACCTGGAGCCGTCCGCGGAAAATGTTTCCGCCGTGGCTACCAAGGAGATGGTCGATATTTCTCTATCGGCGTTGCGTATGGGCGCGCGTGAGGTCAACCTGGTCTGCCTGGAGCGGCGCAACGAGATGCCGGCCGCGCTGGAGGAAATCGAAGAAGCCGAGGAAGAGGGCATCCACATCCATCCCGGTTTTGGGCCCAAGCGAATCGTGGGCAAAGATGGAAAAGTCGTCGCGCTCGAAACCGTCAAGACGAAAGCGGTCTTCGACGAGAACCGCCGCTTCAATCCGTCGTTTTATGAAGGCAGCGAAAGCCAGATCGAGTGCGACACGATCATCATGGCGATCGGTCAGGCGCCGCGCCTTGATTTCTTTACGCCGGAAGATAAGGTGGAACTCTCGCCGCGAGGCTTGATCGCGGTGAACCCCCAGTCGCTGATGACGTCGGCCGCGGGAATCTTTGCGGGCGGCGATTGCGTCTTCGGCCCGCGCCTGATCATCGACAGCGTGGGCGACGGGAAGCGCGCTGCGGTCGGTATCGACGAATATCTTCGCGGCGGCAAACACCCCGAACCCATCATCGAAGTGGAAATTCTGAAGCGCCACGCCATGCCGCTCGGCTATCTGGACCTCGAGCGGCAAGCCGTTCCCATGCTGCCGCTGGAGCGGCGCACCGGCGTAACCGAGGTCGAAGTCGGCTATGACGCCGCCAGCGCCATGGCCGAAGCCCAGCGTTGTCTGCATTGCTGGACCAACACCATTTTTGAAGGCACCCCGGAAGACGGCAGCATGTGCATCTTGTGCGGCGGATGCGTCGATGTGTGTCCGGAGAAATGCCTGGAACTTGTTTCGCTCGATCGCATCGCATTCGAACCGGGCGTCGTGCAACACATCCGCGAAAATCAGGACTGCTTTGGCGTGGAATTGAACGAAGTAGCGGCCGACGAGTTGGGCGTGATTACCGGCGCGGCCATGCTGAAAGATGAAACCCGGTGCATCCGTTGCGGCTTGTGCGCAATGCGCTGCCCCGTGGGCACGATCACCATGGAATCGTACAACCTTATTCCCGCGGAACCGACCGGTTTGATCTCAATTGCCGCGATCGGCGCGGGGTTGCAGCGATAGGACAGAAGATATGGCAGAAGAAAAATCGAATCCCATGGCGGGAGAGGTAAGCGATCTCAATCGGCGCCAGTTTTTTGTGCGCCTGGGATTGGGATCGCTAGGCATTGCCGCGGCGGGCACGGCGGCCTTTGCCTATCAATACCTCGAACCGAACGTGCTGTATGAGCCGTCACCCGTTGTGAATGCCGGCAAGCCCGATCGCTACCCGCTCGATTCGGTCACGCTTGACGTGAACAACGGCATTTACCTGATTCATTCCCAGGAAGGTTATTTCTCGCTGAGCGCGGTGTGCACGCACCTGGGCTGCCTTACGGCTTGGAAACCGGAGTTGAACATGATTGCCTGCCCATGCCACGGCAGCAAATTTGAGCAGAGCGGCAAAAAGATTGAAGGGCCGGCGCCCAGGCCGCTGCCATGGAAGCGCATCTGGCTGAACGATGATGGCGATCTGCTGGTCGATCGCTCTGCTGATGTGGCCCCATTGGCCCGGGATTCTTTTGTGAGGGTGTAAGCATGGCAAAAACGGTCGATCAACATTTCGACGAATTGCGCGAAACGCGAGTATGGCGTTCAGTCTTCCGCAGCGGAACCGGCTCGAGCACGCTGAAGCGCGCTCTGGCGATTCAACAGAACGTGTTCCTGCATCTTTTTTCAACCAAGGTCCGGACGCGGATGCTGAGCGTCAGCGCTACCTGGTACTTGGGAACACTGACGCTGGGAACGTTTTTCATTCTCGTCTGCACCGGTATTCCGCTGATGTTTTACTACCACCCGTCAGCGCCGCAAGCGTATGCGGATACTAAAGACCTGCAATTCGTCGTCTCTTCAGGAATGTTTCTGCGAAACCTGCATCGCTGGTCGGCGCACGCAATGGTTTTCCTGGTCTTCGCGCACATGTTCAAGGTGTTTTATCGCGGCGCGTACCGCACGCCGCGCGAGTTCAATTGGGTCATCGGCGTAGTGCTTCTGCTCATAACGCTTCTGCTCAGCTACACGGGTTACCTGCTGCCTTGGGATCAACTTGCCTATTGGGCCATCACGGTTGGATCGAACATTGCTTCGGCGGTGCCGGTGATCGGCAACAAGATTCACTTCCTGCTCCTGGGCGGCAATGCGGTCAATGCCAACGCGCTGCTGCGCTTCTATGTGCTCCATTGCATGATTCTGCCCCTGGCCGCGATGTTCTTCGTCGCCATTCATTTCTGGCGCATTCGGAAAGATGGCGGCTTGTATGCGCATTCCAGCGAGCCCGCCGTGCTTCGAGCCAAAGCCGCTTCGGCCCCGGGGCTGGCAAAGGAGACGAGATCGTGACGAACGAATCGAAAGATTTCATCGCGGGCGTGGATTCGAATGCGAAAAAATCGCCGCGCCGCATCGTCTTCGTCACGCGACGGACTTCCGCGCAAGTAAAGGTCGAGACCGAAGACCAGATCCAGACATTCCCGGAGGTCTTGTTTCGTGCCGCGGTCGCGATCATGACATTGACCGTCGCGCTGGTATGGATTGCGCTGCTCTTCAACGCACCGCTCGAAGGCTTAGCCGATCCTTCGCACACGCCGAACCCGGCCAAGGCGCCCTGGTATTTTCTTGGCCTGCAGGAAATGCTGCACTATTTTCCGCCGGTTGTCGCCGGAGTCATGGTGCCGGGCCTGGTGGTGATGGCGTTGATTATTATTCCTTACTTTCGAGTCAACATCGAAGCTGAGGGTTTATTCCTTAAAGATCGAACCCGCCGGCTGCGAGCTTTCTATGCGGTTGCATCGGTGCTTTCGATTTTCCTGCTGCTGTTCAAGGTGTACGCCGCACTGATTCCAACGTTGATCGTCATCGTCGTCATGTTGGTCGCGGCACAAAGCTCTCCGGAATCGCCCTCGGCCTGGAGACGATATCTTGCGGCCCGGCCGCTTTCTTATTGGGTGATGAGCTGGTTTTTATTTGAGCTGGTGGTGCTGACTGCCATCGGCACATTCTTCCGCGGGCCAGGCTGGGGCTGGGTCTGGCCGTGGCAAGGTTCATAACATGTCAACAAGGATGTCGCGCTCATGACAGAAAAACTTAAAGCGCTCTGGCAGAAACTGTTCGGAGATCCGGTGCGCGCATTCGGCGTGGTGAGCGTCGTGTGTTTATGCTCGCTCGCCATTGCCCCGGCGAAAAATCATTTCAGCGAGTGGCGTCATTATCAGCATGGGTACCTGAAGATGATCCGCAATCGCAGCGAGGCCAACACGCTGCGTCGCCACTTCGATGGGGGCATTCAACAGATTTGGTTGCCGGATCTCGGCGTAGTGGATCGCTGCACGAGTTGCCATGCAGGCCTGAAGGAAGCCAGTCTCAGCGACGTCCCGACGCAGCCATATCGCAAGCACCCCGTAATCCCGCACAAACTCGATGAGTTCGGTTGCACGATCTGCCATCGCGGCCAGGGCGCCGCCACCACCGTCGCCGAGGCGCACAACAGCACGCTGGCATGGGAGCAGCCGATCCTGCCCGCGAAGTACACGGAATCATCCTGCGGCGAGTGCCATCGCGGGCCGCTGCCCGGAACGCCGGTTCTGAATGAGGGCCGTCATCTTCTCTCGCGGTACGGCTGCGTGCATTGTCACACGGTGAAATTGCCCGACGGTGGCGTGATGAAGGCGGAAGATGATCCGCCGTCGTTGTCGCACATCGCCGACAAGACCACGCGAGAGTGGGTGTATGCATGGCTGAAAGATCCGCAAGCTTACGCGGCAACCGCGACCATGCCGAACTTCAAGCTGAGCGACAACGATGCGCGCGATATTTCGGCCTTCCTGATCGCCAACAGCGCGCCGGTTGCCGGAGACAATCTGACCGTTTCCGCAAAGCCCTCTTCTGATCCGGGCGCGGGCACCAGCCTCTACGGAGAGTCGTTCTGTGCGTCATGCCACGCGGTGCAGAATGCCGCGGGCAACCTTGTGGGTGGAACGGTTGGCCCCGAGCTGACTCGCGTAGGCAGTAAGGTAAAGCCGGAGTGGTTGCAAGCCTGGCTGCGAAATCCGCGCGTCTATGATCCTGCTACCGGAATGCCGCATTACCGCTTCAATGACGCCCAGGTCGCCACGCTCTCAGGCTTTCTGCAGGCGAAAGCTGATTCTGACCTGCTGGCCAACGTACACCTGGATCCGGCGACGCCCGAACAGATCGCTCATGGCAAGCGCCTTGTTTCAGATTATGGATGCGCCTCGTGCCATGAAATTGCAGGCATCAAGAAGCCGGAAAACTTCGCTCCGGAGCTGAGCCGCATCGGCAGCAAGCCCACTACGCAGCTGATTTTTCTGCCCGGGATGCAGCACACTCTCCCCGACTACATCGCAGGAAAGATAAAACAGCCGCGCGCATTCGCATCCGGCTTAAAGATGCCGCAGTACACATTTGCGGCGGCGCAGATCGACGCCCTCACCACGGCGCTGCTTTCGCTCAACGAGCGGTCGTCGACACTTCCTTCCACGCTGACAGTTCCTGCTGTTCCTGAATCTGACTACCAGCCGGCGGGAAAAGCAGGAAAGCTGATGACCGATCTTGCCTGCTTCAGTTGCCACCGCATCAACGGCCATGGCGGCGATATGGCGCCCGACCTCACCTGGGAAGGCAGTTCGGTGCAACGGGACTGGCTCGTGAAATTCTTCAAGAATCCGGGCACGCTGCGGCCTGCCCTGATTCGCCGCATGCCGCGGTTTAATCTGTCCGACGAGGAAGCGAACCAGCTCAGCGACTACATACTCACCGCATATCAGAATCCGGCTGTTGATCGCGATTCCATGCCGTTGAGCGGCTATCCGCAGGGGCAAGTGGAATTGGGCAAGCAGCTTTTCTACGGAAAATATTCCTGCCAGGGCTGCCACATTGTAGACACGAAAAACGACAAGGGATATGTCGGACCCACTCTGACGCAGGTTGGGTCGAGGCTGACTTCAGCGTGGATGTTGCAGTGGCTGAAAAATCCGCAATCGTTGCGGCCGGGAACGATCGAGCCCAACCGCGCCATGAGCGATGAAGAGGCCCGCGCTATCACGGCCTTCCTCATGTCACAGAAAGGCGGCAAGCAGGAGGTAGCTAAGAAATGACTCGGGAACCTCTCATTCTAGCTTTGGCATTGCTGGCCAGCCTGGAGGTCACCTCATGCGTGCGCAGGAGCGAGGCGGCGCCATCGCCCAAGCCGGCCGCGTTTGGCGCGGCGATCGTCGAGTCCAGTGGCGGAAAACAGTTTGCGCAAACTGGAGCCACGTTGCCGCAACCTCTCGTCGTTCAGGTGAACGACGAGCAAGGAAACGCTGTCGCCGGAGCCCTCGTGGAATTCTCGGCCGCTCACGGCGTTTCGTTCGACCCGTCAGAAGGTTTGACGGATTCCAGTGGCCAGCTCACGACGAACGTATCGCTGGGCGCCATGGGCGGCCGCTACCAGATTGTCGCCTCCACATTCGATAAATCGCATAAGCAGGTGGAATTGAGAGTGGAAGAGATCGCTCTTGACTATCAGCAGGCTTTAGGCAGGCATCTGTCTGACCAATACTGCGATCGCTGCCACAATCCGGAGTCGAGTGCGGAGCGTGTCTCCAATTACGACAATCTCGCGGTGAAGCCGCATCCCTTTACCGAAGGCGAAGTCTTGAACAAGATGAGCGATGCCGACCTGACTGCGATCATCAGCCACGGCGGCGCAGCCTTGAATAAATCTGCTCTCATGCCCGCCTGGGGAAACAATCTAGGCAAGAACGACATTCCGGCTCTGATTGCCTATATTCGCGCGGTTTCTGATCCGCCGTCGCGCGACGCGGGACCTGTCTTCGTGCGAAAGTAGGATCGCGCCGCGGGGATAGGCACACAAAGGATTTGCGCGAACCGTTACGGCTTCGATGGCGTCGGGGCAGAGAGCAACTGCACCATGAGCCTGTAGAACCGATCGAGATCGACATCCTCTTGCACTTCCACGGGTGGCAGGCCGCTTTTTGGTTTGTCGGTCGCGGTCCACGCTAAAGTGTTGCCGTAGCCGGCGCCGCGGTCGAGATCCACGTCGAGAAACATCGTTTCTTTTCTTGTGATGATGGCGGGATCGAGCCACGCTGCCGTAGCCAGTTCATCCCACAAGTAGTTGTAGTTCCCGCGCAGCCGTGCGAACTTCCCAATGTACTGGGCCGCCGGGTAGCCGGCTGCCTTGATGCGGTCGATCATTTCCGTCGTCAGCCGGGTTTTCACCGAAATATCCACGCTGGTGCAGACGATTTTTTCCCACGGCGCCCGAAGGACAATGTGCGCCGCTTCCGGATCGAACCACAGGTTGAACTCGCGCGCCGGTGTGTTGGTGAACTCCGGATTGTCGGTGCGCGGACTGAAGCTGCCGCCCATGAACACCAATTCTTTTGCCAGTCGCGGAAAGTCGGGGTCGAGGGAGATGGCCAGCGCAAGGTTGGTCATCGGCCCGCCTTCGTAGATCGTCACCTCATGCGGATATTGGTGCACCATGCGCAGCAAGAAATGCGCGGCGTCTTCGTTGGCAGCTTTGGTCGAAGGCTTGCCTTCCGGCATTTCTCCTAACTGATCATGGGGATGGAAATATTTTGGGGTCCAAGCCCCGAGCCAGGCGACGCGCCCGAATTGCTCCTCCCAGCGTTCCGTCTCTTCTTTCGTACGCACCAGAGGATATTCCGCTCCCGAAACGACGGGGATATCGGCCCGGCCGATCAGTTCCAGCATGCGTAAAGTATGCGCGAGTTCTTCCGCCAACCATTGATCGCCCGTGACGACGGTGATGCCGAGCACTTCCGTTTGCGGCGACTGAATCAGCAGCAGCATCGACTGCTGGTCAGTGCCGGCAGGCCCGGCGGCATCCTGATCGATGATAATTTTACGTTTTTGCTGGGCGGTGCTGTTCAGTGCAGCCGTTGCGAGCAGTGCGAAGACGAGAAAACGTTCCAGATGGAACTTCATTTTCACCCTTGGATTAAACCGCGATTGCAGTAGCCAAAACAAAGGGCAGACCGGGTTTCAGTCTGCCCTTTCAAAAACACCCACGCGCCTAGAAGTTTAGCCGGAGCCCGAACTGCACGAGCCGCGGATTGTTCACCTGCTGATTGACCGAGGCGAAGTTCTGGGCGAAGAAGTGTCCCGGCTGCGGGTTCATGTCAACCAATCCCAACCCGCCGAGGCCACCGATAAAATATTGCGGGTGATTGAAAAGGTTGAAGATCTCGGCTCGAAATTCCAGGTTCATGGCTTCGCGCAGCGGAAAATCTTTCATCACCGAGAAATCGGTATTCACGAAACGCGGTCCGTAAGCAGGAGCCCGGGGCGCGGTTCCAATCTCGCCGGCAGGCGCATGCGCGAAGGCGCAAGGATTTATCCAGTTTGCCAGCGTGTGGACTTGCGTTGGGCATCCAGTCTGCCCGCCTTCATCTCCGCCCTTGTTTGGATCTCCTACCAGTACCGGACGATTGAAGCTGAAGAAGTTGTAGTTAAGGAATTGCCCGGTGTTTCCAGGCGACGGCGGGCCTCCGAAGGTCGGCCCGGTATTCGCGCTATCCACCACGAAGAGAGGGAACCCCGACAGCGCCCTCTCGATCAGGTTGACGCGCCAGTGTCCCAGGGCCGCATCGGTGGCCTTGCCCCACTCTGTGCCGAAGTGCTTTCCTCGACCGAAAGGCAAGTCATAGCGAACGCTGGCTGTGAATGTGTTATTGATATTCAACTGAGACAGCCCCCAGTCGATTTTTTGCGTCCCAGGCAGCGGCCAGAAGATTGCGCCCGCGTTCGTGCCCAAGCCGTCCGTCAGGCCCGAGTCGAAATTGCGCGCATAGGTGTAACCAAGTAACGCGTATAAACCGTGGCGGGTACTCTTGGTTTCCGCTTTTACCTGCAGAGAATCGTATCGCGCCGCTCCCACGCTGTTGTTGCTGTTGACCAATTGGAATGGGTTACTGGAAATAATTAAGTTACGGCCGCAACCCAACGTGTAACCGGGCACCGTAAAGCCGGTACCGGGGCAAGCCAGCGGCGAGGCAACGTTTTCATTCACCTGGCTGACCAGGATGTGCGCGCTGCGCGATCCAGCATATCCGGCTGTCAAAACCACGCCGCCTGGCAGTTCCCGTTCGATGTTGAGGTTGAATTGCTGCACGATGCCCTGTTTGAAATTCCGGTTCATCGATTGCAGTGTCCCGGTGTAGTTATCGGGATTCACGGGGGCGTTATAGATAAATCCACCTGGCACCGCCAGGGTGGACGGCGGCTGAGCCGCGGGCAAAAGAAAACCATCGCTGAGCGAGCCGAATGGATTGCCGTACGCGTAGGAGAAGGTTAGCGGATCGACTTCCGCGTAATACGGCGGGTTTTGCCACAATCCCTGACCGCCCTGGTTCCACGCGGCGTCGTGGTAGATCGCATACCCCATGCGAACCGCCGTATCCGGCTTGCCAAAGGGCTTCCACGCCAGGCCGATGCGCGGCTCCAGAGCCGTCTTATCAAACTGAATGCCCAGTCGTCCATCGGAAGCAGTGCAGGCGAAAGGAAGAATCGAGGGTCCGCATCCGCCGGGGCTGCCTTTGGGAACGAACCATGTCAGCGAGGCAACATCAAAGTTCGACTGCCGATTTTGCACTTCGGTTTCAGGCGTGACAAGCGACCAAGCCACTCCAAGACTCAGCGTCAAGTTATTCGTTACGCGCCATTCGTCTTGCACGAAGGGGCGCACGAGTTTCCAGCGCCGGCCCACCGTCGCGCCCTGAAAAGTCTGGTCATGTGCCGCGAATACGCCGATCTCGCCGACCAGAACGTCGGCAATGTCGTCTCCCGTGAATGCGCCGGTTTCCGTGATAAAGCCGTCCTGCGAAGCGTTGTTGCGCACGTTCATCTCATTCGCGCGGTACACGGCGCCAAAGCGAATCTCGTGCTTGCCGCGAATCAGGTCCAGCGTGTCCCCGACCGAATAGACATTCGTGCCACCTTGATAAGGAGCATACCCACGGTCGCCCACCGAATAGTAAGCCGACATGGAAAACGAAGTCATGCCGCAGCCTACGCAGTCGTTGCTGGCTTGATTCAGGCTGGCGGGATAGCCGGTGATCGGATCACACTTGCTGCCCAGATTGGCGCCGGGAATTCCGATGATCGCGGCTTCGCAAGTTCCCGTCCCGAACGACAGAATGTGGTTGAAGATGCGGCTGAAACCGGCGTTCAACTGGTTGATCGTGTTCGCCGAGAACACGTGTGTTTCGGAAAGGGCCAGGTTACGCCCATGGTTGTTAATGAACTGATTGCTTCCGAATGCGGTTTGCTCGGACCACGAGGGCGAACCGCCCGGGATGTAGTTCGTGGCCTGATCGTAGCTGAAGCGTACAAACGCCGAATCCTTGCTCGAAAATTGGTGGTCGAAGCGGATGTCCCACGTACCTTCGTTAAGTTTTCTTGTGAGCTGCTGGGCGTAGTTGAAACCCGAGCCCGTGGCATTGGGCGTTGGGTAAAGGGCAACGACCCTGGCGCCGACCGGGTTGACCATTGCAGCTGGGATAATGTTGCAGTTCGTGCCGGGATTCTGCGACCCATCGGGATTGACAGCCACTGGAACGAGCGTGCCTCCAACGGTATTGCACTGCAAAGGCGAGAAAGTAAACGGGTCGTTGATCTGCGTCCCATAGGGATTGTCGCTGTAATCGTAGGCCCCGTTGAGTTGCGGGTTACTGGATACGATGGGGTGCGTCATGTTGTACGTCGGAACAAATCCCGGATACGACACGCCTTGCCGTTGAATCTTGGCCTGGTAGTCGAGGAAAAAGAAAGTTTTGTCCTTTTTGATCGGCCCACCGAACGAACCTCCGAACTGGTTCAGGTTGAACTTCTGCTGCGAGTGCGTGAAGTACTGGTCGGCGTCGAGCACCGTGTTGCGGAAGAATTCAAACAGCGAGCCGTGCCACTGATTCGATCCTGACTTGGTGGTGACCAGCACCGTGGGTCCCGCGCGCTCGCCGTACTCGGCGGAATAGTTGTAGGTGAGAACCTTGAATTCCTGAATGTCGTCGATGGATGAATAAATCGCGATTCCGCCTTCATCGAGCTGATTGTTGTCGTTGCCATCGAGCAGCCAATCGGTGCTCTGCTCACGGGAGCCGCCAACCGAAAGTGAGAACGAGCCGCGCGTCGACGCCTCGCTGCTTGGCGCTCCGTTGAAAAAGCTGGCTGGATTGGTGGATGCCGTTGTTCCCGGCGTAAGCGTTGCCAGCTGCACAAAGTTGCGGCCGTTCAGCGGCAGGTCGGCGACCTGCTCCGAGGTGATGACTTGCCCCAGCGTCGGATTCGCTGTTTCAACCGCGACTTCTGTAGCGTTCACCTCCACGGTGGAAGAAACCGAAGCCGGTACCAGGCTGAAATCCAGTTCGCGGTGCTCATCGACCTGCAGGCGCACGTCTTTCTGCTCGCTGGATTGGAAACCTTGCGCGTCCACGCGAATGGTGTAAAACGCCACAGGCAGCAGCGGAATCAGGTAGTGGCCGGAGTCGTCGGTCTTCGCTTCGCGGATTAAGCCTGTGCCCTGCGATGTAACTTTCACCGCGGCGTTGGCAATCACCGCTCCGGCTTTGTCGGAGACGGTTCCCGACAAGCTGCCGTTCGCCTGGCTATAAAGAAGTGACGTGGAAAAGAGAAACGTGACAGCAAGCAGCGCGCCCCGTTTTAGCATGAACGTTCCCTTTCGGCGGCCCCTGGCCGAACTCGAATTTAAGTTTTCTTGACGAATGAAGATGAGACGATTGCGTAGAACATCGCCTTATAAATGGGTACTCGTCACGAAGTCAAGACTTTTCGCGCATTTAGCAGGCAGCGGCGGACCGTTTCTGGCCTGCGGACGCGCGTTTTGGCAGGTTTGCTGTCACCGCTTCCGGCGAGGAGGCTAGTGACTGCGGGCGCGCCACTCCGCATCGAAGCGGGCGCGTGAGTAGAACGACTTTTGCGTGCCCACGCCGGTGGTGGAAAGTGCGGCGTACAAATTGGCGCGACGTACCGCTTCCAGTTCCGAGAGCCCCTCTGCCAGGAATACAGCAAAGCTGCCGATGAAGGCGTCTCCTGCCCCGGTGCTGTCGACGCTGTTCACGGCAAAAGGAGGAACGTGTTCGCTCACGTTGTCGCCGGCCAGGAACGATCCGTTGGCCCCGAGCGTGATAATCACGCGCCGAATGCCCTGGGACAACAACACCGAAGCGCACTTGCCCGCATCATTCGCAGTGCGAACCGGCATGCCCGTGATCGTTTCCGCCTCGCTTTCGTTGGGGATGAAATAATCGAGGCCGGCCAGCGCGGACATGTCGAGAGCGGCCGCCGGGGCCGGATTCAGAATGCACCGAATTCCTTTCTTCCGTGCAAAGCTTACGGCATAGTAAACGGTCTCCAAAGGCACCTCGAGTTGCAGAACAATACACTGGCACGTTTTTAAAGTCTCCGCCGCAGCATCCACATCGGCGGCCTTCAGTGCGTCATTGGCCCCTTTCACTACGAGAATCCGGTTTTGCCCGTTGGGTTCGACAAAAATCGGGGCGACGCCGCTGGACAGCCCTTCCACTTGTTTAACGTGAGTGGCGTCGATGCCCAGCTTCTTGAAATTCTCGATGGTCGCCGGACCGAACAGGTCGCTTCCGACCCGCGCCACCATGAACACGTCGGCGCCGCACAGCCGGGCAGCGACTGCCTGGTTCGCTCCTTTGCCCCCGAATCCCAGATCGAACTTTTGCCCGAAAATAGTTTCCCCCGGTTTCGGAAAGCGATCGGCAAACGTGGTCAGATCGACGTTCGCACTCCCAATTACGGCGATGCGGGGACGAGGCATGTATGTGTGCAAACGAGAAACGCCGAGTCTAGTAGGCAGCCTGAACTCTGTCAACGGAGCGATCACAAAGCGGGCAGTCTGCTATATTTGCGTGCCGGAGTTGGTGTCGATTTCCCAGTCGAGGGGAGAAACATGTTTACACCGTCGAGCCTGCCCATTGCGCTGCTGATGATGATCACCAGTGCGGTCTGCTGGGGCTCGTGGGCGAATACTTACAAAGGCGTAAAGGGATATCGCTTCGAACTGTTCTATTGGGATTATGCGGTCGGCATTTTCCTGATTTCGCTCGTCCTCGCCCTGACGATGGGGAGTACGGGTCATGACGCGGCGAGTTTTCTGAATAATGTTTCCGCGGCCGACAATTCCAACATCATCAATGCGCTTATCGGCGGAGCGCTCTTCAATCTTGCGAATCTTCTGCTGGTCGCGGCTATTGACATGGCCGGGCTCGCCGTGGCATTTCCAATATCCATCGGCATCGCGCTCGTCGTGGGCGTTGTGTTGAGCTATGCACTGCAGCCGAAGGGTAACGCCCTTCTCTTGAGCGCCGGGGTCGCTTGCGCGCTGCTCGCAGTCATCTTCGATGGCAAGGCTTATGGCAACCTCGCTGCCGCCGGACGAGCAATCTCAAGAAAGAGTGTCATCACTTGTGTGGTGGCAGGAATTTTGATGGGCCTGTGGGCGCCGTTCATGACCCGTGCCATGACGCGCGGAAATGTTCTGGGTCCCTATAGCGCTGCAGTTTTTCTCACGCTCGGCGCATTGCTTTCGTGCTTTCTCTGGAATATTTATTTCATGCGGCATCCCCTCGTCGGTGATCCGGTCAGCTTTCGTGGATTCTTTGCGGGCCCGGCATCGGGGCATCTCCTGGGATTAGCGGGCGGTTGCATTTGGGGAGTCGGCACCGTCTTCAACCTCGTCGCAGCCAGCCTGACCGGAGTCGCAATCAGTTATGCGATTGGACAATCCGCGCCCATGGTCGCCGCTTTGTGGGGCATTCTTGTTTGGAAAGAATTCGACGGCGCGGGCCCGCGGGCCAAGCTTTACCTCACCCTCATGTTTATTTCCTACGGGCTGGCGATTTTTCTTGTCGCCCGGGCGAACGGTTGATTACTTGTCTTTCAACCGGCTGATGAACAATTGCAGAAATCTTTCTGCATCGGAAGCCACGCACACCCGCGCGTTCGGTTTCAACGGGACCACGCCCTCGATTTCGTAGTGATCTCCATGCAGCACGTTGTTTTCGTTCGATCCCATGCGGTTGGCCACGGTTTCACCGCGCGTAAACTCGCCCTTCGTTTCCACATCCACGTGCATTTCCTTCAGCGTTCCCAGGCTCGGGTCCAGCGCGATCCCCACAGCCAGGGGATCGTACATGGCTGCGCCGCTGTATCCGCTGCTTTCGCTGCGATTCAAATAAAACTCAGCAATTTTTGCGACCAGGTCGCTCTCGGGTCCATGAGAAGCGTGTAGCTGATCGAGATGCTTGTGCATGATCAACGTGCGCTCGCCCACATCGGAGCCAACCATCGTGACCATCCAGCCGGCATTGAACACGATCTGCGCCGCCTCAGGATCGTTGTAGATATTCGCTTCCGCTGCGCCGTTGACATTTCCCCCGCTGATCGATCCGCCCATGATGACAATGTCCTTGACCAGGCCCGCGATGGACGGATCTTTCGACACCGCCAGCGCGATGTTGGTGAGTGGGCCAACCGGGATCAGCGTAATTTCGTGAGGGTATTTGTGAATCATTTCGATGATCAAGTCCGGGCCAAAACGCGTGTCTGCCTTGCATTTCGACGGCGGCAACTCGACATCCGCGAGCCCGTTTCGGCCGTGCCAATATTGCGCCGTGATCAGTTTTTGATTCAGCGGATGTTGTGCTCCGCCGGCGACGATTACATCGCAGCGTCCCGCAAGCGACACGAGTTTCAGCGCGTTCTCCAGCCCCTGTTTCGCCCCCACATTCCCTGGTACGACGGTCAGCGCCTCAACTTTCAACTCGGGAGAGTTCAACGCGAGCAAGATTGCCATGGCGTCGTCCGTCCCCGGATCGGTGTCGATGATCACTCTCCGGCCCGCAGCCTGCGCGGTTGTGTTCGCACCCAGAACAACCATGAAAAGTGAAATCAGCGAAGGGAGGAAGGGAAGTCGTTTCAAAGAAATCTCCTGGTTCGAAGTGCAACTACAGCAACATGCCGGCGATCGAAGCGGAAATCAGATTTGCCATGGTGCCCGCGAGCATGGCGCGAACTCCCAAGCGGGCGAGTTCGCCTTTTTTGTTGGGCGCCAGCGCCCCAATTCCGCCAATCTGGATTCCGATCGAACTTAGGTTGGCGAAGCCGCATAGCGCAAAGGTCGCGATCGTGAAGGAGCGCGGATCCAGCATGGCCTTCTGTGGCTGAAGCATGGAGAATGCCACCAGTTCGTTCAGCACCATGCGCGTTCCCAGAAGATTGCCGATGGCCGGGCAGTCATGCCAGGGAATGCCGATCACCCACGCCACCGGCGAAAAAATTACGCCGAGAATGCTTTCCAGGCTCGCAGGAAACCACGCCAGATGCCGGTGAATGCCGCCCAGCAGTCCGTCGAACAGTGCGACCAGGGCCAGGAACGCAATCAGCATCGCTCCGATGTTGAGGGCCATGTGGAGGCCATCGCCCGTCCCGCGTGCGATGGCGCCCAGCAGGTTTTCGCGGCTCTCCTTTTCGGTTTCCTCTTCACTCATCACCACGCGACCGGCGGTTTTCGGCTGCTCGGTTTCTGGAACCAGCATTTTGGAAATCAGGATGGTCCCGGGAGCGGTCATGATGACCGCGCTCAGAACATGACGGGGTTCCGCGCCAAAAGCAAAGTAAGCCGCCATGATCGACCCGGAAACATGCGCCATGCCACTGGTCATCACCGTCATCAGTTCCGATCGCGTCAGCTCAGGCAGGAACGGGCGGATCGTGACCGGCGCTTCAGTCTGTCCCATAAAGATGCTGGCGGCCACGTTCAAAGATTCCGCGCCGCTGGCGCCCATGATGCGCGTCATCGCCCAGGCGGCGATACGAATAATGAACTGCATAATTCCGTAGTGATAGAGGATCGCAAACAGCGCGCAAATGAAAATCACGGTGGGCAGAACCTGGAAGGCGAAAACGAAACCCACATGCGATCCTTGCTTGCCCAAGTCGCCAAAAACGAATTCCGAGCCTACGAAGGCATAGCTGAGGACGCGGTTCGCGGCGTCTCCCGCAGCCTGAAACGCGCGGCGGCCGAACTCCACGCGCAGCACAAAAATCGCGAACACGATTTGTAATCCCAGTCCCCACGCTACAGTCTTGACGCGGATGGCTCGGCGGTTCGTGGAGAACACGTATGCCAATGCCAGCATGCTCAGAACGCCGAGAACTCCGGTAAAGCGGCCCATTCAGTTTTTCTCTTCCCGCGGTGCCGGTCCGATGACGCGATGCACCAGCGGCCTTCTCTCCTGCGGAGGCGAGTCCGCAACTTGAAAGCTCGCTTCCAGGATCTGGCGCGCGCGCGCCGCGCGATCCTGCGCATTGTAATAGATCGTGGCCAGCGCCTCGCCCGCAGAAACTGGGTCGCCAACTTTTTTGTGCAATTCAATCCCCACGGCCGGGTCAACCGAGTCCTCTTTGCGCTCCCGCCCGCCGCCAAGAATCACGCAGGCGGTTCCCACTTCCTCGCAGTGCACGGTCGATAGATATCCGCGGTGCGCGCTCACGACAGTCATTTTGTTCCCGGTGACCGGCAGCCGGCCCGTATCGTCGATGACTCGCGGGTCTCCTCCCTGCAACTCGATCATCTTGCGGAACCTTTCCAGAGCCTGGCCGGAATCGATCAGATCGGCTCCCTTCTTTCTCCCACCTGCGATGTTGGAAGCGGCTCCCCCCAGGTACAGCATCCATGCGGCGAGTTCGATGCAGAGTTCACGCAGATCTTTCGGCCCACGCCCGCGCAGGACTTCGATGACTTCAACCACTTCGAGCGCATTCCCAACCATTTTTCCGAGGGGCTGATCCATGTCGGTGATCAACGCCACCATCTGTTTGCCCATGCGCTGCCCGGTTTCCACCATGAGTTCGGCCAGAAACACGGCGTCCTTTTCTTTTTTCATGAAGGCGCCGGAGCCGGTCTTCACATCGAGCACAAGAGCGTCGATGCCCTCGGCGAGCTTCTTGCTCATGATGGACGCGCAGATCAGATAGGGGCTTTCGACCGTACCGGTCACGTCGCGCAAGGCGTAGAACTTGCGATCTGCTGGCGCAATCTCGGCGGTTTGCCCGATCATCGAACAGCCGCAAGCCTCCAACACTCGCCGAAAATCTCCCACGGTCAGATTCACGTCGAAGCCGGGAATCGCTTCGAGCTTGTCCAGCGTGCCTCCGGTGTGACCCAGGCCGCGCCCGCTGATCATGGGAACCGCGACTCCGGCGGCGGCCACCAGCGGCGCCAGTACGAGTGAAGTTTTATCGCCGACGCCGCCTGTCGAGTGCTTGTCCACTTTTTTCGCCGGCAACGATGACAGATCGAGCACTTCGCCCGAGTGCAGCATGGCGTCGGTGAGCGCAGCGGTCTCCGCTCGCGTCATCCCTCGCAAAACAACTGCCATCAACCATGCGGAAACCTGGTAGTCAGGGACATCGCCGCGCGTATACGCATTTACCAGCGACTCGATTTCTTCGCGCGAGAGTTCGCCGCCGTCCCGTTTCTTGCGGATGGCGTCGATGGCGCGAAATGTTTGCGGCGGGGCTGATTTCACTGGAGGCGGAAGCCCTCTGGAAGCAATTCCGTAATGTGCGCTTGCTTGGGACCGTGCGCGCCCTGGAAATAAATAGTGGCGTTTGGTCCGAACTCGTAGATCACCTGGCGGCACGCGCCGCACGGCGAGCAAGGCACTCCCTGGTCATTTACTACGGTGACGGCGCGGATTTCGATTTTCGGCCCCAACGCGGCCACGGCCGAGAAGATGGCGGTGCGCTCGGCGCAGTTCGTCATTCCGTATGACGCGTTTTCAACATTGCATCCGCTAAAAATCTTGCCGTTCGAAAGAAGTATGGCCGCGCCGACGCGAAACTTGGAGTAAGGTGCATGTGCGCGCTTCATCACTTGGGTTGCGGACTTGAGCAGCCGCGTTTGCATGCTGTCCGGAAGTTTGCTCGATCGCATGTGGGCTTGGCCGAGAACGGAAATCGACGGCCATTGTAAACCTTTCGTCAACGCATCGTTGCACGCGCTATCACATCCAATTCCTTGCAGGTTCAAGCGCCGGTTCGCGCTGCGAGTTTTCCTGCCGTACAATTACAGCCCAGAGGAGGCGTGCGTGCCAGTCGGCCATGGTCACCCTAACAGCGTAGAGAAACGCGGGACTTCGCCCGCGGAGACCTTCGTCGCCACGCTTGGCGCTCGGCCGCTCGAGCCTAATTCTGGAATTCCTCTGGACTTGAACTGGGTGCAGGAAGTGCGTGTGAACACCAGTGCCGTGGAGCGGCGCGCGCAAACGCAGGTCGCCCGCAGAACGGTGAAGAAGGAGTGGCAGGCGGCTTGGCTTCTGCGTGCTATCACCTGCATGGATTTGACGACGCTCTCCGGCGACGATACCGACGAGCGCGTCCGGCGCTTGTGCGCTAAGGGGCGAAATCCTCTGCAGCACGAGTTGGTTGAAAAACTCGGCATCGCGGAGCTGGATGTGAAAGTCGCCGCCATTTGCGTCTACCACCTTTTTGTGGAGACTGCCTTGCGCGCTTTGGAGGGCAGCCCGATCCGCGTCGCGGCCGTGTCCACTGGTTTTCCTGCCGGGCTTTCTCCCTTGGCGGAACGCGTGGCTGAAATCCGCCGTTCTGTGGAAGCCGGCGCACACGAGATTGATGTAGTAATTACCCGCGCACACGTTTTTGCCGCGCGCTGGAATGCTCTGTATGACGAAGTCGCGGCCTTCAAACAAGCCTGCGGCCACGCGCACATGAAGGTCATCCTGGCGACGGGCGATCTGCTCACATTGCGCAACGTAATGCGCGCCAGCCTCGTAGCTATGATGGCGGGCGCGGATTTCATTAAAACGTCCACCGGCAAAGAGCCCACCAATGCGACCTTGCCGGTCGGCTTGGTGATGACGCGCGCCATTCGTGAATACGGCGAGCGCACAGGGATGGCCGTGGGATTTAAGGCCGCCGGTGGAATTCGAACTGCAAAACAATCGCTCGACTGGCTGGCGATGATGCGGGAAGAAGTGGGCAAGCCTTGGATGCATGCCGGCCTTTTTCGCCTGGGGGCCAGCGGACTGCTAGGCGACATCGAGCGGCAGCTCGAACATCATGCAACCGGGCGTTATTCTGCCGAGTACCGGCATCCGATCGCGTAGAGCCGGCACGGTTTTAAGTCATTGCACTCGAAGGAAAGATTGACGCGCATGAGCATTGCGGAAAAGTTTGTGGCGATGGAGTACGGTCCGGCTCCCGAGGATCCAAAAGAAGTTCAGGCGTGGCTGCAACGCCACGAGCGCCGTTTCGGTCACTTCATCCAGGGCGCTTGGCAGGCGCCTCGCTCGGGCGGGTATTTTGACACGCTCGATCCTTCTACCGGCGAGAAACTGGCGAGCGTGGCACAGGGATCTGCGCCCGATGTTGATGAGGCCGTGAAATCGGCTCGAGCTGCATTTCCCGGATGGCGCGCCCTGCGGCCGCACGCGCGCGCTCGTTACCTGTATGCTCTGGCGCGCCTGGTGCAAAAACATTCGCGCCTGCTTGCCGTCCTCGAAACCATGGACAATGGCAAGCCCATTCGCGAGAGCCGCGACATCGACATACCGCTGGTGGCACGCCACTTTTACTATCACGCGGGATGGGCGCAACTGCTCGACCAGGAATTCCCTGAGTACGAGCCTTGTGGCGTGGTCGGCCAGATCATCCCCTGGAATTTCCCGCTGTTAATGGCCGCGTGGAAAATCGCCCCTGCGCTGGCGACCGGCAACACGGTCGTGCTGAAGCCTGCAGAGTTTACTCCTCTCACCGCGCTGCTTCTCGGCGAGCTTTGCCAGGAAGCCGGATTACCTCCCGGCGTGGTGAATATCGTGACCGGCGACGGTTCGACCGGCGAGGCGCTGGTGAAGCATACCGATGTAGACAAGATTGCGTTCACCGGTTCCACCGAGGTCGGTCGCGCCATTCGCAGCGCGACCGCTGCAAGTTCCAAGCGACTCTCGCTTGAACTGGGCGGCAAATCGCCATTCATTATTTTTGATGACGCTGACCTGGACAGCGCCGTCGAGGGCCTGGTCGACGGCATCTGGTTCAACCAGGGGCAGGTCTGTTGCGCGGGATCGCGCTTGCTGATGCAGGAAAGTATTGCCGAGCCTCTCCTGCAAAAGATTCGCGAACGGATGGGCACGCTGCGCATGGGGCCGCCCTTGGACAAAGCGATCGACATCGGCGCGATCGTCGCGCGCGTGCAGTTGGATCGCATTCAGCGCATGGTCGGGCAGGGAATTGCCGAGGGCGCAACTTGCTGGCAGCCCCAGATCGACTTGCCGGCGCGAGGATTTTATTTTCCTCCCACTCTCTTGAGCAACGTCCATCCGACATCCATCGTGGCCCAGCAGGAAATTTTTGGACCCGTATTGGCGGCGATGACCTTCCGCACTCCGCGGGAAGCCGTGGAGCTCGCCAACAACACCGTTTACGGCCTGGCAGCGTGCGTATGGAGTGAGAGCGTAAACGTCGCTCTGCATGTCGCGTCGCAGTTAAAAGCTGGAGTGGTGTGGGTAAACTGCACCAATTTATTCGACGCAGCTTGCGGCTTTGGTGGCTACCGCGAAAGCGGGTTTGGCCGCGAAGGAGGAAGGGAAGGGCTTCTGGAATATCTGCAGCCCACATGGTTCAAGAACGCCGGCAAGTTGGCGGCGGCTGAACCCGCTTCCGCGGCCACACAGGGGAAGGAACACGAGTCATCGATCCCCGCCATTGATCGCACCGTGAAGCTTTACATTGGAGGGAAGCAGGCTCGTCCAGACTCGGGCTACAGCATGGAAGTGCGGTCGCCCGGCGGTCATCTGCTGGGCGAGGCATCGCTCGGAAATCGCAAGGATATTCGCAACGCCGTCGAAGCAGCGCGCAATGCCGCGGCGTGGAGCAAGGCGACTGCGCACACGCGGGCGCAGATCTTGTACTACTGCGCGGAGAATCTTTCGCAGCGGCGCGAAGAGATTGTCGAGAAGCTTTCAGCAATCGTGGGCGCCTCGCAGGCCGCGGCGGAAGTCGATCTCGGGGTCGAGCGCATTTTTTCGTATGCGGCCTGGGCCGATAAATTCGATGGCGCCGTCCACAATCCTCCCTTTCGCAATATCTCTATTGCGATGCACGAACCGCTCGGCGTGGTGGGCGCGATCTGCCCGGCCGAAGCGCCGCTGCTTGGTTTCCTCTCGCTCGTTCTTCCGCTGCTCGCCGCCGGCAATACCGTGATTGCGGTTCCTTCCGAGCGTTATCCGCTGATTGCCGGCGATCTCTATCAGCTCTTCGACACCAGCGATCTGCCCGCCGGCGCGATTAATCTTGTCACCGGTTATGCGTCGCAGCTGCTGAAAACGATGGCCGAGCATGACGACGTGGATGCCCTCTGGTGTTTCACCGATGAGGCCAATGCCACTGCGGCCAAGGCGATGTCGATTGGCAATTTGAAACAAGTTTTCACCAACGAGGGCCGGGTCATCGATTGGTTTGACTCGAAACACGCCGAGGGACGCTGGTTTCTGGAGCACGCTACACAAGTCAAAAACATCTGGGTGCCGTACGGGGAATAAGCGCCCGCCAAGGCCCTCAAAAATATTGCGAATCCGAATTGATTTTGCTCGCGCCCGGGACTAGCATAGCGGGCGTACTTTTCTCCACGCCCCTTCGAACGGCGTATCCCATGCAAGCACGCGCAAATCTCTGGCTTCCGGGTTTTCCGATTCCGATTGTATGGTTCGACCTCGCAGATTAATCAAGGAGGATCTATGGGCATCGCAATGTCACCGCAAATTCATCCGCAAGTCGCGGATTTTATCGAGAAGCCGCGCACGATGCTGATCAACGGCAAATGGACGAATTCCATTTCCGGCAAAACCTTCCCCACTTACAATCCCGCCACCGGCGAAGTCTTGGCGCAGGTCGCGGAAGGCCATCGCGCCGATATCGAGCAAGCCGTCAAAGCTGCGCGCAAAGCCTTTGATCATGGGCCGTGGCGCAAGATGACTGCATCCGAGCGCGGCCGCCTCATCTGGAAGCTGGCCGATCTGCTCGAGGCGCACACCGAAGAATTTGCCTACCTGGAAAGCTTGGACAATGGCAAGCCGCTGGCGGTCGCGAAGGCTGCCGACGTTCCGCTCGCCGTCGATCTTTTCCGCTACATGGCGGGCTGGGCTACTAAGATTGAGGGCAACACCATTCCGCTCTCGGTTCCTTACACGCCCGGCGCGAAGTATCTCGCCTACACGCTGCGCGAGCCCATTGGCGTCGCGGGGCAAATCATTCCATGGAATTTCCCGCTGCTGATGGCTGCGTGGAAGCTAGGGCCGGCTCTCGCTGTGGGCTGCACGGTTGTGCTGAAGCCGGCAGAGCAAACTCCGCTCTCCGCGCTGCGTCTGGGAGAATTGATCATGGAAGCGGGATTCCCCGAGGGCGTCGTCAATATCGTTCCGGGATACGGCGAAACGGCCGGGGCGGCGCTGGCCGCGCATCCGGACGTGGATAAAGTCGCATTCACCGGCTCGACCGAAGTCGGCAAGCTGATCGTGCATGCCGCTGCCGGGAACCTGAAGAAAATCTCGCTGGAGCTCGGCGGTAAGTCGCCGAATGTAATTTACAAAGACGCCGACCTGGAAACAGCGATTCCGGGCGCGGCGAGCGCGATCTTCTTCAATCACGGGCAGTGCTGCTGCGCCGGCTCGCGCCTGTATGTGGAGAAGTCCATCTTCGATCAGGTGATCGACGGGGTGGCGAAAGAAGCTTCAAAGATCAACGTTGGCCCCGGCCTCGATCCCCAGACCAACATGGGGCCTCTAGTCTCGCAAGAGCAGCTCGATCGCGTCTGCGGTTACCTCGAATCCGGTTTCTCGCAAGGCGCCAGCGCCGTTGCCGGCGGACACCGCAAGGGCGATCGCGGCTATTTCGTGGAGCCGACGGTTCTCGTGAATACGCGTGAGGATATGAAGGTTGTGCGAGAGGAAATTTTTGGGCCCGTCGTGACGGCCATGCCGTTCAGCGATCCAGAAGAAATTCTGCCTCGCGCCAACGACAGCGAATATGGGCTGGCTGCCGCGGTATGGACCCGTGACATCAGCAAAGCTCATCGCACTGCGGAATATCTGCGCGCCGGCACCGTGTGGATCAACTGCTACAACATCTTCGACGCAGCCCTGCCGTTTGGCGGTTACAAGCAATCTGGATGGGGCCGCGAGATGGGTCACGAAGTTTTGAACAATTACACCCAGACCAAAGCCATCTGCGCGAGATTGGCTTAATCATCCTGCAACGAGAAAAGGACGGTGATTTTGTCACCGTCCTTTTTATTTCGAGCGCGGGCGCCCTACCTTTCCATTAGCAGCACCTTTTCCGCCTCATCGATTTCCTGCAGTTTGACTTCGATCACTTCGTTGATGGTGGTCTGAACGTGGCGTCCGACATACGTTGCCTCCACCGGAATCTCGCGCCAGCCTCGATCGATTAACACACACAGCTGCACCCGCCGCGGCCGTCCATGGGAAAACAGCGCGTCCAGCGCTGCGCGCGTCGTGCGGCCAGTGAACAAGACATCATCTACCAGAACGATATTCTTGTCTTCAATGGAAAAGCCGATTTCCTTTTCCTGCACCACCGGCTTGGGACCTAATGTCGACAGATCGTCGCGATAGAAGGTGATGTCCAAAGTTCCAACCGGGACCTTGGCGCTCTCGATGCGGGCGATGATCTTGCCCAATCGTTCCGCCAGGGGAACTCCGCGGCGCCGGATGCCAACCAGTCCGAGCTCTCCGACCCCATCATTCTTTTCGACGATCTCATAAGCCAGGCGAACCAGGGTCCGCTCAATCTCCGACGCCGACATCAGCTGCGCCTTTTGCCGCAAACCAGTTTTCCGGGAAGTATTTCTCGCGTTCGTCATCGCATGCGTCCTCATGCTCGTTGCTTTCGAAGTGGGTGATGGAACCGGGCCAAATACTGCCCAACTACGCGGCTTTCACTGTAGTGAAGGGAACAGTAGAGGTCAAGCGACGGATCGCGATGAAGATGGCCTAGGTGGCGTCATCGGGAAAAGCCAGCAATGGCGACGTCTCTTTGTCGCTGGCCGGTCCGCTCTTGCCAGGGACAAACGGATTGTACACAGTCACGGTTCGGGTCAGGATGCCCGCATCGGTTTGCAGCGCTTGCAGCGAAATGGCGTTCGGGCTTACACCGTCGCAGGGCAGAATTCCGATGCCTTGATTGCGTCCGCCCGCCTTGGCGCGATAAAGCGCGGTATCGGCGAGTTCAATCACTTCCTCCGCGCATAAAGCATCGTACGCTCCGCGGCTCCACGGGAACGGCGCCCATCCCACCGAGCACGTTTTTCGAACGCGCACGCCATGTCCCAGATCGAACTCCTCGCTCGCCATGATATCCAGGATGCGGGTGCAGAACGCAGGAGTTCCGGCAGGGTCTGCCGAGCGGGACATGATCAGAAACTCTTCTCCGCCCCATCGCACCAGTACGTCCGACTTGCGAACGACCTGACTGAGACGCTCGGCGACGCGTTGCAGTAAGCGATCGCCGGCCGGATGGCCGTACACGTCGTTAACTTGCTTGAAGAAGTCGACATCGACCATCACGAAAACCAGATCGCGATGATCGAGTTTGAGGATGTCGCCGCCCTGCGCACGCTCGTAATTGCGCAGGACCTGTCCCGCCTCAGCCGTAACGATTTCTTCCAGATATCGGCGGTTCCACACGCCGGTGAGAGAATCCGTGAAAGAAATTTCCTGCAGCTCCAGATTTTTCCGCTGCAGCTCAAGGCTGTGCCAGCGCAACGAGTGTTCCTTGTTTTCCAATTCGTCCTTCAGCTTGCACATCTCATCGAGGTTGTGCCGGGATAGCCTCAACAGATGCAGCAGTTCTCTATCCATCCAGTGCTGCTTCAGGAAAACCAGCGCCCCCATCACGACCATGGCGGCCGCGGTCAGTAACAGACGATAGGAGCGCACGCGTGACGGAGCTCCGCCAAACTCGGCCCAAGCCACCATCAACGGCGTGGAGAACACTGCGATCATCGCCAGGCGAGCGGTCCACATGCTGTGGTTTTCGCGAAATCCTTCCTCCACTGGGGATTGATTGGAGAAAGTTCGCGCCATAAATCCGACTGCCGCGAACCAAGCCATCGCCCCGACCAGCGGAACATCGTAAATGCTGCCTGTGTAATATTTGTGAAAGTCAATGGCCTCGCCGGCCAGGATCGAGCCGGCACTGTAAAAACAAGCCGCCTTGAACAGGTGCCCGTAGATGATGTGCCACGAACCCTGGCTTCTCCGCCACACCACCCCCAAGCCGATCATGAAAACGATCTGCTCCCCGGCATAGAGCAGGTCAAAGCTGCGGCCATACGCGGCTTCGTTGGGCGAGACATACTGCCAAGGAATAACGACGAACAGGTAGAGGTACAGCCACCAGGTCAGCAGCAGAAAAAAATCCAGCGACACGATGCGAAGAGAATTGTCGCTTCTCTGCACGTGCGGTTGAACCACCAGCGCCGCCATCATCGGAACGACGTGCAGGAAAAGGATCACATCGCCCACAAATGGGTTCGGCGTGTCCTGGCGCAGAAATACTTCGAAGTACGTCCACAGCACCTGGGCGCAGAGCCACATGGCGCACCCGATCGACATCAACGCCCAAAAAAGCCGGGCCTTCTTGCAGGTCGCACGGACGTTGGAAAGAATCGAAACGGCCGCCAGAAACAGCAGGGTGCATTGTGTCAGATCGCCAAAAGAGGTCAGGCCTGCGCTGCGGTGGGCCACCAGAGACACGACAAGGTTGATGCACACCACGGCGCACACCAGTGCCATCCACTTGCCGTACAGCTTCGAAGTAGACATACCCACGCTAGGAGTTTATGTTGAGTCTTCGTGGTGTGGAGCGTTACTGAAGTAACGCCGCCTGAGGCCGCGTCACGCCGGCTGCAGCCCCAGAGCCGCGGCCAGCGCTTCCACGAAACGGAAGACATCCTGATAGGAATTGTACAGAGGCACGGGTGCGACTCGGAATGTATCCGGCTCGCGCCAGTCGCCAAAGATCCCCTGCTGCGTCAATCGGCCGCAAAGCGCCCTGCCATTTTCAGCGATCCGAATGGAAAGTTGCGCGCCACGCCGCTCTTTTTCCGGCGGGGTCGTGATCGAAAATGCCGGAGACTCTCGCCGTCGCAGCAAATATTCCAGGTAGCCAGTGAGACTTTCACTCTTGGCGCGAAGCCGCGCTATTCCCGCTTCGTGGAAAATGTCCATGGATGCGCGCAAAGCCGCCAGGCTTACGATTGGCGGATTGCTCAGTTGCCATCCGTCCGCGCCGGGCATCGGGCTGAACTCGGGCCCCATCGCGAAGCGGCTTTTTTCATCGTGGCCCCACCAGCCGGCGAAGCGCGGCAATTCCCAATTGCGCGCATGCCGCTCGTGCACGAAGCACCCCGCAATGCAGCCTGGCCCGCCGTTCAGATATTTGTAGCTGCACCACACGGCAAAGTCCGGGCCCCAATCGTGGAGATGCAATTGCAAATTTCCCGCGGCGTGCGCCAGATCAAATCCAACTACGCAACCTTGCTTGTGGCCGGCCTGCGTGATGCGCGCCATATTGAAGGCTTGCCCCGTTGCGTAATTCACGCCGCCGAGCAGGATCAGTGCGACCGTGTCGCCCTCGCGTTCGATCACAGCGTCGATGTCTTCGTCGCGGAGGCAGTATTCACCGGGGCGTGGAGTCAACTCGATGAGTGAAGTCTCGGGCGTGAATCCGTGAAACAGAATTTGCGATTTGATCGCGTACTGGTCGGAAGGAAATGCGCCCCTCTCAACAATGATCTTGTGTCTCTGCCGGGTCGGGCGGTAGAACGAAACCATCATCAAGTGAAGATTCACGGTGAGGGAATTCATTACCACAACCTCGATGGGCATGGCACCCACAAGTTCGGCCGTTTGCTCCGTGAGGAGCCGGTGGTAAGGCATCCAGGGATGGCGTGCCTGGAAATGGCCTTCGACGCCTAGTTCCGCCCAATCCCGCAACTCTTGCTTCAGATAGTCCGCCGTTGTTTTCGGCTGAAGACCCAGCGAATGCCCGCAAAAATAGACGCAAGGTCGTTCCGCCGGCGTGGGAAAAAAGAAACGCTCGCGAAATCCGCGCAGCGGATCACCTGCGTCCATGGCAGCGGCAAAATCCTCGTCCGGCTGGAACGGCATTGCGCTCACTGCGGAATCTCCAATGGCGTCAGATGCCGGCGAACGAGTGATACCGCCTTCGCCCAGTCAAGATCTTCTACGCGATCGATCGACTCTAGAAGTTCGTTCAGGATGCGCTGCTGGATTTCGCCCCGCTCCAGGGCGAGTGAATACGGAATGCGATGAAACGTCACCATCGCATATTTTGGTACGAATACACCCGGAAATCGAGCCTCAAGCGCGAGTTCTACTTTTTTTTGCAGCAGGAAGCGGGGATCGGCAACCCGGTCGCGCATCTCCGTGAAATTCTCGATCGCCATGTCCGCGATCGCGTCGGTGTTAACCTTGCGCGCGGCCTCAAATTCAGAGAACAGTTTTGCCCAATCATCCCCTCGCCGGTCCAGTATCTCAACCAACGTTGTGCAATCTTCAAAGCCGCAGTTGATGCCCTGCCCGAAGAATGGAACGATGGCATGCGCCGCGTCGCCTAGCAGCAAGGCTTTCCCCTGCACATGCCATGGCGAGCACCTCACCGTAATCATCGAGCCAACCGGGTTGGAAAAATAATTGTCAGCGAGATTCGGCATAAGTTCCAGCGCATCGGGAAAGCGGGATTCGAAGAAAGTCTCCAACTCTTCCTGCGTTCCCAGAGCGGCAAAACTGTCCTCGCCCTCAAACGGCAAAAACAGAATGCAGGCGAAGCTGCCGTCGATGTTGGGCAGGGCGATCAGCATATATTTGCCGCGCGGCCAGATGTGCAGCGCGTGCGGCTCAACCGCATGCTTGCCGAATCCGGCGGCGGGGATGGTCAATTCCTTGTAACCGTAATTCAGGTACTCCTGCGATTGCACAAAATTGTTTTGCTTCGCCATTTCCGATCGAATGGCGGAGGCCGAGCCGTCGCAGCCGATCACGACCTCGCATGCGCGCACGCTTTCCTCGCCGGTACTTTCATCGCGCAGGCGGGCGCTTCCGTTTTCCAGGTCAAAGCCGGTGCAGCGCTGCGAGAAGTGAATCGTCGCGCCCTGTTCTTCGGCCGCGTTCAGAAGAGCAATGTTAAGTTCCGCGCGCGAAATCGAGTTGATGACTTCCCTTTCATCCTTTCCATAAGGCTGAAAAGTAAGATTGCCATCGACCGCATGCATCATTCTTCCCCGCATCGGAATGATGATGCTGCGCATGCGTTGCCACAGGCCGGCTTCGTGTAATGCGTGAATGCCACGCGTGGAGAGAGCAAGGTTGATCGATCGTCCAGCGCTCATGCGCACTCGCCGCATGTCCGGGCGGCGTTCAAAGATCTCAACCGCGAACCCTCGTTGTCGCAGCAAAATGGCAAGAAGAGCGCCATTCAGTCCGGCGCCAATCAGCGTAATGGGTTGAGGGGAGCGATTCATGCAGAGTGGCAGGACAGTCAATCAGCCGGTCAGCAGGGTGCGGGCTTCCCACAACTCCGGGAAGAATTTTTTGTCGAGGGTCAGTTTTAGATATGAAGCTCCCGCGCTTCCTCCCGTTCCCATGCGCGTACCAATGATGCGCTCCACCAACTGGATGTGGCGCAACCGCCAGCTCACGATCAGCTCATCGAACTCCGTCAGGCGCTCGCAAACATCGATCCAGTCTCGATGATGCGCCTCATCCTGGTAAAGTGCGTGCACGGCGCGGGCGCGGCTCTCGAACTTTTCCTTCTCGGCCGCGGTGGAGGGAAGTTTTTGCAGTTTCCCCATGGCCTCCAATGCTCCGAAGAAAACATCGCGTAGAGAAGGTTCCTCCAGCCGCCGCTGCAGGCTGGCGTAAGCCTCCGGCGTCGGGCGGTGATAGCGGAGCATCTTCTCGTCCTTCAGGCCGCAGAGAAATTCGATTTCGCGAAACTGCTCCGACTGGAATCCGCTCGCCGGTTCCAGAAGCCCGCGGAAAGCCAGGAAGTGAGTCGGCAGCATGGTCTCGAGAATCGTAAACTGCTCCACCAGCACCCGCGTGATCTCGGTGCAGCGGCGCAGCAGCCGAGCCGCCTCGTAAACTTCATCGCGCGATCCGCGATCCTGTGCGGCCTTCCTAAGATTCGCTACCACGCCGTCAAGATCGTGCAGCAATTCCTTGAACCACAACTCGTAAGTCTGGTGCACGATGATGAACAGCAATTCATCGTGATGGGGCGGCGTCGACTGCGGTCGCTGCAGTTCGAGCAGCTCCGGCACTTTCAAGTAAGAACTGTAGGTCAATCGTTCTGGCGCAGGCACGGGCGGTATTTCTGCGGGCGACTCGCTGGAACCTGCGCGCGCGGCCGGACCCTCTGCCGCCAGTCCAAGAAAACGCATGGCGTTTTCGCCGAGCAGCTTCACCTGAACCGACTTCGGCAGCGCGCTCGCGCGAATCAAAGATCCCAACCGCTCTTCACCCAATGGGAACGGGTAATCCGAACCCAGCATCACGCGATCCGCTCCCATCGTTGCCACCAGAAGTTGCAGCGCCTTCTGGTCGAAAACAGCGGAGTCCGTGTAGAAACGGTTCAGGTAGTGGCTGGGCGGGTGTTCGCTTTCGGCCCGGGCCACAGGATGGTGATGCCAGGCATTCTCGAGTCGCCCGAGTAGAAAGGAAAAGCTGCCCCCGCCGTGCGCAAAGCAAATGCGTAACGTCGCCGGCAGTCGATCGAGAGCCCCGCTTAAAATGAGCGCCACGACCGAGAGCTGAGTTTCCGCCGGCATGCCCACTGTCCACGGCATCATGTACTTCGGCATGCGATCGCGGCCAAACATCTCCCAGGGATGCACCAGCACGGCGGCGCCCTCATCGGCGCAGTGATGCAGAAACGTTACAATGCCGGCATCATCCAGGTTTTTGAGCCCGACGTGATTGCCGATCTGCACTCCAAGGTGACCCGCCTTCACGCAGCGGCTCAATTCCTTGCACGCGGCGTCAATATCCTGCAGCGGCACCTGGCACAGTGCTTTCAATCGTTTTTGGCCGCGGCTGCACAGCTCGAGCGCGGCGTCGTTGAACAGCTGCGCGCAATCCAGAGCATGTTCCACTGGCCGCTCATAAGCGAATAGAACCGGCGTCGCGGAAATAATCTGCAGATCGATGCTGTCGCGATCCATTTCCCGCAATCGCACTTCCGGATCCCAGCACGCCGAATAGATATGGCGGAAAAATCGATCTCCTACCATAATGTCGGCCTTGCCCGATTCGGTGTGCTTGATCCACGGCCAGTCCGGAGTGCCGTAACGCGCCGCAAGATCCGGCCACGACTCCGGAAAGAAATGATTGTGAATGTCGATGACTGGCATTCTCACTTGCCCGGATGGACCGTGCCGCAATGCTTGCATTTGCGGTTGGATTCATCCCCGTAGAATTTTTCGAACAGCGGCGGAAGATCCTTGACGATGCTTTTCAACTTGACTTCCGCGCGGTACACCAGTTGATGACAATTGGGGCAGTACCATTCAAAAGCGTCCATCGCGCCTTCCGGACGCGGCATTTCGATCACCACGCCGACCGTATCCGCGGGCCTCTGCGGAGAGTGGCGCATGTGCTTGGGCAAGAGAAAAATCTCGCCTTCTTTGATCGGGATTTCCAGCGGCGGCTTTCCCGGCGTCTCCATCACACGCAGCGCAACATTGCCCTTGAGCTGATAGAAAAATTCCTCCGTCGGATCGTCGTGGTAGTCGCGCCGCTGGTTCGGCCCGCCCACGACCGTCACCATCAGTTCGCCGTCTTCCCAGACCTGCGCATTGCCGACCGGCGGCTTCAACTTGTCTTTGTTCTCATCGATCCACTTCTGAAAATTGAATGCCTTCAGATTTTTGATGGATGGCATCATCGCTCCTGTGCGGCCGGTTTGAACGCCGTCGCCTTCATTTCAATCAGAAGATGTGGGTGCGGCAACTGATGTACGGCCACCGTGGTTCGAGCCGGGCCTTCGCTGCTGAAAAAGTCTCCGTACACTTCGTTGTAACCGCCAAAATCATTCATGTTCACCAGGTAGGCAGAGATTTCCACGATGTCTTCGAGCTTTGCGCCCGCGCTCTGCAGGATGTCGCGAATATTCTCGATCACTGCTCGCGTCTGTACGCGGATATCGAGCCGCGTTGTTCCCATCGCATCAACCTCGGCGCCGGCAATCGTATTGTCAAAGCGCCGCGCGCTGGTTCCCGACACAAACAGGAAATCGCCTGCTCGCTTGAGGTGCGGAAATTTCCCCCGCGGTACCGCCTTTCCCGCTACAACTTTACTTTGCGTGCTCATCGTCATCGAACGTTCTTCAGTTTGCAGCCCGGCGATCACAGCCGAATGCAGATATTGTTCAACTCCGAATAGAAATTCAGGGAATGCACTCCGCCTTCGCGCCCGATGCCGGATAGTCCCACTCCGCCGAAAGGTGTGCGCAGGTCGCGCAGGAACCAGCAATTCACCCAGGTAATCCCCACGTTCATCGCCTGCGCCACGCGGTGCCCACGCTTCAAATCGTTGGTCCAGACGGAAGCTGCCAGGCCGTATTTTGTATTGTTCGCCATGGCGACGGCTTCTTCCTCAGAGTCGAATGGGGCGACGTGACACACCGGCCCGAAAATTTCTTCCTTCACGCAGCGCGCCGATTCCGACAGACCAGTATAGATTGTTGGCTGCACGTAGAAGCCGCGGTCGCGGCCATCGCCAAATTCCGGCACCCCGCCGCCAGTGATCACGATCGCGCCTTCTTCGCGAGCCAGTCGATAATAAGAGAGAACCTTGTCGCGGTGTTGAGCGGAAATGAGCGGGCCCTGCTGGGTCGCGCTGTCGGTCGGCCATCCCATGCGCAGGCTCTCCGCGTTTTGCTTGAGGGCGGCGACAAAAGCATCAAAGATTTTTCGCTCCACATACACTCGCTCCGCGCATAGGCAAACCTGTCCGGTATTAAGAAACACTGCATCGGAAAGGCCCTTCACAGTTTCCTGCAGGTGGCAGTCGGCAAATACGATCGCCGCATTCTTCCCGCCCAATTCGAAGGAAACCGGTTTTACCGTGCCTGCTACCGACTTCATGATCGCCGCCCCGGTTTTCGATTCGCCGGTGAAAGTGATGGCATTCACGTCGGGATGTTGGGTGAGGAATTCGCCCGCTGATCCCGGTCCAAACCCATGCACCACGTTATAGACGCCGCGCGGAATGCCGGCTTCCGCCATTGCTTCTGCCAGCAACGCCGCCGTCGCCGGCGTTTCCTCCGACGGTTTCACCACCACTGCGTTTCCGCAGGCCAGCGCCGGGGCAACCTTCCAAGTGAGCAACAAGAGCGGCAGATTCCATGGCGTGATGATGCCCACCACCCCGAGCGGCTTGCGGACGGCATAGTTCAACGCCGTCCCGCCATCGGGAACTTCCGTTTGGAAAGATTCCAGTCCGGAGGTTTTCACCAGGTCCGCGAAGACGCGGAAGTTCGCCGCTCCGCGCGGAACATCGAGTCGCGACGCCAGCGAAATCGGTTTGCCCGTGTCCGCAATCTCAGCTTGCACGAAGCAGTCAAAACGTTTTTCGATCGCTTCCGCGACTTTATACAAGCGCGCGGCTCGCTCGCGCGCCCCGAGTCTCCCCCACTCCCCGCTTACCGCTTTTCGCGCCGCCGCTACGCTTTCGTCCACTTGTGCGGCGTCCGCTTCCGAGACCTGCGCGATCACCGAGCCGTCCGCGGGATTAATGTCCGAAAATTCTTTGTTCCCGGACACGAAGCGGCCATCAATGTAGTTCTGGATTTGCTTCACGAGTTTCCTGGCAGGCTCCGGCAATCGTAGCAGGGCAGCGGGAGCAGTGGCAATCCGCGCTCTCCCTTAACCCAGTCGCTGCTTCAGGTAGCGCTCGAGCCCGTCCTGCCAGGAGGAAAGATTGATTCTAAACGCATGCAGGCTCGCCGGAGACAGGACCGAGTAGGAGGGGCGAGGCGCGGGTCGCGCCATCTGCTGCGTCGTCGCCGGTCGCACGGCGGTTGTGGAACCGGCCTTTTTTACGATCTCTTGCGCGAACTCGAACCAGGTGCAGTTGCCGGCGTTTGTGGCGTGTACGATTCCCCCGGCACTTTTTCGACACAACTGCACGATGCCCCGCGCCAGGTCCGCCGCATACGTCGGACAGCCACGTTGATCGTTCACCACATCAATTTCTGGACGGCTGGCCGCGAGTTTCAGAATCGTATTCGGAAAACACTTGCCGCCGGTTCCAAACAGCCAGGATGTGCGAACGATGCAGCAGTCCGGAAGCAATTCCTGTAATCGCGCCTCGGCCTCGGCTTTCGATTTCCCGTAGACGCTCTGCGGATTGCGGTTGTCTCCGGCTTCGTAAGGTGTGGTCTTCTTGCCGTCAAACACGTAGTCGGAGCTGAGGAAGATCATGCGCGCTCCGGTCTCTTTGGCTGCGCGGCCTACATGCACAGCGCCGTCGCGATTGACTGCAAATGCGCGATCCCGATCGCCTTCGCAGCCGTCCACATCGGTGTAAGCGGCTGCGAGCACAATCCAATCCGGGCGCGTTTCACGGACGATCCTCGAAACTGCGGATGCATCGCGAAGATCGGCATCGCGCGAGCTCAAGCCCGTGACGGCTTCATCCTTCCATTCGCGGATGAGCTCCGACCCTAACAGCCCCGTGGCGCCGAAAAGAGTGATGCGCATTGCGTTCTAGCCGTAGGTTTCGGCGTCACGGAATGCAACGCCGCGCTGGTCTTTGGCAGAAACTACCGGTTCTCCGTCGAGTTCCCAGTTGATGGCCAGATCCGCATCATTCCATGCCAGAGTGCGTTCGTGCGCCGGCGAATAAAAGTCGGTCGCCTTGTAGAGAACGTGAGCCTTCTCCGAAAGAACTCGAAATCCGTGAGCGAAGCCGGGGGGAATCCACAACATGCGCTTGTTCTCGCCCGAAAGGTGCACTGCCTCCCATTGTCCAAACTGCGGCGAGCTGCGCCGTAGATCGACGGCGACATCCAGGATTTCTCCGTCGCATACGCGCACCAGTTTTCCCTGAGGATGCTCCACCTGATAGTGCAAACCGCGCAGCACGTTGCGGGAAGAGCAGGAGTGATTGTCCTGCACGAAGCGGTCCGTAATTCCCACCTCTGCCATCACCTGCTCGTTATAACTTTCCAGAAAAAAACCGCGCTCGTCGCCGAACACACGCGGCTCGAGCATGAACACTCCGGCCAGCGAAGTAGGAATCGTTTTGATGGCACTCATTGCGCGCACGGCAGGAATCGCATTCATCAGAATACCTTGTCTTTCAGGAGTTGCAGCAGGTACGCCCCATAGCTATTGTTCTTCATGGACAAACCGATCTTTTCTACGTCGGCTGCCTGGATGTAACCCGATCGCAGCGCTATCTCTTCCGGGCAGGCGATCATCAGGCCCTGCCTCTTTTCGATGGCCTGAATGTAGAGCGATGCGTCCATCAGCGACTCGTGCGTGCCGGTGTCCAGCCATGCCATGCCTCGTCCCATCACCACCACATCGAGCTGGCCGCGCTCCAAATAAACTTTGTTTACGTCGGTAATTTCCAGTTCCCCCCGCGCGCTCGGCTTTAACGACTTCGCGATTTTCACTACCTGGTCGTCATAGAAATAAAGACCGGTCACGGCATAACGTGACTTGGGCTGCTTCGGCTTTTCTTCGATGCTCAACGCGCGCCCGGTGTTGTCGAATTCCACCACTCCGTACCGCTCCGGATCGTGCACCGGGTAGGCAAACACCCGGGCTCCCAGAGTTTTCGTCGCCGCCTCTTTCAGGTCTTTGGCCAGGTCGTGTCCGTAAAAAATGTTATCGCCCAGAACCAGCGCGCTCGGGCAGTCTCCGATAAATTCGGCGCCCAGCAAAAAAGCTTGTGCAATGCCTTCCGGCTTTGGCTGCACCTTGTATTGCAGTTCGATTCCAAATTGGCTTCCGTCGCCGAGCAGCGCCTTGAACTTGCCGCAATCTTCCGCGGTCGTAATCACCAGAATTTCACGAATGCCCGCCAGCATAAGCGTGCAAAGCGGATAATAGACCATGGGCTTGTTGTACACCGGCAGCAAACTTTTCCCCATGGCATGAGTAATGGGATACAGGCGTGTCCCGGAGCCGCCTGCCAGAATGATCCCCTTACAGTTCTTGCTGTTCGCTTCGCCTGCCATATTTTGATTTGCCGCGCCGGCGCTCAGTGGCTGTAGTGCGTCTCGATCCACTGGCGGTAGCTGCCGCTTGTAACCTCGCGAACCCACTCGTCATTTTCCAGATACCACTGCACGGTTTTGCGAATTCCGCTCTCGAAGGTTTCGCGCGGACGCCACTGCAACTCCCGTTCAATCTTGGTCGCGTCCATGGCATAGCGCCGGTCATGGCCCGGACGATCCTTCACATAGGTGATCAGTTCGCGCCGCGCGGCTCCCCGCTTCCCCGCCATTTCATCCACCAGGTCGCAGATGGCGTGCACAATTTCCAGATTCTTCTTTTCGTTCCATCCGCCAATGTTGTACGTCTGTCCCACCCTGCCGCGAGCAAGCACGGTTGCGATCGCCTGGCAGTGATCGTCCACGTACAGCCAGTCCCGCACGTTCTGCCCATCTCCGTAAACCGGAAGCGGCTTGCCATCCCGCGCATTGAGAATCATCAGCGGGATCAGCTTTTCAGGAAACTGATAGCGCCCGTAATTGTTGGAGCAGTTGGTCGTCAAGGTCGGTAGCCCAAACGTGTGATGATACGCCCGGACAAAATGATCGGACGCCGCCTTCGACGCGGCATAGGGGCTATTCGGCGCGTACTGCGTCGTCTCCGCAAATGGGGCATCCTCTGGACCGAGCGAGCCATAGACTTCGTCGGTGGAAACATGCAGAAAGCGAAAATCTGCGCGTTCGCCTTCGGCCATCCTCGACCAGTAGGCGCGGGCCTCTTCCAGCAGGGCGAAGGTTCCGTCTACATTCGTGCGCACGAAGTCATCCGGACCACGAATCGATCGGTCCACATGACTCTCCGCCGCAAAATGAACGATCGCCCTGGGCTGACACCGCTCAAGAGTCGCAGCCACCAGGGCGCGATCGGCAATGTCTCCGTGGACGAATTCGTAGCGTCGGTGGTCGCTCACGCTTTGCAGGTTGCGCAGATTTCCGGCGTAGGTGAGCTTGTCGAGATTGACAATGGACCCGGCGTCGCGCTCCAGCCGTTGCAGAATAAAATTGGAGCCGATAAAGCCTGCCCCGCCGGTCACCAGGATGGTATTTTCCATTGTCCGGGCGATCGCCGGAACTGATGCGAATGCCCTATCTCTCCATTATGCGTTTTCACGCCGCTACTTATTGTAAACAAAAAGGACGGGTTTTCCCGTCCTTCGGCCTTCTACTACCTGCAATGGCATTTACCGCTGATCTGTCGACTTATCCCGCCTTTCGTCGTTCTGCGACTTCTGTGGCTGCCACGCTGGCGCTGGGCTTCCTTGAGCGATTTTTCGCTTCGTCCCATCCCATCATTTCCAGGTACACTCGTTCGATCGCGTCGGCAATTCCCGGCCATTGGAAGGTGTCGAAGATGCGCTGCTGGGCTGCTTCCCCTGCTGATTTCCGCGCCGCAGGATGCGCGATCAGATAGCGTAGGCGTTCGGTCAGGCTGGCAACGTCGCCGCGACGGAAGGTGAAGCCTGCATCCGCCACCACCTCCCGGTTCTCTGGCACGTCGCTCGCCAGAACGCAAATCCCGGCGCCCATCGCATCCAGAAGCGCCAGCGAAAGCCCTTCCAGGTCCGACGGCAAAACAAAAACCATCGCGTTCGTCAGCAGTTCGTCGAGAGCCTCACCCGCCACCCAGTCGAGAATCTTGACTTGCCCATTCGCCCGTGCCTTCAATTGCCGCGAGTACTCATCGCAATAGCTCGACGCCCCCGCCATTACCAGCTTTACGTCGGTGTCCAGCGCGGAGTACGCCTCCAGCAACAGGTGGCAGCCTTTTTCCGGTGAGAATCTCCCCAGGAAGAGAATGTATCTTCCGGCTTCGATTCCCCAATTTTCCATTCTTGCGGCGCGCTGCTGCTCGCGAATCAGGCCCCCGTTCGGCACGTAGATCGTTTCTTCGCCGTACTGCTGCCAGTAGTGGTCCTGGAGCGCTTTTGACACGACCATGGTGCGGTGCGGGAATTTCACAGCACAACCTTCGCCCAGGCGCAAGACCCATGCTGCCACCCGGCCCCATTTGCGCCGCTTCCAATCCAGGCCCTGCACCGTGACCACGGTTTTCTTCCCGACTAGCCGCGGCAGGAATGCGAAAAGCGCCGGCCCCAGCGCGTGATAATGAACGATGTCGTAAGGCCCGAACATCGCGTGCACCGTGCTTAAAAGCGTGTGCACCACCGTCTCCAGGTGCTTGGTGCGGATGGTGGGCAGCCGCACGATCCGGATGCCATTGTGTTCCTGCATTCGCGGAGTGAAAAACGTCCGGCAGTATGCCGTGACTTCAAGTCCCCTGGCGGCGAGATGCTTGCCCACTTCTTCGTAATACGCTTCGATCCCGCTGTACTTCGAAACGACGCCTCGCCCTCCAATAAACGCCACCCGGACCGCTTTGGCCGGGACTGCTCTGCCTTGAATCACCTCGGCCTCTGCATTGCGTATGGACGCGTGCTGCACCAGCACGCTTCGCGCCCGCCTGTTCTGCGTCATGGCTCGCTGGTAAACATCGATCAACGCTCGGTAGTGCGATTCGGCGGTGAAACTGCCCAGAACTTTTTCCCGACCCGCCTGCCCCATCTCGTCCGCCAGGCCCGGCTGCGAACACAGGAGGGAAATCGCTCCCACGAGTTCGCGAATGTTGCCGGCTTCATAAAGAAGGCCCGTCCGGCCGGGTTCGATGAGTTCCCGTCGCGAGCCCAAATCGGTTGCGATGACCGCGCGGGCATGCGCGTACGATTCAAGGATGGTTTTTCCGAAGGTCTCGTACGCGTGCGATGGCAGGATCGTGAAGCGCGAGTTCGCGATCAGCCCATCCAGTTGCTCGTGCGCCATGTGGCCGGCGAATACCACATTTTGCAAGCCCAGGGTGGCGGCGATCGCTTCCAGTTTTTGACGCTCCGGCCCATCGCCCGCCACTACCAGTTTCAGTTCTGGCAACTTGTGCATGGCGTGAAGAAGATCGGCGACGCCTTTTTCCGCCGACAGCCGCCCGAAATACAGGATGGGTGCATGCTTCGCATCGCGCGTGGCGACAGGCGGCGTTGCCTGAAAATGGGGAAGCACATCGAAGTTCGCCGCGTCCCAGCCATGTTCCGCAAATTTGTTGCGCACAAACTCGCTCGGCGCGAGAAACCGAGTTACACATCTTCGATATGTGCCGAGCCACCGATGCACGTAGGCCTCGGCCGCCAGCGTCAACCTCGCCCCCAGACCCGGATAGCAACTCGACCTCAAAACGTGCCAGAACTTCCCGTTCCGGCAAAGTTCGCAGGCTTCTCCGCGCGAAACCAGGTTGTAGCTGGGGCAAAGCAGCTTGAAATCGTTGATGTGATAAATGACTGGTACATTTTGCGCTTTCAATTCCCACAGAAGCGAAGGCGAGAGGTGATGGTAGATGTTGCGAACATGCGCTATATCGGGGCGGAATTCCGCGAGCATGGCGCGGAGGCGCCGCCGCGTCTCGCGCGAATAAATCGCATGCGTCGCCAGCCGGATCTTGCCCGGCCAGTGTTCCGGCTTCTTGAAATCGATAGTTGGCACAAAGTACTGGTCGTAAGGCGTCGCCACCCCGCGCGGGTCCGCCATGGAAAACAACTCCGCTTCGTGCCCGTTCGCCCGCAGCAAGTTCATCACCTCGAACAGGTACGCCTCGGTGCCGCTGAAGCGAAAGTTATATTTGTTGCAGAACAGGATCTTCATCGGGGGTGCTCCGCAAATGATCAGGTCCGATTGCCAGCCGTTGCTCAAACTCAGCGGCAAAATGTCGTAGATTCTTTGTTCGATCGAAATTCTGCACAATCTGCGCGTGCGCCGCGTGCCGCACCCACTCAAGCCGCCGCCTCGCATCCGCATCCTCGCTGCGAACAAGCAGGCTGAGGAAAATCATCTTCGCCACCAGATCTTCCATATCGCCGGGCGCGTATAGAAAGCCTGTCTTGCCGCTTACAACAATTTCCGGGATTCCCGTGATCGCCGGCGCCAGGACAATCCGCCGCCGCGCCATCGCCTCCATCAGCACCAGCGGAATACCCTCGCTTCGGCTTGTGAGCACGCACATGTCCGCCCGTTCGTACAGCGCGTCCATGTCTTCACGCTCGACATGGCCTAGCAGCAAGACGTTCTCTTGCAAGCCGCATTCGCGAATCTGCGCCTCCAGGCGATTTCTCTCCGGGCCGTCGCCCGCGATCAGGCATTCGAATTTCAATCCGTAGTCACGCAAACGGGCGCAAGCCCGGATCAGAAACGCATGATCCTTTACCGCGTGCAAGCGCCCCACCGCCAGGATCGTGAATCGCCGATTCCCTTCGTCGTGCCGCGATGTCCTCTTCTCAGTCGTGTCCACTCCGAGACGGGCGATAAACACTTTTTCCGGATCGACCTCCGGAAAGTGCTGCAGGATGTAAGCGCGGTTGTAATCCGAAACGGTGACGCAGAACATGCAGTCCTTCAGCTTGGCGTCGAGATAAACCCCATGCAGCAGCAGGTCGGAGCCATGCAGAGTCAGGCTGAAAGTCGCTCCCAGCAGGCGCGCCGCTGCCATTGCGATCCAGGAGCCAAAATATCCGTGGTGGGCGTGAATGTGGTCCACTCCGCGGCCCTGCAGCAGCACCGCGTAATACGCGCCAAGCGTCGTGTGCAGCAGAGCCTTGCAGCGGACCGTGAGCGATTCCTTGCCGCGAAACAAAATCCTGACCAACAGATCACGCACATTCTTTCTGCGTTGCCACAGCAGAACGACTGCCTGCACTATCGTGCGGGCTCGAACCGGCTGCAAACAAATATCGGCGGGCATTCCCGGTTGATCCTGGCCAGCCTTCGCACGCCGCACGCTTCCCGCAACCACGCACATCCCGCGCCGCCGCAGCTCCTGGATTTCCGCGCTCACGTAGGGCTCGACCGCAACCGGAAAGCAATTCGCGAGGTAGGCGATGGTGAACACGATCAACCTACTGCACGCATCTCTCGCACGCGCGGCATGGCGCAGCTACTCCGCAAGCCACGCATTGCCGCGCTCTTCGGTGCTGGGCCGCCAGCATTCCTGCCAGCGTGAATAGAAATCCGTTGACGAATTGGTAGTTCATCACGACCAGGCTCGCATTGACCAGATAAACGCCCATCAGAACCGGCCACATGCTGTGGAACTGCCGGTTCAGAAATCCACCGCGTTCCATCGGCGGGATCCGGCCGCGCCCGAGCCGCCAGATCTCCCACATCAGCCACAGGTAGAGCGCGAGGCCGGCGATCCCATGTTCCACCAGCAATTCGAGGTAGGTATTGTGCGGGTACAGTTCGCGATGCCGGTAGCCGCTGACGTGGCGCGCCAACTCCGTGGGCATGCGGTTGATGCCCCACCCTACAAACGGCTTCTCGAGGAACATCTCCCACGATCCGGCATAAACGGCTCGCCGAAATTCGACCGGTCCTGAGTCTTGCAAGCGGTCAGAGATCGCGTGGCGCCGATCGTCAACAGTGAGCGTAACCAGCAGCGCCACCATGCCGATCAACGCCACCGCCGCGCTGATGCGCCGCAGCTTGCGATTTCCCGAGCGCACAATCAGAATTCCCACGCTTACTGCAAACGAAAGCCACACCGCCCGCGTCATCGTCGCCAGGATCGCGACCGGCAGTGCTCCCAGCAGCAAGGGGGCTTTGATACCGCGGATTCGCCCACGCAAATACGCGTGCAACGCCAATATGCCCAGCAGATTCAGCGACACGCCATTGGCTACCGCCTGCAGCAGGGGGCCGCGCGCGCGATCCACGTGATAACCCAGGCTTTCGTCGAGGATGAAGCGCGGGAAAATCAGAAACTTCGCATTCAACAGAAACGCAATCGCGGTGAAACAAAGGTAGGCCAGCACCAGCAGCGAGAAAAACTCAAAGCGCCGCAGCGATCCTTCTTCGCGAAACACAAGCGCCCCGACATGAAACAGGCAAAATGGCACCACGAATTTCGCCGCCAGCAGCGACCACGTCTCATGATCGAAGGGCTGGCCGATCACGCTGGCCATAGCGAGAAGCGTCAGGCCCAGCATCGGCCATGTGGCTCGTTCGACGATCAGCAATCGCTGGCGCTTGACCGCGGCTCGCGCCACGACGGCCACCAGCAGAACGCCAAAAGCTACCCGGTCGATCTCATAAAACGCAACGTCGGGATGCCGCAGCAGCATCGCCGTCAACGCCATCAGAAACAGCGCGGTCGGCGCCACCACTAGCGCCTGCAACCCGCGCAGTCCCAGATCAAGGCTGCGCCAGCCGATTTCACCCGCCCATGAGCGCTGGGCCTCCATGCTCAGCGAGTGCGATGCCATCACTCTCCATTCCCTCGCAGCACGGCGCTTGGAGTTTTCAGCAGGATCTTCAAATCCATGCCCAGGCTCCAGTGCTGGATATATGCTTTGTCCAGGTCCATTCCCGCCTGAAATGACGGGTCCCGCCGCGCCGTGACCTGCCAAAGCCCCGTGAGACCGGGTGTAACGTCGAGTCGCGGCAGGTGCTCCAGCGCATACTCCGAGAAATCGTCCAGGGGGTGCGGCCGCGGACCAACCAGGCTCATCTCGCCCTTCAACACATTCCACAGTTGAGGAAGTTCATCCAGGCTGTAGCGGCGCAGGATGTGTCCAACTTTCGTAATGCGCGGATCTCCAGTGATTTTGAAGAACGGGCCCTCCCGCTGATTCCTCTGTCGCAAATCCCCTTTCAACGCGTCGGCGTCGGGAACCATAGTGCGGAACTTGTAACAGCGAAATGGCTTACCTTTGCGTCCGGCCCGCGGCGCCGCATAAAAAATTGGTCCCGGCGAGTTGATCCGCACCATCAATGCCAGCGCAGCCAGTAGCGGCGCCAGCAAAATCAGCAAGACTGCCGCTCCCACGAGGTCGAGCACGCGTTTCAGTCGCAGGCCCGCCACGGGCAACTGTTCTTCATGCAGCGGAACCAGAAGAATACCGCCCACATATTTCGGTGCACCGCTCGGCACGCACCCGAACAAGTCGGGAGCGATCTTCACATCCAGCCTCATCTGCTTGGCATCTTCCAGCACGCGCAGCGTCAGCTCGCGATCATGCGGCGATGCCACAATCACTTCGTCCACAAATTCCAGGCGTGAGAGTTCTGCCAGATCGCTGGTGCGCCCCAATACCTGTTTGTCATGCAATTTCTTGTCGTCGAGAAAACCGCGCACCGAGAAACCCAACTCCGGATGTTGCTTCAGATGTTCAGCTAATCGCTTGCCCCGGCCGCCTGCTCCGACGATCAGGACGTTTCGCCTTTTCGCGAACGATGCTCGGCTCGCCCATCGGGATGGCAACGACAACACCGCGCGCAGGGCCTGCAGGAAAGGGTGTCCAGCGTGCGGTTTCGGGCCCGCTATCCGCGCGCGCAGAGGCCAATGCAGGATCGCTCGACCTTTGTCGTCTTTCCGCGGACCCACTGCGGACGCAAGACTTTCTCCATACCCCTGGGGCGAACCCTGCTGCCGCTCCCACTGAAACGCAGCTCCCGGGATCAGTCGCGACCACTCGGCCTGCTGTGGTCGATGGTTCCGTTCTGTCGCAGCCCTTTTCACTTACACCAGGTCCAGTTCGTATCCTTTGATCTCGATCGCCAGCGAGCGCTGGATTGACGCGATAGAGATCACCAGCTTTCCCTTGTCCTGTATCAGCACGCCCTCCAACCCGTTCAGGCATCCTCCCCGAATGCGCACACGTTGGCCGCTATGAAGAAAGGGGTGCAAAGAGAATGGCGCGTTTTCCTTCAACAACATTTGCAGATCGCCGATCTGCTTCGCCGGTACTTCCACTACTTTGCCTCCGAAGCTTACGAACCCGAGCAGACCTGACGTCTGCAGCACCGGCTGCCATTGCTCGCGGCGCGCCGAAATATGAACGAACGCATAGCCGGGAAACAGGGGAGTGCTGATCGTTTGTTCTCGATCGCTCCAGGCGTGGCGCTCCGTCCGCAATGGCAAATAAACATCAATATTCTTTTGGGCGAGCTGGTCCACGACCTTTTTCTCAAAGCGAGGCCGCGTTTGGATGGCAAACCACTGAGGCGTGTTCTGTTCTTCCCGCATTTCTGAAATCGGGTAGCGCATGGCAACCTAGAGCTATCGCTAGATGAGTCCCAACCCTCATTGGTTCCTGTACTCCACAAGTTCTCTCGTTCCGGAGCGTAGACTACAGCCGCCGGTAAATGCGGTCCGGGATCGGAAATGATCGATCGCTTAACACCGATCCCAAAATCCGCGCGCCCGCACCTTCCAAAGCTTCCTTGGCCTTCCGGGCAGTGGCTCGGCGCGTAGTACGCGCGCCCAGCACGAGCACGATGCCGTCGGCCAGTTCGCCCATCAGCGCCGCTTCGCTCGCCATGCCTGCGACCGGGCCCTCAATCAACGCGTATTCAAATTCATCCCGCAATTGCGCAAGGCATGCAATCCAATATTCGCCCGTTCCGGCTCGTTCGCTGCGCACGCGCAATCCAAATTCCGGCACCCGCCATACATTCAGACCCAAGCGTTGCGACCATGATTGAATGCTTGGGCGCGGGCTGCTGCTGGCCTGAAAGGCCTCGATCGGCTGGATCGCAGCATCCCTGGTCACCACGGCGATCTCGCCGCTGCTCTCCATCGCCAAGGCCTGCCCGGTTTCCAGGCAAATGCCGCCCACGTCAATTTCGGGATCCGTCGCGCTGAATACCACCTGCTTCACCAGAAGCTTGTTGCTGTTAAAAAACAGGCGGCGCACCAGGCCCCGAATCTGCTCGCGAAAGTATTCTTCGGGATTCCAGCCGCTCCCAATCTTTCGAGATGCACCTTGCGCACAAGTACTCCCCAAAGCTTCCGCATCCACCAGCCGAGGCCGGCCCGCCGCTTCTGCGCTTGCGCTCATTCCATTTCCTTCAAGCCGAGAGCCTCCGCCCAACTCCTTCCGGGATGGACGCCAGAACTGGGATTTCCAGGCACGCCAGCACTTCGTCGGGAGTGCGCAGCGCCGGATCGAGATAGTCCGCTCCAAACGCCGCCCCGGTGCCGCAGACCAGCGCCACCGCGAAACCGACCCCGATCACGACGGCGGGCGGCCACACGGGCAACGCCGGCACCGCCGGCGCCTCGGCGATCGCCACGTTCACAATCCCGCCTGCGTCCAGCGCGTCTCCCATCCTGGCTTCCTCGCGCTTTCGCACATAAAGAAGGTAATTCTCCTGGGCTGCCTTCTCCGCGCTGGTCAGTTCCTCCTGCGTGATCGCATCTTCGCCCAGCTGGCGCAGGCGAACGCGGTATCCCGCCAGGTGCGCGCTGGTCTCCGCCGCCCGCGCCTTCAGGCCCTGCATGTCCACTTCAGCCCTCTGCAGTTCCGATTTGGCCCATTCGTAGTTGGTATCACGATCGCTGTATTCGTCCCGGACCGGTTCGGACTTCTCCGCCGCGATGGCCTCTTTCACCTGTACGATCTGCTGCTCGATTTCCTGGACCAGCGGGTGGCCCGGCTCGAACTTGGTGAGAAGCTGTGTTCTTTTCAGCTCCAGGTCCACCAGGTTCGCCTTCAGCGCCCGCAACAGGTCGGAGTTGTCCGCCACTCTCATTTGGGTCGTGCTTCTTGCCGGGAAACGCGCCAACTGGGCGCGCAGCTCTTCCACGCGATGTTCAGTCTCTGCCATCGCTACCTGCGTTCCGCGAAGGGTCGCGTCCAGGTCGTCAACGCGCTGCAGAATCAAGTCGCGCTCCTGCGATGCGACCACCACGTCATGACTTTTGGTGAATTCGACCAGCCCGCGCTCCGCCTCTTCCATTTGGCGCTTCGACTCATCGGTCTGTTGATCAAAAAAATGGAGCTGTCCTGCCGGGCGGTGTACCGCCGTATGCTTCTCCAGATACACCGCCGACAGGGCTTGCAGCACGCGCGCCGCCAGTTGCGGGTCGGCCGCGTCGTAACTTACGGCGATCAGATTCGTCTTCTTCAGCGGCTCTACTTTCAAGCGCCGCCCCAGTTTCTTTGCCGCGCGTTCCACGCGCGCGGCCTGCGCTTCCCCCGGTCGCAGCCGCCGAAGCCAGTCGTGCGCGGCGAGGTCGGTCTTGTCTGCAACCTGGCGCAAAACGTCATCGTCGGTCAGCAACTCCACCTCCGAATTCAACTCCTCTTCCGTAACCTCCACTCGCGAGTAGTCCGGCGGCGCGTTGGCCTCGGCCGCGGCTGGTGGATCGGATCGCCCTCGCCGCACCAGGACTCGCAGCTCCGAGCGATAGCTTGCCCCGGCAAAGGCGTATAGCACCGCAAGCGCCAAAATCAGTCCCGCAATCCCGGCGAACGTCTTTCGCTGCCGGAAGACGATCGTCGCCAGCTCGCGCAGGGTGGGCGCACTCTCTTCCTCTGCCCCGCGTAACTCATCGAGTCTGCCAGAGGAAGAGGACATAGCTCTCCTAAAATTGGTTGGGACTGATGTACATCCCCATGGAAGGCCGGCTAAGGAAGGGCTCGATCTTCGAAATCGAATTCTGCGGCACGAATAACAGATCGCCAGGTTGCAACCGCGGAATTTCGCGCAGACTCTTTTGCTTCATCATTCTTTTAATGTCGAACAGATGCGCTTCCACCACTTCGTCGTTCACGTTTCGGAACAGAAGCACTTGCGAATGTTTGGAGCGGTGCGTGAAGCCCCCGGCAATCTGGACGGCCTGCAGGATGTTGGTGTCGGTTCGCAGTTCGTAGCGGCCAGGGCGTCCTAATTCGCCGCCGGCGACGAAGTAAGGATGCTCGAACTCCTTCAGCACCACGCTCGCCTGGGGATTATGCAGATATCCGGTGTACGCTCGCTGCACGGTCGCTTGCAGTTCTTCCAGCGTCAGCCCTTGCGCGTACACCGCGCCGGCATCTTTTAACGTGATAAATCCGTCGGGTTGGACCGTCAGCAGCTGGTCAAATTCGGGTGATACCGTAAACGTCACCATCACCACGTCGCTTCGATTCAGCCGGTAAAGCGGGCGGCGCGGTCTTCCGAGCCAAGGCTTCTCCGCGTCTCCCGCTTCCCCGGGTTTTGCAGCCGCTGTCCCCAAGCTCTCCACGCCGGCCCCGGTTTGACCGGAGGGAGTTAGCTGCAGGTTTGTAGTCCCCAGGATCCTTTCTTGCTGGTGCTCCTGGGGTAACGCGGCTGCATAAAACTGCCAGACCGAAAGTACGACCAGCCCGGCCATCGTAGGGGTAACTTTGCGCCTCATACTCCGCTCGATCGCTGCAAAAATTATGAATTTGAGTCTCGCCGTTCTCCCCAAACGTAGCTTCGTCAACCTCTTGCCGCAAGCCATGGAAGGTAGCGTCTCCAGAGGTGTTGTGCTGTGATGCCACCTCCCGGCGTAGTCCCTGCTGAAAGTAAGAATGTTCGGCGCAAGCTTCCTGATTCGGGAGCACGCCGCATACTCCAAAAGGAGGCTGCTCCAAAGTGGGCTTGCATGTTTACCCCGTCACAGGCTTTCCTCTGCGTCGATTTTCTAACTCCACAAAAATGCGGAAAGAAATTGTCGTGGCGCTTCTTGGCGCATTTCTGCAGCGGTTGCACCCAAATTCTGATCATCACTTACGCTTTATTCCCGATTTGAGAGTCGGACCAAAATTTCTCTCTCATGTCCTTGAGTGTGCTCTTCTCTCGCTTTTACATTTGAATAGTCCACTGGCGCAAAGCTATCCATGACCGGTCAGCCCATCACGGCATCCTCCTGCATCCGGATCGTAGTCGCCGACTCCAACCGCATGCAGGCGCAATTGCTCACCAACGCGTTGCACCGGCGTTCCGACTTTCACGTCACGGCCTGCTCTAGCGACGTTGTCTCCGTTCTGAAAGCAGTCGACTCCCGGCCCGCGGTCATGATCCTTGCTCTGAGCCATTGGTCGGATGTTGCTGAGCAGATGGCGGCCTTGCGCGTGGTGCATCTGGCGCAGCCTCTCGTAGCCAAAGTTCTTCTGGTGGAGTCTTACGATCGGCAGTTGGTCGTCAGCGCTTTCCGCTCCGGCGTGCGTGGGATCTTTTCCGTTTCCGACACTTACTTCAAGTTGCTTTGCCGCTGCATTCAGTGCGTCGCCGATGGCCAGGTCTGGGCTAACACCGAGCAGATGAATTTTCTTCTGGATCTCGTCTCCGCAGTGCCTTCATTGCGCATCCTCAACAATCGGGGCCGGGATCTCCTTACGCCGCGCGAAGAACAAGTTGTAGCCCTGGTGGTCGAGGGCCTGGCCAATCGCGACATTGCCCGCGAACTCGGCTTGAGCGAACACACCGTCAAAAAGTATGTGGTGCGCATCTTCGATAAGCTCGGCGTCTCCTCGCGGGTGGAGCTGGCTCTCTACGGCGTGCATCACAGCGATCCCCTGCAGGCCGAGTGGCTTACCGGCGCCGTGCAGGCGGAAATTAAAAAAACCTTTCCCCATCCGCCTTCCGAAGATTGAAATGCGCTCGTGGCCCCTGTAAGCTGGGACGGACTTCCGTGGACGATAAATTTTCCGATCCCGTTTCGCCGGCTCGCGGCCGAACTTTGGTCGCCGCCGGTTTGTTGCTTGCCGCACTCGCTCTGGTGGTGCTGTACACGGGCAGGCAGGCATTCTTCAGCCCGGTAGCTCTGGTGGTGGTCGCCGCCATCGGGATGGCAGCCTTGCTTCTTCAGCTTTGGCTCCGGCCCGGTCTCTCGCCGGCCATGTCGTCTTCTTCCTCAACTCGCGGCGCGCTTCTGCTCAACCTGGCGGGCGTCGTCTTTGCCGCGGGCGCGGTCTTTGCCGACGTGCTTCGCCTTCGCTCTTCTTTTATGCTGCTCGCCGCCCTTGCCGCCATCCTGTCGTTTGCCATCGGCGGCTTTCTCGTAATCGCCGACCTGCGCAAGCGCACTCCGTAATCCGCGGCCGCACTAAGAAAATAAGACGATTGTGCAGGCTCGAAAATCCTTTACGGATTGAACTCCACCGCGATGGTGGTTTCGACCACGGCGTCCTTTCCATTTACGAGGTAAGGCTCAAAGCGCCACCAGCGCAGCGCTTCCACCGCAGCTTGCGCCAAGACCGCCGGCCCATTCAGCGGATGCACCCGCAACACCGATCCGTTTCGTCCCACGACCACGTCCAGGGCTATCACTCCGCTCAGCTTCGCGGCTCGCGCCGACTCCGGATAATCCGGATCGACGCGATGGATCAGGAGCTTCTGCATCGCCTCCGCCGGAACCCGCACCTCCGGCTTCGCAGAAGCCTCCGCCGCTTGCGGCAATCCCGCCTCCAGATCTCTCCACCCCAGGTTCCATCGCCACCAAAGAATGCCGAGCGCCGCGATCGCGGCCACTACCAGCGCGATCGCCTTCCAGGCTCGCCGGGCCTTCCGAGGTGGCTGCACCCTCGCCTTTCCGATCTTCACCGCCGCTTGCCGCGCAACAGGAATTGCCCCTCGACCGGCGCGTTCTTCCGCGGGCGCTGTTGCCGACCAGTCGCGAATAGCTTCCTTTTGAATCCGGGAGAGTCCCACGAACTCCATTCCCGACCGCAGCCTGTCGTGATGCCGCACCGTGGCTCGCAAGCGCAGCGGCCCGCCCGCCGTGGGCAGGTTCATCTGAACCGCGACCGTCTCGCCCTCCGACAATTCTTCCGCCAGCACCGCCGCCACCCCGCCTTCGCCCAGATTCAACGATCGCCCCGGCACCGTGTCCGGAATGCCCGAGCGCAGCACCGTTACGTCTACAGGTGTCTGCATCCGGTAGCGCCGGTCGCGCCGCCGCGACGGTAACCCCGGTATTTGTGCTTCAGTCGCCATCGCGAAGAATCAATTCGGCGGAAATTCTTACGAGGAAATAAATCATGAAGCTTGTGTGCGGAAGGGAAGCGGCCTAACTCTTCGGCCGGCGCACTTCGGCCACCTCGCGGGCGCTTGCCAGCAGCACCACGTCTGCCATGCCGAGGAACAGCCCGTGCTCCACCACGCCCGGCATGTCGCTGAGCCGTCGCGCCAGTTCTTCCGCATTTCCGATGCTGCCAAACCGGCAATCGAGGATGTAGTTGTCCTCATCAGTCAGAAACGGCTGGCCGTCCGGGCCGGCGCGCAACTCCACCTTCGCTCCCAGCGCCTCAATTTTCCCGGCAACCACCGGCTTGGCAAACTTGATCACCTCGACGGGCAGAGGAAACTTTCCCAGCACTGGCACTCGCTTGCTCTCGTCGGCAATGATCACGTACTGCCGTGTCGCCGAGGCCACAATCTTTTCCCGCAGCAGCGCCCCGCCTCCGCCTTTGATCAGCCGCAAGTGCGCGTCCACTTCGTCCGCTCCATCCACCGTCAGATCGATCTGTGGATTTTCTTCCAGTGTGGTCAGCGCGATCCCCAGGCTCGCGGCCAGCGCCTTCGACCGCTCCGAAGTCGGAATGCACCGCACCTTCAGCCCGCCTGCCACTTTTTCACCCAGCAGCCGGATGAACGGCTCCGCGGTTGAGCCCGTGCCCAATCCGACGATCTGCCCCTGCTTCACAAACTTCAAACTCGCCCGCGCCGCCGCTTCTTTTTCCCGTTCGTATGCCATGCAAAGTAGTTCACTGCCCAGCATTCGACCGCAAATCAGCCGATGCTGTTCTTCACGTAAAACAGATATCCCGCCAGCGCCAAGCCGAACAATGCCGTGAGAATGGTCACCAGATCGACAAGAAATCCCGCGGGTTCGAACCTGCCCTCATCCAGCTGCGCCCGCGTTCTGCGGTAGCGGATCAGGCCGGCGATGGCCATCGCCACGCCCACCAGAATCGAACTGGCTCCCATCCACACCGAGAAGCCCGTCGATTTGGCAGCATGCCCCTGAACCTCCGTCAGTTGTTGCAAAGCGATCGCGAAACGCCCGATGGCGAATCCGAACACCACCACCGCGACGCTGGTGCGCAGCCACGCCAGAAACGTGCGCTCGTTCGCCAGGTGATCGCGGGCCCGGTTGGAATTCTCCATCAATGCCGGCTCCAAGGACGGCAGCATTATTCCACAGCCTTCGCCACCAATGCGCCCGCCACCGCAATATTTTTGATCAACGCCTCCGGAACGCCGTGCCGCTGCTGCAAATATTCTGGAGAATTGTAGGTCACCTGCGTCTTCCCGTTCTCGTCTTCGGCCACCAGCACTTTCAGCGGCAAGTCGATCGCCAGCGATGGCGCGGCCACCATCAGCGGCGTTCCTCCCTTAGGATTGCCGAAGATCAGCACCTTGGTCGGCCGCATCTTCAGGCCGGCCTTCTCCGCCTCCCCGCTGTGATCGATTTCCGCAAAAAGCTTCACGTCCTTTTGCGCCAGCAGATCCCGCAGCCGTTTTACCGTCTCCTCCACCGAATGCTGGCTTACCATCTGCACTAACCCGTTGCCCGGCATCAATCAGCTCCCTTAAAGAATTTGTAAATTGCTAATCGAGTAATTTCGTACTTTTCGACTTTCGTACTTTGGGCGTAGTAGTGCAGTTTGAAATCCAGCATTGATCCCTTTTGAGGACGTCATCCTGAGCGGAGCCGCTTTTCAGGCGAAGCGAAGGATCTCCCACATACAAATTTTCCGCGCGAGAGATTCCTCGCCCCGCGAGTGAAAGCGCAGGTCTTCGCAATGACACCGAACTCGTTTCAAACTGAGCCAATACCATTACAGAATTACCAAATCCTGAAGACCTCACTTCACCATCTTGCCCACAATCGTACTTTGTGGATAGTGGTGCAGTTTGAAATCCAGCCTTGATCCCTTTTGAGGGCGTCATCCTGAGCGGAGCCGCTTTCAGGCGAAGCGAAGGATCTCCCACATACAAATTCTCCGCGCGGGAGATTCCTCGCCCCAACGAAAGCGCGGGTCTTCGCAATGACGCCGAACTCGTTCCAAACTGAGCCAATACCATTACAGAATCACCAAATCCTGGAGGGCTCATTTCCCCATCTTGCCCACAATCGTACTTTGTGGATAGTGGTGCAGTTTGAAATCCAGCCTTGATCCCTTTTGAGGGCGTCATCCTGAGCGGAGCCGCTTTTCAGGCGAAGCGAAGGATCTCCCACATACAAATTCTTCGCGCGAGAGATGCCTCGCCCCAACGAAAGCGTGGGTCTTCGCAATGACGCCGAACTCGTTCCAAACTGAGCCAATACCATTACAGAATTACCAAATCCTGAAGGGCTCATTTCCCCATCTTGCCCACAATCTCCTTCACCAACTTCGCCGCCACCGTTGCCGTCATCCCCGCTACATCCTGCGTGGGGTTGTATTCCACCAAATCCGCACCCACGATGCCGCCCTCGATCGCGTGCAGATGCGCAATCGCCTCCCGTACCGTCATCCCTCCCGGTTCGCGATGCGAAACTCCCGGCGCGAACGCCGGGTCCAGCACATCGATGTCGAACGAAATATACACCGGCCCTTCGCACCGCAGGCTCGCATACGCCGGAAGCCCGGTCATGGAAACAATCTCGACGCCAAACTTTTTCGCTTGCTCTTTCTGATGTCCGTTCAGTGTCCGTATTCCCACTTGCACCAGCCGCTTCGCCAGACGTTCTTCCGTGATCCGCGCAAACGGGCATGCGTGCGACACGCGGCTGCCTTCAAACTCATCGTATAGGTCCGGGTGCGCGTCGAAATGCACGATCGTCAGTTCCGGGAATTTTCGCGCAAACGCTTTCATAATCGGATATGTGATCGAATGATCTCCGCCCAGCGAAAACGGCTTCGCTCCCTCTTCCAGCAGCCCGGCCACGGCCCGCTCGATCTCGCCGAAATCCTTCTCGACCGCTGCGCTCGAACCCCGCAGCCGCAGATCGCCCGCATCGGCGTACGCGCCTGCCGCTCCCAAATCCACGCCCAGCTCTGTCCATGGATTCGACGCGTCGCAGCGCAGCGCTTCGCGTATCTTCTCCGGCGCCCCGGCAGCGCCTCGCAAATAAGACGAATTCGCGTCCAGTGGAACTCCCAGAATTGTCGGCATATTTTTTAATTTTTTGGAATCTGTCTCGATGCCGGCGAAAAGGATTGCGAGTTTTTGCCCCGCGATTCTCGCCCGGTACGGAATTTACAGTAGATGCTTTGGCACGATGTGGAAATCTCCCGTGACAATTTTTTACAAACGATAGCAAGCCCTTAGTTCTCTTCAGTGCGCGATCTCACTCAGCGAAATCATTTGTGAATTTCTTTTTACGTAGAATTCATCGCATCATCACAGTCTTGTAACCGTCCTCCCGCTAACGTTGCCTCTACTGCTTTTTCCCTCAGGAGGAAACGTATGTCGAATCGTTTTCTGGCGCAAGCCAGGCAGCACCTCGCCGTGAGCGCCAGCCTATTCGCGCTGATCGCCAACCTGGCGGCGCCAGTTCCCGCCGCCGCTCAAGACAATTCCGCCCTCAAAACTCCCACCACGTCGCCCATCAAGCACGTGATCGTCATTATCGGAGAGAACCGCACCTTCGATCACATCTTCGCCACCTACAAGCCCAAAGGCGCCGGCGAGACCATCAATAACCTTCTTTCCGAAGGCATCATCAAGTCCGATGGCACGCCCGGACCCAACTTCTATCTCGCCAGCCAGTCTTCCGCCAACGACACCAGCAGCGCCGGCTACCAGTTGAGTCCTGCCGACAACGCGGCTTACGAAGTTCTGCCGCCAGTCCTGGCCGGTGGATATACGACTCCGCCATTCCCCGATGTCGCCACCGCGATGAAGTATGAGAATGGCTTGCCCGCCAATTACTACGTGTACCTCACCACCGGCGGCACCGGCCTGAATCACGGCGATGTGGATACTCGCATCCCCAACGCCACCACGCTCCCCTCCGGTCCTTTCCAGCTGACTTCCGCCACGCATCCCTACGATGCCTACGACAACAGCCCGGTGCATCGTTTCTACCAAATGTGGCAGCAGGCCGATTGCAATGTGGCCAACGCCACCGCGACCAATCCCACCGGATGCATGCACGATCTGTTTCCCTGGGTTGAGGTGACCATTGGCGCCGGCAGCAATGGCCAGGCCCAGGCCTCCGGGTTCAACGACACCACCACCAAGGAAGGCTCCACTTCCATGGGCTTCTACAACGTGCTCCAGGGCGATGCCCCCTACCTCAAGGGCCTGGCTGACAACTTCGCCATGAGCGATAACTATCACCAGGCTGTCATGGGTGGCACCGGCGCGAATCACATCATGCTGGGCAGCGGCGATGCCTTCTGGTTCTCCGACACCAACGGCAATGCCGCCAAGCCTCCCCACAACCAGCTCGTCGCGGCCGGCACGCCCAACGCCGGCATCGTCGACGAAATCGAAAATCCCAATCCTATGCCCACAACCAATAACTGGTACACCGAGGATGGTTACGGCGGCGGTTCCTACGGATCGCCTTCCTACGGCGGCGGTACTTATTCGAACTGCTTCGACACTACGCAGCCCGGCGTCGCCCCCATCGTCACCTACCTCGGATCGCTCGCTCGCCCCATCGATCCGCACTGCGAAGACGGCCACTACTATCTCTTGAATAATTACAACCCCGGCTACTATGGCAATGGTCAGAACGCGTATCTCGACATCGGCAACCCCGCCGAGACCGTATTCACCATTCCTCCCGTCTCCGTCCGCACCATCGGAGATGAGTTGATCGAAAAGAATATTTCCTTCAACTACTTTGGCGATCAGTGGACTGCCTACCTCCAGGATCCTGACCAGCTCTACACCAACTACTCCAACAACTACTGCAACATTTGCAATCCGTTCCAGTACACCACTTCCACCATGAGCACGCCTTCCGGCCGCGCCCATAACCAGGACACGACCCTGCTTTACCAGGAGATCAAGGACGGCAATTTGCCTTCCATCTCCTTTGTGAAGCCGGATGGCTGGCTCGACGGGCACCCGGCTTCTTCCAAGCTCAACCTGTTCGAAGGCTTCGTGAAGAAGATTGTCGATGAGGTCCATGCCAACAGCACCCTGTGGGCCAGCACCGCGATCTTCGTCACCTTCGACGAGGGCGGCGGCTACTATGATTCCGGTTACATCCAGCCGCTCGACTACTTCGGCGATGGCACCCGGATCCCCATGATTGTGGTTTCCCCCTACGCCAAGCCCGGACACATCTCTCACACCTATACCGACCACGTTTCGGTCCTGAAGTTCATCGAACGCAACTGGCAGTTGTCCCCGGTCACAAGCCGTAGCCGCGACAACTACCCCAACCCGGTCACCAGCAAGACCAATCCCTATGTCCCATTGAACACTCCCGCCATCGGCGATTTGTTTGACCTGTTCAGTTTTTAGGGAAGCGCAGAAAGCTTGTTAACTCCTGCGGCGCAACGGATTCACCCGATTCCGTTGCGCTTTTTCCTTTGTCTACGTTCCCATCTCAACGCCACGGACTCTTGTGCGAATAAGAGGTCGAATCCTGCGCGCGTCGCGCCTCATCCTTTATCCTAGTGTCGGTATCTTATGAGCCCGAAATCCAAGAATTCTAACGGCGGCGCCGCTGTCGCCGAATCGCAGTCCAGTCAAAACGCTAATCGCGAACGCGTCTTTGCCGCTTTTCGCCAGTGGGGATACCTCGAAGGCGACCTCGATCCCCTCGGCTTCCTCAAGCCGCGTCCCACCGTCGAGCTCCAACTCGACGGCCCTTATGCCGCCGCAGCGCGCGCCATCTATTCCTCGACCATCGGTGTCGAAATCAACCACATCTACGCTCCCGAGCGCCGCCGCTGGATCTACGAGCACATGGAAGCCGAAGCGCCCGCCGAAGACCAGGCCCGCATCCTCGATCTCCTCACGCGCGCCGACATTTTCGAGCAGGTCATGCAGCAGCGCTATCTCGGCAGCAAGCGCTTTTCGCTCGAAGGCGTCACCGCGCTGATTCCCCTCGTCGACCAGATCCTCGAAACCGGTTCGCAACTGGGCGCCATCGAACTTGTTATGGGCATGAGCCATCGCGGACGCCTCAATGTCATTGCCCACGTCGCCAAGCGTCCTTCCGATGAAATCTTTGCCGGCTTCGAAGACGTCGATCCCCGCAGCGTTCTCGGCTCCGGCGACGTGAAATATCACATGGGCGCCACCGGCGAGTACGTCACCAGGAGCGGCAACAAGGTTCACATCCACCTCGTCTCCAACCCCAGCCACCTCGAAGCCGTCGATCCCGTCACCGTGGGCCGCACTCGCGCCAAGCAGGATCGCACTGGCGAAGGCGGTCGCGAAAAATATCTGCCGCTGCTCGTTCACGGCGACGCTGCGTTCGCCGGACAGGGCATCCTCGCCGAAACCATGAACTATGCCGACCTTCCCGGCTATACCGCCGGCGGCACCATCCATGTCATCGTCAATAACCTTCTCGGATTCACCACCAGCTATTTCGAGGAGCACTCCACCCGCTTCGCCGCCTGCATCGCTCGCCGCCAGTCCATTCCTATCTTCCATGTCAACGGCGAAGACGTCGACGCCGTCGTCCGCGTAGCCCGCATGGCCACCGAATATCGTTACCGCTTCGGCACCGACGTTGTCATCAATCTCATCGGATACCGCCGCCACGGCCACAGCGAGGTCGACGATCCCACCGTCACCCAGCCGCTGCTCTACAAAAAAATCAAGGAACACCCGCCGCTCTGGGAGATCTACGCCGACGACATCGGCGCCTCCGACGCCCAGTCCCAGGCCGCCGCCATCAAGGCCGAGTTCGAGGCCGCGCAAAAAGCCGCCGGCAAAATCACCAAGAAGCCGACCCTGCGCGATTTACCCAGCTACTGGGATCAATACTACGGCGGACGCCACAAGCCCGAATTCGAAGTCGAAACCGGACTTTCGGCTGAAGAACTCGCTCAACTCGGGGAGCGCCTGACGACGTATCCAGAAAGTTTTCACATTCATCCAAAGGTAAAGAAGCTGCTCGAGCAGCGTGCCGAGATGAGCGCCGGCAAGCGCCCCGTCGATTACGGCATGGCCGAAGCGCTCGCCTTCGCCAGCCTCGTGAAGGGCGGCACGCCGGTTCGCCTCTCCGGCCAGGACTCACGCCGCGGTACCTTCAACCAGCGCCACTCCGTTCTCATCGACATCGAAAACGAAAACGAATTCGTTCCGCTGGAAAACATCGCCGAAGGCCAGGCCCGCTGCGCCATCTATAACTCCACGCTCTCCGAGCCCGGCGTCATCGGTTTTGAATACGGCTACAGCCGCGACTATCCCGAAGCCCTGGTTCTCTGGGAAGCCCAGTTTGGCGACTTCGTCAACGTCGGCCAGGCCATCATCGACCAGTTCATCTCCGCCGGCGAGGCCAAGTGGAATCTCCTCTCCGGCCTTGTGATGCTGCTGCCTCACGGCTACGAAGGCCAAGGTCCCGAGCACTCCAGCGCCCGCATCGAGCGCTTCATTCAGCTCGCGGCCCAGCACAACATCCAGATCGCGCAGCCTTCCAACGCCGCGCAATATTTCCACCTGCTGCGCCGCCAGGCCCTGCGCCACTGGCGCAAGCCGCTGATCGTCTTCACTCCGAAAAGCATGCTTCGCCACGCCGACGCCTCTTCGCCCATCGCCGACTTCACGCGAGCAAATTTTCAAAACGTCATTCCGGACAACGAAATCGGCGAAGCCGACCGCATCTTGGTTTGCACCGGAAAAATCGGCCATGAGTTGAAAGCCGAGCGCAAGAAAAGAAAAGACACGTCCACTGCCATCGTCTTCGTCGAGCAGCTTTATCCCTTTCCGGAAAAAGAGCTCGCCGCCGAATTCGATCGCCACGGCAATTCCGCCGACATCGTCTGGGTGCAGGAAGAACCGGCCAACATGGGCGCGCTCTTCAACATGATGCCGCGCCTCGAGCGCATCGCCGGCGACCGCCCCGTGCTCTCCGTCAAGCGCAGCGCCAGCGCCAGCCCGGCAACCGGCAGCGCCAAAGCCCATGAAGTCGAGCAAAAGACGCTGCTAACGCTGGCCTTCACCACAAAGGGCTAGGAGTTCCTCGGCTCATGTGGGGACAGCCGCCCCCGGCTGTCCGGCCGACCCTGGCTCGGCACAATTGGCAGATCATCCCGCGTTGCGGCCATGCGCGAAAAGCAACCCGAAGATCCGGCTGGCAAGCGCTCCTTCACCCACGCACCAAATCCAGCCCTGCTGCCTCCGAGAACGTCCGGAAATCGCGATCCCGCGTCAGCAGCGGAAGCTCGGCGTCGATACAGCTTTGCGCGATCAACGCATCGCCCAGCCGCGCCTTCCGGCGCCTGCCTAGCACCCTGGCCCGCAACGCTCCCGCCCGCTGCCAATAGCCCGCCTTAGTTTCCACCAAAGGGATTTCTGCCAGCATCTTCGCCACATCCTGTGGCAGCCCGGGATCGCTCAGTAATTCAGTCAGCACCACCGGAACCATCAACAGTTGCCGGTCTTTGAGCGCTCGGTCAAGCAGTTCTACATCTTCACCGCCGCTGCCTTCCAGGAACTCAACCCATGTGCTCGTGTCGGCCGCAATCATTGCCGTCTCTTTCCTAGCGGTCGGCTTTCAACTCGGCGGCCGTTCGCGAAAAGCGAACTTTACCGCGCATGCTCCGCAACCGGTCATACGTTTGCGATGCCGCTACCAGCATCAGGCCGGTCCGAACTGTCTGAGTGATCCCCGCGCCAATCGCCTGCTGCGCTTTTTCGAGCAGTTCCTCGGGTACTTCCACCGTAATTTTCCTCGCCGTATCCATTTACTTTTCATAATACCATACTCTATACCAGCATTAAGGATGGTGAACTTAACCAGTATAGTGACTAGAATGACTATGGTGACTATAATGGTCATTTGAGAGGATCTATGTCATCCCAAACCTGGACCGTCGCCCAAGCCAAAGCCAAATTCAGCGAAGTTCTCGCCCGCGCCCAATCCGACGGCCCGCAAACCATCACCCGCAACGGTCGCACTGCCGTCGTCGTCGTCGCCGCCGAAGAGTGGCAGCGCAAGACAAAACGCGTTGGAACCCTCGCCGACTTCTTCGCCAACTCCCCGCTGCGTGAAGGCGGATTAACACTTCCTCGCCGCACTCGCCCGCACAAGGTCGAACTGTGAGCTTTCTCCTCGACACGAATGCCATCTCGGAGTGGCAAAAGCCAATACCCAATGCCGGCCTCATTGCGTGGATGCGTACCGCCGATGAAGAGGAACTATTTTTGAGCGTAGTCACCCTTGCAGAAATACGCTATGGAATCGAGCGCATGCCCGCCGGCGGCCGCCGCAACCGTTACGAACAGTGGCTGGAGCATGAGTTGCTCCAGCGCTTTGAAGGCAGAATTCTATCGGTGGATGCGGAGATCGCCGAAAGGTGGGGCCGCCTCGTATCCCGCTCGGCCGCCGTCGGAAGGCCTGTCAGCACCATGGATGGATTTCTTGCTGCCACCGCCGAAGTGCATACCCTGACGCTCGTCACCCGGAACGCGCAGCATTTCTCGATGCTCAAGACCGTGCTGAATCCCTGGACCTGAATTGCGTTGAACGGCATCGATAAGCGCGCGTGGCAGAACTGCTCCTACCCCGGCCTCTCCGTCACCGCCTTCCCACCCGCCCCGGGCAACTTCGCCTTCGGCCCATCTCCCAGTAACTCCTCCACACTTCCATACGCATAAATTGTCGGCGCGTGATTCGCCATCAGCCCGCCGGTGTCCGCCGTAGGCCCATAATTGCTATGCACGTCCCGCCCCAACATGCGCAGCATCGCCATCAACTGCCCGCGATGATGCGACGTATGTGCCACCCGCCTTACCATCACCCACGCCCGCGACCGTCGCACATCGAAGAACGAAGTCTCGCCCTCCCACCACAGTTCATCCTTAGCCTCCAACGCCGCCAGCCGCTTCCCGCTGTCTTCGGCATAACGTCTGATGAACTCCAATCTGCTCTCACTCCCAGGCAGCGGAGGCGCGCCCACATCAATTCCCAGCATGTTGCGGAACCACAAGTCCTCGCTCACGCACTGATGCACCATCTGCTCATGGACGCTCCGTCCTCGCACGTCGCTCGCATTCGGCCGCGCTTCCATATCCTCATCCCGAAACTCACTCCAAACGCTGACCACCTTCACCCGCTCGGTCGCGTAAGTTTCCACCAGAAATGCGTATCTCATAGCGGTTGAAATGTTAATTCATTTTCGTTTTGCCAAACGGAGCAGCGCTGCGATCAGGCGAAACCCGCGTCCGATGTTAATCTAGCTCCTCCGGCCATGGCCCCGCGCCCCCAGCCACTCCGCATCGCCATCGACACCGGCGGCACCTTCACCGACTGCCTCTGGATCGATCCCTCCACCCGCTGCCTAAAAATGCTCAAAGTCTTTTCCACGCCGCATGATCCCTCCCAGGCCATCGTCGAAGCTCTGCGCAAAATCAATCACCACGATGACCCCATCCTTCTTCATGGCACGACCGTCGGCACCAACGCGTTGCTCGAACGCAAAGGCGCCCGCGCCGCGCTGGTCACTACCAAAGGTTTCGAAGACGCCCTCGAGATCGGTCGCCAGGCTCGTCCCAGGCTCTATGACTTCTTCTTCGACCGCGTCGCGCCCCTCGTCCCGAAAGATCTGCGTTTCGGCGTGAACGAGCGCACCGCCGCCGACGGCGAAATGCTCACCGCTCCCACGCCCGAAGATTTGCAAAACCTGATCGATCAACTCAAATCCGCGCATCCAGAATCCATCGCCATCTCGCTGATCTTTTCCTTCGCCAACCCGAAGAACGAACTCGCCATAGCAAAAGCCCTCCAACCTCTGAACCTCGCGCTGTCTATCTCCCACCAAATCCTTCCCGAATTCCGCGAATATGAGCGCACTTCCACGGTGGTCATCAACGCCTACCTCCAGCCTGTGATGCAGCATTATCTGGAAAACCTGGCCCGTCAGTTTCTAAAGCAGCGGTTGGAAGCGGCCGGAACCCGGATCCCGGAAGCCGGAAGCCGCATCTTCCTCATGCAATCCTCCGGTGGCATCACCGCGCTCGCCACCGCTGCCCGCGAGCCCGTCCGCACCGTCCTGTCCGGCCCCGCCGGAGGCGTTCTCGGCGCCGCCTTCGCCGCCCGCCGCAGCGGCGTCCATCGCATCATCGCCTTCGACATGGGTGGCACCTCCACCGACGTCTCCCTCGTCGACGATTCCATTCCCACTGCCAGCCACGCCGAAATCGCCGGTCTCCCCATCGGCGTCCCCATGCTCGACATTCACACCGTCGGCGCCGGCGGAGGCTCGCTTGCCCGCTTCGACTCGGGCGGCGCTCTTCGCGTCGGTCCCGAATCTGCCGGCGCCGATCCCGGCCCCATCTGCTACGGCCGCGGCACTCAACCAACCGTCACCGATGCCAACCTGCTCCTCGGCCGGCTCCGCCCCGACCAGTTTCTCGGCGGCGACTTCACGCTTGATCTCGATCGCACCCGCCGCCTCACGCGAGCGTGGCTGAAGAAACAAAATTCAAGTCTCACGCTCGAAAAATTTGCCGACGGCGTCGTCCGCGTGGTCAACGCCATCATGGAAAAAGCCGTCCGCGTCGTCTCCATCGAGCGTGGCCGCGATCCCCGCGACTTCGCCCTCGTCGCCTTCGGTGGCGCCGGAGGCCTTCACGCCTGCGCCCTCGCCGAAGCCCTCCGCATCCCGCATGTCATCGTCCCCGCCTACCCGGGCGCGCTTTCCGCGCTGGGCATCCTGTTCAGCGATGTCGTCAAGGACTACTCACGCACCGTTCTCTGGCGCGCCCCCGGGAAACTCCCCATCGCAGATTTGCTTCGCGAATTTTCCACCTTGAAAAAGCTGGCCGCAAAAGGGTTTCAAGAGGAAGGCTGGAAGGGAAGAGTTCGGTTTGAGCCGACTGTCGACGTCCGCTACCGCGGCCAGGGCTACGAGCTCAAGCTGCCCTTCACCAGAAATCTTCTAAAAGATTTCCAGAACGAACACCGCCGCCGCTACGGCTATACATACGATCAAAGAGACGTGGAACTCGTCACCCTCCGCCTCCGCGCATCCATGAAATCCTCGAAGCCGCAAGTCACCACGGCCCATGTGGGGACGGCCGCCCCCGGCCGTCCAGGCCGAGCGTATCTCGGCAAGCCTTCCCCGTCCAAAGCCCAAGTCCTGTTCGCCGGCAAGAAACTTCCCACACAGATCTTCTCTCGCCACGAACTCCGTCCCGGCAAAAAATATTCCGGCCCCGCCATCGTTACCGAATACAGCGCCACCACGGCGATCCCGCCCGGCAAAGTTTTCTTCCTCGACAAAGCCGGAGACCTGATCATCAGGATTTCCTAGCATGGCGGCGTCATCCCGAAGGCCCGCGTCTTCACCAGCGGGCCGAGGGATCTCCCAGTTACCGAATACAGCGCCACCACGGCGATCCCGCCCGGCAAAGTTTTCTCCATCGACAAAGCCGGAAACCTGATCATCAGGATTTCCTAGCATAGCGACGTCATCCCGAAGGCCCGCGCTTTCACCAGCGGGCCGAGGGACCTCCCAGTTACCAAATACAGCGCCACCACGGCGATCCCGCCCGGCAAAGTTTTTTCCATCGACAAAGCCGGAAACCTGATCATCAAGATTTCCTAGCATCGCGGCGTCATCCCGAAGGCCCGCGTTTTCACCAGCGGGCCGAGAGATCTCCCAGTTGCCGAATACAGCGCCACCACGGCGATCCCGCCCGGCAAAGTTTTTCCCATCGACAAAGCCGGAAACCTGATCATCAAGATTTCCTAGCATGGCGGCGTCATCCCGAAGGCCCGCGTCTTCACCAGCGGGCCGAGGGATCTCCCAGTTACCGAATACAGCGCCACCACGGCGATCCCGCCCGGCAAAGTTTTTCTCGATCGACAAAGCCGGAAGCCTGATCATCAAGATTTCCTAGCATGGCGGCGTCATCCCGAAGGCCCGCGTCTTCATCAGCGGGCCGAGGGATCTCCCAGTTACCGAATACAGCGCCACCACGGCGATCCCGCCCGGCAAAGTTTTCTTCCTCGACAAAGCCGGAAACCTGATCATCAAGATTTCCTAGCATAGCGGCGTCATCCCGAAGGCCCGCGTTTTCACCAGCTGCCCGAGGGATCTCCCAGTTACCGAATACAGCGCCACCACGGCGATCCCGCCCGGCAAAGTTTTCTTCCTCGACAAAGCCGGAAACCTGATCATCGAGATTTCCTAGCATAGCGGCGTCATCCCGAGGGCCCGCGTCTTCGCCAGCGGGCCGAGGGATCTCCCAGTTACCGAATACAGCGCCACCACGGTGATCCCGCCCGGCAAAGTTTTCTCCCTCGACAAAGCCGGAAACCTGATCATCAAGAATTTCCTAGCATAGCGGCGTCATCCCGAAGGCCCGCGTTTTCACCAGCGGGCCGAGGGATCTCCCGCTCATATTTCCTGCCAGATCCCACTCTCGCCGCTTTGTTAAAATCCCGTGAAAAATCGCCTGAAATCACAACTTGCGCCGCCTGGAATCTAGGTACCGGCCATTGCACCAGCTACAATATTCTCGTGAAACCATGCATCTTCGTCGTCGAAGACGATCCCGATATCTCTCGCCTCGTTCGCCATCATCTGGAGAACGATGGCTTCGTCGTCCGCGTCTATCCCACCGGCTCTAACGTCATTTCTGATGCTGAGCGCCAGCGTCCCGCGCTTTTCATCCTCGATATCATGGTGCCCGGCCGCGACGGCCTCGAGCTTTGCCGCACCGTCCGCCAAACCTCCGGCCTCGCGAGCGTTCCCGTCATTTTTCTCACCGCCAAAAGCAGCGAGGCCGACCGCGTCCTCGGCCTTGAAATCGGCGCCGACGACTACATCGCCAAGCCCTTCAGTCCTCGCGAACTCATCGCCCGCGTCAAAGCCGTGCTTCGCCGCTTCGAGCGCCCTCTGCCGCCCAGTCCACTCCAAATCGGCGACATCGCCATCGATCCCGCCGCCATGGTTCTCACCGTTCGCGGTCAAACCGTGCCCACCACGGCCACCGAATTCCGCCTGCTCGACTACTTCGCCCGCCATCTCGGCCGCGTCTTTTCCCGCGACCACCTCCTCGACTCCGTCTGGCGCGACACTTCCTACGTGACTCCGCGCTCGGTCGACGTCTACGTCCGCCGCATTCGCGAAAAAATCGAACCGGACCCCGAAAACCCGCGCTATCTTAAGACTGTCCGCGGAGCCGGGTACCGTTTCGAGGCCCCCAAGTGAAGAATCGGATTTTCTTTAAACTGCTCGCCGCTTCTCTCGTTGTCATCCTCGTTACGGCCCTCACTTTCAACTTCATGATCGGCAGCGCCTGGGAAGATTCCCTGCGCGCCGAGATCGAGCGCAACCTTGCGCAGAAAACTCAACTGCTCGCCCATCGCGTTGAGGCCGACCGCGCTCACTCTCTCTCCCAAATCGCCGCCCAGGAAGCCCAGTCCGCCGGCGCTCGCGTCACCATCATCGATCCCGGCGGCGATGTCCTCGCCGATTCCGAAGCCGATCCCGCCCACATGCAGAATCACGCCTCCCGACCCGAGTTTGCCGCCGCTCTCGCCGGGAAGTTGGGCGTCGCTGAGCGCCGCAGCGCCACCGTCGGCGTACCGTTTCTCTACGTCGCCGTCCCCATTTCCGGTGGCGCGGTCCGCATGGCATATGCCCTCTCCGACGTCGAGGCCATCCGCGCCCAGGTTCTGCGCCGCCTCGAGATCGCTTCCGGCATCACCCTATTGTTCGCGCTCGTGGTCGCTGCCGTCGCCGCCCGCTCCATCGCCCGCCGCCTCGAGCGCATCGTCCATGTTGCCGCCCGCATCGCCGCCGGTGATCTCCAGGCCCGCATCCGCGAAAGCTCTCAGGACGAGATCGGCCGCGTTGCCGGCGCTATCGACCAGACCGCTCGCCGCGTCGAACTGAGCTTTGAGGCTGTCCGCTCCAGCCAGCACCAGCTCGAAACCCTGCTCAACAGCATGGAGGATGCCGTCATCGCCGTCAGCGCCGACGGCCTCGTGCAGTGGGCCAACCAGCGCATGAACCGCCTCGTCCCACAGGGCGTGCGCCTGCACCAGCCCGTCGTCGAAACTATTCGCGACCCTGACTTCCTCGCCGCCGTCAAAGAAGCTACCGCCAGCCGCGAAGCCAAGACCGCCCGTGCCTCGTCCGTCGTCCCCGGCCGCGCCTTCGATGTCACCGCCGCCCCCTTGCCCGATGGCGGCGCCGTCGCTGTTCTTCGCGATCTCACCGAAACCGAGCGCGTCGAAAAAACTCGCCGCGATTTCATCGCCAACGTCTCTCACGAATTGCGCACGCCGCTCACTTCCATTCAGGGATACGCCGAAACTTTGCTCGATTCCACTCCCGAGGCAGGCGCTCCCAACCGCGAGTTTCTCGAAATCATCCGCAAGAACTCGGCCCGCATGTCACGCCTCACCGAAGATTTGCTCACCCTCGCCCGCGTCGAATCCGGCGAAACCCGCTTCGATTCCGAACCGGTCCCGCCCGCCGAGCTTCTTCACGACGCCGAAGAAAGTTTTCGCGAGATCGCACGCAATCATGGCATCGATCTCCAGATTCAGGATTCTTCTCGCAACGGCGACACTCCTATCCAGAATCTGCGCTCGGTTCTCGCGGATCGCGAAGCCATCCACCAGGTTTTTTCCAACCTGATCGACAATGCTCTGAAGTACGGCGCCGCCGGTGGCAAGATCGTTCTTGGCGCCCGCCCCGTCCCCCACGCCGTTGAATTTTTTGTGCAGGATTTCGGCGCAGGCATCCCCTCCGAACATTTGCCGCGCCTGTTTGAGCGCTTCTATCGGGTCGATAAAGCCCGCTCCCGCGAATCTGGCGGCACCGGCCTGGGCCTCGCCATCGCCAAGCACATCATGCTCGCCCACGGCGGCTCCATCCGCGCCGAAAGCGAACTCGCCCACGGCGCGACCTTCCTGTTCACCCTGCCGACAACCTGAGCCCGGCACATCCGCCGCTCATGCCGTCGGGTGCACCAGCTTTACCAGCCAGAACATTACCGCCGCCGCCACCGCCGATGCTGGAATCGTCAGCATCCACGCCCACACGATCCGCCTGGCTACTCCCCATCGCACCGCCGACAACCGGTGCGTCGCTCCCACACCCACGATGGCTCCCGTAATCGTATGCGTGGTGCTTACCGGGATTCCGGCCAGGGCGGTGGAGAACAGTGTGATCGCTCCCGCAGCCTCGGCGCAGAAACCTCCCACCGGTTTCAGCTTGGTGATCCGCGACCCCATGGTGTGCACGATTCGCCACCCCCCGAAGTAGGTGCCGAGCGCAATTGCCGTGTGCGCCGCCAGGATGATCGGCCAGTGGAACTTTCCCCAGTTTCCCGCAAGTTCTTTCGCTGTCAGGAAGTGCGCGCCGTACAGAGCGCTGGCCACAATGCCCATCGTTTTCTGCGCATCATTGCCCCCGTGCCCCAGGCTGTACGCTGCCGCCGAAAGCAGCTGCAGCTTGCGGAACCATACGTCAATCTTCTGTGGTGGTTTTTCCCGCAGTAGCCAGAACAGCGCCACCATAAACGCCAGGCCCAGCACCAGGCCCACGACCGGAGCCACCACGATGAAAATCACCGTCTTCACCCAGCCTTCCGCAATGATCACATGCCACCCCGACCGCATGATCGCAGCGCCCGCAAACCCTCCGATCAGCGCATGCGACGACGAAGTCGGCAGTCCCCACCACCACGTCAGCAGGTCCCACAGAATCGCCCCGCTCAATCCGCTGATCACCACGTATTGGGTGATCTGGTCCACGTGGATCATTCCCGACCCGATCGTCTTCGCTACCGCCGTTCCCAGCAGGAACGCCGCCACGAAGTTGAAGAATGCCGCCCACACCACCGCTAATTTCGGGGAGAGAACCCTCGTCGATACCACCGTGGCAATGCTGTTGGCGGCATCGTGAAATCCATTGAAAAAATCAAAAATGAGTGCGACCAGGATTGTGACGATCAGCAGCGGCAGCTCAGGCTTCACCGGGATTCCTGTTTGCTTGGATTTATGCCAGCTTTAGGTGTTTTTCAGTACTACCGTCTCCAGCACATTCGCCACGTCCTCGGCTTTGTCCGTGGCCCTTTCGAGGAACTCCAGCAGTTCTTTCACTTTGATCAGGTTGATGGGGTCTTTCTCTGATTCGAATAGCTTGGCGATGGCTTGCTGCGCCACCTGGTCCGCCTCGTTTTCCAGTCGGTTGATCTCCACGCAGTGCGTCAGGATGCTCCCGTTCTTCTGCAGTTGCGAAACCGCCTTCTGCAACTCGCGGCTCTGCGACAGGATAATACCGGCCAGTTCTCCCGCTGCCGTCGGTGGGTCCGCGATGCGATACATCACCGTCCGCGCTCCCGCCGCATTAATGAAATCCAGCACGTCGTCCAGTTTCGAGGCCAGTTGGTGGATGTCTTCCCGGTCGAACGGTGTGATGAATGTCTGGTTCAGCTTGGTCAGCACCGCGTGCGTCAGTTCGTCGCCCTCCCGCTCGATCCGCCGGATCGCCTCGATCCGGCGATCCACGTCCCGGTAGTCCGCAAACAATTCCACCAGCGCCCGGGCTCCGGCAATCAGGTTGTCGGACATCGCCGTGAACATCTGGAAAAAGCTTGTGTCCCTCGGAATTAGGCGAACCATGCCGGGTTCAGCACACCTCGATCGTTTTTAGGACTGCAAAGAGCCTCTACTTATCTCACGCTGGCGATGACGGAGTCAAACCGCTCCCTCGCTTCGTCGCGTCGATCCATTTGTGTGGTGTGGAAATGTTGCGGATGGGAAACTATGTTCTTCTTCGGCGCTCGACCGCGGCCACCGATCGCTTGCGGATGCCTACTTGCACAACCACGAACAGCGCCAGCACCGCGGCGATGCCCATTCCGACCCGGGATAGAAAGTCGTGGAAGACCAGCCCGAAACTCATGCTGCCATTGTGCTGCCGCCTCCTTCTTTACGCGACATTACTTTAGTATCCACGTCGGCCGTTCCGATCCGGCTCTCCTCGGCTCCGGTCTCGGCGCCGCACACGAAAGAGTCTGCTTCAAGACCTCAAGAGCCGTCGAGCAGGCTTAAAGCCTGCCCGAGGATATCTTGAGCCCGCAAAGCGGCGGAAGAATGCAGCCCATGGCGCAAGCCGTGGGCCCTGAACAGAACCCTCCCCAGCCCCGATTACCTTCGCGTATGCCTCAACGCCATTTCGCCCGTGGCCGCTTCCCCGGATGTTAAGATCGCAGCAGAGTTTTCCAGGGGATGTTATGAAACGAATCGCTGCGCTTCTGCTGCTCGCTGCATGTTTCGCTGCTTCCGCTGCTCCCGCCTTCGCTCGCCATCACGACAATACCGCCATCGGCGAGAACAGCCAGGCCGCTCGCAAGGCCGCCAAACAGCAACAGAAGTACTCAAAGAAGCAGGCCAAACGCCAGCAGAAGCAGATGAAGCGCTATCAGAAGCAGCAAAAGCGCGCCTCCCGCAACCACCGCTAGCCTCGCCCTTATCACTTTTCCACACTCAGAATTCCAAAAACGCACAAATCGTGTGACGACTGACCTTGTGTTCCACAGCCCATTGGTTCGATCCTTGATACCAGGGGCAACCAATCCACAACCAGCTTGTACTCGGCGCCGCACCCGCGGCCTGCAACTCCTTTGTTTGTCGGATTTTGGTCTCTAACTTCTTTGCCTTCCGGATTTTGCCGGGAAATTCTCGCGAAGTCGAAGATTCCATTAGACCTGGGGGGAGGGGGGTATCCTCCGCAACCCCAAACACGTTGTGAGGAGAGAATGGCTTTCGAAAATGTTCCACGCTGTCAGCACATCAAAATCAACGGCACGCAGTGCGGATCGCCCGCCCTCCGCCGCCGCAGGCTCTGTTTCTTCCATAAACGCTGTCAGGATCAGCGGGCTCGCATGGTCGCCGACCAGTTCGCTCAGTCGCGCTTTCAGGTCCCCATCCTCGAAGACGCCAATGCCATCCAGATGGCTCTCATGGACATCATGCAGTCGCTGGCCTGGGGCCGCATCGACCACAAGACTGCCGGCCTCATGCTCTATGCCCTGCAAACCGCCAGTCACAACCTTCACCGCACCCAGTTCGAGGTGAGCAGAAAAACCGACGTGGTCATCGATCGCGACACCGTGCGCCTCACCCCCATCAACGGCCCGCAATGGTTTGAAGAAGATTTCGACGACCACGAAGGCGAGCTTGAAAGTGAGGAGGAACTCGAAAGTGAAGAAGGCGAAGAAATTGATGCTGGGCCGCCGGCTCCCCCGCTCAGCTCCGCCGCTACAACCCGTCAGTTGCAGGCTGTATCGCAGGAAGTTCGGAATCCTTCATCCGGCATTCATGACTCTGGCTTGGCAGAGCGGCCGCGAAGGTTGGCGGAAGCGGTCTCGGAGCCGGCGATGGAAGCTTCGCCCGCCCCGCCGGCGTTTCAAACGAAGCCGCCTCGGGCCGAGAAAGTAGATATCAGACAAGTCCGCCAGCGCGTCAACGCCATCATCGAGAATTGGGTGCTCGATACCGTCGAGGGCAAGCTGAGAAATGAACTCGAACTCGACGGCTAGCTCCGCGCATCGCGCCGCGGCAGGAAATTTCAGTAGGCTTTTAGCCGGCGCGCCTCGCGCACCACGTCCTCAACTTTGGGAAGGTAGTGGTGCTCCTGCGGAGGCGAGAACGGCACCGCGGAGTCGAGGCCTGCGATGCGCACGATCGGCCCGTCCAGGTCATCGAACGCTTCTTCGTTGATGATCGCTGCGATTTCCCCGGCGAGGCCGCCGGTGCGGGAGTGCTCGTGCAGAAGAATGACCTTGTTCGTCTTCTTCACGGTTTGCGCGATGGCTTCGCGATCGAGCGGCGAAACCGTGCGCAGGTCGAGAATCTCGATCTCAATCCCGTCGTTCTTTAGAATTTCGGCGGCTTCAAGCGCGGTGTGCACCATCGCCGCGTACGTGATCACGCTGAGGTCTCGTCCCTCGCGCACCAGGTTCGCTTTGCCGATGGGAACGACGTAGTCTTCGGCCGGCACTTCGCCCTTGATGCGGCGGTAAAGATATTTATGCTCGAAAAAGACGCACGGGTTGTTGTCGCGGATCGCCGCCTTGATCAGCCCTTTCGCGTCGTAAGGCGTCGCCGGGCAAATCACCTTCAGCCCGGGATTGTGCACGAACCACATCTCCGGATTCTGCGAGTGAAACGGGCCGCCGTGGACGTAGCCGCCGCTGGGCCCACGCAAAACCAGCGGCGCCGGCGCGCCCCAGAGATAGTGCGTTTTGGCGACCATGTTCGAAATCTGGTTGAAGGCGCAGCCGATGAAGTCCATGAACTGGAACTCGGCGACGGGGCGCATACCGGTGAGCGACGCGCCGAAGGCCGCGCCCACGATGGCAGATTCCGCGATCGGCGTGTCGATCACGCGCTCGGCTCCGAAGCGGTCGATGAAACCGTCGGTGACTTTGAAAGCGCCGCCGTAAATGCCGATGTCTTCGCCCAGGCAGAAGACGGTCGGGTCGCGTTCCATTTCTTCCCAGATTCCCTGGCGGATGGCTTCGAGGTAGGTGAGTTGCATAGGGTTATTCCAGCTTCTTTTGCCACGGATTTATGAGGATTAGCATCGATTCCAGGTCGTACAGATTGTACAAAATGTGATACTATACATTTAGTACAGATTTCCTAAAAAACCTATGCCAGCCAAGCTGACTGCCAGCCTCGCCAGACAAAACTTTTCCGACATTCTGAGCCGCGCCGAATATCGAGGCGAAAGGGTTATCGTACACCGCGGCAAGAAAGCTGTCGCCGCCGTGGTGCCAATCGAGGACGTGGAACTCTTAGAAAGACTAGAAGACGAGATCGATATTGCAGCGGCGCGCAAAGCGCTGAAAGATCCACGCACGATTCCCTGGGAGAAGATTAAGAAAGACCTCAAGCTGTAGGATCGGCGGCGGTTGTGGCCTATACGATTCAATTCAAGCCGCTTGCGCTCCGGTAGTTGGAAAAGCTCCCGCGCGAAACTCAGAGGCGCTTGTCCACCAAGATTGAGGCTCTCGGGGACGATCCTTTTCCTGCGGGATGCAAGAAGATGGCCGGCGTTCCTGACGCGTGGCGGATACGTGCGGGCGACTATCGAGTGGTTTACCAAGTCCATCGCGGGAATCTTGCTCGTCCTTGTGCTCACGGTTGGGCATCGGAAAGATGTATATCAGTAACGGGTCGTCGTAGATCAGAATTGAGAAGCACGGCTCTGATTTGTAATTGCCTTGCGGTGCGCGGTTTCAACTTCTCGCAGGAGACATGGGATGTCGGCTGCATTTCCGTAGGCGTGGGTGAGCTGGCTCCAGCGAGGACTATTGAGATCCAGCATCTTGTTATCGTGTCATCCCGATTATTTCAAGTGCACCGCTGCTTCCGTCGCCTTGTACGCGCCCGAACTTTTCTTCACCTTCGGCATCCCATACTTCGGCTTGATTTCGTGGCAGCCATTTTCGCAGAAGACGCCGCCTTCGGCTGATTCCGGCGTAGGCATCGGAGAGTTCACCGCGATCTCGCGTTCCTCTTCTATCACCCGCTCGACCTCTGCGACCAGTTCGGCATTTTCTTTGCCCGACAACCATTTCTTCGCGTTCACGAGATAATTTTCAAAGCGCGCAATCGGATCGCGCTTCTTCCAGTATTCGAACATTTCTTTCGGCACATACGCGGCGGCGTCGTGAATCGCGTGGCCTTTCATGCGCATCATTTTGGCTTCGATCATCGTCGGCCCTTCGCCGCGGCGAGCGCGTTCCACCGCTTCGTGCGCCGCATCGTACACCTGACAGGCGTCGGTGCCGTCGACGATGACCGCCGGAATTCCGTATCCAATCGCGCGCTCGGCGAGATCTTTGCAGCGATACTGCATCTCGCTCGGCGTCGAATAAGCCCACTCGTTGCTCTCGACCACAAGCACCAGACCGAGATTCTGCACGGCAGCGAAATTGATGCCTTCGTACGTAACGCCGGTGGACTGGCCTCCATCGCCGATCCAGGTCAGCACGGCGATGTTGCGGCCCTGCAAGCGCGCGCCCAGCGCGACGCCGCTCATGACCGGAATCAAATCGCCCAGCATGGAAATCGGAGAGACCATGTTGCGCTTTTCGATGTCGCCAAAGTGCGAGGTTCCGTCGCGGCCTTTAGTGGGCGAGTCGGCCTTGGCCATGTACTGCATCATCGTGTCGGAGGCATGAAAGCCGCGCACCAGTAGCGCGCCCTGGTTGCGGATCATGGGCGCAAACCAATCATCCTTGTCGAGCGCATACGACGAAGCGCAGGAGCACGCTTCCTGCCCCAGCCCGAAATAAACGCCTCCTACGACCTTGCCCTGCTTGTAGAGGTTTTCGAGCGCGATCTCCATTTTGCGATTCAGCAGCATGTAGCGGTAGATCTCGATCGCCTGCTGCTTCGACAAATATTTGGAGTCTCGAATCTGCGGAACGGGCGCGCTCAAGTCGCCTTCGACTTCGTAGCGCACGTGCTCCACACCGTCTTTATCTTTTTCGATGGACTGGCGCACTGTAAAGTTCGGGCGTTCCAGGCGCGTGTCGGGGATCTCGTACGTCCGGAGATTCTGATTTGGAGAGCTTGTCGAGCTCCGCTCGACTGAACGGCCGAGGGCGGCCATTCCCACATGCCCTGTGTTAGCTCGCGACCCGTTCCGCGGACGATTGCCGTTGGAACTCGCTTTAGATGTTTTCTTGTTATTCCCCATGGATGACAGCGCTCAGGAGAGCGATACATTGATGGTATCGCGACAGTGAGAGATTGGCTAGCGACACCCGCTGTCTACCGGGATGTTGCCATCGCTTTTTTCAGCTGCTGTATCTTCTCCGGAAATGGAGTGTCCTTGGCGAAGTCGAGCGCCGTTCTGCCCTTAGAATCCTTCGCCATTGGATTCGCACCTTTGTCCAGCAGCAGCTTCACAGAAGGCGAACCGTCAGGACTTGCTGCCGCCATCATCAATGCAGTCGTTCCGTCATGGTCGCGCGCGTTCACGTTTGCGCCTCTCTCCAGCAGGAGCTTCATGATGTCGTAGGTGCTATTCATGGTTGCGATGGCGCAGGCGCAGGCTGCAACCATCAGCGGAGTCATGCCGCGCTTGTCGGTTACGCTGATTTGCGCTCCTCTTTGCAGAAGAAGTTCGAAGGTTTCGGTTTGGCCAAAGGCCGCGGCGCGCATCAGTGGAGTTTCGCGCTCCGCGTCGCGGGCCTCAATGTCAGCGCCGCTGTCAAGCAGCAGGCGGACGCTGGTTACCCATGGAAGCTCTGCCGGTGTTTTTGTGGCTTGTTGGTTTTGTGAGGCTGAAGGCCCGGGTGAATCGGCCATTTGCAGAACAACTGGCGCGCTTTCGGCAGCTTCGAATAACGCCGCATTCTTGTCTTCCCTGTCCGGATTTGCGGCCAGAAGAGTTCGGAGCATATCTGGATCCATCGATCGTGCCGCTTCGGTCAGAGCTGTCTGCTGGTACTTGTCCCGAGCAGAAACCTGAGCGCCCTTTTCCAGCAGCAACTCCACTATTTGGCGGTTGCGATTCTCAACCGCAATAAATAGAGCGGTCTCGCCGCGATCGTTGGTGGCTTCTAGGTCTGCGCCATTGTCGAGCAGCACGTGCACCGCGCCCGCATCACCTTTGGCGACTGCCTGAAAGAATTCCTGGTTCAAGGCCACTTGACCGATGGCGAAGACGGTCGAAGAGAACAGGGAAATGACGAGCAGGCAAGGCTGCATGTGTCGAGCGATTGCGGCAGCAAACCCCGATTTGACACGCAAGAAGAGCACGCTGATCCCATCGCGATTATCGATCGGGTACCAAGACGGTGAAAGTTACGTTAGGCCCAAGCGGAGTCGGCTTCCTTGTGGAGTCGCCTTAGTTCGCCAGGCGCTTTCACGGGAACTCCAACCGCGCGGCCAAGGAGAGCTTCGAGCGTGTGGACCCAGAGAATCTGCCGTCCGGCGGAATCGCATGGATGCGCTGACGACCGGAAATCCGGTTGCTGAGTAATCCCGCCCCTATCTTTCAACGGCGTAGTGCAAGCGCACCACTCCGTCGGGATATTTTTTGGACGTGACCAGGCGCAGATTTATATCGCGGTGGCGCGGGGCGATCAGCGGTATGCCTTTTCCGATGAGGACGGGGATCACGTTAATATGGAACTCGTCGATCTCGCCCGCGTCGAGGAATGAGGCGATCAGCTCGCCGCCGCCCATCATCCAGATGTGTTTGCCCGGTTTCGCGCGAAGGCGGCGGGCAAAGGCTTTTACCGGTTCCGAGACAAACTCCACGCCCGGCGCGACCTTTTTCGGGGGTTTGCGCGAGAAAATGTAGTTGTCAACGTTCTGGTCGAAGAAGCTCGTCTTGCTGCCGCTTTTTTTCTGATAGGCCAGAGCCCAGTCGTAGGTTTTGCGCCCCATCAAAATCGTGTCGATGGTGCGGTAGAACTTGCCCATGCCGTAGTCGAGGCGAGCACGCCGATTGAGCCAATCCACGTTGCCGTCGGAGCGGGCGATGTAACCATCGGCGCTGGTCGCTACTTCCACGATGATTTTGCGAGATGTTTTCAAAGGATCCCTCCCCCAAGCGCGCTGATGCAACCGGATGCAGACAGCAATATACGGCATTATGGAGGAGCAAGGGTAGTCGGAGCTATGCCCAGGTCGTGTCGTCTTGCGAGTGAAGCTGGCGGAGTTCTTTTGGCGCCTGCACCGGCACGCCCACGCTTTTTCCGAGCAGGGCGTCGAGCGTGTCGACCCAGAGGATTTGGGATTGGAAGACGACGCCGAAGTTGCGCGAGACGGATTCGGCTACGGCGTTGAGGTCGAGAGCGCGGGCGAGCTCCTTTTGCATAGACGTGACCGGCTTGCTGGTGATGCCGCAGGGGACGATCAGGTCGAAGTAGCTGAGGTCGACGTTCACGTTGAGGGCGAAGCCGTGCGAGGTGACGAAGCGCGAGATGTGGACGCCGATGGCGGCGAGCTTGGCCTCGGCTGCTGTGCCAGGCCCGCTCGCTTCGCTTCGCTGGACAGCCGAGGCGGCTGTCCCCACATGAGCATTATCGCTTGCGGCATTCGTCCACACGCCGGTCAGGCCTGGCACTCGCTTTGTCGGGATAGCAAAGTCGGCGCAGGTGCGGATCAGGACGTCTTCGAGGCGGCGGACGAAGTCGACCGCGCCCAGCGTTTTGCGTTTGCCGTCGGGAGTGGCGAAGCCACGGAGATCGAAGATCGGGTAGCCGACGATCTGGCCGGGGCCGTGGAAGGTGACGTCGCCGCCGCGATCGCATTCGAAAAGCTCGACGCCGCGCTGGGCAAGGAGTTCGGGCGAGGCGACGACGTTCGCGGCTTTGGCGTTACGGCCAAGCGTGATGACCGGCTTGTGCTCAAGCAGGAGGAGAACGTCGCCGATTTTTTCTTCTTTGCGCAGGGCAACGAGCTGCCGCTGGAGCTTGAGGCCGGTGGCGTAGTCGACGGTGCCGAGTTGGACGATGGAGACCAAATTCGTTTTGCGACGGAGGCTGAACGCAAAGGTCAGCGGGCTTGGACGGGAACTTCGACATAGGTGGAATATGTATGTGGTTCCGGGATTGATTGACCGTTTTGCGCCATCCCTTCCAGATGAAACCTAATCGCTTCCTGCATTTCACGCTCGATTTCTTCGCGTGTCTTTCCTGTCGCAACGCATCCGTCGAGATCTGGCGAATATGCCGAATAGCCCGTGCCTGTTTTTTCGATCACGATTAGATATTTCTTCATTTCTTGAGTCCCGCCTGTTTAAGAATACTATTCAACGTCCCCGCGCCAAGGTCGTCGTTCGGCTTACCGGGAACCGTGACTAGGCCCGGCTTGGTCAAATGAACAAATTGACGATGGCTTCCGCGAGTGCGATCGAGCCGCCATCCATCCCGATCTAGCATTTTTAGCACGTCGCGTACCTTCATCTTACGTCACGCTGCAAATTGTTGCCGCCAGAAATTGGCGCTTTGCTCTTGAGCTATCGCGTTCTGAACTCGTCTTTCGAGGTTGTGCCAGTACTTCCGATGATCCTTCCGCGGCGCAATCCCCAGCCGCATTTTGCAGCAGCCCATTCGAGCTCCGGTTTGTACTTTCGCTCGATGGCAGCTTCGATTCTCTGCAATTCTTTGAATCGGGTTATTGGTCGTCCCCGTTCATGCGTTAATTGCAATCCCATACACGCTGTTGGCCGCGTCCAGCATGGCTTCCGCCAATGTGGGATGGGCGTGAATCGTCCACATTAAGTCTTCTACTGTGGCTTCTAATTCCATGGCCGCTACCGCTTCGGCGATCAGTTCTGTTGCCTGCGGGCCGATGATGTGGACACCGAGGATCTCGCCGTAGTCGGCGTCGCTGACGATTTTGATGAAGCCTTCGTGCTGGCCGACGATCGAGGCGCGCGAATTGGCGGTGAATGGGAACTTGCCGATCTTCACGTTGTATCCGGCTTCTTTGGCTTTGGTTTCGGTGAGGCCGACGCTGCCGATTTCAGGATGACAGTAAGTCGCGCCGGGAATGTGCTCAGGATTAATGGGCTTGCCCGGCTTGCCCGCGATTTTGGCGACCGCGACGATGGCTTCCATGGCGCCGACGTGCGCCAGTTGCGGCGTGCCAAGCACGATGTCTCCGACAGCGTAGATACCGGGTTCGGCGGTCTGCATCCAGGAATCGGTTTTGATGAACTCGCGGTCGGGCTTGATCTTGGTGCGCTCGAGGCCGATGTTGGCAGTGCGCGGCTTGCGGCCGACCGCAATCAGTATTTTGTCGGCTTCGATTTTTTCCTGCTTGCCGCCGACGGTGATGGTGACGGCGACTCCGGATTTGGTTTTCTCGACCTTGTCGACTTTGGCGCTGGTGTGGAAGTTGATGCCGCGCTTGCGGAAGACGCGGGCCAGTTCCTTGGAGACTTCTTCGTCTTCGACAGGTACGAGGCGCGGCAGCATTTCGACGATGGTGACTTCGCAGTCGAAGGAGCGGTAGATGGAGGCGAATTCGACGCCGACGGCGCCGGCGCCGACGATCACCATCGACTTGGGGATCTCTTTGAGGCTGAGGATTTCGATGTTGGTGAGCACGCGGTCGCCAGCTTCGAGGCCGGGAATCATGCGGGCTTCGGAGCCGGTGGCGAGGATGATGTTTTTCGCCTTGATGTGGCTGGCCTTGCTGTCGGCGACGACTTCAACGGTGAAGACGCCGTTCTGCGCTCCGCCGGTGAGCTTGCCGTAGCCCTTGATGGTCTCGACCTTGTTTTTCTTCATCAGGAATTCGAGGCCTTTGGCATGCTTGGCGACGATTTTCGATTTGCGTTCCTGGATGGCGGCCCAGTTGAGCTTGCGGGCGTCGACGCCTTCGATGCCGAATTCTTTGGCGTCTTTCAGGTGATCCCAAAGTTCGGCATTGAACAGCAGGGCCTTAGTGGGAATGCAGCCGACGTGCAGGCAGGTGCCGCCGAGGAAGCCGTCTTTTTCGATGAGCGCGGTTTTCAGGCCCCATTGGCCGGCGCGAATGGCGGCGGTGTATCCGGCAGGTCCGCTGCCGATGATGGCGATGTCGTAAATGTTTTCGGGCAAGAGGTGCTCCTGTCGTGGTGTTTCTATAAAGAACAGATGATGGTAAACAAACGTTTGATTCTAGAACAGGAGTGCATCAGCGGGCCAACGCGAATACTGCGGCGAAGCAGACAGGGCGACCGCTGCCGGATTACGCGCTATGCGGCAATGCCGCGGCTGTCCGATCGCATCGTTAACGAAAAAGAAAAAAGCCTCGCTGGGGCGAGGCTTTTTTTCTTGCTCACGATAGCAAAGTGAAGGTTAGTTGTTTTCGTTCGAGGCGCGCTTCCAGTTGATCAGCTCGCCGATCGTGGAGCTGGTGCTCGAAACCGGCTGCTTATAGGCTTCGACTTCCGAGCGCGAGGCTTCTTCGCCGACGGCGCGGATGCTCAGGCCGACCTTCTTCTCTTCCGGGCTCGTCTTGATGATCTTGAAGTCGTGCTCCATGCCGGGTTCGAGGTGCATGGGTTGATTGTTTCCGTCCACCGCCTCGGACTTGTGACAGAGGCCTTCCACGCCTTCGGCGATTTCGACGAACGCGCCGAATGCGGCCACGCGCAAAATCTTGCCGTGGATGACGTCGCCGATGTGGTGCGTCTCGAAGAAGGTCTCCCAGACGTCGGGCTGAAGCTGCTTCACGCCGAGTGACAGGCGGCGCTTGTCGGGCTCGATGGCCAAAACAACAGCCTTTACGCGGTCGCCCTTTTTCAAAACTTCGGAAGGATGCTTGACGCGCTTGGTCCAGCTCAAGTTCGAGACGTGGACCAGGCCGTCGATGCCGTCTTCGATCTCGATGAAGGCGCCGAAGTCGGTGAGGTTGCGGACGCGGCCTTCGACAGTCATGCCGACTGGATACTTGTCATGCAAGGCGTCCCAAGGATTCGCCGCCAACTGGCGCATGCCGAGCGAGATGCGGCGCTCGGTGGGATTCACGTTGAGCACGATGCACTCGACCTGATCACCAACGTTGACCAGCTTGGAGGGATGCTTCATGCGCTTGGACCATGTCATTTCACTGACGTGGACCAGGCCTTCGATGCCTTGTTCGAGCTCTATGAAAGCTCCGTAATCGGTCACGCTGATGACGCGGCCGGAGACGTGCGCGCCCACGGGATAACGATGCTCGGCGTCGAGCCAGGGATCGGGCGTGAGCTGCTTGAAGCCGAGCGAGACGCGCTGCTTGTCTTTGTCGTACTTGAGAACCTTGACCTGAATCTGATCGCCGACGTTGACCAGGTCGCGGGGATGCGTAAGCCGGCCCCAGGACATGTCGGTGATGTGGAGCAGGCCGTCGAGGCCGCCGAGATCCACAAAGGCGCCGTACTCGGTGAGATTCTTGACCACGCCGGTGAGGACGGAACCTTCTTCCAGATGTTCCAGGGTCTTGGAACGTTTCTCGGTCTGCTCGGCTTCGAGCAATTCCTTGCGCGAGACCACGATGTTGCCGCGCTTTTTGTTGACCTTGATGACGGTGACTTCGAGCGTCTGGCCCTTCATGCCGTCGAGATTGCGGATGGGCCGCAGGTCAACCTGCGAGCCCGGCAGGAAGGCGCGCGCGCCCAGAATGTCGACCGTCAGGCCGCCCTTGGTGCGCTCGATGACCATGGCCTGGATGGGGCGCTTTTCGTGATGCGCTTTTTCGATTTCGTCCCAGGCGTGGAGGCGGGCGGCTTTCTGATGAGAGAGGTTGACGTAGCCTTCTTCGGTCATGCCCTTGTCGCGCATGACTTCAATTTCGTCGCCCGGCTTGAATTTCGGCTTGCCTTCGTAGTCCAGAACTTCGGAGAGAGGCAGCATACCTTCCGACTTGGTACCGATGTCGACCACCACGTGCGAGGAGGTCAGCTTAAGCACGGTGCCCTTGATGACGTGGTCGTCGCCGGCCGCCTCTTCGGTCTCGGTGGTGAAGTTCTCGAGAGCGGAGGCGAAATCTTCGCTGGCGTGCTTATCGTCGGCGGCGGGCTGCGAGGCCTCGTGCTCGGCGGACGCCGGCTCATGAGGCGCGGACGCCTGCTGGGTGTCGTTGGCCGTGGGTTCGTTTTCGGTTACAAGGGTGGCGGAATTGGAATGATGGCTGGTGGTGTCGTCGAACAAGGTCATTGCCTCTCTGATGAAAGCCTCGTACAGGGTGCGGGAAGCGGGCCTGCTTGGCGGACTGCTGGAGTGAGTCGTTTGGTTGTGGTGGGCTTATCCTGGCGGATAAGCTTGGACAATCCCAGCTGCCGGACGTTTCACAAAACCCGCGTCCAAAGGGAACTCTTCGACTATAGCAACGGCTCGCAAACAGTGTCAAACACAAATCGCGCGGCGAAGATGAACATTCCGCGAATGAGTGCTAAGTGCGGAAATTGCAAAAATCCACCTTACACTTTTTCACGGATTGCATCCAAAAGAGGCCGTAACAACAAGATTCCAGCGAGCCCAAACCGTGAGTCAACCACAATTTCGTCCCTTTTTTCACCTGTTCGTAACGTTGGCAGTTACCACCGGACTAGTTTCCAGCGCCGCCATGGGTCAGACCTCCGAGGCAATACCGGAGCTATTGCCGTCGCTGCAGGTGCGGGGAACCGCCCTGGCGCCGAACTTCCGCGTGGCGCCGTTCCGCGTCCGCGAGGTCCCGGAAGAAACTTCGATGGAAACGGCAGCCGACGCGGCAGGCGCCGATCCGGATGCTAATAAAGGCTCCGATGCGCACGGAGGCAAAGTGAAGCGGGCCATCGTGCTTATCGGGCAAGACCAGAAACGGCTCTACCTGGCGCCGTTCGAGCCGCACAACATTAAATGGGATGCGGTGGTGCTTCTGGGCACGGGCGCGTTCCTGGCAACGGACCGGCGAATCGAAAGCAACATTTCCAAAAGCAATTTCACGGCGTACCAGGCGACATCCGATATCGCGATCGCCGGGCTCGCGGGTTCACTGGCCGCCATCTGGCTGCATGGGCTGAAGACGGGCGACGAACACGCGAAAGAGTTGGGCAACATCGAGATTGAAACGCTGGTCAACACCTTCCTGATCTATACACCGATGCAGCTGATCTTTGCGCGGCAGCGGCCGGGGGAAGGCAATGGCAACGGCGACTTCTTCAAGCATCATGCGATCAACACTTCGTTTCCGGGCGGCCATGCCATGTTCAGCTGGGCCATGGCGTCGGTGCTGGCGGACGAATATCCGAAGCCTTGGGCGCGTTTCCTGTCCTACGGGGCAGCCTTCACGGTGACCTTCTCGCGGTTCATGGCGCGGGATCACTGGGCCGGGGATATGTTCCTGGGAACGGGGTTGGGGCTGGCGATCGCCGAGAATACCTTTCACGCGCGATGCGATCCGCAGTTTGATTCGCAGTGCAAACACCACCGCTGGTGGTGGCAGAAGCCGAAAATGCCTTAGTGCGGCGTACCCGGCGCAGCCTGCTATCTGCTAACCTGCCTTGTCATGGATTACTTGTGGACCCCGTGGCGCTACGCGTACGTGTCGACCGCCGAGAAGGTAGCGGGATGCGTGTTTTGCGACGCGGTGGCCGCCGGCGATGACGAGAAAACCAGGATCGTCTATCGCGGAAAACAGTGCTTCGTCATCTTGAACACTTATCCGTATACGCCGGGGCACGTGATGATCGTGCCCTACGCGCACCTCGATGAGCTGCAAAAACTTCCTGCCGAAGCCGCGACCGAGATGATGGCACTGGCGCAACGAATGGAATCGGTGCTGCGGCAGCTTTATCATCCCGACGGCGTGAATGTGGGCATGAACATCGGCAAGGCCGCGGGGGCGGGGATTGCCGGGCACATCCATATGCACGTGCTGCCGCGGTGGGTGGCGGACGCGAATTTCGTGTCGGTGGTATGCGAGACGCGGATTCTGCCGGAGACGCTGGAGGAGACGTGGAAGAGGATGCGGGGGGCACTCAACCAAAGCTAGCAGCGGACGATCGCAACGCTCCAGTCTCCATACCATGAAAATCCCGCAGGCAATGCGGGATTTTCATGGTAGTGTTGTGCATCACTTATGGTGCAATGAGTTGACTTCATTGATGGCGGCCTCGCGGGCAGGAGTGCCCGCGCCACACGGGTGGTGCAACTCTCAGAAAAATCTACGTTCTACTTCGCTGCCAGAGTGGGTTAAACGGCCATTTGCTGCATCTCTTGTTCGTCGATCACCGGCACTCCTAAGGCCTTGGCCTTGTCGAGTTTTGAGCCGGCGTCGGACCCCGCGACCACGTAATCGGTCTTCTTGCTGACCGAGCCGGCGACTTTGCCGCCGGCATCTTCGATCATCTTCTTAGCCTCGTCGCGGGTGAAGTGGGCGAGTGTCCCCGTCAGCACGAAGGTTTTGCCGGCCAGCTTGGTTCCCCGCTGCCTTTTGTGGCCTGACATTTGCAGGCCCGCGTCGCGCAGGCGCTTCACCAATTCCTGGTTGGCTTTGACACTGAAAAATTCGGCAATGCTCTCGGCAATCTTGGGGCCGACTTCGCCCACGTCCTGCAGTTCTTCTGCGCTTGCCTTCTCGATGGCCTCCATGGAGCCGAAGTGTTCGGCGAGGAATTGAGCGGTGCGCTCGCCGACCATGCGAATGCCGAGGCCGTAGAGAACCCGCTCCAGCGGCAGCTTCTTGGAGTTCTCGATTTCGTCGAGGATGTTTTGCGCCGATTTGTCGGCGAAGCGTTCGAGTTTGAGCAGATCGGCCTTGGTCAGCGAGTAGATGTCGGCGACATTCCTGACCAGGCCGCTTTCGAGCAGTTGCGCCACCAGCGATTCGCCCATGCCGTCTATGTTCATCACGCCGCGAGAGGCGAAATGCAGGATGGTGCCCATCAATTTGGCGGGGCAGTTGGCGTTGACGCAGCGATAATCGACTTCGCCTTCGGTGCGGACTACTTTGGTGCCGCAGACCGGGCACTTTTTCGGCATCTCGAACGAACGCGTGCCGCGGGGGTGTTCTTTGTCGTCGAGAACTTTGACGACCTTTGGAATCACGTCGCCGCCGCGCTCGACCTGCACCCAGTCACCGATTTTCACGCCGAGGCGCTCGATCTCGTCCATGTTATGCAGCGTGGCATTGCGCACGGTGGTGCCGCCGATGGCAACCGGGGCAAGCATGGCGACGGGCGTGAGCTTGCCGGTGCGACCGACTTGCACGCGGATGTCTTCCAGCTGGGTAATTCCGCCGCGCGCCGCATATTTGTAGGCGATGGCCCAACGTGGAGCTTTGCCGGTGAAGCCCAGTTCGTCCTGCAGTGCGACGCGGTCCACCTTGACCACGATGCCGTCAATTTCGTAGGGCAATGAATCGCGCTTCGCTTCCCATTGCTGGATGAAGGCCCAGACTTCTTCCATGCTGTGGACCAGCTTGCGGGATGCGTTGACCTTGAAACCAGCGGCGTCGAGCGCGTCCATGGTTTTCGAATGCCGGTCGAAGTAAGTGCGGCCGTTTTGCAGAAGGCTGTAAGCAAAGTAGTCGAGCGGGCGCTGCGCGGTTACGCTGGCATCCAGCTGCCGGACCGTGCCGGCGGTGAAGTTGCGCGGGTTGGCGAAGGTGGCGAGTCCGGCGCGCTCGCGCTCCTGATTGAGCTTCTTGAAAGCGGCGGTAGGCATGAGCAATTCGCCGCGAACTTCGAAATCGACCGGAATACCGGCTTTCTTCAGTCTGTCTCTCGCAATGGACAAAGGAATCGAGCGCACGGTGCGAACGTTGAGGGTGACGTCCTCGCCGACGGTTCCGTCGCCCCGCGTGATGCCGCGCACCAGATGCGCGTCGTCGTAGCCTAAAGAAAGCGACATGCCGTCAAGCTTGAGTTCGCAGACGTAATCGACCTTGCTTTGGCCGGTGAGCTCATGCACGCGGCGCTCCCAGGCCCGCAATTCCTCTTCGTTATAAGTGTTGTCGAGCGACAACATCGGCGACGAGTGCGCGATCTTCACAAAGCCTTCGCGCGGCTTGCCGCCGACGCGCTGCGTAGGCGAGTCAGGCGTGATGAGCTCGGGATGCGCGGCCTCCAGATCCTTCAACTGCTGCATCAGCTTGTCGAAATCCTGGTCGCTGATTTTCGGCTGATCGAGGACGTAGTACAGGTATTCGTGGTGGCGGATTTTGTCGCGGAGGGAAGCGATTTTTTTGTCGAGATCTTTTGCGGCGGCGGGCATGGTGAAAATTATAAGGCGGGCCGAAGCTTGCAGCGGGGCAACCCTATGCGGGCGGATCACAAGTCCGCCCGCGAGTTTTAAAAATTACACGAGGTCTTCCAGCTTAAGGGACGATCTGGCGCCCTTCCACGAGGCTTCAAATTCCTTCTGAACGAAGCCGGCATCGTAATCGCGCTTCTGTTGCACGAGTGCTTGCCGCAAACCCCATAAAGAGCGCGGATTACGCGGGTTGCGCTCGAGGTCGGCGCGAAAAACTTTCTCTGCGGCCGCGGTATCGCCATTCATCAACAGCGCTGCGCCCAGCGACTCGCGAACCGGGAAGAACCAGTCAGGAGGCTCGCCGTATTTGAGCGTGTCCTGGATGGCAACGGCCTCGGTCAGCATGCGAACGGCGGCATCGTTGTCTTTTTTGACGAGGGCAATCTTGGCGCCCAGAACGTCTTTGGCGATTTCGAGAATGTCTTTGGTCTTGTTGTTGATCGGGGGATTGAAAATCTCGTCAGGCGGCGTAGCGGCCTGCGCGTCGGAGACGATTTTGAATTCAGCTTCGGCGTCGGCAAGCTTGCCGGTGCCGGCGAGCGCCAGGCCGCGCGCGAAGTGCCAGAAGCCGGTCAGCGCCTTCAGCGCCGCATCGGGCTGCGGCGTTTTCAAAATCGCATCCCAGTGGTGAAAGCGGATGTCGACGGCGAGCGGAATGGTGGTAAAGCCTTCGAGCGGCGGCATTTCTTTCAGGTGAGGGGACACGTTGGCCAAAAGCAGGTCGGCATTCTTCTTAGCTTCGTCGTAATTGCCGTTCATGGCCGCGCACATGGCGATGAAGTGCAGGTTGTGGCTGTAATACATCATGGGATAAATGCCCTGGACGCCCGTAGCCTTGATGTAGGCGCGGTCGACCTCGGCGGCTTTTTCATTGGTGCGGACGGCGGCATCGTAATCTCCGGTGCGGATGTAAACGTGCGCGGGCATGTGCACGATGTGGCCTGCATTGGGCGCGAGCGAAGCCAGTTTGTTGGCTCCGGCGAGCGCGCGCTCCGGATTCGGCGAAGCTTCCACGGCGTGAATGTAGTAGTGGATCGCGCCCAGGTGGTTGGGATCGCGCCGAATCACCGACTCCAGGGTGGCCACGATTTCCTCCGTGCCGGCTTCGGGCGTGCCGTCGACATGCCACAATCCCCAGGGATGCAGGTTCATGCCGGCTTCGGCGAAAAGGGTGGCGGCGTCGAGATCATCGGGAAATTCGCTCACCACCTGGCGCATGGCGTCGCGATAATCTTCCGCGGCTTTTCGCAAATCAGACTTCGGATCAGCAGGGAACCGGCGAGCCAGCGCCTGAATGTAGGCTTGATCGCTGGCCGATGCGCCTTCTGACAAGTCAACCGCCTTCTGGATGGAATCGTGCGCGTGCTGGTAACGGTCGGGATCGGCAGGATCGTTGTAATTGGGGCCCACCGCTTCGGCAACTCCCCAATACGCCATCGCCAGCTTGGGATCGAGTTCCGCGGCATGTTGAAACGAGCGCGCCGCCTCGTCGTGATTGAAGGCATAAATGAAGCGCAGGCCCTGATCGAAAAATTGCTGGGCTTGAACATTTTTCGTGGAGACGGGGTGATGCAAATCTCCGAGACCGGTGACCAGGGTGACGGGACGCGAACTGGCGTGACCGGCATGATCCTGAGCAACGGCGGCGAGGCAGAGCAATCCACAGAGAACGGCGGCCAGAGTTTTCATCCGGTTGATCCTCCCGACGACGGATTGGGCAAGCGGCCGAGGCGCGCTCCGGGGGCGGGCCGCTATTTCCCGAGCGGTCACAGCTTATTGCATCGGGAAGGTCTTGCCAAGCGAGTCGCAGCCAACCCGGCGGCGTCAGGTAGAATCCATGTTCGGTCGCACATGCAAAAGGCGGTTCTCCTCCACAATCCCGAGTCCGGCGGAAGGGGCGCGCGGCGCGAGAAAGAATTGCAGTCGGCCCTGGCCATCCTGCAAAAGGGAGGAGTCGCGGCCACACTGATTCCGACGCAATCTCCGGGCGACGCCGGCGCGCAGGCGCGGCAGGCAATTGCTTCCGGCTGTGACACAGTCTTTGCCTGCGGCGGCGACGGCACGATTCACAACATCGTTCAAGTGCTGGCCAACACGCCGGTCGCGCTCGCAATCCTGCCCATGGGAACGGCCAACGCGCTGGCCCACGACATTGGCCTGCCTATGAATGTGGAAGCGGCGGCCAAGGCGGCGCTCACGGGGAGCACACGCCGAGTCGGCGTGGGGCGCATCCAGTTTGCCGATCTCGAAGGCCGGCCGTGCAGCAGGTTGTTTGTAGTGGCGGCGGGCGCGGGCGTGGACGCGCATCTGTTCTACAAGCTGAGGACTGGAACCAAGCGGCGCATGGGAATGACCGCCTACTATGCCAAGGCGTGGCAGCTTTGGTTTTCGCACCTCATGGTGCGGTTCTCGCTCGAGTTCGAGGAAGGGAATGCCGGGCAGACGCGAACTGCCGAGGTGACGGAACTCCTGGCGGTGCGGATCCGCAATTTCGGAGGAGTGCTGCGCGAACTGGCTCCCGGAGCGTCGCTGGAGCGAAACGACCTGCGGCTGGTGTATTGCGCCACCGAAAGCCGGCTGGCTTATTTGGCCTACGTCACACGCGGGCTTCTGGGCGGCAAGTGGAACGTCCGCGGAATCGATTTGGCGTTCAGCGAGCGCGTTTCGTGCAAATACTCCAGCGCCAACGAGAACGGGGCGCAAAGCAAAATATATGTCGAAGCGGATGGCGAGCTGGTGGGCATGCTGCCGGCAGAAATCACAGTGATGCGCGATGCATTGACCCTGCTAGTGCCAGCGCCGTGAGTTTGGCATTTGGCGTGACCGGCGAATAGAATCCTGAGACCGCTTGGAACCTGTCACTCACTTCCTGTTTGGCGCGTGCCTGGGACGCGCCGGCCTCAACCGCAAAACGGCGCTGGCTACGGCCACTTTGACGCTGGCCGCGGAAGCGCCCGATCTTGACGTCCTGAGCCGCCTGGGAGGCCCGGCTTTCGGGTTCGCGCACCATCGCGGCTTTACGCATTCATTTCTCGGCCTTCCGCTGGACGCCGCGCTGGTAGTGGGATTTCTCTACCTCGTTTGGCACTGGCGCGGGCGCAAAGTGAAAAATCCGAACCTGCCGCCGCGTTGGGGACTGCTCTTTTTGTACGCCTGCTTGGCCGGCATTACCCACATCGTTCTGGACTTCACCAATAACTACGGCGTCCGCCCGTTCTGGCCGTTCTCGGAAAAATGGTACTCGTGGGATATTGTTTTCATCTTTGAGCCGGTGATGTTTGGGCTGCTGCTGCTGGGATTGATTGTGCCGTCACTGTTTTCACTGATCGACCGGGAAATCGGCACCAAAGCGAAAGGTCCAAAAGGAAAAGTTGCGGCTACGCTGGCGCTGTTGGGTGTGGTAGCGATGTGGGGCGTGCGCGATTACGAGCACCGGCGGGCGGTGAATGCGCTGGCGGCTCGAACTTACAACGGAGCTGAGCCGCTGCGAGCGTCGGCGTATCCGACGATGACAGACCCGTTTCATTGGTACGGCGTGGTAGAAACGCCAGCGTTTTTTGCGCTGGCTCCGGTGGATGCGCGCGTCCCGGAGGTGGATCCGGAAGGCCGTTTGAGCATTCGCTATAAGCCGGAGGAGACGGCGGCCACGCTGGCGGCAAAAAAATCGTATCTGGGGCGCGCGTATCTCGATTGGGCACAGTACCCGATTACCGAGACCGAGGAGCTGCCGGATGGCGGCTGCGTCGTAGAGTTTGTGGATTTGCGCTTCGTGCAGATGCCGGGCCTGCTGGACCGGATGACTGGACGTCGCGGGGGCGCGCGGCGCGCCCTGGCTGCCGGCGTGCAACTCGACAAGGACCTGCACGTGGTGGGCGATGTTTTTGGTTCAGGAAAAAATAAGGTTCTTGCGCCGGAGCCGCGATAGCGCCCAGCAAGATGCGGGGGTTGGCGGCGCTTGACGTATCCATACCTGCGCGGCCAGAATAAGAATTCAGCCCGAGGTGCTCATGCTGCCATATCTATTTGTTCTTCTCGCGATTGCAGTTCGCTTTCTGCCTTTCGCCAGTTCCTGGAATGTGCTGCCGCACGCGTGGCATTTCACACCGCTGGCAGCGTCGCTGCTATTTTTTGGCGCGCGCGGGTCGCGGCGGCAGATGTGGGCGCCGCTGGTGCTGTTGGCAGCCACCGACATCGTGCTGACAAAATTCATATACGCGTACACCTTTTCCTGGGATCACCTGGTGACGTGGGCCTGGTATGCGGCGATCCTGTGGCTGGGCACGAACCTGCGGGAAAAATCCGGGCCGGTGCGCGTGGTCGGCGCAGCGCTCGCCAGTTCGGTGTCCTTCTTTCTGATCAGCAATTTCGCGGTGTGGGCGGCGTGGCCGGAGATGTATCCGCGCAGCTGGAATGGTTTGCTGATGTCCTACGCGGCGGGCGTGCCATTTTTCCGGGGCACGCTGGAAAGCGACCTATTTTTTACCGTGGCCATGTTTGGGACGCCGGTTTTCGTGATGGCGCTATCGCGCTGGCTGCATAAGGCGGGCGATCACACGGCTGCGGCCGCGTAAATTTCCACGAGTCACACTCGAGCAGGGCAGCCCAAGGGGGCTGCCCTTTTTTATTGGGGCGCGTTCTTGCGGCGCAACTTGTTCCTGCGCATCAGCAGCCACACCAGAATCCCTCCCGTAACGGCGCCCATCACCCAGCCAAAATGACGCTGGAAGACGGTCAAAGTCACGCTCACGATCTGCGGACCAAACCAAAGTGTGAGCAGCGAAAGCGTCATAAAGCGCACGAAGCGGCCGGCAAAGACGGCGGCCAGGAAGTCGCGAAAGCGCATTTCAAAAACCGCCGCACCCAGGACGAAGATCTTGAACGGCATAGGCGGCGGGAGCATGCCGGGGAACATCAGCGCCCAGAATTCATGCTGCTCGAAGGAGCGATGGATACGCATAAAGCGCTCTTCGCTGATGCGCTTGCGCAGAACTTTCTCGCCGCCAAGGTAGCCGATGAGGTAGAGCGGAATGCTGCCCAGCGCCGAGCCCAGCGAGGCCATCACCACGTAGAACAGGAGGCGCCGGTGGTTTTGGTAGACGTAGGTGGCGACGATGGCGTCGACCGGCATCCCCAGCAGGGCGGAGTCCGCGAATGCGATGACGAACGGGCCCCAGATTCCCAGATGCTGCAGCAGAGCCCAGATCCACGCCGTATACCGCGCCAGAAAGTGTGCGATGGTTTTCAAAGAAAATGTAGTCTACGTGAAAAGCGCCACCGCATTCACGGGATTGAAACATTCGGCGGCAAAAAGAGCATAGGGCTCATGGACCGGCCAGGAATTAAGGTTACTTTTGTAGTTACTATGCACCAATTTTGATGCAAGTTTAATCACTCCGTAACATTCGCCTGCTACAACCAAAGCATGGATCTGCCTGTGTGCAACACGCTGATCCTCTCCGACCTGCACCTGGGTGCAGAGACCAGCCGTGCGGGCGAAGCGACGCAACTGCTGAAGGCAAGCCGCTTTGAGCGATTGATCCTGCTGGGCGATATTTTCGCCGACTTGAATTTCGCGCGACTGACGAAGGATCACTGGAAATTTCTCGGTTTCATCCGCAAGCTTTCGAACCCGAAACGCAACATTGAAGTGGTGTGGGTAGAAGGCAATCACGATCACGGGCTGACCAACGTCATGTCGCATCTGGTCGGGGTGCGCGTGTACCAGGAATATGCGTGGTTCTACGGCGGGCTGCGGCACATTGCGATTCACGGCCACCAGTTTGACGGGTTTCAGGTGAACAACCTGCGCTTCAGCCGCCTGGGCACGGCGCTCTACCTGAAACTGCAACAACTGGATTTCAAGAGCAAGCCGATCGCGCGGCTGATTGACCGGCTGAACACACGGTGGTTGCGCATGTCGCCGAAAGTTTCGGCGGGAGCGTTGCAATATGCGCGGCAGCAGGGCGCCGACCGCATCTTCTGCGGCCACACGCACCAGGCGATTCATGTGGAGCAGGACGGCATTCATTACTACAACTCAGGCGGATGGGTTGATTCCCGACTGACCTATCTGACGATCGATCCACAGGGGGTATGCATCCATGACTTCCACGAGCACAATTTCGGGGAAAACGAATTCACCGAGCGCGAGCGAGTTGACGATCGTGATTCCGGCCAAGAACGAGGCGAAGCTGATCCCGCGCTTGCTGACTTCGCTGACGAATCAGGATTATTCGAAGATGCCGAGTACGAGAGTGTTGGTGGCTGACGCCAACTCGACCGATGGCACTCCGGAAATCGTCATGAGCTTTCGCGACCGGCTGAACGTCAGCGTGATTCGCGGCGGCATGCCCTCGGTGGGACGCAACCAGGGCGCGGCGCAGGCGGAGAGCCAGTACGTGCTTTTTCTTGATGCCGACATTGAACTGGCCGACCGTTCGCTGCTGCGCCACTGCATGGAGCGCGCCCAACGCAGTCAACTGCACTGCGTGACCACCAACATCATCTGCCGCGATGGGAGCTGGTTCGATCGCCTGCTCTACATGGGCAACGATGTCTTCCAGTACCTCTCGTGCCTGCACCGGCCCTTTGCCACCGGCATGTTCATGCTGTTTGATCGCAAGAAATTCTGGGAGCTGGGCGGCTTCCACGAGCAGGTTTTATTCGCGGAAGATTATCTGTTGAGCCAGCAGGTGGGGCGCAAGCGCTTTGCCATCGTGCGCGGCGGAGTCTACACCACCAATCGCCGCTTCCAGAAAATGGGCCACTGGCGGGTGGGGTGGCTGTTCTTGAAGACGGCGTTGAATTTCTGGAACCAGAGTTACTTTCTGCGCGATCACAAATACTGGCAAGCTGAAGCGGATCATTCCGTTCACAGCTAGGCAACCAAGTTTGTTCGTGGCCACAAAAACAGGATCCAGCAAACCAGCTGGATCCCGTTTTATTTTCGTCTGCCGCAGTTTAGAACCGCACCACGATGCCCGTAGACAGGCGCACGTTGTTTTGTGTGGTGCTGAAGAAACGAGTGGCCAAGTAGTCTCCCTGGAAGCGCCACGCCACGGGGCGAATAATCTTGTAATCCAAGCCTCCGCCAATGGCGGTGGCAAAGGAAGTGTCGGAACCGCCGCCGTTATTCAGATCGACGTGGGATGCGCCGAACAGTGCCTGCACGAATGGGCGAAACTTGCCTGCTGAGAAAGACACTCGCGGGCCGAACAGGTAGTTGTGTTCCGTAACGTCACTGTTAAAAACTGCATCGCAAGTGACCACCGGGATGGCAGTGCAGATATGAAAGTTTTGCGATCCATAATGGCTATCGAAGTCGGCAACGACGCCAACAAAAGGAAAGATCTTGCCTTCAAGAGACGCTTCCCAGCCGTTGGTGTTGGTGCGATTTGAAGACAGATCGGCGTTCAGGTAGGAGTATCCGAAAAAGACGTTTCCGCTGGTGGGGACTTGTGCGCCCGCCAGTCCGGCAAACAAAAGCATGATCGACAGCAGCAATACGGTTTTTCGCATAGGAAGTCAGCCTCACCTTTCCGAGAAAATAATTGGCAGATGCGCTTTTAGATGCGGGCCCTTGCGGATTGGTCACCCAAAGCGCGGATGATGCTTCCGCACTGCGATCAAACCCAAGGGCTGGCGATAAGTTTTCGTGTTGTATTGTGAAACGTGGCGCTGTTCAGAATCTCCACACGATTCCGGTCGAGCCGCGATACTCATTCTGCGTAGCGCTGAGCATATGAGTGCGGACATAGTCGAACTGGAATCGCCAGGAGAAGTTTCGGAAGGGAAGCTTGCGGTCGACGCCGGCGCCGCCGTCCACAGCCACGGCGTGGAAAGTCTGCCCGCTGCTGGTGAGTTGCTGAATACCACCCATGGCGTGAGCAAATAAACGCCACTTGCCGTAATTGTGGGAGACGCGCGGTCCTAACACGAGGTTGTACTGCTGCACGCCGCGACGGTAAACGCCGCTGCCATCGAGCGTGATACCGAGAAAGCCAAAGCGCTTGAAGGGGAAAGCCTCGGCCGATGCATCCCAGCCCTTAAAGGTGAGGCGGTTGATGACATCGACGGAATCGGCATAGGCCACGCCGGCATACAGGTTGCCACTCGGAATCAGTTGCGCCCTGGAGACAGCAGGAAAAAGAGCGAATGCCATGAATGCCAAAACCACAGCGGCGGTTTTCGACACGAAAAAGAGTCCTCCCCGGCAAATGAGTGCCAGCAGCAGATTCTACCTGAATGTGCTGCGCGAACGATGCCAAGTCTTGCGTGAAATCGATTAGATGCAGCCGGACCGAGTTTCAGGATGCCCATGTTCCAGTGAAATCATGAGTGCAAAAGTGGTCCGCGCCGGGAAAAAATTTCCCCGTTTTCATGATCCCGAAACCTGCTTTCGACCGTCTATGTAATAACATGAATGAAGAGCAAATCTCCTCCAACCGACAAGGGCAAACATGGCTGCAGCCGCGGGGTTTGGCTGCTTTTACGCATTCGAAGGAGTGGCAAGTGAAACTGAGTCTGGAAACACGCAATCTGGGAGAAGTGATGGTGGTGCGGTGCCAGGGGCGCATCGTGTATCGCGAGGAAGCGACGGCGCTTTCGCACCTGGTGGGCAACCTCATCGACAAAGGGGGCAAGGTCGTACTGGATCTTGCGGACGTGCATTCGATCGACAGCGCAGGTATTGGGGAATTGGTCTTTCTTCACACGTGGGCGCAGGCTCGCCAGGTCGAACTGAAATGCGCCAGCCCCAGCCGATTTGTGAGTAATCTATTGCACCTGACCAACTTGAACTCGGTGCTGGAGATTCATCCCAGCGTGAATGAAGCGGTGGCGGCGTTTCAGCCCACCGAGGTTTGCGCGAACTGCTGAATCCCGCGCGCCAGTCCGTAAAAAAAGAGGCGGCTTCGGCCGCCTCTTGCATTTTCAGCTCTCTCGCTGAAAGCGGTAGCGCCCGGAACGATCGCGAGCCACGGCTTCGGCAATCTTCAGGAACGCGCGAGCCGCGTGCGAAAGGCCTGCCTCCTTGCGGTAGATCACGCGCAATTTTCTTTGCACGCGCAATTCGCGCACCGGGATGCGCACCAGTTCGCGCCGCGCCACTTCGATCTCGACGCTGATCTCCGGCATCAATGCAACTCCATTCCCCATGGCAACAAATTGCTTGATGGCCTGCAAGGTGGGAAGTTCGAGGTCCATGTTTAGCGGAGTCTTGTATTTCTGAAATGTCTGCAGAACTTTTTCACGGTACGGAGAGGAGACGATGTGTGCCACAAACGATTCGGCTCCCAGTTGGCGGATGCTGACTTCGGGCGCGGCGGCCAGGGGATGCGATGGCGGCACCACCAGCACAAGCTCATCCAGGTAGACAATCAGGGAATGCAGCCGGGCTTCTTCGGGACGATAGGAGAGCACTCCCAGTTCGGCGCTGTGCTGTAAAACATCGTCGGGTATGCGGCTGCCCAAGGCGCGCTGCACCGTGATTTTGATCATGGGATGCAGGCGGCGGAACTCAGCCAGCACCGGCAGCAGATAGAGAGCCGTGAATTCGTTGGCAGCAATCACCAGCTTGCCGCGCTGCAGCTCGCGCAATTCGGCCAGCGATTCCCGCGCGTCCTCGCGCAGGTTGAGCAACTTTTCGGCGTATTCATACAAAACCTGGCCCGCATCGGTTAAGACACCTTCTCGCGAGGAGCGGTCGAACAGCATTTCCCCCAACTCGTCTTCCAGCTTTCGGATGGTCTGGCTGACGGCGGACTGAGTGCGGAAAAGCTTGTCGGCGGCGCGGGAAAAGCGGCGCTCGCGCGCCACGGTCAGGAAAACTTCGAGCTGAGAAAGCTCCATGTCGCCCCCTTATTTAGTTCATACAATCATAAGGGATACTTATACTACAACGAAATCTAATGATAGATAAATAATTATAAGTTTTGCTTCCTGCGTCTCGACTCGTAGCATCAAGGGATATTTTCGAGTCTTGGGAAGGAACGTTATGGAGCAGGTTCGCATTACGGTATTCGACACCACCTTGCGCGACGGCGAGCAGTCGCCCGGCTGCAGCATGAACCAGCAGGAAAAAGTGCGCATGGCGCAGCAGTTGGATCGCCTCGGCGTCGACGTGATTGAGGCAGGATTTCCCATCGCGTCCGACGGGGACTTTGAGGCCGTGAAGGCGATTGCGGCTGCGATCCGCCGGCCAGTAATCGCCGGGCTCGCCCGAGCCTGCCGCCCCGACATCGAACGCGCATGGGACGCGCTCAAGCATGCGGCCCGGCCGCGCATCCACGTCTTCCTTGCGACGTCCGACATCCACCTGAAGTACAAGCTCCGCATGACGCGTGAAGAATGCCTGCGGCACGCGAGCGAAGCGGTCGCGTTTGCGAAATCTCTGTGCGCCGACGTCGAATTTTCTCCGGAAGATGCCACCCGCACCGATCCGGAATTTCTCTTCCAGGTGCTGGAAGCGGTGGTAGAAGCCGGGGCCACGACGCTGAATATTCCCGACACAGTCGGCTATACGGTGCCGGCGGAGTTTGGCGAACTTATCGCTGCCATTCGCAGCCGCGTGAAGGGAATTGAAAACGTGACGATCTCCGCGCACTGCCACAACGATCTTGGCATGGCCGTCGCCAACACGATGGCGGCGATTGCCGCCGGAGCGCGGCAAGTGGAGTGCACGATCAACGGCATCGGGGAGCGCGCCGGCAACGCGGCGCTGGAAGAGATTGTCATGGCCATGCACGTCCGCCGCGATCGATATCCGTACCAGACCGGCATTGCGAGCGAGCAGCTTTTTCCCGCAAGCCGGCTTCTGAGCGAGATCACGGGATCGGCGGTGCAGGCGAATAAGGCCATCGTGGGGCGCAACGCGTTCGCGCACGAGGCCGGCATTCACCAGGATGGCGTGCTGAAAAATCCTCTGACCTATGAAATCATGACGCCGCAATCGGTGGGAGTACCCGATTCGCAGCTGGTGTTGGGCAAGCACTCCGGACGTCATGCGCTCGCCATTCGCTGCGAGCGGTTGGGATACCAGTTCGACCGCCGCGCGCTCGACGAGATCTATCGCCGCTTCGTGCGCCTGGCCGACAAAATCAAGCACGTCGAGGATCATCATCTGCTGGAGTTAATCCGGGAAACGCCGAAGCCGGCGGTCTCGGCTGCGGCTATGTTTGAGGCGGTACCCATTGCCATTGCCGCGGCGGCGGGCGCAGCGACGCACGATGGTCCGCGCGGTTTTCCGCTGGCGCCACCGGCCAACGCCTTCGGCCTGCCCATTCCGCCTTCGGAGCATCACCACGACCAGGAAGATTACTTGTGGGGTGTATAGTTTCGTCTGAGCTTGCCGCTCACCGAAACGATGCCAACCCCCGCCGAGCCGGCCGTACGCTTTGAAGGCAGCCAACCTATTCTGCGGGTGGAAAACATGGAAGCCAGCCTTCGTTTTTACGTTGGCCTGCTGGGTTTTCGCAACGTGGCGTGGGGAACCGAGGAATTCACCCTGATCAACCGCGACGGCGCTGGAATTTATCTGTGCCGGAGAGGCCAGGGCGCAGGGCGCGCCTGGATCTGGATCGGAGTGGACGACGTCGCCAAATTGCACGAGGAATTCAAACAGCGCGGCGTAGAAATTCGCATGCCGCCCACGAATTATCCCTGGGCGCTCGAGATGCACGTAGAAGATCCGGACGGAAACGTAATGCGCTTCGGCTCCGATCCGAGAGATGAGTGACGCACCGCAACCCTGTGACGCCAGGCTGGCCCTCCCATGAATCTGAATCTCACCATTCTTGCCGGCGATGGCATCGGTCCTGAGGTCATCGAACAGGCGCTGGCCGTGCTGCAGGCGGTATGCGACGGCTTCGGGCACAAACTGCAGAGCCAGAATAAGAATGTCGGCGGCGCCGCTCTGCGCGCGTCCAACGACCCTTTGCCCCCGGACACGTTGCAGGCATGCGTTTCCTCTTCGGCGGTTTTGCTGGGTGCGGTCGGCGACCCGGCGTTCGACCAGAATCCAAATGATTTGCGGCCAGAGGCTGGGCTGCTGCGGCTGCGGCGGGAGCTCGGAGCTTATGCCAACTTGCGTCCGGCGGTGTGCCTGCCGGCGCTGGAAGACAGCTCGCCGCTGCGGCCGGAAATGGTGCGCGGCACTGACATTCTGATTGTGCGCGAATTGCTGGGCGGAGCGTACTTCGGAGAGCCGCGATCGATCACGGGCGAAGCCGGAGCGCGAGTGGCCGTGAACACGATGCGATACGCGGCACACGAAATCGAGCGCATTGCGCGGGTGGCGTTCGATCTCGCCTGCCGCCGCCGCAAGAAAGTGCTTTCCGTCGACAAAGCGAACGTTCTGGAGTGCTCGCGCCTGTGGCGCGAGGTGGTGATCCGCTGCGCCAGGGATTACCCGGGCATTCAGCTTTCGCACATGTATGTGGACTCGGCGGCGATGTCGCTGGTGCAGCGACCCCGCGACTTCGACGTGGTGCTCACCGAAAACATGTTTGGCGACATCCTCTCCGACCTGGCGGGAGGGGTTGTGGGCTCGCTGGGCTTGCTGGCTTCGGCCAGCATTGGCGGCAAGGTCGGCCTTTACGAGCCCGTGCACGGCTCTGCGCCAGACATCGCGGGGAAGGGAATTGCCAACCCTCTGGGTGCGATCCTGTCCGCCGCCATGATGCTTCGCCATACTTTTCAGCTGGAGGCCGAGGCAGCGTGCGTGGAAAGTGCTGTTAGCGTTGTGCTCGAGCGCGGTTACCGCACCGCAGATTTAGTTCGCAATGGAAAGCCGGCCGGCAAAACGGTTGAGATGGGGCAACATGTCGTGGAAGCGGTGAAGGAACTTGCGGCTCGTGAAAAACAGAAATCGGCCTAGAGCCGAAGTTTCTACGCCCTGGGCGCCGGCTTGCCGCTTACGGTTTCGACGGCGGGCGAGGCCAGCGACGGTCTCGCGCCGTACCTGCCCGTCAGGTCGTTCCAGCGAATGCGAAGCATTTCGCCGAACATGCGCGCGCCATCGGCTACGGGATTGATGCGCGTGTCGCCATTGTGGCCCCAACGCACCGGCACTTCCTGCACGCGAAAGTTGAATTTGCGGGCCAGGAACAGAATCTCGGGATCGAATCCCCAGCGTTCGATCTGCAGCAGCGGCATGATTTTTTGCGAAGCTCTGCGGGTAAAAGCCTTGAAGCCGCATTGCGTGTCGGCAAACTGCAAGCTGAGCGTCATGCGCAGCAGCAGATTGAAAATTCTGCCGAATAGCTGCCGGTGCATCGATTGCCGCTGGGTCTGCAGTTCCGCGTTCAGCCAGCGCGAGCCGATGGCAATGTCGGCGCCCGATGCCACGGCATCGAGAAGTTTAGGCATTTCCTCGATGGGCGAGGAAAGGTCCGCGTCGCTGAACAGGATGATTCCTCCCTGCGCGCTCAGCATGCCGTTGCGCACGCTATAGCCCTTGCCGCGATTGCCCGGATTTTCCACCAGCCGCACGATCGGATCGCGGGCCGCAAAGCTGCGCACCAACTCGGCGGTGTTATCGCGCGAACCGTCGTTCACCACGATGACTTCAACGTCCCAACCCTGGCCGTGAACGAATTGCAGCACCTTCTCGAGCGTGGGCCCGAGGCGCGTGCCCTCGTTATAGGCCGGAATCACGATGCTGTAGGTGACGTTTCTCACTTGATTCTAGACAGCTTCCCCGCCGGGGGAACGCTTAAGATGTAGGCTTTGAGCCAGCCGTTGCCCGCAAAACGCCCAAGCCATTGTATGTCGAAAGGGGAGGGGTTCGAAAAGGAATCGAATGAGGCTTACGCGCCTGAAAATGCGGCTTTCAGGCCACGTTCCGCTTTTCTACCAGCATGCTGAAAAATTCGTCCACCAGTTCCCGATCCCAACGGCCCTGGCGGGCTTCCTCGCGCATGGTCTGGGCGGCGTGCTCGCTCGACAATGCCGGCTTGTAGGGGCGGGCCGTGCGCAGCGCGTCGTAGACGTCTACCACCTGCAGGATCCGGGGCAGCAAGGGAATTTCCTGGCCCCGGAGCCCGTCGGGATAGCCGGAACCGTCAACGTGCTCGTGGTGATGGCGGATGATGGGCAGCACCAGGCGCAGCGACTTGAGCGGCTTGCAAATATTTTCACCCGTCACGGGATGCTGCTTCATGATCTGCCACTCGGCCATGGTCAGGTCCGAACCTTTTTTCAGGATCTCGTCGGGCACGGCGATTTTGCCGAGATCGTGCAAGTATCCGCCGCGCCGCAGAGCGACAATCGAATCTTCATCCAGTTCAAGGTGCCGGCCCAATTCCGCCGCGCGCACCGCGAGCCGTTCGCAATGACCTTCCGTGTAAGGATCGCGGCTCTCGACCGCCAGTCCCAGCGAGCACAAGACGGTATCAGCCGTTTCCAGTTCGTCGGTAAATTCCTTCACGCGCAAAAGAGATTTCACCCGCGCAGTTAACTCTTCGGCGAGCACCGGCTTGTTGAGGAAGTCATCCGCGCCCGCCTCGATGCCGCGTACCTTGTCGGAACTGTCGGTAAATCCGGTGATCAGCACAAAGGGAATCAGGCGCGTGGCCGGATTCTCTTTCAATTCGCGGCAGAAGTCATAACCCGACTTGCCCGGCATTTTCACATCCGAGAGGATGAGATCAGGAACCCGCCTGCGGATTTCTGCTTCCGCCTGCTCGGCGCAATCGGCGGTCACCACGTCATAGCCGCGCATGGTGAGCAATTCGCTCATCAACGACGCGAGGCTGGCGTTGTCGTCCACCACCAGAATGCGCGGCGCCTGTCGCCGGGTTTGGACCAGATTCATATGGTAATTAGAACCCGAAAGTGGGGGCACAGTTTTCCGATCAGGGGCATGAAACGGGAAAAAGAAACGAAAACCATGGCGGAGCGATGTTCCTGTTTATTTTACTGCATTGAGGCGCTCGCGGTGGAAGTGATGAGGGAGGTTCTTGGCCGCAAACTGTCCCGGTTTGGGACTTTCTTCTCCATTTTGTGCCCAATCTCCTTGCCCCGGGCGAATTCAGGTGCCTATGGTGAGGCATGGGCAGTGTCTGGAAAATCCGGGTGAATCTTCTTGCAATTGGGATAAGCGTGCTTGTTTGTCTTACGTCGAGCGCGTTTGGCGCATCCGCCAAGCCGCATATCGTCAACTTCGGAAAATGGACTCCCGTGCCGATGTCCGACATGAGCGCGCCGGAGAAATCGGAACATGTCAAAGTGCGCGCGTTGCTGGTGGATGCGCGAGTCAAAGAATTTACCCTGGGCGCGCCGCACGAAGTAACCGATCGTGTGTTCGTGGTGCAGCGGGCCTTCCGCATCAATGACAGCCTGCCACAGGAATCGAGCGCTGCGCCGCGGTGGGAGTGGCAGCGTGGGGGATGGATTCTGGTCGATCGCCTCACCGGAAGGGTCTCGCCCATCAATCTTCCCGACTTCGATGCATTCGTCTCGGCGGTCAGTTGGTATCGCGACTACGCGGCATATTGCGGCATCTCCGACGACGGCAAGCAGATGTTTGGAGTCGTCGCGCGAATCAACCGGCGCAAACCAATCGTGAAGTGGTTGATGGAAGAAACAAAAGATGCGGCAGAACCCCAGCCTCATCATGCCGTTTGCAAAGCGCCTGACTGGCAACGATCTCCGGCGCGCGTGACCTTCGAGGGCAACGCGGACTTGAAAAGATCGTACGCGATCCGCAGCCACGCGGCGGATTTAATCGTCGAAGAGACTGAGGAGGAAGAAGCGGAAAAATAACAAACGGGTGCCGGATCAACCGCCCGAAGCCGGAAGCCGGGGACCGCTTCTTTAATCCCCTGCCGCTTCCACTGCCGGCAATTCCGGTTCCCCTACGACTTTCTTCTTCACTGTCGCGCTGGTCACCAGCACTACGGCAAGCACGACAATCGCGCTGCCCATGCCGATGAAGCGGTCGACGCGCTCGTGCAGAATCAGCCAGCCCAGAAAAACTGCCACCACCGGATTCACGTAGGCATACGTCGAAACTTTCGACGTCGGCACGTGCGCGAGCAAGTAGATGTAGGCCGAATATCCAATCCACGAGCCGCACACGATCAGGTAAAGCACCGCGCCCATGCCGCGTGCAGTCCAGGTGGATCGGGAAAAATCACCAACCAGTGCGGCCAGTACAAAGTTGGTGGCGCCCGCGGCCACCATCTGCCAGCCCGTCGCGGTAAAGACGTCCATGCCCGATTTCCAACGCTTGGCCAGCACCGATCCGAGCGCCCACGAAAAGGATCCGCCCAGCAAGCTGGCGGAAGACAACAACTCTCTGCGCCCCAGATTCGAGGTTGCATGCAATTGCGGCCAGAACAGGACGAACAAGCCCGCGATGCCGAGAGCAAGCCCCGCCTTGCCACGCCCGGAGATGTGATGATCGCCCAGCAGCAAAGAATCGAGCACGAGAAACCACAGGGGCGTGATCGCAACTATCAGCGCGGCCAGGCCCGTCGGCACCGACAGTTCGGCCCAGGACAGCGTCGTGTTCCCCCCCACCAGGAGCAAAATGCCGACTACGGCCGCCGGCGCAATCTGCCGCGCGGAATACAAAATTCTCTTTCCCATCAACGCGCACGCGGCCAGCATGACAACTCCGGCAATGGAGAATCGCACCGCGCACATCAGCGCGGGCGGAATGGTCTGCACCGCGATGCCGATGCCCAGGTAGGTCGACCCCCAGAACAGGTACACGAGTCCGAAGGCAAGAATCACCGCTGCCCGGCTTGGCCGCTGCGAAATCATAGAAGTGTCGCGGGAGGACGCTAAAAGATATCAGACGTCAACGGCGCGGGTGAGGATTCGAAAGGTGTGAATCGACAGGCATCCCGAAAGGCACGCCTGCGGCGATGCAATCTGCCGGGCGATCGGGAGCGGGGAAGCAGTTCTTTTAATTGCCCAAGGGCTGGAACGGTCCCAGCAGGCTGGAGACGCCCGCGCGCTTGCGCAGTTCGTTCAGCAGCGCGCCCGCGGCATTCGCGTAAGTCTTGCTGGGGTCGGACGGATCGGCCCACACCGCGTCGTAGACGATCTGCGCTGCGTCCTTCAAATCGATGTGCAACGCTGCCTCGCAAACGTCCACGCGCTCCTGCAACTTGTCATAGCACGTCTTGCAAATGGTGGCGGCTTCGGCGGTTTCGCCGTGATCACCGATGGCGCAGGGCACAGGGGTGGTGGAATTGGCCACTTCGGCATGGGCGGCGAAGAGCTGGTTCTTAAACTGTTTCAAGAACGCCTCGCGCTCCTGCTCCAGCGCGCTATCCGCTACCGGTTCGACGGGAGGCTGGCTGGTCACGATCGCCGCCACTTCATCCGGCGACACGCGCTCGGGGCTGTTGCAGGCCGGGCATGCGTCCAGGTTGGCCGGGTAATAAAGGCGGCAATTGGCGCAGGGCAAGCCGTAGCCGACTTGCGTGTCGGTTTTGGTGCCGGCGCGGCCGACGGCGTTGCGCAGGTCGTGGCGAACCTCTCTGCGAACTTCGCTGCGCACCTTGCTGTCCGGCGTAATCGCCGGGGCTACTTTTGCTGCCGCTGCCGCCTGTGCCGTTCGAGTCGTTTCCATGGGGATCATCCTTTTACGAAGTATTCTTTGCGCTGCGCAAATGCCGCGCCTGGCTATTGTGAGTTCGTTTCTTTCGCTTGCGTCTGCATCAGCTTCATCAATTCGTCGCGCCGGGCGCGGTAGAGCTGCCTTGCGGGATCGAGCCGCGCGGCGGCTTCCAGTTCGGTCAGCGCTTCGTCATAGCGATCCATGCTCATCAGGCAGGCTGCCAGCGAATAGTGGTTATCGGAGGAGGCGCTCAAGCGCAGCGCTTCGCGAAATTCTTTTTCGGCCGCGGCGTACTCCTGCTGCTGGAACAGTGCCGTGCCCAGCGCGTGATGCCCCGCCACCGAGTCGGGATCGAGCGAGACCGCCGTCCGCAGCTCTCTTGTGGCCTCATCCAACTTTTCGTTGAGCAGCAGAGCTTCGCCCAGGAAGCGATGCTCGCTGGAGTTGGTGGGATCCTGCTGCACGGCCAGGCGCAGCTGGTTCACCGCGCCGTCATAATCTTTTTTCGACATGTAGGCTTGCGCCATGCAACCGTGGCCCAGTTGCCACTCGGGATGGTCCTTGTATAGCTGGCGTAGCTCGACAGCTGCCGCCTCGTACTCGCCGCCATCGCAGTAGGTGTTCGCCAGGTTGTTGCGGACGGAAGCCTCATCGGGCGCCAACCGCTTGGCCTCGCGATACTCGCGCACCGCGTCCGCAAGCTGGCCGCGCTCATGGAAAACCATGGCCAGATTGGAATGTGCCTGCCAGAACGATGGATTGAGCCGGATGGCACGCTGGTAAGCATCGAGCGACCCGCTGATGTTGCCCGCGGCATGCAGCGTGATGCCGAGATCGTAGTAGGTGTCGGCGTTGTTGGGATCGCGCTGCAGAGATTCAAGAAAAGCGTGCACCGCGGCCGCGTACTGCTCGTTGGCATAGAGGCCGAGGGCCAAAAACTGGTAGGCTTCCGCGTTCTGCGGATCCATGCTCAAGGCGGTGCGCGCCTCGGCAATGGCGTTCGGTCCGTCTTCCAGCCGGTAGAAGATGTACGCCATGCTGCTGTGGTTTTCGGGAAAGTCGGGCAGGAGTTGGGCCGAGAGCTCAAACTGGTCGAAGGCATCGTCCCAGCGCTCTTGCTGGCGCAGCATCGTCCCCAGGGCGAAATGCAGCGAGGCGTTGGCAGGATCAGCCTCAGACGCAGTCCGCAGCGCCATTTCGGCTTCGTGATAGTGCTGCGCATGCGCCGCAAGGGCCGCTTGCATGAGCGTGGCAGAAATCTCGAATGTCTTATCGAATGCGCCGCGCGCCGGTTTCTGGCTTTCGAGAGTTCGCAACAGAGCTTTGCCGGCACCCGCTTTTTCAAACTGCCGCAATTGCGCCTTCGCGATTGGGCCTTCCAGGCCGCGCTCGCGAACAAGGCGCTCCAGCCGCGGTTGCGGGACGTCCGCTGCCAGCCATGCCATGAGTTGGTTGGCGTTTACCGGGGCAGCATCAGAGGACGTTCCCGCGGCCGCCATAAGCGCCGCGCTCATAAGAAAAACGAAAGACAGAAAAAGCGATACGCCCTGGCGCTTCACTCGCACTCTCCGGCGACTATGCCGCTCACTGGGATTTGCGCTGGCGCTCGCCTGACTTGCCGGGCAGCTCTATGGGACCAGCGCTTCCTCACATTAGAACGGAGCCGGCACCGCAGGTAAGGTCACGGAAGTAATAGGCACAAACAGGTCCAAAAGCGTGCCCAGCCCGGGATTCCGGCGCTCGCCCTTCCCGCAGGCCACCTCTGACTCCAGGCTCCTTCAGGTTCGATATAATTCGGGCTTCCCATGACTTTCAAAGCAATGAAGTGGTGCGTCAGCATTTTGTTGACCGTCTCGGCTTCGTCACTCTACGGGCAGGCACCCGCAAGCAATGTGGTTGAGCGCGGGAAATTCATTCTGCATATCTTTGAGCAGCCGACCGGCGAGGAGCACTATGAAATTCAGCGCAGCGCGGATGTGCTTACCTCTCGAGTCGACTTCAAATTTACCGATCGTGGAAGAGATGTGCCCCTGTCCGCCACGCTGCGCACAGCTCTCGATTCGACTCCCCAGAGCCTCGAAATCAAGGGCAGGATGTCGCCTCACGTCGAGACCGATCAGCAGATGGAGGTGAAGGGGGACAAAGTCCGTATTCGCAGTGGGACGAAAGAATGGAAAGAAATCGCCCGTCCGCCGTGGTTTTTCGCAATGGCAGGATATGCTCCGGTCACGCTTCAGATGTTGATGATGCGCTACTGGATGACGCAGGGCTCGCCGAAGGAATTATCGCTGGCGAATCAGTCGACAGTACGCATCGAATTCCGCGGTACTGATGAAGTCGAAGTGGATGGGCAAAAAAAGCCGCTGAGCCGCTACTCCGTCCATGGCCTCATCTGGGGTGGAGAGACCCTGTGGCTCGATAAGCAAGGCAACCTGATCTCTCTGGTCAGTGTGGATACCGATCTGGATCAGTTCGAGGCTGTCCGCGAGGGGTATGAGGCGGCACTGGGCACCTTCGTGAGCAAGGCTGGCGCCGACGGCATGGCCGCTCTCGCCGAGATGTCGCACAGCATCCAGGGCCGGCGGTCGGCTTTGATTGCACTGGTAGGCGGCACACTGATTGACGGGACGGGCACACCTGCTGTCCCCGATGCTGTCGTGCTCGTCAGCGATGGACGCATTCGCGCTGCCGGACCGCGCGCCGACATCAAAATTCCAAAGGACGCCACCGTCATCGATGTGGCGGGCAAGACGATCCTTCCCGGACTGTGGGACATGCACGCGCACGTTTCGCAGGTCGAGTGGGGCCCGATTTATCTGGCCGCCGGTGTCACCACCGCTCGTGATTGCGGCAATGAGTTCGAGTTCATAACTGCCGTGCGGGACGCGGTTGCCCAGGGCCGTGGCTTGGGTCCGCATTTGCTCCTGGCGGGCATTGTGGATGGAAGTTCCCCCACCGCGGTCGGAGTGGCGCGGGTCGATACCGCCGAGCAGGCGCGCGCCTGGACAGATCGCTACCACGATGCCGGATTTCAGCAGATGAAGATCTACAACTCGGTCAAGCTGGAAGGGTTGAAAGCCGTCGCCGCCGAGGCCCATCGCTTGGGAATGACGGTGACCGGACACGTTCCGCGGGAATTGAACGGCTACCAGGCGATTGAAGCGGGACAGGATCAGATCAATCACATTGTGTTCATTGCCGCCATGATGCGCCCGCCGATTCCATCGACGCTGACGGGGCCAGACAGGTCTCGGGCGACGGCGCAGGCTGACGCAGGCATTGACTTAAATTCTGCTGAAGCCCAAAGGGCGCTCTCGTTCCTCCGCGATCACCACACCGTAGTAGATCCAACATTGTCGATCTTCGAGCTCGATAAAGCGACGACGGCTAATCCTCCTTTGAACTTCGAGCCCGGCATCGCAAAGCTTCCACCGGAACTTTCCAGCCAGTTGACCGACGTTGGCCCGCCCTCGGAATTGTCCGAACTGAGAGATAAAGCCTGGCAAAAAGAAGTGCAGGTTGTTGGCGCGTTGCACCGGGCAGGAGTGCCCGTCGTGGCCGGAACCGATCAGGCCGTGCCTGGATACAGCATCTATCGTGAACTCGAACTGTATGTAAAAGCGGGCTTCACGCCCATGGAGGCCATTCAGGCAGCGACAAATATTCCCGCCCGCGTGATGGGAGTGGACCGCGAGGTGGGTACGATTGAGAAAGGAAAGCGCGCCGACCTGATCATCGTCGATCGGAACCCGCTCGAGAACATCAGCAACCTCCGAACCGTCGAGTCGGTCATGACCGGCGGAGTGCTGTACAGCAGCTCCCAACTTTGGCCGCTGGCGGGGTTTAAGCCGTAAGCAGGCAACGAGGTCACAAGCCGCTGTGATCTTGATCACGGCGGAGCCGAGCCGGCGATGCGAGACTTCAAAAGTAGATTCGGATGCAGTTTGCACCGCTCCGCCTGGGGTTTCGCGCAACGAATTGAAAAGGCGCGGTTTGACTTCTCCCTGCCCGGTTCGGTACCGTATTCATAAGTGCTCGTGTCGGTTTTTGGAGGTTCCAATGTTTGAAGGTCTATTTCAACCAACGCACCTGATCATCATTTTTGCGATTGCCTTGCTGGTGTTCGGTCCCAAAAAGCTGCCCGAACTGGGCAAGGGTTTAGGCGAAGGGATTCGCGCCCTGAAAGAAGGCATGAAGGACAACCCGGCCGCGCCGACCGAGCAGCCCAAGAATCCTGAGTCGAAAGACACCAAGGTCTAATCCACCTCTGCACGAGCCGCAGGTTTCCCAGATTCATTCGCCGCTTCGTCGCCGCTCCCTGTTTCCCGCTTTCCAAAGCAGTTTCGGGCCCAATAGCTGTTGAGTTGTAAGACTGACTCTCAATCTGGAGGTAGGCAGTGTTGCGTAAGTCCGAAGTCACAGCCCTCTTCGTGTTTCTAGCTTTTGCTACGGCGACTTTCGCCGACCAAATCACCCTGAAAAATGGCGACCACCTTTCCGGCACGGTCGTGAAGTCCGACGGCAAAACGCTGGTGTTGCACACCGACGCGGCCGGCGACGTGACCTTGCAGATGGATGCGATCACGCAGATCAGCACCGACAAGCCGCTGCACGTTGAATTGAAGAACGGCCAGACGGTGGTCGGTCCCATCAAGACCACCGACGGCAAGATTGAAATCGGCGTGGTCAGCGGCAATCCCATCGAGGCCCCGAAGGATACGGTGGTGGCGATCCGCAATGACGCGGACCAGGCTGCCTACGAAAAGACGATTCATCCCGGCTGGATGCAAGGCTGGGCGGGCGGAGCTTCCGTGGGCTTCTCGCTGACGCGCGGCAACAGCCAGACGGAAAACCTGTCGGTGGCGTTTAACGCGGCGCGCGCCACCAAGACCGACAAGCTGAGCCTGTATACGACGGCCGTGTACGGTACGAACCAGCTGGCGACGCCGCAGACCACCGCAAATACCGAAGCAGGCGGCATCCGCTACGATCACAATTTGACGCCGCGGGTTTTTGCCTTCGTGGGCGCGGACTTCATGAGCAATGCATTGCAGGATTTGAACCTGCGCTCGGTGGGCAGCTTCGGCCTGGGCTACCATGCCATCAAGAGCGATACAACCACGCTCGATCTTCTGGCTGGCGGAAACTTCACGGATGAAAATTACACCGAGACGGTGACGGTTCCTGCGATGGGGCTAACGCCCGGCTTCATGTACAGCCGGAAGCTGGTGCACAACTTCGGCGCCCTCACGCTGGGCGAAGAACTCACGCACAAGATCGGCAAATCCACCGTGCTGAACGAGAAGCTGTATTTCTATCCGGACCTCACGCAGACAGGCGAGTATCGTGGCACCTTCGACCTGGGGTGGGTGACGAAGATCAATAAGTGGCTGGGGTGGCAGACGGCGTTCAGCGACATCTACGTGACCAACCCGCCTTCCGGCGCGAAGCAGAATGACGTGGTCATTACGACCGGGCTGAACGTGTCGTTCACGCACTAAAAATCAAGAGGATGTTCCGCGCGAGTCTTGAGGCTCGTGCGGATTTTTTTGTGGACCCTCCATACGGGAGGCGACTGCGGAAATTTTTTAGCGCCTCGGCTTCCGCTGGCGATTCGGACCGTCGCCACGGCGCGACACGCTATTGCACGCTGCTCTCAGCGCGGGCAATTTTCGGAATGCCGGGGGTTCGGGCGGCTTTGACCTTGTAGGTTTCGTATTCGATGGAAAGAGTGGCGCGGCCTCCGGCGCGCACATAACTCTCAGTGCGATTTTCCGCGGGCAGCCAGAAATTGTCGACCTTCTTGTACTCATGGTGGATCTCGGTTTTCCGAATCCATATGGAAGGGTTTCTTTCCGGCTCGCCTTCGATCCGCGTGACGGCAAAATCCCTCGCATCCACCCAGATTTCGCCACGATATAAGAACTTGTTTTTGTTCTTCGGAGTCAGCTTCAAAGCATAGCTGCCATTGCCCGAGGCATTGTCGCAGCCGACCAGTTCAAAGTTGTAGTTCTGGCTGGTGAGTGCATCCTGGCGGCGGTTGCCTTCTTCCCCAAATTCCCGCTCGCTGTCGAGAAGCTTCTTCAAAACGTGATCAACGATAAACTTGGAGCCGCTCTCTGAGACGATGCGAAATTGCTTGGAATTGGGCGCGCGAAAGATGACATCCACGACCATCTCGGCCTCGCGGTTGCCGGGGAACCCCTGGTACTGCATGCGATAAACGCGGCGGCCTTCAAACTGCTGCAGGGCAGCGGCGCGTTCCGCATCTTTCTGTTCAAGATTGCGCACCACCTGGTCGACGGGAAGACAGGACGAAGGTTGCGATGCGGCGGGCTTGGCCGCTGGCTGCGCGGTGCTGAACAGAGTGGCAGCCAGAACTCCGGCGCAAATCAGTGCGGCCTGCTGTGCGCTGCAAAGTTGTCGTGAGCCCCGCATGGAATTTTGGATGTGATTCTCGCGAATTAGGCTGCCACGAAACTGGATGCCCCACAACTGCATAAAGCGGTTTGCATACCGCTTGGGCAATTCCACCGGCTTTGAGCGCGTTCGCGGGTAGGGTGCGGTTTTGGCTTACGCACGAGGCCGCCGGAGGAGGAGATCCCTTCGCCACGGGCTCAGGGCAGGCTCTTCGCTCCGCCCTGAGAAACGGTTACGCTCAGGATGACACCACAAATTTAGTCGGCAAAACAGCACCACTACCCATTCGCGGGTTTGACTGCCAAGACGGCCGTCCGTAAGATGAGTTGCCCGCAGAATCGGGGCATTTCACAAGTGACTGCTTCGGCATGATCGGCCAAACCGTCTCCCATTACCGCATCGTGGAAAGGCTCGGTGGGGGTGGCATGGGTGTAGTGTACAAAGCCGAAGACACCCGCCTTCACCGCTTCGTCGCCTTAAAATTCCTGCCCGATGAAGTAGCGCGCGACCCGCAGGCGCTGGAGCGCTTCCGCCGCGAGGCGCAGGCGGCCTCAGCCCTGAACCATCCAAACATCTGCACGATTTATGACATTGGGGAAGATCAGCAGCGGCATTACATCGTGATGGAGTTTCTGGACGGCAGCACGCTCAAGCACCGCATCGAGGGCAAGCCAATTTCGATCGAGCAGTTGGTGGATTTCGGCGTGCAGATTGCGGACGCGCTGGATGTGGCCCACACGGCAGGCATTGTGCACCGCGATTTGAAGCCGGCGAACCTTTTCATTACCAGGCGGGGTCAGGCGAAGGTTCTGGACTTTGGCCTGGCGAAAGTGGCGGGGCGTCCGGCGCCGCACATGGAGCCGGCGGGGGCGACGCAGGCGACGGCCGCAGTGGATGCGGCGAACCTGACCAGCCCGGGCAGCACGGTGGGGACGGTGGCGTACATGTCTCCGGAGCAGGCGCGCGGAGAAGAACTCGACCTTCGCACGGATCTCTTTTCATTTGGCGCCGTGCTGTATGAAACGGCGACGGGACGGCAGCCCTTTACCGGCAACACCTCAGCGGTGATTTTCGACGCGATCCTGAATCGCGCGCCGACGGCCCCGGTACGATTCAATCCCGGTGTGCCGGCGGAATTAGAGCGGATCATCAATAAGGCTCTCGAGAAGGATCGCGATCTACGCTACCAGGTGGCTTCGGAAATGCGCGCGGACCTGAAGCGGCTGAAGCGGGAGATTGATTCAGGCAGAAGTTCGGCAGTGAGTTCGAGCGTGAGCGCGGCAGAAGTTTCCGCACCGGTTTCCGGGGCGACTTCTGGACCGGCGCCGGCGGCGATCGCTCCGGCATCGGCGGGTTCTCAGCCGGTGGTTGTGGGATCGGGCACGATTTCGGGGTCGGCGTCGGCCACCAGCATTTCTTCCGCTTCCGGCTTGTCCGGTGTGGCGGCCTCCCCCTCGAATGCGACAGCGCCTTCGCGTAAGTATGGCATTGCCGCAGCGGTTGTGGTTGTGTTGGCGGCAGTGCTGGCCGGACTTTGGTACGCGCGCGCGCGGTCCGGCGGAGAACAGATCGGATCCATCGCGGTGATTCCGTTTGCCAATCCGGGGGGAAATGCCGACACCGATTTGATCAGCGATGGCCTGACGCAGTCGTTGATCGCCAGCCTGGCGCACGTGCCCGACCTGAAGGTGAAGTCGCGCAACTCTGTTTTCCGCTACAAAGGCAAAGACATTGACGCCCAGCAGGTGGGCAAAGAGCTGACCGTGGATGCACTGCTCACCGGCCGCGTATTGCAGCGCGGAGACTCGGTGCAGGTGACTGCCGACCTGACCAACGTGCGGGACAACACGGAAATATGGGGCGAAACTTACGAGCGAAAAGCAGCGGATGTGATCTCGCTGCAGCAGCAGATTGCGGGCGATATCGCAATCAAACTGCGATCAAAATTGAGCGGCGCGGAAAAGCAGGAGGTCACCCGGCAGGGCACGCAAAATCCGGAGGCATACCAGCTTTACGTGAAGGGCCGGTACTACTGGAACAAGCGCACGGCCGAGGATTTGAAGAGGGCGATCGCATATTTCAATCAGGCCATCGACAAGGATCCGGCGTATGCGCAAGCGTATGCCGGGTTGGCGGACACTTATGTCGTGATGTTTTCGTACGCGGAAGGGTCCTCCAAGGATTTTTTCGCGAAGGCGGCGGCAGCGGCCATGAAGGCGCTCGAGCTGGATCCCACGCTGGCGCGGCCTCACGCGGACCTGGGCCTGCAGAAAACTCAGGGATTATGGGATTTTTCTGGAGGAGAGGCCGAGTTCAAGAAGGCCATCGAACTCGATCCCAGTGATGCCACTGCGCATCAATGGTATTCGCAGTCGCTGTCTTTTATCGGCGGACGTCCGCAGGAAGCCCTTGCCGAAGCGAACCGGGCAAGGGAACTCGACCCGCTGTCGCCGATCATCGGCTGCTCCGTAGGCGATGCGTATAACTTCTCGCATGAATCCGACAAGGCGATCGCGGCTTACCAGAAAGTGATCGCCGAGAATCCGTCGTTCTCAGCCGTCCACATCGATTTGTCGGTTGTTTATTTTGGGACTCGCAAATACCCCGAGCTTATCCAGGAATATCGCACGTACGTGCAAATGAGCGGCGACAAAGCTTATGGTGACCTGGTAGCGGCATTGGATGCTGGAATGCGCTCGGGAGGGTGGCCTGCCGCGGCGCACAATGCGGTTGAAACCCTGAGCGCGCAGCGCAAGGCCGGAACCAATCCGCTGGCCTCGTACTTGATCGCAGATTTTTATGGAAGCGTCGGCGACAAGGAACATGCGTTCGAGTGGTTGAAGGTGGCCTACGAAGAACACAACACCTACCTGATTTTTCTGCGCACCGACCAAGTCTTGGAGCCGTTCCATAGCGATCCTCGCTTCACGGAGTTAGTGAGGAAAGTCGGCTTTCCACAATAGCGCTGCCTGGATGGGCAAACGTCTTCGATGACAGATGACTGCCGTGCATTCCAGTCCCTTCCGAGCCATGCCGCAGTCTCAGGCTTCTTTTGAAATCGAGCACGGCTGGTCAAGCGCTGCTCTCGGTTTCACCGCGCGAACAAATGAGCTCATGATCTTGCCGTCGACTTGCGGCGCGATCGCATCCACGTCGATATTTTGGCCGGCCAGAAATTCGCGGGCGTCCTGCACGTTGTAAACGCGCGTGGGTTCAAGGTCGATCTGCTCAAATCCGGCTGCGGCGAGCTTGCTGCGATAGTCGTTCTCTTCCAAGGATCCCGCTACACAGCCCACCCATAGCAGCAGATTTTTACGCACTTCCGGCAACAACTCGCCGCGAGTGACAACGTCCGACACCGCGAACCTGCCGCCCGGCTTCAGTACGCGGAAGGCTTCCCGCAGGACGGCGTCTTTATCGGCGGAGAGGTTAATGACGCAGTTGGAGATGATGACATCCACCGAGTTGTCGGGCAAAGGTATCTGTTCGATTTCGCCTTTCAAGAATTCTACGTTCGCGATGCCTGACTTGCGCTTGTTTTCTTCCGCGAGCGCAAGCATCTCGTCCGTCATGTCGAGCCCATAGGCTTTGCCAGTCGGGCCGACCCGCTTGGCGGAGAGGAGAACGTCAATTCCGCCGCCGGAACCCAGGTCGAGCACTGTTTCTCCGGGATTGAGGTTCGCCAGCGCAGTCGGATTGCCGCATCCCAGGGAAGCCAGCAGAGCGTCTCCCGGAATTTCTCCCGCTTGCGCTGCGTCGTAGAGGTTGGCGGTGATGGGATCACAGCCGCACGATGGCGTGGCTCCGCAACAGGAACTGCCGCCGCTGGTTACTCTCAGTGCCGCCTGACCATATTTTTCTTTCACAACTTGCTTGATATCCGGGCTGCTCATCTCTCCCTCCTATCGGCAAATCTGAACGATTTGCTCGGGCTTCACTGCCTTGTTTCGGGTGCAACATTCCGCATACAAGAACTGCAGGACTTCCTGCAGAGCATCGACGTTTGCGGCATAACGGAGGAATGTGCTCTCCCGCCTGACGCTGACCAGGCTCTCCATCCGCAGCTTGTCGAGGTGATGCGAAAGGGTGGAGTTGGGAATGTCGAGCTCTTCCTGAATCTGGCCTACGACCAAACCATCCGGATGCGCCGAAAGCAGCAACTGCATAATCCGGAGCCTCGCTTCCGTCCCCATGGCCGAGAACATATCGGCGTATTTTGCGATTTGTTCGGCACTGTTCTTTGTTCTCGAGGCAGCCATATTTCTATAATTGCAGAAATAACGAATCAACGCAAGAGAAATTTTATATCTCCAACTTGATCGCCAGTCGATTCTGGTTTTGTAGAGGAAGTGCGGCTGCAGGGTAGGGCTTACTCAGCCAACTGCGATATGCAGTTGTTTGTACAGGTTTTGTCTGCCCTCGACGGTGACTCGCACTGCGCGCGATGTTCGGGCCGGCACGATCCAGCGCAGGGCGACAAAGCGCTTGTACAACATCACGCCCAATCTGCCGGCCCTGCCGATCCGCAAATTTTTTGCCGAAGCGATCGGTGATGATGCGGAGTTGACGAAGCTTCAGAATGCGTGGAGCAAAGCTGTTTTCCTTCACGTCACGTTATGGTCTCGATCGTATACCGCGGAAGGGCTTTGGTAAGGCGAGCAGGCGATAAGAAGCGCCCTGGATCAGGCGGCTAAATGATTGCATGAAATGGTAGGCCCGAATGGATTCGAACCATCGACCTCTTCCGTGTCAAGGAAGCGCTCTAGACCAACTGAGCTACGGGCCTACAGGCGAATGGCTGCGCAATCAATTCTAAAGGGCGGCGTCGAATCCGGCAATGCACTGGCGGCCGCCTGTGAATTTGCTGGTGTGCGAGCCCAGGCGACAGTTGCAAAACCAACCTGCTGAAGCGACAATCGCTGCATGGCGAAAGAGGGACGCTCGCAGCCAAGTTCCGTACCAAATCCGTTTGCGCACGGCGCGATGGTGGTAGTGACATTGGGCAATCCGCGCGACAAGTTCTGGGGAAAGATCCTGAGCCTGGCCGCGGAGGGCGTGAGCATGAGCGGCATCGAGCTGGCCTCCTTTGAAGACTTTGTGCTCATGGTGAAAGACGGCGAGCCCTTCAGCCCCGCGGTCGTCTTTTTTCCCATGCACCGCATCGAGCGCATCGAGCTCGACCTTGCCGATGGCACGCTGCCGTCGCTTTCGCAGCGGTTCACTTCAAAGACCGGTTTGGACGCTGCCGACGCGTTTCGCTCGCCAGCCGGCGATGGCCGTCGCGCTAAGGCGGCGATGGCTGCGGCGGAAGGTGCGGAATGAAGCTCTCGCAGATCCTGACCGCGCCGAACCAGCTGACGCTGTTGCGCATGGTCTTTGTGCCGTTCATCGTGATCGAACTGGTAGAGGGACGATACGCGTGGGCGCTCGGGCTGTTCATCACCGCGGGACTGAGCGATGGCCTGGATGGATTGCTGGCGCGCAAACTGCATCAACAGACGCTGCTGGGCCAATATCTCGACCCCATTGCCGACAAGCTGCTGCTGAGCACCATGTTTCCCGTGCTTTCGATTCTGCACAAGATTCCGTGGAAATTCACGGTGCTGGTGTTCAGCCGCGACATTTCGATCCTGGCCGCCAGCGCGGTGCTGTTTGCCATTGCCGGTTTGCGAAACTTCCGGCCAAGCATATTCGGCAAGGCGAATACGTTTTCGCAGATCGCCGCGGTGTTTTTCGTGATGCTGTATTCCATTCGTCCCGCGCGCTGGATCGGGATCAGCCGCACCGTTTTCTTGCGCGCGACATTCGCGTTCACCATCATCTCGGCGCTGCATTATGTTTTTCTGGTGCAGCACCGTCTGCGCCAGCACACCCATGCGCTGCCCTCGCATTCTTCTCCCAGCGCGCGCGCCAGTTGACCCTGTTTCGAGCGTCCCCCTAAAATTAAAAGTCACTTTTTCACCGCGCACCTTCACTATGGCACTTCGTCTTTTCAATACCATGTCGTCGCAGGTGGAGGAATTTCGCCCGATGAAGGAGGGCGAGGTTCGCATGTACGCCTGCGGCCCCACCGTCTACGACTACGGCCACATCGGAAATTTTCGTACCTTCATTGCCGTGGACATGTTGCAGCGGTTCCTGCGGCAGTCGGGTTACAAAGTTCACTACGTCATGAACATTACGGATGTGGATGACAAGATCATTCGCAATTCCGCGCGTGATGGCGTGACGGTGCAGCAATACACGGCGAAATACGAGAAAGCCTTCCTGGAAGATTCGGCGATGATCGGCATCGAGCGGCCGCAGATGGTGCGGGCCACCGAGCATATTCCACAAATGGCCGATTTCGTGGCACGCCTGAAGGAAAAGGGAATCGCCTACCGGACCGAGGACGGATCGTACTATTTCCGAATCGCCAAATTCCCGCAGTACGGCAAGCTTTCCAAAAAAGATTTCAGCAGCATGCTCGACGGGGCGCGCGTGGATGTGGACGAATACGACAAGGACAGCGCGCGCGATTTTGCCCTGTGGAAGTCGCCCAAGGCAGGAGAAGCGTTTTGGGACACGTCGATCGGGCAGGGACGGCCGGGCTGGCACCTGGAGTGCTCGGTCATGTCGATGAAGGAACTGGGCGAGAGCTTCGACTTGCACGCTGGCGGGGAAGACCTGATTTTCCCGCACCACGAAAATGAAATTGCGCAATCCGAATCGTTGACAGGAAAAACGTTCGCGCGCTTCTGGTTTCATGTTCGCTTTCTGCTGGTGGAAGGCGAGAAGATGTCGAAGAGCCTGGGGAATTTTTATACCCTGCGCGACCTGGTCCTGAAGGGTCACAAGCCCTCATCGATTCGCTACCTGCTCACCTCGGTCCCGTATCGTAACCAGCTGAACTTCACGTTCGACGGTCTGCGCCAGGCGGCGGTTTCTGTGGAGCGGTTGCGCAATTTCCGGCAACGGCTGGTCTCGGAAAATTTCCCCGAGGGATCGAGTGCGGAGATGCAGAAGCTGGCCAACGAGGCTGTCGATCGGATGCGGGCGGCTCTGGAGGACGACCTCAACACGGCGCAGGCACAGGCGGGTATTTTTGAGATGGTGCGTGGCGCCAACACCGCGCTGGATGCCAAACATATCAGGAAGGGGGACGTGGCTCCGCTGCTCACCGCGCTGGAAAAGTTCGACGAGATTTTTGCCGTGCTCAAGGATGAAGATGGGCCGCGGATGAAGCAGGTGTTCGAGTGGGCGCGGACCGAGGGCCGGGAAAAAGAAATCAGCGCCGAGTTGATGGAAGCCGTGCAGGCCGGCGAGTTGTCCGAAGCCGACATTGAGAAAAAGATTGCCGACATGGAAGCGGCCCGGCGCGCGAGAAACTTCAAAGTCTCGGATGGACTGCGCGGCGAATTGGTAGCGGCCGGTATCGTGATTGAAAACACAAAAGAAGGGGTACGCTGGCGCCGCAAGTAAGCGCTTGGGGTGGGCTGAAAGTGAGAGCTTCCTATGAAATCTCTCGATGAATATCTGCGTGATGCCGAGCAAGCGCACGGCCACCTCTGCGCCGGGCAGGTACTGGGAGTGCGGCTCGCGATGTTCGGACTGAAGCAGTTGGGCGTCGATGATCCTCAGGGGAAAGATCGCAAGCGCCTGGTGACCTTTGTGGAAATCGACCGCTGCGCGACCGATGCGGTGGCTGTGGTTACTGGTTGCCGTCTCGGCAAGCGGGCTTTGAAATTTCGAGACTGGGGCAAAGTTGCCGCGACTTTCGTAGATGTAAGCACGGGCAAAGCGGTTCGCGTTGCCGCGAAGGAATCGTCGAAAGCCCTGGCCCGGCAGATGCATCCGGAGATCGCCGACAAAAATCAACAACAAATGCTGGCGTATCGCGAGATTTCCGATGAAGACCTGTTTGCGATGCAGCACGTGAAAGTCGCGTTGCCTCCCGAAGAATTTCCGGGATACAAGGGCGAGCGAGTGGTTTGCGACAACTGCGGCGAGGGCATCAATTTCCGGCGCGAGGTGCACGGCGGCGGAAAAACCTTGTGCCGGGCTTGCGCGGGCGATAGTTACTACGAACCACTCTGATAAGTCTGCTCGAAGGCGTGCGCGAGGCGCAGGATCGTGCTTTCATCGAAGTGCTTTCCCAGAATCTGCAGCCCGATCGGCAACTTCTCCTTCGTTTCTCCACAGGGAATTGAAATGCCCGGAATTCCAGCCAAATCCGCGGTGACGGTGTAAATGTCGGCGAGATACATGGAAAGCGGATCGTTCGACTTCTCGCCAAGGCGAAATGCGGCGGTAGGACTGGTTGGGGTGACGATGGCGTCGACCTGGCGAAAGGCTTCTTCGAAATCGCGTGCCAGGAGAGTGCGCACCTTCTGCGCCTTCAAATAGTAGGCATCATAGTACCCCGCGCTGAGCGCGTAAGTGCCGAGCATGATGCGGCGCTTGACTTCGGCGCCAAAGCCTTGCTCGCGGCTGCGGCGGTACATTTCGGAAAGCGTTTTGATTCCGCGCGCGCGCAGGCTGTAACGAACACCATCATAGCGAGCAAGATTGGAAGAGGCCTCGGCGGTCGCAATCAGGTAGTACACCGGAATCGCGTAGGGCGTGTGCGGCAAAGAGACCTGCACGATTTCGCATCCCAAACCTTTGAGCTTGTCGATCGCCGATTCGACCGCGTGGCGAACCTCGTCGTCCAAACCTTCCCCGAAATATTCCCTCGCTACGCCGATTTTCAGGCCGCGAACAGGCTTTTCCAATTCCGCAACAAAATCCGGAACTGGAAGGTCGGCCGAAGTGGAATCCATGGGATCGCGGCCGGCAATGACGCGCAAAATTTCCGCCGCATCTTTCACGGTCCTGGTCAGCGGGCCGATGTGGTCGAGCGATGAGGCGAAGGCAATCAGGCCGTAGCGCGACACGCGGCCGTAGGTAGGCATCAATCCCACCACACCGCAGAATGATGCGGGCTGGCGAATCGAGCCGCCGGTGTCGGAGCCGAGCGCAGCCACGGCCATATCGGCCGCCACCGCGGCAGCGGAACCGCCAGATGAGCCTCCGGGAACGCGCGTCAGATTGCGCGGATTGCGCACCGGGCGATAGGCCGAGTTTTCGTTCGACGAACCCATGGCGAATTCGTCGCAGTTTGTTTTTCCCAGAACCACCGCTCCCGCAGCTTCCATTCGAGCAACGGCGGTGCAGTCGTAGGGCGGGATGTAGTGCTCCAGACTTTTGGACCCGGCGGTGGTGCGCACGCCGCGGGTCGACATAACATCTTTGATTGCGACCGGCACGCCGGCCAACGGCGGAAGCGGCTTGCCCTCGGCTGCGGTGCGGTCGATGCGATCGGCCTGCTCCAGAGCGCGCTCTTTACATAGGGTGAGGAATGCTCCGATCTGGCCGTCTTCTTTTTCGATTTGCACGTAGTGGTGTTCCGCGAGCGAGAGAGCGGTCGTGCCGCGCTCCTGAACCGCTCGCCGCGCAGTTTCGATGGTGAGGCCGGGCAGATTCATGAACGATGGCGTGACTATCTCTCGATCACTTTGGGCACGCGGAAGAAAGTTCCGTCGGTGTCGGGCGCGTTTTCGAGCGCTACTGCCTGGGGCAGAGATTTTCGCAAGCCTTCGACCGCGTCTTCACGGCTGGCGTGGGCGAAGCGTTCCGGTTTATTGGAATCGACGGCATAGCGATCTGATACCTGAGCCATCGGTTCGACATTCGAGGTATCCAACTGGTTGAGGCGATCGATGTATTCGAGGATGGAATTCAGATCGCGCAGCAGGCCTTGACGCTCGTCTCCGGTCAGCTCGAGGTTCGCCAAGCTCGCGACATAGGCGACGTCCTGATCGGTGATCTTCATGGCGGGCCGAAAAACTTTAGCTCTTGCGAATCACGAAATCGATGTAGATGACTTTCTGGCTCGAGAAGCGGTTCAAGGCTGCGACGTAGCGCGGCGCCAAAACCTGCAGCTCACGTTTCCATCCGGCGTCGGGAACCTCGACGCGCAACGTGCCGCCTTCGATTGCGATCGCGCGCGTGCGTTCGGCCACCCTCGATCCGCAAGCCAGCGGCCATGCCAGCATCGCGGCTTCGTCCTGTGGGGCGCGGCGAAGCGTATCGGCAACCATTTTTTCCAGCGCTGAGCCTGCGTGCTCCACAGTGCTTTCCCGAATGCCTCTGAGTGACGGCGACCTGATTCTAGCACTTCATTGGGGCGAGGAATTGTGCGCATCCGGCGGAAATGTTTCCGTCACGAACTCCAGCGCTGCCTCGTGAGAAGCCAGGCGGCCTTCCAGTTGCGCGTCCTCCACGAGCTCGAGAATCTCCCGAAATTTTGGGCCAGGCTTATAGCCGGCGGCAATCAGGTCGTCCCCGGTAATCAACGGCCTCGGACGAAAGATCGCAGGTGGCGTCTCGGCCAGCTTTCGCTGCAAAAAATCGTAGGTGGTGAGATTGCCATGGCTGGCCAGGCTGTCGGCGCGGTGGAGAGCCATGTGCTCATCGAATCCGGGCAGGCGCATGAAGCGCTTGAGCGTGGATTCCTTCATTCGGCTCACGTGGCCGAAACGCATGTGGTTGGCGACGAGGGCGAGGATCTGCTCGGTCTCGTGATTGGAAAAGCGCAGGCGCGCGCAGATTTGCTCTGCGATCTTCACCCCGACTTCGACGTGCTCATCGAAGCGAATACGGTCCGGGGCCACGCGAAAGGTTGCTGGTTTACCGACATCGTGCAGCAACGCTCCCCATGCGAGCGTAGCAGGGCAAGGCTGAGGAAGGTGCTCCAGAAGTAAGAGCGTGTGGACAAAGACATCGCCCTCAGGATGGAACTCGGGCGGCTGCTCGACGCCCTTCATCTTCGAAATTTCCGGCAACGCTGCTTTCAGCAAGCCGCTCTCATCCAGGAGCCGGAAGGCGCGGCGGGCGTGACCTTCCGTGAGCATGCGGGTGAGTTCGTCGCGCACGCGCTCGCGGGAGACAAGTGCGATTTCGTCAGCGTGATGCTGGATGGAAGCGAAGGTTTGCGCCTCGATCTGGTATTCGAAGCGAGCGGCAAAACGCACGGCGCGCAGCATGCGAAGTTTGTCCTCGCCAAAGCGGCGGTCGGGATCGCCGATGGCGCGAATGAGGCCGGCCTCGAGATCCTTGCGGCCGCCGACGAAATCCAGAACTTCGCCAGTCACGGGATCAAGCATCATCCCGTTGATGGTGAAGTCGCGGCGTGCCACGTCTTCTTGCGGCTGCTGGCTGAAGCGTACGGCATCGGGATGGCGTCCGTCAGAGTAGGCGAGATCGCTGCGGAAGGTTGCGACTTCCACCGCACGGCACTTCGCGGATGCGCCTTCCATCAAAACCACAGAGGGCTCAGAGGACACCGAGGAAATTCTTGGTTCTGGAACCAGGACCACACCGAACTGGGCGCCCACTTCGTAGGTTTCCGGGAAAATCTCCATCACTTGCGTGGGCGTGGCATTGGTGGCGACATCGTAATCGGCAGGTTCGCGGCTGAGCAGGAGATCGCGCACGCATCCTCCAGCCAGGTAGGCTTGAAAGCCACGCTCGCGCAGGGTTTGAACGATCGAAGTCGCGAAAGCCCGAAGCATCTGCGACTACCTTACAATATCTGGAGCGTGCGGCTCGAACCCGCGCGCGTAGGTATGTCTGACGTCTACATTCTGGGCATCGAAACTTCCTGCGACGAGACGGGCGCGGCGGTAGTGCGTTCGGGCGAGCAGATGATTTCGAATGTGGTCGCGTCGCAGATCGCCACGCATCAGCCTTATGGAGGCGTGGTGCCGGAGTTGGCGTCGCGCGAGCACCTGAAGGCGATCGTGCCAGTGACACGGCAGGCGCTGGCAGAAGCCCGGCAAACGTATGAATCCGTGGACGCGATCGCCGTCACCCAGGGACCGGGACTTGCGGGGGCGCTGCTGGTGGGAATCAGTTATGCCAAGGCGCTGGCCTTCGCGCTCGATAAGCCGCTCATCGCGGTCAATCATCTGGAAGGCCACATTCACGCCGTGCTGCTCGAGGAGCGGCAGAAGGGCAATCACGAACTGCAGTTTCCCGTGCTTGCGCTGGTGGTTTCCGGCGGCCACACCCATCTTTATCTGGCTGCCCAAAAGAAAGAAAGCTGGACGTACGAGAACATCGGGCACACCCGCGACGATGCCGCCGGTGAGGCTTTCGATAAAGTTGCGAAATTGCTTGGACTGGGTTATCCCGGCGGTCCGGTCATCGATCGGCTGGCGCCGCACGGCGACGCAACGGCCGTAAAATTTCCGCCAGCGCAAATTAAACATCGCGATCGTCGAACCTACCGCTCGCCGCAAGCCGAAAACGAGGACGCTCGCCCGCGCTTCGACTTTTCCTACAGCGGAATCAAGACTGCCGTGCTGCGCTACGTGGAAGTGCACGAGATGCAGGCTGCGATCGAAACTCGGCGAAAAGCGCTGGCCGCAATTGCCAAGCCCAGGCTGGAAGATTACCTGGCCCACTGCGAGAAGAAAACTCTCGACCTGGTTGCTTCGTTTCAGCGCGCCATGGTGGACGATCTGGTTGGGAAGACTTTGGCGGCGGCGCGCGCCTGCGACGTGGCTACGCTGTTTGTGACCGGAGGCGTGGCAGCGAACAATCAACTCAGAACGACGTTCGAACAGCGCGGTGCGGAAGAAGGTTTACCCGTCTATTTTCCATCGCGGCCTCTCTCTACTGACAATGCGGCAATGATCGCGGCAGCTGCCTATCCTAAATTCTTAGCGAAAGATTTTGCCGCCCTGGACTTCTGCGCCGAGGCCGGACAGGCGCTGCGCTAGTGCGTGGGCAAACCGTCTGGGATTCGAGACGAAACAGCGTATCGCGAGGGTAGTAGTTTTGGCGCTACAATCCAGCCGGCTTGGCCTTGCCCATGACAGCGTCCAGAGCTTTGCCGAGTTGGCCTTCGATGTCGATATCTTTATAGATCGCGAAGTTGGCGCGTTTTTCCTTTTCGTCAAAGCCGCTGGCGCGGCCCGCCACAATGATAATCGGGATGTTCGCCGTTTCGGGATTTTGCTTGAGTGCGGTAATCAGTTCGCTACCCGACATTTTCGGCATCTGCATGTCGGTCACGATGAGGTCTGGGCGAACGCGCTCGAGGATTTGCAGCGCCTCCAGGCCGTTGGTGGCGGACTCCACCGTGAAGCCTCGCTCCTCCAGGGAGCGGCATACGGTGTAGCGGATCAGCATGGAGTCATCGACAACCAGCGCCACGAAAGGCATGAGTTTGCAATCGTGCGGAAAGCACGCCCCGCCAGAAAATAACAAACGCGTGTGGCGGGACACAAGCGGGAACCGTGGATGGAAGTTACTAAGGTGCGGGCGATCCGCCCAACTACTCGTCCGCTTCCTGCTGCGAGCGCTCTTCGATGCTCATGTCCTTCAATTCGCTGGCTTCAAACACTTCCCGGCATTCCAGGCACTCCAAGAACTCGGCGTCCTCGTCGCGGCTGACGATTTGCACGCGCGGATGCTTGCAAGGGGGATTGGCGGAATTTTGCGGATGTGGCAGCGGCTTCGAACTCATAACCCCACGATGGTCGGCCTCGAATTTCAAGGAGAGGAAATTTCCGGTATTTTAGCCCCGCTTTCCCGCTTGTCAAGTGCCAGCACGTTGCAACCGCGTGAATATTTTGCGGCGCGGCCTCCTGTTCAACGGCTCGGCCGGGCTGACTTTGTCAAATCCGACTAAAACAGTCGCCGAAGCATAAACCATTCAATCGCAGTTACTTACCGTTTAATTCGACTTTTCGCCGTTCCCTGTGGCCACTTGCATCCCTGAGCCGCCAGTCGTAGAATCTATGTACGACGGAAAAGGTCGGAATTATTTCCGACCAATGCGGTCGGATTTGCCGCCCATGCTCAAGCTCACCAAAAAAGCGGATTACGCGTTGATGGCGATGAAGCATCTGGCCGACGAGGCTCACCGGGGTGGCGGCAGCGCCAGCGCCAAGGATGTGGCCTACAGCTTCGGCATTCCGCCGGAAGCGCTGGCCAAGATTCTTCAAAAACTGGCGCGCGCCGGATTGCTGCAATCGCAGCAGGGCACCAACGGTGGGTACAGGTTGGCGCGTCCCGCGCACACGATTTCCGCCTTTGAGGTGATCCAGGCGATCGACGGTCCGCTGTTCATCACCTCTTGCATCACGGTGCGTGGCGAGTGCGGCCAAAGTGACCGCTGCAATATCCGCGAGCCGCTGCGGAAGGTGAATGAGAGCATCGAAGCGGTACTCAAGCGCATCAAGATTTCACACATGCGCGAGGAGCCCGAAGAGGCTTCCGCGCCGGTTGCAAAGGCGGCCGAACTGATCACGATCGTCTGATTTCGGTTTCGATTCCAGGTTGCGAGACTCAGTCTCGAACAGATTTTCATCACGGTAGGAGAAGCAATTATGAGCACGGACGTAAAGGTTCCCCAGCAACTGCCCGCGACCCACGTTTCAACCCCGAAGGGTGTGAAGTTGCCCATCTACATGGACAACCACGCGACCACACCCATGGATCCGCGTGTCTTGGAAGAGATGCTGCCGTACTTCATGGAAAAGTTCGGTAATGCGGCGAGCCGCAACCATTCTTTCGGCTGGGCTGGAGAAGAAGGCGTTGAAACCGCGCGCGAGCGTATCGCGAAGTTGGTGGGCGCGACCACGAAGGAGATTATTTTTACCTCCGGCGCGACGGAGAGCGACAACCTGGCTATCAAGGGCGTCGCCGAGATGTACCGCGAAAAGGGCAACCACATTATCACCGCGGTCACCGAGCACAAGGCCGTGCTCGATACCTGCAAGCGCCTCGAGAAGTACGGCTATCGCGTCACCTACCTGCCGGTGCAGAAAGACGGCCTGATTGATCTGGAAGACTTGAAGCGTGCCATGGACGACAAAACCATCCTGGTCACGATCATGGCGGCCAATAACGAAATCGGCGTGCTGCAGCCGTTTGCCGAGATCGGCAAGCTCTGCCGCGAGCGCGGCGTGATTTTCCATACCGATGCGACGCAGGCTGTCGGCAAGATTCCGATCGATGTCAACAAGCAGAACGTCGATCTCATGTCGATCTCCGGTCACAAAATGTACGGCCCGAAAGGCGTGGGCGCGTTGTACGTGCGGCGCAAGAATCCGCGGGTGCAAATTTCCGCCATCATCGACGGCGGCGGCCACGAGCGCGGCATGCGCTCCGGTACGCTGAACGTGCCCGGCATTGTGGGTCTGGGCAAAGCCTGCGCGATTGCATCCGAGGACATGAGCCAGGAAGCGGCGAAGCTTGGCGGTTTGCGTGACCGGCTGCGCGACCGCATCATGGGTAAGCTCGATGAGGTTTATATCAACGGCTCGATGGAGCACCGCTTGCCTGGAAATTTGAACATCAGCTTTGCCTACGTGGAAGGTGAATCGCTGCTGATGGGCATTAACGACATCGCAGTTTCCAGCGGATCGGCGTGCACCTCTGCCACGCTGGAGCCATCTTATGTGCTGAAGGCTCTGGGGACGGGCGACGACTTGGCGCACAGTTCGATTCGCTTCGGCATCGGGCGCTTCAACACCGAAGCCGAAGTCGACTACGTGGCCGACCGGGTCATTGAAACCGTGGAGCGGCTGCGCGAGCTTTCTCCGCTGTATGAAATGGCGAAAGAAGGCATCAATCTGAAGGACGTGAAGTGGGCGGGAGAAGCGCACTAGAAGCAAGTTTCAAGGTTGCAAGGTTTCAGAGTTTCAATCCGCTTTGAAATCTTTCGCAATCGATTTTGAAACCGTGAAACATTGAAACTTTGAAACCTGGAGAAAAAAATGTCTTACAGCGATAAAGTCATCGATCACTACAACAATCCTCGCAACGTCGGCTCGCTCGACAAGGGAAGCGCAGATGTGGGCACGGGGCTGGTGGGCGCACCGGAATGCGGCGACGTCATGAAGCTGCAGATTCGCGTCAACCGCGACACCAACGTGATTGAAGAAGCCAAGTTCAAGACCTTCGGCTGCGGATCGGCGATTGCCTCTTCTTCGCTGGCTACCGAGTGGGTCAAGGGCAAAACCGTGGACGAGGCCCTCGCCATCAAGAACATGGACATCGTGAAGGAGCTTTCGCTACCGCCGGTGAAGATTCACTGCTCCGTGCTGGCCGAAGATGCGATTCGCGCTGCCATCGGCGACTGGAAAAAGAAGCAGGACACCTCGAAGCCGGTGGCCGTAGAGGCGAAGTCGCTCTAAGCTGCGAGCTTCGAGCCACGAGTTTCGAGACACGAGCGATCCGGCTCAAGGACGAATCTTGATTTGCTGGCAGCTGCCTGGCTCGTAGCTTTGATATGACAACGCTAACCGCACAACCCGCTGCTCAACCGCCGGCCATGGGCATTGTCGTGACCGAGAAGGCCATCGCGAAGATTCGGTCTGCGATGGCCAAGGAAGGAATCTCGGCCGAGCAGGGCGGGCTGCGGCTGGGCGTGCAGGGCGGCGGATGTTCCGGACTGAGCTACAACATTCGCTTCGACACGCAGCCGCGCGAGCGCGACCGGATCTTTCAATTCGGCGATGTGCGCGTCTTCGTCGACCCGAAGTCGTTCATCTACCTGCATGGCATGACGCTGGATTACCAGGAAACGCTGATGCAGCAGGGATTCGTATTCGTGAATCCCCAGGCCACGAAATCGTGCGGCTGTGGAACGTCCTTCTCCGCCTGAGTGCGTGGGCGCAGGGCTCTCGGCCCTGGCAAGCGCCGCGCGCAAGCGTCCTCGTTGAGTGGAGTGGCAGGGCGGGGTAGTGTGCCGCCCAGTTAAGTACTCGCATATGACGAATCCGTCTTTGACTACCATTTCGAGCAAGCCCGCGCCGGAAGAGACGCAAACTTGCTGGTCGTGCGGAACCATGCGGACGCTGCACTTTTGCGAGGCTTGCGGCAAAGTGCAACCACCGGCGCCGGTCGACTATTTCACGTTCTTCGGCTTGCCGCGAAAACTGAAGATGGATGTCGCCGCGCTGGACCGGGATTTTTACCAGCTCAGCCGAAAGTTGCATCCCGACATCAACGCCCGCGCCGGCAGTCACGAGCAGGAATGGAGCCTGCAGCAGACCTCGCGGCTGAATGACGCGCATCGCACACTGAAGGATCCGATCAAGCGCACGCAATATCTTTTGAAACTGGAAGGGGTGGAGTTGGAAGAGCAATCGAAATCGGCGACCGAACAGGCTCGCGAGACCGGGCAGCTGAAGAAGCAAATTGTGCCGCCCGACCTGCTGGAAGAAGTGTTCGAGCTGAACATGCAGCTGGAAGAGCTGCGCGGCAACAAAAAGATGGGCGAGGACGATCCTGCACTGATTGAGGAAATCGGCCGCCAGAAACTGGAGCTGGAAGAAAAGCATGATGAGCTGCTACGCGAGCTGGAAGCTCACTGGGAACAGTGGGACGCCTTGGTCGATCGCGAACAAGGCGGCCAAAGCGTCGTCGAGGACGAGCGCAAGAAAGCTCTCAGCCCCCTTGTGGATGTGCTCAACCGCCGCAACTATATCCGTAACCTGGTAAGGGATGTGGCGGAGGTGTTGGAAAGCTAAACCATTTTGTAATTTGGTAATCGGGCAATCTTGCAATTTTCGATTTCAGCATGAGTTCTGAACACATTGTCGGCATCGATCTTGGCACCACGAACTCCCTGGTGGCGTTCATGCAGGGGGATACGCCTGTCGTCATGCCGGGAGAAGACGGCTCTAACCTTGTGCCTTCGGTAGTGGCGCTCGATGCCCGCAATCAGCCCGTGATCGGCAACGCGGCGCGGGGTGCGCTGATTGCTACGCCCGATCGCGCCGTCTACTCCATCAAGCGGCTGATGGGGCGAGGCGTGGATGATGTGCAGGAAGAATTGAAGTTTTTCCCGTTTCGCCTGGCGCCGGATTTGCAGCCGGGAGAGGTGCTGCGCATTCAACTTGGCGAAAAGACGTTCACGCCCCCGGAAATTTCGGCGCTCATTCTGCGCCAGCTCAAGCGCAACGCGGAGCGTTTTTTTGGCGGCCCGGTCACGAAAGCGGTCATCACCGTGCCCGCGTATTTTAACGATGCGCAACGCCAGGCCACCAAGGATGCCGGCCGCATTGCCGGCCTCGAAGTGCTGCGCCTGGTCAACGAACCCACGGCAGCGTCTTTGGCCTACGGGCTCGACAAAAAACAGAACGGCGTTGTTGCCGTCTACGACCTGGGCGGCGGCACTTTCGACATTTCGATTCTCAAACTGCATGACGGCATCTTTGAAGTCGTGGCTACGAACGGCGACACCCACCTGGGCGGAGACGATATCGACAATCTGCTGATCACGATCGCGCTCGATGATATTCGAGGCGACCTTGGCCTGGACCTTCGCAAGAATGCGGAGGCGGTGCAGGCGATTCGAAAAGCAGTGATCGAAGCAAAGATCTCGCTCTCGTCGCAGATTGCAGTAAAACTCGAAATTGAACTGCCCGGCGGCCAGCGCTACCAGCGCGAGATTACGCGGGAGCAGTTCGAGCAGCTGGTCCAGCCGATCATCGAGCGCACCGTCGGCCCGTGCAAGCAAGCGCTGAAAGACGCCGCCCTCAAGCCCGAGCAAATCGACGAAGTGGTTCTCGTGGGCGGATCGACTCGCATTCCCAAGGTGCGCGCGCTTGTAAAAGAGCTGTTCCACCGCGAGCCGCACACCGATCTGAATCCGGATGAAGTGGTGGCTCTTGGCGCAGCGGTGCAGGCGAACATACTCGGCGGCGGTTCCGAAGCGACGCAGAACATGCTGCTGCTCGACGTGACGCCGCTTTCGCTGGGCATTGAAGTCGCGGGCGGTGTGACGGACAAAATCATCTTGCGCAACTCCACCATTCCCGCGTCGGCCACGCAGTTTTACACGACGCAGATCGATGGCCAGGCCAACGTCGCCATTCACGTGCTGCAGGGCGAGCGCGAACTGGCAAAGGATTGCCGCTCGCTGGCCCGCTTCGACCTGAAAGGCATTCCCGCGATGGCGGCGGGCATTCCGCGTGTGGAAGTGAAATTCCTGATCGACGCCAACGGCATCCTGCACGTTTCCGCGCGCGAGCAGCGCAGCGGCAAGGAAGCCGAAATCCAGGTGCAGCCAAGCTACGGCCTGACCGACGAGCAGGTCGAGAGCATGATTCTCGACTCCTTAGACAGCGCCGAAGAAGATTTCCGGCAACGTCAACTGATCGAAGCGCGCAACGAAGCTGGAACCATTCTGGCCGCTCTCGAAAAAGGAAAACAGAGCGCCGCCTGGAGCCGGCTGACCAGCGACGAGAAAAAGAAAATTGCCAGGATGGAAAAGGCGCTGAACCAAGTCAAGGCTGAGGACGATTACCAGGCCATCCGCAAGGCGGTTGAGGCGCTCAATCAGGGAACGACGCGTTTGGCCGAACTGATGATGGACACCGCCGTCTCCTCCGTTCTGAAGGGCAAAACGATGGACGAGGCGGATCTGGGAGAAGGGCCGGCTGCGCCGCATCCCGTAGCCAAAGCCGAGTTTGAGTGAGGGTAGGTATGTCAGAAGAGAAAACAAAAAGTGCGGGAACTATGATGGAAGACGCTCCTGGCGAAAACACGGTACAGGTCACCTTCCTGCCCGAGGGCAAGACGGTCACCTTCGAGCACGGCAAACTGCCCTACCAGGATCATGGCAAGGAAGAGTCGATTCTCGACGTGGCGCTGAACTGCAAGATTCCGCTCGACCATGCCTGCGGCGGCAACTGCGCCTGCACCACGTGCCATGTGTGGATCAAAGAAGGTGCGGAAAATCTCTCGCCCATGGATGACGACGAGGCCGACCGTCTGGACATGGCCGCCGATCTCCAGCTAAACTCTCGTCTCGGTTGCCAGGTGCAGATTGTGAAGCCGGGAAAAGTGGTTGTGGAAATTCCGGCCTGGAACCGAAACTATATTTCGGAAGAGCATCATTAGGAAGGTGTTCAAAGTTTCGTGTCAGAGTTTCAAAGCTAAAATCGGAATCGCGGTCCGGCGATCATGTTTGACTTTTGAAACTCTGAGACTTTGAGACCTGCACCTTGAATGCTGGAGACTCCATGCCCAAACTGTTGACCTGGGACGATGCCGAAGATCTTGGCATCCTGCTGTCCGAAGCGCACCCCGAGCTCGATCCGCTTTCCGTCCGCTTTACCGACCTGCACCGCTACGTGACTGAGTTGCCCGATTTCAAGGGCGACCCCAAGGCTTCCAATGAGGGCAAGCTCGAGGCGATTCAAATGGCTTGGCACGAGGAATTCCAGGACCGCACCCAGGGATAGCGGGCGGCAACACTGGAATACCGAAACCTCGGGAACTTTGAAACCCTGCCACTTTGCCACCTTAGCTTTTTACATTTCCATGACAACTCACTCGGTGGCTGAGCCTACTCTCTCCATAGCTGCTGTTGCAGCGGAGTCGCAGCATAGTTCCCGCGGCCTCAGCAACCTCTCTCTCCGTCCAACTGCAAGGGGCACGGCGCACTGGCCGTGCCCTTATTTCTTTGCCCGCTTCGTGTTGTTATAGCGGAAAAGCTGCAAGTTCTTGCAACTTTTGGACTCCAGACAAATATGTTCGCTTACTGGCGGGTAAATCGGGGTATACTTCCGCGCGAGTTTATCCGAAAGGGCGTGCACAACCGCCCTCGGGAGGATTCCGAAGATGCGTTGCCGCCTGTCTGTTCTTTCTGTTTTTGCAACTCTCTCGCTTGTGATCGCTGCCTCTTGTTTTACTGAGGCACAAGCTCCTGCGCACCAAATCATCAAATTCGATGCCCCCGGAGCCGGCACTGGCTCCGGCCAGGGTACGATCCCTTTCCAAATCCTGAATGACGGGACCATCCTGGGTCAGTACATCGACTCGGGCAATGTGTACCACGGTTTTTTGCGCTCATCGTCCGGAACAATCATCAAAACCTTCGATGCCCCCGGCGCCGGCACGGGTTCCGGCCAGGGTACATTCGGCGGCGGAGCCAACCAAACCTTAACGGTCGTGGGATATTTCTCGGACTCGAACGGTGTCTACCACAGCTACATCCGCACACCCGGCGGCAGCTTCACCACCTTCGACGACCCCTCGGCCGGCACGGGTGCGGGCCAGGGAACGTTCGCAGACAATATCAACAAAAACGGCCTCATCGCCGGGCAGTACACGGACTCAAACGGGGTGTTTCACGGATTCGTGCGCTCGACGAGCGGGAAGTTCCTTACCTTTGACGACCCCCTCGCCGGCACAGGCGCCGGCCAGGGCACAGGTCCCTCCGGGACTTCCGGCCTTACCGATACCGGCTGGATTGCCGGAACCTACATCGACTCCAACAACGTGGATCATGGCTTCCTGCGATCGCCCGCCGGCGTTTTTACTTCTATCGATCCCATGGGCACCACCTCAACCCTTCCCATCGGCCTCAGCGCTAATCAGACGGTGGGCGGAGTGTACGTTGATTCTACCGGTTCAATTCACGGTTTCACGAGCCTCAACGGCGCGATCACGCCTTTTGACGCCCCGAACTCGGTCGACACGCTTGCGAATAACATCAATTCCCAGGGAACCGTTGCGGGCGGCTACTATGACTCGAGCTTCGTGGAGCACGGCTATATTCGATCGGCCAGCGGGGCATTCTTTGAGCTCAGCGTTCCCGGCGCAGCAGGCACCGCCGACAACTTCGTCAACACGAAGGGGCAGATCACGGGCATCTACGTGGATTCCAACAACGCCAACCACGGCTTTGTTTACGAGTAAAGACGAGTAAAAAAGACTGGCGGCTTTCGCCGCCAGTCTACGACGATCGCGCGTCTGTCGTTATCTATCCCACTGCAGCCGGAACTGGCTCCTCCACGCTGGCTTCCCGCAGGAACTTCGCCGCTTCCTCCGGCGGCGTCGGGTTAATGTAGAAGCCGGTACCCCATTCGAATCCCGCCGTCTTGGTCAACTTGGGCATGAACTCGATATGCCAGTGATAGTGGTCGTTCGTGGGATCCTGCGCGGGAGAAGTGTGGACGACAAGGTTGTAGGGCGGATTATCGAGCACGCGGTCAGCCTTGATGAGTAGCGTCTTCAGAGCCTTCGCCAGGTTCTCGAACATGTGCGACGACGAGTTCTCGAACGCCGACTCGTGCTGCTTCGGCAGAATCCAGGTCTCGAACGGAAAGCGCGGCGCATAGGGAGCAATGGTCAGGAAGTTCTCATTCTCCGCCACCACGCGAGTGCCGCTCTCGGTTTCCTGCCGGATAATATCGCAGAAAACGCAGCGCTCTTTGTATAAAAAGTATTGCTTTGCCCCTTCCAGTTCCTGCGTCACATTAATGGGAAGAATAGGCAACGCGATCAGCTGTGAGTGCGCATGCTCGAGCGATGCGCCCGCGGCTTCGCCATGATTCTTGAACAGAAGAATGTACTTGAAGCGGCGATCTTTTTTTAGATCGAGAATGCGGTCGCGGAAGGTCCACAGCACGTCTTCAATGCGCTTCGGAGGCAGGGTCGCCAGGCTGGCATTGTGATCGGGAGTTTCGATGATGACCTCGTGCGCCCCGATGCCGTTCATGCGATCGAACATGCCTTCGGCCTGGCGGTTGAGGCTGCCCTCGATTCCCAAAGCAGGAAATTTGTTCGGCACAACACGAACCGTCCATCCCGGTGTGTCGCGCTGCGATGCCGGACCGCCGTTGGATCCGGGGCGATAGGCTTGAATTTCCGGTGGCGTTTTGCTTTCGTTGCCGTAGCAAAAGGGGCAGAATCCCCCCTTGATCTTCACATTCTCGCGGGCAAAATCACTAGGACGCTTGGCTCGATCTGTGGAAATAATCACCCAACGGCCGACAATAGGATCTTTTCTGAGTTCAGGCACTTAAGACCTCAATGTATTAGGATGACGAATCACTCATTCTAAGCCGTCAGGGAGGAATTGCGAAAGATTTCGATCTGCGGCTGGCTGGCGAACTGGTGATAGTATACGCTGACCACGTCGAAACGCCACTGGCACGAAGGTGGGAAATTGCGCAGATATTCGCGCACCACGGCCGCCACCTGCCGCCGCTTGTGCCGATCGACAGCTGCCTCCGCGGGCTTCACGTCGTGGGTTGTGCGCGTCTTAACCTCCACAAAGCAAAGCACATCACCGTCCCACCCGATGAGGTCTACTTCGCCCCGGCAACGCGGCGTGCGAAAATGCGACGCCACCATCACGTACCCTAACCGGCGCAAGTGAAAGTAAGCCGCCTCCTCCCCGCGGCGCCCGGTCAGTTGGTGGCGCGGGATCGGCTCGGCCGGCAACGTCATCTTTGCCAGCCAGTCGAGGAAGTCCAGCAACGCATGCGTGAGGCGGCCGGAAAAAAAACGCATGACATTCCTCTCCCCTCACTTTATCCGCCGGCGCTTCTTTGGTCTGTGACGCGGGTAGGAAATTGGAAGGAAAGAATCGCAGATTCTCCCATAGCGGGAAATTCTGCTTGCCGGGAAAATCTCCGCCTGAACGGCTATGTTTTACGGTCGAATCCAGTCTAGGGAATTCCAAAGTGATGAACTTGGCTGTCAGCTTGCCGGCATTGGTTAGGCTTTGCGAAGCATTGCCCGCGTACCACTTGGACTCGCCGGAGTGGAAGTGGGCCGCGGTCGCGCCCTGGCCGACGACGTCGGCACGCAGGTCCGCATCGCTGACGGCAACCAGCAAATGCGGGCCGACCCGATGCACCGGCACAACTCCTCCGGGCTGGAGTTCAAATTCGGTTGCGCGCACGCCATCCTTCACGAACAGGATCTCCTGGGTACCGTTGGGCAGGATTTCGACGCCGCGTTCTTCCGCCCAGTGAGAGGTTGCCTTGCGCAGCGCCTCGTCCTCCATCAGTTCGATGGTCACGTTGCGAAACGGCTGCGCGCCCACGTCCTTCACAAAGTGCGCAAAAGTCGCGGCCACGAAGCGGGTATCGCCGTCGGTGAATTTGACGTTGACAGCGGGTTTGTCCTTCACCGTATTGGCCACCTCGGCTGCGCCGAGGGTGATCGCGATGTAGTCGTGGCGATGCCAGTGCACCAGCGTCTCCGTGCCAGGGGGAACCTCGACGTTGAAAACGCGCACCGACTTGTTCTCGAAGGTTAAATGGTGGTGGGGCTCATTCGTGATTTCGACCTCGGGAGCGACCGCCTGCGCGGCCAACAGGGCCACGAAACAAAGAACATGGATTTTCATGCGGCAGATTGTAGCACTCGGCTCGAGGGTCCAGGGCGCGCGGGGAGATGAAGAGATTTATTCGCTGCGGGTTACGCGGATCCACTCTTCCATCTGGTTGAGATATTGCGTAAGGGCGCGGCGGCCCGCTGCGGTAAGGCGATACTCCGTGCGGGGAACCCGCCCTTCGAAGAATTTCAGGCAGGAGATGTATTCGGCTTCTTCCAGCTTCCGGGCATGGACGCTAAGATTGCCGTCGGTGGTTTTGAGGACACGCTTGAGATCGTTAAAGCTCAGGCTGGCATTGGTGGCGAGGGCGCTGACGATGCCCAGGCGGATGCGCTCGTGAATGAGCCGGTCGAGCTCGGGTAGCTGCGCGGCGCGGGGCTCGCGCTCGCGAGCGCGTTCGGCGGGCTTGGCAAGTTTGCGGGAGTGCGAGACAGCTCTAGCCACCATACCTCCGGGCAATCAGAAATCCAAAAACGATGTGCAGGCCGCCAAAACCGGCGGCGAGAAACCAGTTCGCGAAGGCGGCAGGCGCAACCACGGCGAAAGCGCCTGATGCCATGAAGCATAGGCCCATCACTGGTACGATCGAAACCGAGTACGCGCCCCCAGTAATGATTCCGGCCCCGTAGAGAAGAAGCCAGGCAGGTCCCAGGGCGGAATAGAGTCCTTCTCTTGCCATCAGCAAGGTCAATAGCGCCCCGGCAATCAGCGGGGGAAACAAGCCTAGAGCGACTTTGCGCCCCGGACCGGAAAACAACGGCAGGCCGCGGCGATTGGCTTTCCAGTGCATGGAAATCGACGAGATCAGGGCGGCGAGAATGCCTTCAGCCAGCCAGATTTTAAGCCAGGCGATGGAATTTGCCTGACGCGCGGCGATGGCCGCGGCGCCAAGGGCGGTGAAGCCGAGCAGTACCATGCCCCACCCCGGGACCGCAGTAAACGAGGCGGAGCGTTCCATGGTGTCGCGTATGTAGCGCAGATCGGCGGCGGGATCGCCGGGCTCCGGATAGGGCCGCGGGGAACGATGCAGGCGGCGGAGGCGGTGCTGGCGCGGAGCTGGCATGAACAGAGGATAGGAGAAAAAGAAGGCCGGGTCAAGTACTTTGCCGCGCAAAGCGATAAGGCCCGTAGGAGAAGGCCGACGCGGCTATTTTCCGGCTGCGTCCTTCAGAAGGCCGAAAACGCCGACGCCGGTGGTGGTGCCGACATAGACCTTGCCATGGATCACGAGGGGCGCAATGAACTTGTTGCCGGCGCCGAAGTTGTCGCGGCCATCAGCGGCCTGGGTGGTGTTGTAAATTTCCTGCAGGTTGCCGGCGTCGAAGGCGTGCAGCACCGCGGGATTCGTATTCTCCGCCGCCCAGACGATGCCGTTCTTCAGGCCGTTCGAGGAGATCGTGGGCGTGGCCCCGGGATACGGGAACGTATGCATGGTTTTGGCAACCGGAGGGGTTTCGAGCTTGGCATTGGTGAACTGGTAGGCCTTCAAAGGCTGATTCACCGGGCCGTAATACAGTCGCTTGTTGAAGAAGGCGGGAGTGGAGAAGACTCCGCCGCCCAGCGATCCCGCGACTTCCTGATAAATGTTGTTGCTCTTGGAGTTGAACTTTCCCATGGACTTGCGGTTGACGAGGTAGATGTTGTCGTCCTTGCCGGCTCCCGCGGCGAGTTTTACGGAGTTCCCCTGCGAATCCTCGATGTCGGGAAGCACGATGGCGCCGCCGGAGCCGAGATCGGTGTCGTCGGAAGATTCGAGCGGACCGTTGTACATCTCAAAATAATCTTCCACGGCGAGCGTGCCACTCTTGTTCTTGAGGCGAACGAAAGCGTTGCCGTAGTCGCCCTTGACGGGGAAGCCATCAGAATCGAGGTTCACGTCAAAGGTGCCATTGGCGTCGAGGAAGAAGATGCTGCCGGAATTGTCGGCGGCAAGCCCGCCTCCGGCGCCCCAGATGGAGCCTTCACTTCCGTTGGGCGTGACATTGAGAACCGACGTCTGCGCCAGCGTGTTCTGATCGTAGCCCATGATCCAACCGGTGTAAGGTCGAATGTCGCAGTGTGACGTCCAGGTGAGATAGACGGTGCCGTCGACCAGCAGCAGTGCGGCTCGCTCTTCGTACTGCGATGGATCGAAGATGACGTAGCCATCATGGCTGTTATCACCGGTTCCGGGATATTGGGCAGAGATGTCGACGGGGCCGCCGTAGAGCTCTTTTCCGGTGGTGGCGTCAAGAGCGTGGAGGCGCTGGTGATAATTTCCCGACGAATCCTTGGACATGGCGACGACGTAGATCACGCCGTTGGAGCCTTGCGGCCGGCTGATGACAGGCGTGGCAGTGATGCCAATCTCGGGAGTGACCTGATTGCAGCGCCGATCGTCGGAAGTAGTTTCTCCCGGTTTAAGAGTGGTAATGTGCCAGGCGACCGCGCCCGTGTCGGCATCGAAGGCATAAACGGAATCGTGTTCCGTTGCCACGATCAGGAGGTTGTGGGTTCCTTTGTTGGGGATAGGAACTTTGGAAAGATATAGGGGCTGAGCATCCACCAGCCCGTCGGTGGTCACGGTGAACAACTTGCCGAACGTCGTGGAGTTGACATTGGCCTGCGTGAGCATCGTCTCGGAGGAGTTGAGCCCGGTGCGGTTGACGTTGTTGTGATAGGTCAGAACATCCTGCGAAAATAATGAACCGGGCGCGCTCGCCAAACAGGCGAGGACGGCAATGACGAAAAGTCTGGTAGCACGTGTAGCCGGCAAGACGATTTCCTGTGCAATCCAGATTGAGACGGGGGCTTTCTATCTAAAACTTGCGGGTGGACGGAGGGGAGGAGTTGGATAGACTGGGATTACCTCTCCTGTAAAACCCGCGCTGGAAGCGGATTATGACAGAGTTTCAGAAACCAGGCAAGGCGCTCGCCGGCCAACCGGAGTCGATTTCATGGAACTGGGAAAGCTTCTCATTTTTGTGGGACTTGCGCTGGTGGCGGCGGGCGTCGTTGTGCTTTTGCTGGGTCGCATGAATTTGCACATGGGCCGCCTGCCGGGAGATTTCCTGTATCGCGGGAAAAACACGACCGTGTATTTCCCGCTGGCGACGTCGTTGCTTGTCAGTGTGGTGCTCTCGATCGTGCTCTATTGGATCAGCCGCTGGAGAAGATGAGCGTGTGAAATTTTCTTCATCTTTTCCCGCCCATCTGCTTTCCGCTTACTTGGCTCCCAGAAGCCCGAAAGCCCCGACGCCGGTGGTGGTTCCAACATAAACTTTGCCATTGATGATGAGCGGGGTGATGAATTTGTTCCCGTTGCCAAAGTTGTCGCGGCCGTTGGGGGCTTGGGTGCTGTTGTAGATTTCCTGCAGAGTTTGGGCGTTGTACGCGTGGAGCACGGCCGGCGTCGTATTTTCGCTCGCCCAGACTATGCCGTTGGTGCCGCCATTGGCTGAGATGCTCGGCGTGACGCCGGGATAGCCGAAGCTGTTGCTGGTTTGCGCCGCAGGGGTCGTTTTCAGTTTGGCGTTCTTAAACTGAAATGCAGTGATGGGCTGGCCGACCGCACCGTAATAGAGGCGTCCATTGAAATATGCGGGCATCGACCAGAGGCCGCCCGGCAGAACGCCCGACAGTTGCTGATAAATGTTGTTGCTTTTGGAGTTGAACTTGCCCAGGGAACTGCGATTGACAATGTAGATGTTGCCGTCTTTGCCCGCGCCCGCGGCCAATTGCCAGGTAGTGCCCGACGAATCTTTCATATTCGGCAAGAGGATCGCGCCGCCGGATCCGAGATCGATGTCTTCCGCACTTTCAGTCGGGCCATTGTCCATCTCGAAGTAGTCGGCGACGGAAAGACCGCCCTTCGTGTTGAGTTTTACAAACGCATTTCCGTAGTCGCCACTGTTGGGTAAGCCCTGCGAATTCAGCGTCGTATCGAAAATTCCATTGCCGTCGAGGAAATAGATATTGCCCGTGTTATCTGCCGCCGGGCCTGCGCCCGAGCCCCAGATCGCGCCTTCGTTGGCGTTCGGCGTCACGTTCAGAATCGTGGTCTGCTTGAGAGATGTCGCGCCATATCCCATGATCCAGCCGGTGTATGGGCGCTGGTCGCAGTGCGAAGTCCAACTCAGGTAAACCGTGCCGTTCAGCAGCAAGATACCGGCGCGCTCTTCGTACTGGGAGGGATCGAAGATGACATACCCGTTCTGGCTGTTATCGCCGGTTCCGGGATATTGTCCGGAGATTTCCGCGGGTCCATTGTAAAGTTCCTTGCCCGTCGGCGCATCGAGAGCGTGCAGGCGCTGGTGATAGTTGCCGGAAGAGTCTTTCGACATTGCCACGACGAAAATTACGCCATTGGAAGATTTGGGCCGGCTGATCGCGGGCGTGGAGGTAATCCCGATTTCCGGTGTGACCTGCGAACACCCGCGATCGTCGGACGTGGTTTCGCCCGGCAGGAGAGTCGATATTTGCCACATCTGTGCGCCGCTGTCGGCGTCGAAAGCGTAAACGGAGTCGTGCTCCGTGGCCACGATCAGCAGATTGTGGTTGGTTCCCTGAACCGGGACCGCGGACAGGTAAAGCGGCTGAGCATCCACCAGGCCGTCGGCTGAAGCAACGAAGAGTTTTCCAAATTGCGCCGAGTTTACATTGGCCAGCGTGAGGGTCGTTTCGGCCGCATTAAGCCCCGTCCGCGCATTGTTGTTATGGTAGGTCATAACGTTTTGGGCGGCCGCTCCGTCTATAACGGAGATCGAGAACAAAGCTGCGAGGAAAAGCCGAAGGGGAAGGCTGCTGAGGGTCGGCACGACTGAAACCTCCGTTGGTCCCACTTAATTGGGTGTTTAGCGTCGCAGACGATGTGGTCGTTGAGTTGGTTGCCAGTGGGACGATGATGGGCGAGCAGAAGTTGTAATATTTTTGGGGTCGTAGAGCCGCGTCTTGCGCATTATGACAGAATCCGGTCTCGCCGACAGAACTCAGTAATGCATGCCAAGGGCACGCCAGGTTCGACCCTTCGATCCAGTAAAAATGGAGGCAGTACATTATGCGAAACGTAGGCTTCACGGTAATGGCCGGACTTCTGTGCGGAACTGCAGTTGCCCAGGCGGCTCAGCCGGCCTGGATCGCGGTGAGCGATTCCTACACGAAGAAGGTTCTCGATGTGGAGATGAAGCATCATCCCGAAATCGGTTCGGAACAGGGCTTGAGCCAGTTTGATACCTTGGTTTCGCAACCCACGCTCGCCGACGAGCAGGCGACCCGCCGCGAAAAAGAGGCGCTGGTAAAGGAATTGAAGGCGGCGCTCGGCGAACAGAAAGATAAGTCGGTAGCGCAGGATCTGCAGATCACCATCCGGAAGCAGGAGCTCGGATTCCGCCAGCAAGACTTTGCCATGGCCCACGATATCCCCTTCCTCAATGCCAGCGGCATCGTCTTCGGCGGGCTGCATATTCTGCTCGATGAGCAGACGCCGGCTGAGCGGCGTCCGGCGGCGGTGGTCCGCATTCGCGAGTATGCCGGGCTGGAAAGCGGTTACAAGCCGATCACCGAGATCCTGAAGCAGCGCGTGATGGAGCAGATGGCGAAGCCCGGGGCGCTCTATCCGGCGCGGACTGAGATCGAGACCGAAATCGGCCGCAACGAGCATTACCTGGAAGGCATCGCGTCCTTGCTGAGGAAGTACGAACTGAAAGGGTGGGAAGAGCCGTTTGCGAAGTTAAAAACACAGCTCACCGATTACGATGCGTGGATCAAGGCGACGGTGTTGCCGAAGGCGAGAACGGATTTCCGCCTCCCGGCAGAGGAATACGCGCTCGAGCTGGAAGGCTACGGCATTGACATTCCCCCGGCGCAAATGGCGGCGATGGCGCACGAGGCGTTTACGCAGATCCAGGGGGAGATGAAGCCGGTTGCGGCCGAAGTGGCGAAGCAGCGGCATCTTGCATCCAGCGACTATCGCGACGTGATCCGGGAACTGAAGAAGCAGCAGCTGGTCGGGGATGCGATCCTGCCTTTCTACCAGAACCGGCTGAAGCAGATCGAGCAGATCATCGTGGCGAAGGGTCTGGTCACGCTGCCCGACCGGCCGGCCGAAATTCGGATCGCGACCGCGGCCGAAACGGCGCAGCAGCCGGCCCCGCACATGCAGCCCCCGCCATTCCTTCACAATACCGGCCAGAAAGGCGTTTTCGTGCTGCCTTTGAACATTCCGGCAGCGCCGGGGCAAAGCGATGCGGAGAAGTATGACGATTTCGCCTTTGACGCGGGTTCGTGGACGCTGACCGCGCACGAGGCGCGCCCGGGGCACGAGTTGCAGTTCGACTCGATGCTGGAGCACGGCGTTTCGCTGGCGCGAGTGCGATACGCCTTCAACAGCACCAACGTGGAAGGATGGGGTCTTTACTCGGAATATCTGATGCTGCCTTACATGCCGCCGGAAGGGCAGCTGATTTCTTTGCAGCTGCGCCTGCTGCGGGCCGCGCGGGCGTTCCTCGACCCTGAATTGCAAACCGGCAAGATCCAGCCGGCCGACGCCTATCGCGTGCTGGAACAGGACGTCGTAATCTCCCATGCGTTTGCCGACGAAGAGGTGGAACGATTCACCTACCGCATGCCGGGCCAGGCGAGCAGCTATTTTTACGGTTATACGAAACTGCTCGCGCTACGCAAAGAGGTGGAAACCGCGATGGGCGGGAAGTTCGACCAGAAGCAGTTCCACGACTTTATCCTGGCACAGGGACTGCTGCCACCCGATCTGCTCCGCGAAGCGGTGATGAGAGACTTCGTTGTGCAGCAACGGGCCTCGGTGCAGTAAGGGGCTTCTGAAAGGAAGTCTCGAGCGGCATTCGTGAGCATGCACCGGCAAGACGGGAGCAATTCCTCGGAACTCTAGATGTCATTCGCCGACAATCAACTCGGATTGCGGTTTGCGCCTCCGGAGCGAAGAGTGTGGACGGTGCGAGCCCTGGTCGCCGCCGTACGCACGCATGTGGAGCGCGAGTATGCCGATGCCTGGGTGGAAGGCGAGATTTCGAACTTTCGCGCGCCCGAGTCCGGTCATCTTTATTTCACCCTGAAGGATGGAAACGCCCAGATCCGCGTCGTCATGTTCCGGTCGGCGGCGCGGCTGCTGCGTTTTCGCCCCGCCGACGGGATGCAGGTGGTGGTGCGCGGCCGCGTGACGATCTATGAAGATCGCGGCGAATTGCAGGTTGCGGCCGAATATGTGGAGCCCAAAGGCGCCGGCGGCCTGCAAGTTGCTTTCGAGCAACTGAAGGCAAAGCTGGAGGCCGAAGGCCTGTTTGCCGCGGAGCGGAAAAAGGCGATTCCGCCCCTGCCGGCACAAATCGGGGTTGTGACTTCGCCGCAGGCGGCAGCGCTGCGAGATATCCTGAACATCCTGCAAAGACGGCACCACAGCGTGAACGTGCTGATTTACCCGGCGCAGGTGCAGGGAGAATTCGCCGCGTCCGAAGTGGCGGCGGGTGTGCGCTATTTCAACCGCGCCCCTACCGTGGAAGTGATCATTGTCGGCCGCGGCGGAGGCTCGGCCGAGGATTTAGCGGCCTTCAATGATGAAGGGCTGGCGCGCACCGTGGCAGCCTCCCGCATCCCGGTGATCTCAGCGGTCGGGCATGAGACCGACTTCACGATCTTGGATTTTGTGGCCGATTTGCGGGCGCCGACGCCATCGGCTGCGGCCGAACTGGTCATTCGCTCAAGGCAGGAAATCGAAAATCAGTCCGCCGCCGTGGAAGAACGGCTGGTGCGGGCGATGGAGCGCAGGCTGCTGCAGGCGCGGCATGCGCTGACCGAACGCGCGCAACACGGCGCCTTCGCGCGCATGATGGACTTGATCCGGCAACGACAGCAGAAGGTCGACGATCTCACCTACCGTGTGGAGCGGGCCGAGCGCCAACTTCTGGAACAAAGGCGCCGGCGCTGGGAATCAGTTTCGGCAGCGGTGCGCCATTACGATTTGCGCCGGGTTTTGGCAGGCATGCGCGGAGAACTGGATGCCGGGACCGGCGCGCTCACGGCAGTCATGCGCAGTGTACTCTTGCAGCATAAAGTGCGCGCCGAGCGGCTGAGCCACGCGCTGGAGATGCTTTCGCCCCTGGCCATTCTGGATCGCGGTTACGCTCTTGTTTTTGATGGGGCGGGGCAACTGGTAAAAGACGCCTCGAACGTGAGTCCTGGCGAGGATATTGTGGCCCGCGTGGCGCGCGGCGAAATTCGGGCGACGGTTAAACTGCAGAGCCGCAAGCGTCACTAGTCCACCCTTAGGATTACCGAATCTCCTGCATTAGAATGGAGGGCTCGACCGCCGCCCAAGCGCGGATAGGAGATACGGTGACGCAAACGATGGCGCCCTGGCTGCGAGTGTCCTTCACGGTGCTCGACATCCTGCTGGTGGCGCTGATCATTTATCAGGTGCTGGTGATGATCCGCGGCACGCGGGCAGCGCCGATGCTTGCCGGTCTGACGGCGGTGGCGGCCGCGTTTTACCTGGCGCGCGTCGGCGAACTGGCCACGTTGAATTGGCTGGTCAGCCATCTCCTGCCGTACGTGGTATTCGCTTTGATCGTTGTATTCCAGTCTGAAATCCGGCATGTGCTGTCGGACCTGGGGCGGCGCGTGAGCTTTCTGCGCGGGCAGGCGATCGAGGGCGACTCCTATGACGACATCGTGCTGGCGGCGAACTTGTTCTCGCAACACCAGACCGGTGCTTTGATGGTGATCGAGCGCGAGATCGGCTTACGCACATACATCGAAAGCGGCGTGGCGATGGACGCCAAACTCTCCTACGATCTGCTGGCAACGATTTTCCGGCCTAGCGCTCCTCTGCACGATGGGGCGGTCATCATTCAAAAAGACCGCCTGGCCGCGGCCGCGTGCTTTCTTCCGCTTTCCATGAATCCTATTCTTTCCACACAGCTGGGCACGCGGCATCGCGCGGCCATCGGCATCACGGAAGAAACCGATGCGATCGCCGTGATCGTCTCGGAGGAGACGGGGGCGATCAGCATGGCGGTGGGCGGCAAGATTGAACGCGACCTGACCGCCGAACAGTTGCGCGCGCGATTGAGCGTCGAGCTTCGCCGCTACATGTCGCCGGTGGGTCTGCCGGCGGCTGCTGAGGGAAGCGAAAGCCTGGAGGCGGAATCGCCACTGCGCGCCCGCACTTCCGTGAGCGCCGACGATGACGACATGGAGCGGCCGCTATGAAAGGAACGCTGCGGCGATGGGTGCTGCACAATTTCTGGCTGAAAGTATTGTCGCTCCTGCTGGCGACAGGCTTGTGGCTGGCGATTTCACCGGACCAGGAGCCGGCCGAGGTGGCCATCCGCGTTCCGATCGAGTTCCAGCACGTTCCGCGGAAGTTGGAGATCGCGACAGTTACGATTCCCGAGGCGCAGATTCGCGTTCGCGGCCCGGAGCGCCTGGTGCGGCAGTTGCGCGCTTCTGATATCCACGCCGAACTCGAATTGGGAGACGCCACGCCGGGCGAGCGCACCTTCAACTTGACCTCGCAGCAGATCCGCCACGATCGTGATCTGCAGATTGTGCAGGTGGTGCCGGGCCAGGTGCATTTGAGCTTCGACACGCGCCTCACGCGCGATGTGGAAATTCATCCTCGAGTTTCGGGCAGCTTTCCTGCCGGGGTGCAGGTTACTCGCGTTCTGGTCGATCCCGATAAAGTTACGATCACGGGGCCGCAACACCACGTCGACCCGGTCAACTCGGTGACCACCGACCCGATCGATGCGACGGGAACCAACAACGAGGCGACGTTTATCACCAACGTGTATATCCCCGATGCGCTGGTGCAGGCGGTCAATCCCACGCCGGTGCGTGTGACGGTTGTCGTGGGAAAAGCTCCGGCGGCGGGCGGGCACTAATTCATTCGCAAAAAAACTTTATGGGCGATGGCAGAAAACTGTTTGGAACGGACGGCATTCGCGGTGTGGCCGGCGAATTTCCGCTGACCAAAGAAAGCACGTATCTGATTGGGCGGGCTCTCGGTCACGATCTGCTGCGTCAAAAGCCGAATGCGCAGGCAGTCGTGGGACAAGATACGCGCGAATCAAGCGGGTGGATCGCCGACCGCGTAGCCGCGGGCCTGGCCGCAGTCGGGATCACGGTTCAGAGCGCGGGGGTGATCACCACGCCCGGCGTGGCCTACCTGGCGCGCACTCGAGGATTCGCCGCCGGAGTTGTGATTTCCGCGTCTCACAATCCCTGGACGGATAACGGCATCAAAGTTTTTTCCGGGGATGGGTTCAAGCTTAGCGACGCGCGCGAACTGGCGATCGAAAAAGAAATTTTTGCCTTGCTGGGCCGGCCGGGTGCGGCGGACGATACCGCGCTGAAAGTCGCGGGCCCAGGTTTGCCGGGGGATGCCGCGCTCCGGCGAGCGTATATCGAGTCGCTGGCGGCGAGTGTTTCCGCGGACTTGAGCCAGTTGCGAGTGTTGGTCGATTGCGCCAACGGAGCGGCGACGGCGGAAGCGCCGGAACTGTTCCGCAGCCTGGGGATCGCAGCCACGTTTGTGAACGTAACGCCCGACGGCAGGAATATCAACGACGGCTGTGGAGCACTGCATCCGGAAACTCTGGGCAAAGCCGTGGCAACTGCTGCGGGAAAATTTGACCTTGGAGTTACGTTTGATGGCGATGCCGATCGTGCTTTGTTTTGCGACCAGGCGGGCAGAGTGGTCAACGGCGATGGGGTGCTGCTGCTGACCGCGCGCGATCTGGCGGCGCGAGGTAAATTGGCGGGAAATACCGTGGTCGCGACGACCATGTCGAACATGGGGCTGGAAATTGCCTTGCAGAAATCGGGCATCGGCATGTTGCGCGCGAACGTGGGCGACAAGTATGTGCTGGAAGAAATGCTGAAAAAAGGCGCGACCCTGGGCGGGGAACAGTCGGGGCACATCATCTTCCGCGACGGGGATGCCACCACCGGCGACGGATTGCTGACTGCGCTGCGCGTGATGGATGTGATGGTGCGTTCCGGCAAGCCGCTGGCGGAACTGGTCAGCGATCTAAAGGTATTTCCGCAGAAAATTCAGAACATCCGCGTGCGGGAGAAGATTCCGTTCACCCAGGTGCCGCCGGTGCAGGCGGCGATTGTCGCCGCCGAGCGCGAACTCGACGGCAACGGCCGGATTGTGGTGAGGTATTCCGGAACCGAAGCGCTGGCCAGAGTGATGGTCGAGGCTGAGTCGGAAGAGAAGATGCGCGAGTTGACCGCCGGGATCGCGAAAGTGATTGAGAGTGAGTTGGGGGCCTAGTTACTCGCGTTGCAAGCTTTTAGTCCAAATCCCGCCAGTTCGGCCCCGTGCCCAGCTCCACCAGCAGCGGCACGGCAAGTTCGTGGACTTGCTCCATATGTTCGCGCACCAGTGACTTCATCACGTCCAATTCTTTCTCCGGGACTTCGAATACGAGTTCGTCATGCACCTGGAGCGTCATGCGCGACTTCATTTCTCTGTCGCGCAGCGCTGCATCGATGCGGATCATGGCGATCTTGATCAGGTCGGCCGCTGTGCCCTGCAACGGAGTATTGACCGCGGTACGCTCGGCAAACCCGCGCTGGGTGAAATTCTTGCTGTTGATGTCGGGAATGGGGCGAACCCGGCCGAACAGGGTCGAGACTTTCAGGTCGCGGCGCGCCTCATCCAGAATTTTGTCGATGAAAGTGCGCACGCCCTTGTATTTTTCAAAATAATTGGTAATGAACAGCTTGGCTTCGCTGGTCTCAATGCCGAGATTCTGTGACAGTCCAAACGGCGACAGGCCGTAAACGATGCCGAAATTGACCACCTTCGCCTGGCGGCGATGATCGGCGGTCACCATGAGCGGAGGCACGCCGAAGACCTGCGACGCGGTCAGGGTATGAATGTCGTCGCCGCGGCGATAAGCTTCCACCAACAGCGGGTCGCGCGAGAAGTGCGCCAGCAGGCGCAGTTCGATTTGCGAATAATCAGCAGTCAGCAGAAGGTGCCCCGGTTCGGCAATGAATGCAGCCCGGATGCCGCGGCCCAGTTCCGTGCGAATAGGAATATTCTGCAGGTTCGGATTCGCGGAAGAGAGCCGGCCGGTCGCGGTCGCTGCCTGATAAAACGTCGTGTGCAAGCGGCCCGTCGAGGCCGTGATGAGCGCCGGCAGCGTGTCGACATAGGTCGACTTCAGCTTGGTGAGCTGACGGTAATCGAGCACCATGCGCGCGATGGGATGATCTTCGGCGAGGGTTTCCAGCACATCGACCGCGGTCGAAATCGTGCGTCCCTTGCCGTACTTCACCGGCTTGGGCAGATGCATCTGGTTGAACAGGACATCACCAAGTTGCCGCGGAGAGCCAATATTGAATTCTGTTCCCGCCGCCGCATAAACATCTTTTGCCTTGGCCGCAATCTCGCGTTCCAGTTCGACCGACATCCGCCCCAGCGCGGATGTATCAATCTTGACCCCCGCGTGCTCCATGCGCGCCAGCACTGGAACCAGCGGCAGGTCAATCTCGTCGTAGAGCTTGATCAATCCCGCCTGCTTCACTTCTTCCGCTAATGCCTGAGCCAGGCGGCCCGTCACGTCGGCCGCTTCGGTCAACCCGCCGCCCAATTTGAGATTGAAGCGCCGCAACGCGACGTCCGCAATGCGATGCGAGGAATAGGTCGGATCGAGCAGATACGAATACAGCATGGGATCATGCTGCACGTTTTGCAGGAAGACTCCAACCGGCTGGAGCGCGTGGATGGCAGATTTGTAATCGTGCACCGCCAGGGGCGTCGAAGAATCGGCGAGTATTTTGCGCAGTTTTGTGCCGACCGCGCCCGAGTCAAGGACTGCCACCGTCGCCGAACCTGCAGCGGCGGAAATGGCTACGCGGCAACCAGGCGGCGGCTGGGCAGGTGTTGGCCCGACGGTTAACGGAAGCATCGCCGACTGAGGCTCCTCAGCAGGAGTCTCGTCGCTATCTTCGCTCGGCGCCGTTTCCGGCAGTTCGACCGCGATTGCGAGCGCGCGTCCCTTCGGCAATGACTTCAACGCTTCGTCGATGTCCGAGGTCGACTTGGCTTCTGCATACTGAGTTTCGGTAACCTGAGCCTCGGGCAGCAAATCCTTCACCAGCGAAGTGAATTCGAGCTCGGTGAAAAGTTCGCGGAGGCGATCGACGTCGGGCTCGCCGATGCGCATGGCCTCAACGTTCAATGCGACGGGGACGTTGGTATCGATCGTGGCCATGCTCTTGCTGAACAAAATGGCCTCGCGATTGTTCTGGAGAGATTCGCGGTAGGTTTTCTTCTCGACCTCGGCCGCGCGGTCAAGAGCCTGCTCGACGCTGCCAAAGCGGCGAATGATTTCTACCGAACCTTTGTCTCCGATGCCGGGCGCGCCAGGAATATTGTCGATCGAGTCTCCGCGCAGCGCCATGACATCGACCACACGTTCGGGAGGCACACCCAGAATCTCCTCCACCTTCGCTGCGTCGCAGATCAGATTATCTTTTGGAGGATTGAGGACGCAGACGTGCTGGTTGACCAGTTGCATCATGTCCTTGTCGCTGGAAACGACATAGACGGGATACGATGCCTCCACGGCCTTGCGGGCCAGCGTGCCGATGACGTCGTCAGCTTCGAACCCCGGCATTTCGAGAATCGGGATGCGATAAGCCTCGAGCGCGCGGCGGATGTAGGGGACCTGCTGTGCCAGGTCTTCCGGCATGGCGCTGCGATTGGCCTTATAGCCTTTGTATTCGACTTCGGTGAAAGTTTGCGTTTTGATGTCGAACTTGCGCACGGTGGTGATGGCTTCCGCCTGTGTGTCGCGGAAAGTGGGCGCCGCCACATCGAATACGGCGGCCAGGTAGGCGGGAGAAAAATCGTCGCGCAGCTTGCGCAGCATGTTTACGAAAACATAGATCGCGGCGGTAGGCAGCCCTTTCTTGGTGGACATGGACCGCTGCCGCGCCATGGCGTGATAGGCGCGGAAGATGAACGACATGGCATCGATCAGGAAGATGCGGTTTGCGTTGGCAGCAGGCGCCGGTGGCGGCGCGGGCTTTACTTCCGCAGATTTGGCACGGGAGGGCAACGATCTAGTTTAGCAGCGCGGAGGCGCAACCTCAGGCGTGGCACGACAAGAGTTTCTACGCGGCTCGGGCAGACTTTCCGGGAACGCGCGGGCTGTAGGTTATGCGGATACTGGCTTGCCGTAGGCGGTCGTATAGTGCAAGTCAATTTCGCCGCAGGTGCCTTGTTCCGCTGAATAGACGACGCAGGTGTCGAAGGGCCGTGAATATACGTGCAGGCTCACGGCGCGCTGGTTAAAATCGCGCGGGTTGAAAACGCGATGTACAGGTTCAAGCGGATCGACCGCACAGGGATGGGAGCTGTTCATTTCCACCGTGTCAGTTACTTCCAGCTTGCATTTCCCGCCTTCGAGATCCTGGTGCACAACGTGGAAATTCTCTACCAGAAGCCGGCCGGTGGGAACCGCCATCCAGCAGTTTTGATCGCGATGGTTGTGGATCGAACTGACATGTCCGATCTCCCAGCAAATCGCCAACAGTTCGTACAGCGGAGTCTTGTCGATGAGATTGCGAGTGTAATGCTGCCGGTCCCAGGTGAGGAACGGCGCCAGGCTTTCGGGATCGACCGGAGTTTGCTGCAAAAATGCGCGGATCTGTTCGGTCTGATCGAAGGCGGACTCGGGGAATTTGCGCAGTTGGGCGACGAAGTCCTCGATCGCCGTCAGCTTGGTTGCGGTAGACATAACACTCTTTTCTTCGAACGAGTATATCCCAGAATTCCGCTGGTTCAGGCGATGAACATGCAGTCGCCATAGGAGAAAAAGCGGTAGCGCTCGGCAACCGCGTGCTCGTAAGCGCGCAACACGGTGTCCTTTCCGGCGAAAGCGCAAACCAGCATCAGCAAAGTCGATTGCGGCAGGTGAAAGTTGGTCAGCAGCGCTTGCACGACTTTATATTCGAAGCCGGGATAGATGAAAAGCTCGGCCGAGCCGGAGCCGGCAGCGATGCGGCCTTGCCCGGCGCGAATGGCGTATTCCAAAGTGCGAACCGTCGTGGTGCCGACGGCGATGACCCGGCGCTTATCCTGCAACGCACGATTGATCGCGCTCGCCGCTTCCGGCGCGATGACATACGACTCGCGGTGCATCTTGTGGTCTTCCACCCGCTCCACGTGGATCGGTTGAAACGTTCCCAGGCCAACATGCAGCGTGATCTCGGCGGTTTCAACTTCTTGCCTCGGCAGTTCGGCAAGGATCGCAGGCGTGAAATGAAGCCCGGCGGTGGGTGCAGCCACGGACCCTCGCTGCTGCGCGTAGACGGTTTGATAGCGCTCGCGATCGTCGGAGGAATCGGGCCGCCCGATGTACGGGGGAAGAGGAATATGTCCGACGCGGTCGAGAATGGAGAAAAAGTCTTGCGCAGGCTGAAAGCGAATGCGGCGTTCGCCGAAGCCGGAGCGCTCCACTACCTCTGCTTCCAGTTGATCCTGCTCCCCGAAAAACAGCCGCTCGGTCACGCCGATCTTTCGTCCGGGACGCACCAGGCACTCCCACTCATTCGGGTCAGAGGAAAGTTGCCGGGTCAGAAGAACTTCGATGCGGCCGTGCAAAAAATCGCGGGCGGCGGGGTTGCGCCGGCTGACTGGCTGCGCTCGCGATGCCTGGCGGCGTCCATACAACCGCGCGGGAAACACGCGAGTGTTATTGAAAACGACCAGATCGCCCGCGCGAAGGAACGAAGGGAACTCGCGGAACCAGCGGTCCGACCAGTGGCCGGTGGCGCGTTCCACGTGCAACATGCGGGAAGCATCGCGGGCGGCCAGCGGTTGCTGCGCGATCAGCTCCTCGGGAAGATGGAAATCAAAATCGGCGACCCGCACCCAGCCACATTAACAGAAAGCTAAAACGGGGCAGGGCGCGGCGACCGGCGTATTTTTTCGTAAATTTGTTTGTCTGTTTTGAGCCCGGTACGGTAACATTCTGGTGCTGAATCTTTTAGCCGCTTTTTCGACCATTCCCCAAGAGAATCGTTTTCATGTCTGTCGAGCGCAAATGCAGGGAAGAAATTGTCCGCTACGGCCGCATGCTGCATGAGCGCGGATTTGTAGCGGCCATGGATGGCAATCTTTCCATCCGCCTCGACAAGAAACGAATCCTGGTCACTCCTACCTGCCTTAGCAAGGGTGCCATGCGGTCCAGTGATCTGGTCATCGTCGACCTGGATGGGAAGCGGGTTTCGGGGCGGCGCAACGTGACCAGCGAAATCGGTATGCACCTTTTGATTTACCGCATGCGATCCGATATTCGCGCCATCGTACACGCGCATCCGCCCACGGCCACCGGCTTTGCCGCGGCTGGCATGGCTTTGACCGAACCCCTGGTCTGCGAAGTGGTCATGGGCTTGGGATGCATTCCGCTGGCGCGTTACGGCACGCCGGGGACCTCGGAACTGGGAAAGACACTGGAGCCGTTCGTTCCGCAATACGACGCGATTTTAATGTCGAATCATGGCGTGGTCGCCTATGGTGACACGATCGAGCACGCCTACATGAAGATGGAAACGGTGGAGCATTTTGCGCAGATCGCGCTGGTGACGCACTTGCTGGGACGGCAGCAACCGCTGAGCGGCGTCGACATCGAAAAGCTGTTGCTGGCGCGAACCAAATATTTTGGCGGCAGAATGCCAGCTTCCATGATGCCCCTGGCCACAGCCAGGCCGCCGGAAAAAGCCAGCTAGACTCCAGATTTTCCTTTCGAGGGGCGCGAACTTTTCGCGCCCCGTACTGTTTGCTCTACTCGCCGCCCAGGCGTAAGCGGAGCCCGGCGCGAAAGTTGACCGGCAGCGCGGGGTATCCAACGACCTCGTTGTAGTGTCGATCGAGCGCATCGCCCACATTCACGTAAGCCGTCACGCGGGACTGAATGGCATACCAAGCCCCGAGGTCGACGCGAACATATCCTGCGGCATGGTCGATGCCGAAGCCGTCGAAGTCGGAGTCGGGCCGCCGGCCAACGAAGCTTCCGGCCAGGTTCGCGCCCCAGCGCGTCGCCACTCGTCCCACCATGACCGTGGCGGAGTGCTTCGGGCGGCGCAGCAAGGGATTGCCGCTTGCGAAGATCGGGTCACAGAAATTCGCCGACGTACAAAGCGGCGCTTCCAGATACTGAGTCGAAGTGTAGGTGTAGGCAGCCTGCACGGCCAGGTTTCGGCTCGCGCGTCCCTGCAGCACGACCTCCGCCCCGTGGGCCAGCGACTCCTGCACGTTGAAGAATTGGCCCAGCGTGCCCGGCGGATTGCCCTGGTACGGAAATTGATTGGTGCCGTATTCAATCTGATCGTGGAAAAGGTTATGGAAATAGGTGGCGTCGAAGGACCACCTGCCGGCGAACAGCTTCTGCTGAAATCCGGCCTCGAAGGCCCGAGTCCGCTCCGGCAACAAGGCGGGATTGGCGACATAAAAGGGAAGATTGGCGAACGTCTGGTATAGCGCTGGCTCCATGAAGCCAGTCGCATAAGAGAAGCGCAACCGCGTGCCGGAAAAAATATTTCCGCCGCGAACCGCCAGCAGACTCAAGGCGACGTGCGGAACTGCTGTGTTGCCGAACAAACTGTTGTGCACATAGCGCGCACCGGCGATCGCCGAAAGGCGTCCGGCCGTTGCTTGCTGCTGGAAATAAGCGTCCTGCTCCAGGCGCTGACCGGGTGTTTGCGAGCCGAGAGCGCCGATGAATCCAACCTCGTTTTCGAGCCGGTATCCGAAGGTAGAGTGAGTCCAGGTACGCTCGGAGTAGTCGCCCTGATATTCGAAGCCTGCGCGATTGATGTTGTCATAGGTGTGGCCCGGGAAGAAGTCGTAGCTGGCCGGATTGGTATTCGTGTTCACATCGGTATAGCGGTAGAGGGAGTCAAACGCGGTCAGGCGATGCTGCCATCCGGAAGGCGCGGCCACATTGAGTTCGGCGCTGCCTAGCAAACGGTTGGTTTGGGACCACTCGCTGGGATTGGGCGCCAGCAGCGGATCGCCGTTGAAATCCCACTCGCCGGGCACGCCCGTGTGACTGTTGGTGTGGCGGACGCGAAGCCGCAGGCTGGCGCTGTTGGAGATCGACACGCCCACGTTCCCGCCTTCCAGTGCGTTGGAATAAGCGTCGTTGACGCCGATGCCATTGCTCGTGAACTGGTCGCCAAAAAGGTTGTAATCGTAACGGCCGCGAGCGCCTGCGACGGAGGCAAAGCCGTGGGCCGTCTGAAAGTTGCCGCCGTCGGCGCCGAAGCGAAGCTCGGGCACTCGCGCTGTGCCGGTTCGCGTCCACACCTGCACCACGCTGGTCATGGCGTCGGAACCGTAGAGCGTGCTCTGGGTGCCGCGCAAAAACTCCACCCGGTCCGCCTGCGCCAGCGGCAGAGCGCCGAAGTCAAACGTTTCGCCGGGATTGTCGATGGCGACGCCGTCGACGATGATTTTGTTGTAGGTGGACTCGCCGCCGCGCACGAATAGCGATGAAATTCCGCCGCGCTGCCCCGCATTGTTGACGACCGCGCCGGGCAGAAAGCGAACGGCATCGTCGGCGCTGATCGGCTGCATGGTCTCAAGCTGGCCGGATTCGAGCGTCGATATGCTGGCGCCCGTATCTTCAGCGAGAGCCGGCGTTTTCGTAGCCGTGACTACGACGGTTTCCGATGCAGCCGCCAGGTGCAGTTCGAAGGTGAGGCTGTCTTTAAGATCGCCGGCATAATCGGCGGGAGCGAAGCCTGGGGCCAGCACTCTGACCTGAACCTGGGTGCCGCTGGCCATTGCGGTGAACGTGACAATTCCCTCCGCCGATGTAGTGGCTGTTCTGGCGTGCGGCGAGCCGCCAGTTCCCGCGGTCACGATCACCGATACCTGGGCGCCGGCGATCGCGGCTGATTGTTGATCGATGACTTTGATTTTGAGATCGGCGGCGCCTGCTGCCGCCAGAGAAGCGAACACGAAGGCCAAAACGGAAAGAACTCGCATCACCATCCTCCTTTTCACGCGAAAGGAATTGCTGTGGACGGTTTGCGCCGGTCTCCTGGCTTGCGAGTAAGGATTCGGAAATTGCTAACGTCAGAGTTTGAATTCGCTGATCGCCGGCCGTTTCCAGCACCCGGATCTTGCAGCGGCCTTCCCGGAATTTCCAGTGGCCAACTGCGATGTCCTCGCTTACAGTTGCGCGGCAGCGCGGGACTTGCACCCGCTTCCCTTGTCTCGACCGAGCAGCCGAGACGCGCAAACCGAAGGGCATGTCAAAGAACAAAAATTCCAGCCCAAGGAATCTATCGAGAGGGGGTGGCAGAAGTCAACCGCGGGATTCCGACTCCCGGCGATAGTACGGAAATTCGGCGTTTCCGACCTTACCGATATTTGCTTCCGCGAACTCCACGCAGCGGTCGAGCGCGGCCTGCAACTCGGCTTCATAGCGCGGCAATTCCTCGTCGCTGGTTTCGGCAGGAACGGGAATCAGTTTCCCGATCCTCAGCAGGACGCGAGAAAACGGCATGGGGATCATCAGGCGGTCCCATGTTTTCAAAGTCCAGGCTTGGTCGACCGCCATGTGAAACATGGTCATGGGCACGCCCGAAGATCGCGCCAGCGCGACCGGGCCCGGCTTCACTTTGTAGCGCGGTCCGCGCGGCCCATCGAGGGTGAAAGCCACAGTCCATCCTTGCTCGAGCGCGCGCCGCAATCCCAGCAGCGCCCGTACCGCGTTTCGGCTGCTGGAACCTTTCACCGGGATGAATCCCAGCTTGCGCACGATCCGTCCCATGTACTCGCCGTCGTAGCTATTGCTGCTCATGACGCGAATGCCCATGTCGCGAAAAACGTAAGCCGCTGGAATCTGGCAAGCATGCCAGAACGACGCGATCGTGGGACGCTGATCGAGTGTCTGCTGGGCGCCTTCTTCGCGGGAAACCGAGACCCGCAGCGTCGAGCCGATCAGGCGAATGAAAGAGTGTCCGGCGAAAATGATGCACCGCAAGGCGATGCGCTGCCGCAGGCTGAAGCGGCGGGAAATTGGGCCTTCGGTGGCGAAGAAATCGGGCGTCGCTGCGTCCGTCACGAAAGTATTGTAACGGGCGCGGGCCTGCGACTTGCGGCAAGAACCTGCGATTTGCGGCAAGAAAAAGACCGGACGCGTCCTGCGCGCCCGGTCTCTGGAAAGCCGTGCAAGCTACGGCATAATCTGGTACACCGTTCCCGGGCCCGCAGCACCGCCCGAAGTAGTGGTGCCGAAGAAGCTGCCGTTCGGGCCGGCAAGCAATGGACCAGCCGGCGCGCTTCCGTTCGACTTGCCGCCGAAGTTGTAAACGATCGAGTAATCGCCTTGGGGAGTGATCCGGTACATGACCCCACCCGGTAAGCCGTAAGTTCCGCCCTGGATGGTTGTGCCATACAGGTTGCCCTGCGAGTCGCTTATTAACGGCGATTCAGGATAGGTGCCGTCATTCTGTGCATTGCCGAAGGTGTGCAGGATGGTCTCGTTGCCGTCGGCGTCAACTTTGTAAACCGTTCCGAGGCCTTCCACTCCGCCCAGGAAGGTTGTTCCGTAGAGGTCTCCGTTTGCCGTCCGGAACAACGGGGCCACCGGATCTTCTCCATCGGACTTTGAGCTGCCTAGAAAGCTGTACAGCACGGTTTCGTGCCCGGTGGAGTCCAGTTTGAATACGGCGCCAAAATTGTCTGTCCCGCCGCTTGCGGTCGTCCCGTAGAGATTGCCCTCACTGTCCCGAATGACGCCTCCCTGGGGATTCTGGCCGTCCGGCTGTCCGGTAAAACTGTGCAGAACCGTCAGGGTGCCGCTGGCATCGATCTTGTAAATAGTTCCGTTACTGGAAGTGCCGCCGAGTTCGGTGGTGCCGTACAGGTTGCCTTCCGAGTCGCGAACCAGGCGGCCGGTGGGCAAGCCTCCATCAGCGCCTCCAGTGAACGCGTGCAGGACCCTCTCATGTCCGTTGGGTTCGATTACAAACACTGTTCCGCAGCCTTTATCGCAAAATATGGCGCGGATTCCGCCCTCCGTGGTGGTTCCGAAGATGTTTCCGGCCGGATCGAGGACTACGCCCGCGGAGAGGTATTTGCCGTCGCTCCCGTTGCCGAAGCTATACAGAATAGTTTCTTTTCCGGCCGGGTCGAGTTTGAAGACGGTGCCGTAGTGATAAGTTCCACCGGAGTACGTGGTGCCGTAGAGATTCCCTGCTTTGTCTGGAACTACGCCGGAAAACAACGGCTCATTGCCGTCCGCTCCACCCCGGAAGCTATAAATCACTTTGTCGGTAAAGTCTTGAGAGAGCGCGAATGCGGGCACCAGCAAAGGTACAGCTGTCATTGCGAGAATCAAGGTCAGCGAGCACCAGAATCCGCGAAAGTCACGGTTTGGGTGAAAAGGTTTCGGCAGGTCTTGGGTTGGCGAAGAGCTATCGTCGGTCATGGGTGGTACTCCTTCGACGCGGACGTGAAGAGCGAGGCGGAATCACTCAGCGCCAGCAAAGTGGCGCGGCATGAGATGCCCATTTTCACGATGGAGGTTTTCTGATGGAGGGGGCGGAACTTAGCTCTCGAGGTAGCCTTCGATCCAATCCTTCACCTTCCGGCGGCGGTCGTCGGCCGGATCGAAGTGGACGCCGAAGGATTTGTTCTTGCGCCAGGCGATCTGGCCGTGGATGTGCACCCGGGGTAAAGTCAACAAAGAAAAAGAGATCTCGACGTCGGTGCCGGCCGGAAGGTCTTCCGAGCTCTTCAGCGACATCCCTCCGGAACTGACCTCCAGGCTTGAGGCCATCAGGCGGTGCCCGTCGCTGCTGACCACGGTCACCTCGGTCATGATCGGAATACGAGCGTAACGGCGGAATTCGTGCAAAACCAGCATGTGGGTGGCACGGACCAGCTTCAGCGCGGCCGGACGCTCCAGGGGCTCCTGAAACATGGCATTGATGCCAAATTTCGAATAGCGCATCGCCTCTTGCGCGCTGCCGCCAAGGCCATACAGCACCAGGCGGCTATTGGACGAGGAACGGCGTGCCGCCTCCATCACCGCATCCGCACCCGGCCCCAGGTTTACGACACACGCTTCGAATTTCTCTTTGCGCAGGCGCTCCGCCGACCCGCTGGTGACGACGGTCTCGATGCCAAACTGCCGGAAGCACTCGGTCAGAAGATATCGCGACGATTCTTTCAGGTCGACCAGTGCGACGCGTGCCGCCTTCTTTCCGGCGACAGCGGGTGCGACGGCGGTCCCAAAGGCTCTTTCCATGATTAGCGCGGTTTGCCTTGTTGAATCTCCATTTTCTCGCCGTTTTCTTCAGGAGGAAAGAACCCTAAGGGGCAGGGCAAAGGAGTGCGAAAAGGTCATTACCGAGGGTGGACTGCTGGGTAAATTCGAGAAAACGAGGCGAGACGACGGCAACAAACCACAATCCGGGCACGTTCAACGATTAGATTTTCCTTGCCCAAACCCCTAAAATTGCGCTAAAAATTGGCGCATGGCTAAGAAAACCGGAATCAGCGATTCGTCTTTGTGGATCATCGCGGTCGTGCTGGTAGTGCTGGCGGCGTGGACCTACTTCAAATAAACAGCAGGATCGGAAGTTAATCCCTACCCCTTGGTTGGCGTCAGCGGCATTCCGTTCCCGCTCCAGGATTAGGATGCCAGTCGGCCGGGCGTCGCGTGCGTGCGGTCGCGGCGGTCCTTTGACGACCTATTCACTCCAGCGCCGGAACAAGAGCGCGCCATTCGTCCCGCCGAAACCAAAAGAATTCGACATGGCGTATTCGAGTTGCGCCTTGCGGGCATGATTGGGAACGAAGTCCATGCCGCCGGTATCGGGATCCTGGTTCTCGAGGTTCACGGTAGGTGGCAGGATCTGGTCGCGCAGGGCTAACACCGTGATGCCGGCCTCCAGGCCTCCCGCGCCGCCAAGAAGATGGCCGGTCATGGATTTCGTCGAGCTCACCGCTATTTTTCGCTCGCCAAAAAAGTTGCGGATGGCATGAGCCTCAAGCGTGTCGCCGATCGGGGTCGAGGTGCCGTGTGCGTTGACATAATCGACTCGGTCGGCGCTGATGCCGGCGTCGCGCACGGCGTTGCGCATCACGCGGAAGCCGCCTTCGTGTTCCGGCGCCGGCTGTGTGATGTGGTAAGCATCGCCCGACATGCCATAGCCGGCCACTTCGGCGAGAATCGTAGCCCCCCGCCTCTTGGCGTGTTCCAGCTCTTCAAGCACCAGGATGCCCGCTCCCTCGCCCATCACGAAGCCGTCGCGATCTTTATCCCAGGGCCGGCTGGCTTTTTCTGGTTCGTTGTTGCGGGTGGAAAGCGCGCGCATGGCGGCAAACCCTCCCACGCCCATCGGTGTAATCGCGGCTTCGGATCCGCCGGCGATCATCACGTCGGCATCGTCGTGCTGAATAATGCGAAAGGAATCGCCGATGGAATGCGCGCTGGTCGTGCAAGCCGTTGCCGTGGCCTCATTCGGTCCCTTGGCGCCGAAACGCATCGACACCTGCCCGGCCGCAAGATTGACGATGGCCGACGGAATAAAGAAAGGAGAAATTTTGCGCGGGCCGCCCTCGAGCAGGGCAGTGTGTTCCCGCTCGATGATGTCGAACCCGCCAATGCCCGACCCGATGTGCACGCCCACGCGCTCTTCATTTTCAGGCGTGATCTGCAGGCCGCACATCTTGAACGCTTCATCCGAGGCGGCGATGGCCAGATGAATGAAGCGCGCCATCTTCTTGACTTCTTTTTTCTCGATGAAATTGAGCGGGTCGAAATTCCTGACTTCGGCCGCAATCTGACAAGCATAATTGCTGACGTCAAACTGCGTAATGCGGCCCACGCCGCTTTTGCCGGCGAGCAGGGACTGCCAAACTTCCGGGGTGGTGTTGCCCACGCCGCAGATCAGTCCCAGACCCGTGACGACGACCCGACGTCCCAAATTACTTTCCGCCTTTCGAGTGTTTGCCGATGTAGTCGATGGCGTCCTGCACGGTGCGGATCTTTTCCGCATCCTCATCGGGAATCTCGATATCAAAGGCTTCTTCGAACGCCATGACCAGTTCCACTGTGTCCAATGAGTCGGCGCCCAGGTCGTCTACGAACGATGCGCTGGAAGTGACCTCTCCCTCGTCCACGCCCAACTGCTCTACGATAATCTGCTTCACTTTCTCGTCAACGGCTGCCATGATTTTCCTCGCTCTACTAGATTTGATATGAAATCCGCGGCCCGGATGCTAACACCGCTCATGCCTGATTGCCGCCTTCCGACGTTTGCCATCCGCGCCACCACCCAAGCCATGCTCCTGGGCCGCGAACGTTACGGAAAAAGGCGAACGTGTAGTCTATCGGTCCGGTAGACGGCTGTAAAGGAGATGCGAGCCCTCGGAACCGGCGCCTGTGGTATACCATCAGCATCCTAAACGTGGCCGCTTGCAGCGGTCAAACCACATGCGTGCCGTCGTGCAGCGGGTCAGCCGCGCCCAAGTTTCGGTGAACGGAGAAATCGCCGGCCAGATCGGGCCGGGGTTGCTCGTTTTGTTGGGAGTAGGCGTGGACGATGCGGAAGAAGACGTTCGATACCTTGCCGAAAAAATCTGCGGCCTGCGGGTATTTGAAGACGACCAGGGAAAAATGAACCGCGCTGTGCGGGCGGCGGGCGGGGGCATCCTGGTTGTCTCGCAGTTCACGCTTTATGGCGACGTGCGACGCGGTAAGCGGCCGTCATTCGACGCCGCCGCGCCTCCCGAGCGGGCCCGGCAGCTCTACGAATTTTTTGTGGAGCAGATTCGCGGCCACGGCTTGTGCTGCGAGACCGGCCGGTTCCAGGAGATGATGAAGGTCGAATTGGTGAACGAAGGACCGGTTACGATTCTGCTGGATTCGGCGAAAGCATTCTAGGAAAGAATGATTATGGCACCAGCCTGAAAATAGTGCCGCACCCCGGCTTCAGGGCATGACATTTGTTGTTGGGCAACGTCTAAGTTCCGTATCATTCTGCCAACTATGAAGACTACGTTTGCCGTCCTGCTCATGTGCTTTTCAGTGTTCGCCGCAGAAAAACCCAAAACCGCTCCACCTCCGACTTCGGGCAGTAGCGAGAGCCTGGACCTTGAAACAATCTCTCGCATTCGTGACGAAGGCTTGCGCCATTCTCACATCATGGAATACGCCAGCGGCCTGTTTGACGGCGTGGGTCCGCGCCTGACCGCCTCGCCCGATTTCGCCAAGGCCGCGCAGTGGTCGGTCGATCAATTCCGCCGCATGGGCGCGACGAATCCTCATCTCGAATCCTGGGGTGATTTCGGCATGGGCTGGCAGCAGATCGGCACTTCGCTGCTGATGACCGCGCCCTCCACGGCCACATTTCTGGCACAGGCAACGCCCTGGTCGCCCGCGACCGCGGGTGAGGTGACCGGCGACGTGATCGCGATCCCCGACCTCAAAGAGGAGAAAGATTTTGACGCCTGGAAGGGCAAGCTTGCCGGCAAGATCATTCTTTACGGCGAAGCTCCCAAGATCAATCTCGATCCCAAGCCTCTTCTCGAACATTACGATCAGGCCAAGCTCGAGCATTTTCGCTCCTATGCGCTCGACGGCGATCAAAACGACAGCCACGTTCTGCCCGCCGATCCTGCGCTATGGGAACGCGTCTTTAAGGAGATGGCCTTCCTGGAGAAGGTCGGGCACTTTTTCGCCGACGAGCATGCCTTAGCCGTTCTGCGCCCGGGCGGCACCGACTCGCTGAACGACGACACCGGCCGGTCGCTGGGCTGGTTCGTTTACAGTCCCGAGCACAAGCAGGCAATCCCATCGGCGGTCATCCCAAACGATGCCTTCGGCCGCATGCATCGCCTCGTCTCGCACAACGTGCCAGTCTCGGTGCGCCTGAACATCGCCACGCGCTTCACCGGCGATCACGAGACAGGCAACGATGTGCTGGCGGAAATTCCGGGAGTGGACCCGGCTCTAAAGAATGAAGTGGTCATGCTGGGCGGCCATCTCGACAGTTGGATTGCCGGCACGGGCGCCACCGACGACGGAGCCGGCGCAATTATCGCCATGGAGGCGATGCGCATTCTTCGCGCCCTGAACATCCAGCCGCGACGCACCATCCGCGCAGCGCTGTGGGGAGGTGAAGAGCAGGGGCTATTCGGATCCTGCGGTTATGTGACCAATCACTTCGCCTCCGTTTCGTATTCGACCAAACCGGAGGAGCAGGTGGTGCCGTTGTTCCTCCGGCAGCAGACGGGCCCGGTCAGCATCAAGCCCGAGCACGCCAAGCTCGATGCGTACTTCAATACCGACAATGGCGGAGGCCGGTTGCTGGGCATCTTTGCTGAGGGCAACTCGGCGGTCGCGTCCATTTTTCAGCAGTGGGTCGCGCCCATCGAAGACCTCGGCTTCACCACCGTCACGCTGCGCAATACTGGATCGACGGACCATCTGGCGTTTGATGAAGTGGGATTGCCGGGATTTCAGTTCATTCAGGACCCGCGCGACTACGAGACGCGCAGCGCGCACACCAACATGGACACCTACGAACGGCTGTCGGAACAGGATATGAAGCAGGCCGCCACCGTCATGGCAATCTTCGTTTACAACACGGCGCAACGCGACGCCATGCTGCCGCGCAAGCCTCTGCCGCATCCGGAATTGGAAGAGCAGCAGAGCAAGCCTCTGGAAGGGATTTATCCGGCTGCGGCGAAATAGCCTTCTCGGCCCGGTCAGGCAAAAAGGCCGGCAGAGAGATTCTGTTCGATATATTTTCGGCTGTTGAATTTCTTGCCGGTGCTTGCCGCCGACATGTAGCGGATTTGCCCGAAGATCGGGCGCTCGAACCAGGGCCGGTCAAATTTTCCGACGATGGACCATGCGATCCCGGTGTACCCGTTAGGATCGCGGCCATCCAATTCATATTTATCATTCAACCGTACTGCGATCTGGTGCGCTTCGGCCGGAGATTTCGTCCACTCCAGAATCTTCTTGCCCCAGTACATGCGCAGGTAGTTGTGCATCCATCCGGTATTCACCATCTGCATTTGCGCGGCATTCCACAGCTCGTCGTGCGTCTCGGCATTTTCCAGTTGCGGTTCCGTGTACGTGACCGGCCGGCGGTCTTTCGCGTGTTTCGCCAGCGTGCGATGCGCCCACCCTTCGCCGCATTCGAAGTTGTCGTAGTTGGGGTTGAAGTGCACCAGGTTCACCGACAGCTCGCGCCACGTGATGATCTGGTTGAGGAACGCTTCTTTATCGGCCTGCGCGGCGCCGGATTCCTGCACCGCCAGCGCCACCGTGATCGGGCTCACGTGGCCGAAATGCAAGAACGGCGAAAGGCGGCTGGTGTGCTCGTTCTCCGGCTTGTTGCGTCCTGTGCCGTAGCCCGGAAGTTTGTGCGCGATGAAATCGTGAAGCAGGCGCGTGGCCTCTTCGCTGCCGCCGCGCCACGTAGAAACTGGACCGACGGAACGATCGAGTTTCCAGTCGTGCGTAATGTCAAAGTTCGGATCGAGGGATGCGAGCCCTGAAGGTTTCTTCCATCCAACCCGCGCCACGGGATTGTCGGAGGCGGTGAGGAATTTTTTCAGCTGGGCTTGCAGCCGCGGCCGTATCGTATGAGCGGCGTACTGTTCCTTCTCCAGGAGTTTTGAGGGAACGATCACGTCGGCGTCCACTGTCCACAGCGGAACCTTCAGCTTCCTGGTTGCCTTCTGCCGCCAGGCTTCGGTCTCGCGCAGTGGATTTTCGTCTCCGATCACCAGCGCGGGCCTTACCTCCCTGCAAAAACGCAGCAAGCTGGAATCAGGAAACCGCCGCAGCACAAATCCTACATTTCGTTCCGAAGCCGCTTTCGCTATGTCTGGAATACCTTGCCCGAGGAAATGGTAGTGACGAAGGTTGGCATGGGGATAAAAGGGAACCGGGGCGAAGAAGATCACGGCGGGCTTGCCAAGTTCGTTCGCCGCGTCGATGGCCGCATCCAGCGCGGGATTATCGATGGGGCGCTGCGCGCGCTGCATCCAGTAGACGACGCAGGTGCCTTCGGAGTCGGGCAGGCCCGGACGCCGCACGGTAATGCGAGGATCGCTCGATACTTTCTGGAAAATCGACATAAACGTTAGTTGCCGCTTGCTCAGTGCGCGTTGAGAATGGCGTCAGCCGCGCGGGCGGCTTCTGCGGAAGCGCGGACGTCGTGCGTCCGCAGGATGTGCGCTCCCTTTAAGATCAGGGCTGTCTGCACCGCCAGGTTGCCGTGAAGACGCTCCCCGACGGCAGCGTCTTTGCCTTCCCTGGCCAGCATCCGCCCGACGAAAGATTTTCTGGAAGTTCCAGCCAGCAGCGGAAACCCGAGCGCTTGCAAATCCTGAAAATGGCTGAGCAACGGATAATTCTGTTCGAAGTTCTTGCCGAATCCAAAGCCGGGATCGAGTGCGAGGCGTTCCCGTCGAATGCCCCCCAGGATGGCGGTTTCCGCCCAGTCGCGAAGCTCGCGTTTGACCAGCAGCACAACGTCGCCGGGCGGGGGCAGGGTTCGCCACTCTTCCGGACGGCCGCGCATGTGCATGAGAACAACGCCGCACTTGAGGCCGGCAAGGGTTCTCGTCATGTCGCGATCCCAGCGCAGCGCGCTCACGTCGTTTACGATCTCCGCGCCCGCCGCCACCGCGGCCTTGGCCACGCTGGCCTTGTACGTGTCGATTGAAACCAGAGCGTTCGGACGCCGCTTTTTCAGCTCTGTGATCGCCGGCAGCACCCGGCGCAATTCTTCCTCGGCAGTGACGGGAATTTTATTCGACACCACCTCTTCTGCTCCAGACCCGGCAGCTACACTGGCGCCGGGACGAGTGGATTCGCCGCCCACGTCGATGATGTCGGCACCCTCATCGAGCATCTGCACCGCGTGTTCCGTGGCTCTGACCGGATCCAGGTAAAGGCCGCCATCCGAAAAAGAATCGGGCGTCAGGTTGACGATTCCCATGATGAGGGTTCGCTTGCCCAGTTCGAGCGAGCGCGAACCCAGGTTCCATTGAAAGACTGCTCTCATGCGGCAGATTTTAACTGAAGGAATGGATTGGCATTTGCAGCCGTAACGACCGCGGGGCTAGCGTCGGCGCATGACTGCCCGGTTCCGCGCGGCGCGAATCGCTCCCGGCCCTGTTCCGGTCGGAGGCTTGCGCGCGCCGTCGAGCAAGTCCTTGAGCACGAGAGCGTTGTTGTGCTCAACGTTTCTGGAGGAATAAAGCAGGGTGAGTCGTCTTTTCTTGTGGGCCAGCCCGTAGAGTTGCTGCAGGTCGGCCTGCGCTTCGGGGCCGGCCAGCTCTTTCAAATATCGCTTGCGAAATTGCTGCCAGCGCTCCGGCTGCGCGTGAAACCACTTGCGCAGATCATCCGATGGCGCCAGATCGCGCAGCCACTCATGCACGCCGGATTCGGCTTTCTTCAGGCCTCGCGGCCACAAGCGGTCCACCAGCACCCGCGTTCCATCTTTTCGCTCGATCGGCTCGTACACGCGTTTGACTTCGACGGGCATGGTCGCAAGAATTTCCTTTATCATTGTAAGTCGAAGGCGATCTCGTTGCTCAGTGCCGATTGCCGCGGGATCGAACGAAGTCAAAATGCAACGCTGCAGGATCGCGTGAACGACGGTAGGCAACTAAAAAAATCGCAGGCTCATGGCTGGCGCGATGTCACGATCCTGGCTGCTTTGCTGTGCCTGCTCACCCTTGGCTGCGAAGTGGAACGGCGGCGTTCCGACGCCGAGCTTGGGCTGAATCCGAAACAGGTCTCCGGGCGCAAGCTCTACGACAACTATTGCGATCGCTGCCACCGTCCCTATTCGACCAAAGGGAAAAAGGGGCCGGGCCTGAAGGGCGTTTTCGCGCGTCCCTTCTTGCCTCAAACGGGCCTGCCCGCGAACGACGAGCGCGTCACCGACATCATCCGCAACGGCCGGCCCGATATGCCCGGCTACAGCCAGGTGCTGAACGCGCAAGACATGCAGGATCTTTTGTCCTATCTGCACACTCTTTGACCGGCAGCATCCCTATTTACTTCGTGGGATAATTTCTTCGTGACCACGCCCCCGCTCGCCGAACTCTTTCGCAAGCTTCCTTCGGTAGATGAAGTGCTGCGGGATCCGTCTCTCCGGGACATCGAAGAAACGTACGGCCGCGAGTCCGTTGCCGAGGCGGCGCGCATCGTGCTCTCTCGTTTGCGGCAGGAGATTTCATCTGCCCTGCTGAACGAGAAGTCGCTGGAACTGGCGCTGTCAGGGTTGAGCGGCGCGATTGAGAATCAGCTGCGGCGAGAATCCAGTTTTTCCCTTCGGCCCGTCCTCAACGCGACCGGCGTCCTGCTGCACACAAATCTTGGCCGCGCACCCTTGAGTGATTCGGCGATCGATCATATCCGCGAATCCGCAACGCGCTATTCCAATCTGGAGTTCGATCTCGCTGACGGCTCGCGCGGCAAACGCGACGTTCATGTGGACCGGTTGTTTCGCCGGTTGCTGGCGAGTGGAAAAACTGGCGGCGACATTTCGACCGTCGTGGTGAACAACAACGCGGCGGCGGTGCTGCTGGTCCTGAATACGCTGGCCGAAGGCGGAGAGGTCATCGTCTCGCGCGGCGAGTTGGTGGAGATTGGCGGCTCCTTCCGCATTCCCGATGTCATGGCCAAGTCGGGAGCGATCTTGCGCGAGGTTGGCACCACGAACCGCACTCGGGTCTCGGATTACGAAAAAGCCATTACAGATAAGACGCGCCTGCTGCTGCGCGTGCATCGCTCAAATTTTGAGATCACCGGGTTCACCGAGCAGCCTTCCATGGAAGAACTCGTCGCCCTCGCCAGACAGCGCGGCATCCCGCTCCTGGAAGATCTGGGCAGCGGCGCGCTGTTCGATCGGCGCTCCGTTGGCATCGACGGAGAGCCCGCGGTGCTCGACAGCCTGCATGCCGGGGTGGATATCGTTACCTACAGCGGCGACAAACTGCTGGGTGGGCCGCAGGCCGGATTGATTAGCGGCCGTCCGGAGTTTGTGGCGCGCATCCGTGCCAATAGTCTTTTCCGCGCGTTGCGCGTCGACAAACTCACCTACGCGGCGCTCGAGGCGACTCTGCTCGCCTACGTCCGGCAAGACCACAATGCCATCCCGGCGTTGCGCATGATGCGGTTGGCAAAACAGGAAATCGAGGCGCGAGCCAAAACCTTAGCCGCGGATATCACCGCCGCCGGCATCCGAGCCGAGCTTCTCGATGGCGATTCGCTGCTCGGAGGTGGCGCCGCCCCGTCTACGGTCCTTCCCACTCGCCTGCTGGCCATCACCTACGCGGAACTCAGCGCACAGGAAGTGGCGGCTCGCCTCCGCGCTTGCGATCCTCCCATCATTGCCCGCATCGAGGAAGGGCGCATTCTGCTCGATTTGCGCACGGTCTTCCCTGAGCAGGATGCAACGCTGGCAGCGGCTCTCCGCCGCATCGCTTCGTGAAATTGCAGCATCAAAGCAGAGTTGGCGACCTTGTACACAATCGGGCACTCGACGCGCCCTCTGGATGACTTGCTGTCGGCGCTGCAAGCCCATGACATCCAAACGCTGGCGGACATCCGGGCCTTCCCCATGTCGCGGCGCCTGCCGCAATTCAACCGGCCGTCGTTGGAGCAATCTCTGCCCTCTGCCGGTATTCACTATCTCTGGATGCCTGGCCTTGGCGGCTATCGCAAAAAAATCCTGGACAATTCCCCGAACGTTGCGCTGCGCAACGACAGCTTTCGCAACTACGCCGATTACATGCTGACCGCCGACTTCGAGCAGGCAATCCGCGAACTGCTCGCTTTCGCAGAGCAGTCACCGACCGCGTATATGTGCGCGGAGCGGGTATACTTTCGCTGCCATCGCAAGCTGGTCTCGGATTGGCTGGTGGCGCACGGGCACAACGTTTTGCATATAGACGATGTGGCTCCCGCCAAGCCGCATGAGCTAACCGCGGAGGCGCGCCTGGTCGATGGCCGGCTCATTTACAAAGGCGATCGGCTGCTCTAGTTCAGACTCCCATGATAGTTGGCACGGGCATCGACATCGCGGAAGTTCCCCGCATTCGCAAGGCCATCGAGCGCTTCGGCGACCGGTTCCTGCAACGGATCTACACGCCCGGCGAGATTCGCTATTGCGAGCCGAAGGCCAATCGCGTAGAACGTTATGCCGCCCGCTATGCCGCCAAAGAAGCCGCGATGAAGGCGTTGGGCACCGGATGGAATCACGGCGTGCGCTGGCGGGACTGCGAAGTAACGCGCCAGCCCGGCAGCCGGCCCACCCTGGTTTTCCACGGGACCGCTGCCGCGGTTGCAGCTCGCCTGGGCGTGAAGCATTGCGCCCTCTCACTGACGCATACTTCCGAACAGGCGATGGCGCAGGTGATCCTCGAGGATTGACGGCAGCCGTCGCTGTTTCTGCTAGACTGTCGCATTCCATCGCATGTCCGCCACTCTCCAGGCTGCCGCGCCGGTCTCGCTATCTCCTGCGATTCCCGAACGTACGTTACTGGGCGGCCTCGGCTTGACCAGTTTCTCGGCCCTGCTGCTGGAATTGGCGCTGACTCGCTTATTTTCGGTCGTACTGTTTTATCACTTCGCCTTCCTCGCCATTTCGATCGCCCTGCTGGGCCTCGGGGCCGGCGGAGTTTTCGCGTACCTGTGCAAGGCGCGTCTGGCTCGTATCGAGACGCGCTTGCTGGCCACTCGCCTCTGCCTCGTCAACTCCGTTCTTGTGTTGATCGTTCTGGAAGTCACCCTGCATGTTCCGGTTTCGTTGACGGTGACGGGAAAAAACTTCCTGCGTCTGACCGTCCTCTACTTCGTGGCTGCGATCCCATTCTTTGTCACTGGGTTGCTGTTCTCCGTCATCTTCGCCCGGGAAACCTGGCGAGTGTCGAGGCTCTATGGAGCGGACTTGTGCGGCGGCGCGCTCGCTTGCCTGGCTGAAGTCCCGCTCCTCAACCTGCTCGGCGGTCCGAATACGATCCTGGTGGCTGCCACGACGATGGCCATCGCTGCACTGATCTGGGCTTCCGGTTCGACTTGGCGGAAATGGGCAGGGGGCTTGTCAGCCATCTGTGTGCTGCTGATCGCGGCCAACCATTCCAACCGCCTCATCGACGTCGTCTATGCCAAAGGAGTGTTTCGCGATCCGGCCTGGGTAGAGTTTGCGCGCTGGAACGCGCTTTCCCGCGTGGAGGTCGACCGCCAGGGCACGGCAAAAGCCATCGTCATTGATGCCGACGCTTCGACCTACATCATGAATTGTGATCTCGAACATTGGGCTGGATCGGCCTGCGAACGCAACGAGATGTCGGCGCCACCATCGCTGGCCAATGTGCTGCGGCCCCATGGCGAGTTCGCGATCATCGGGCCAGGCGGCGGCCCGGATGTGCTGCGCGCTCTGGCCAACGGCAGCCCCAGCGTGACGGGAATCGAAATCAATCCCATCATCGCCAACACCATCATGCGCGGCCGCTATGCCGACTATGCGCTGCACCTGTACGACCGTCCCGACGTGCACATTCACGTCACCGACGGCCGCTCCTATCTGCGCTCTACGCGCGAGCAGTTTGACGTGGTTCAGATGACGCTGGTCGACACCTGGGCGTCCACCGCCGCGGGCGCCTTCGCCCTGAGCGAAAACAACCTGTATACCCTGGAGGCCTTCGAGGAGTACTTCAATCGCCTTAAGCCCGATGGCATGATTGCCATCACGCGCTGGGAATTCCGCGAACCGCGCGAGGCGTTGCGCGTTGTCGCGGTTGCGATGGAGGCTTTACATCACCTGGGCGTAAGCGACACGGCATCTCACTTCATCATCGCTTCCAAAGGATCGCTGAACGAAGACGGGATTCCGGTCGTAGTGCTGGCGAAAAAAACGGCGTTCACCGCCGGCGAAGAGGCAGCCGTCCAGGGTCACCTCTCAACCTATAGCCAACTGAACGCAATCTATCTTCCGTCGCGGCCGGCGCAAAACCCTTTCGCCGACCTGATCGCAAGCGAAAATCCCACAGCCTTCGCGCGCAACTATCCTTACAATGTCGCCCCGGTCGGCGATAACGCGCCATTTTTCTTCTTCACGCTGAGGGCTTCTCAAGTCCTGGGCCAGCAGGGGCTGCAGCGGGGAATCGATTGGAAGGTGAATCTCGGCGTGCTGGTGCTGATTCTGGTGCTCGTCATCTCGGTGGCCGCAGTGCTTGCGTTCCTGATCCTGCCGCTGGCTTTTCATGGCCGGAGCCATTCCCCGGTTCCGATTTTGTATTTCGTGGCGGTTGGCCTCGGTTACATCCTGGTGGAAATCGCTTTCATCCAGCGCTTTGTCCTGTTCCTGGGTCACCCCACCTACGCCTTGACCGTAGTCATTTTTCTGCTGATGTTATCGAGCGGCGCGGGCAGCCTGCTTTCCCGGCGCCTCAACCTGCGATGGCTGCCTTTGATCATCGTCGTTGCCGGGCTCATCGGGGCGGTTTTTCTTCTGCCGAAAGCGCTTTCGGCATGGGTTGGATTGCCATTTCTTACCCGGCTGGCCATCAGCGCCATGCTGCTGTTGCCTTTGGGTTTTGTGATGGGAATGCCCTTTCCGAACGGCTTGCGCGCTTTGGCCGGAGCTTCGCGCGCGCAGCTTAAGAACGAACTCGAAGACAACGCCGTGGAATGGGCGTGGGCCATGAATGCGGCGGCCAGCGTTCTCGGCTCCGTGCTGGCCATGGTCATCGCCATCCAATTCGGCCTCACCGCGACCCTGGCGTGCGGAGCCGCAGCGTACTTTGCGGCTTTTCTGTTATTGCCATCCTTTCGCGCCGAAAGCGGGGAGTGATCTTCGCCGGTTTGTTATGATGCTGCGAGGGGCGTGGGCTTCTCCCGGTACCCCGGATACGCAGATCGCGGTTTGAGGACTTAATTGCCGAGTCAGAAGCAGCTGAAATGGTCGCAACTTCGCGTCGGTGTCACCGTGATTCTCGCCAGCGTCGTCCTGGCGCTCCTTCTGTTCCTCATGTCCGGGACGGGCGGCTTTTTTACCAAGCGCATCACCCTGGTCTCTTATTTCGATAATGCTTCCGGCTTGCGCGTGGGCGCGCCCGTGCGCTTGAGCGGAGTCGATATCGGCAATGTGATTGGCATCGCCATCGTCCACGAAAAAAGTAAACAGGTCACGCCCGTCCAGGTCGTGATGAAGGTCACTACCAAGTATCAATTCGACCTGCGCAAGGATTCCGTAACCTCTCTCGACACAGCCGGCGTTCTGGGCGAAACCTATCTCGATATCGACAGCTCGCAGGCGATCGCATCGGAGGCCCAGGACGGCGACACTTTGCCGACCGCGAGCCACCCCGACTTCAACGCGGTCGTTCGCTCCAGCCAGAGCACGCTACAGAATATGGACGCCTTGCTCAAGCGCGCCGACCGCATACTGGCGTTTGCCGAAAGCGGCAAAGGATCGATGGGAAAATTGATTTACGATCCCACTCTTTATGACCGGCTCTCGCAAACCGTTACCGAACTGAAAGAGGTGGTGGACGATATCGCGCAAGGGCATGGCAGTCTCGGCCAGTTGATCAACAGCAACGATGCCTATAACAAATTTGTGGCTACCCTCGACAAGATGAACGGGGTCATCGACGATCTGCAGCAAGGGAAGGGCACGGCGGGCAAATTCCTGAAGGATCCTTCTCTCTATAACAATGCCAACGACACGATCGCGAATTTAAAAAAGGTGAGCGAAGACCTCAACGCCGGCAAAGGCCCCGCCGGGAAACTTCTGAAGGATGAGGAGCTGGCGAAGAAACTGGATACGACGATCACGAAACTCGCCGCCATTACCAGCGATCTTGAAGCCGGGCAGGGAAGCGCGGGCAAGCTGCTCAAGGATGAAACTCTTTACAACAATCTCAACTCGACGCTCACTTCTGCTCAGGACCTGTTGAAAGCGTTTCGCGAAAATCCGAAAAAATACTTGAGCATCAAGGTGCACATTTTCTGATTTCACGCTAAAAAGCTTCCACCCTCCTCAGTGCTCGCCGATCCCGAATAAGGCTCCCAGCAATAGAATGGCGAGCACCCCAAACGAGATTGCTCCGTATTTCCAGTCTTTCTCGCGTAAGAACAGAACGCCCGCCACCAGCACGCGGACCACGGGAGTGGCCAGCATAAAAAGAACGCCGGCTCGCTCGATGCCACCGGGAATCCGGCCGGGTACAAAAAATTCTGCCAGCAATCCCGCCAGCATGATGAAAAAGCATCCGAACGCTCCCCAGCGCAGAACGCGGGCAACGATGCGGTCAAACTCCGGCTCGCGAACCTGGCTCATGCTCCGCCTCCGGCGAGCAAATGGAAGCCCAGGTGACCCGCCAGGTAGAGCATGATCGCGACCAGCAAGTACACAACGTATTTCGTGTGGATGCGGGGCGCCAGGCGCGCGCCCAGCAGCGATCCCACGAAGACGCCGACGGCCAACGGCGCGGCGATACTGACCAGAATGTCGCCGCGGCGATAGTAGACGATGGCGCTCGCCGCCGCCGTCACCCCAATCATGAAATTCGACGTGGCCGTCGCCACCATCAAAGGCACGTTCATGAAGATGAACATGACCGGAACTTTAATCGGCCCGCCGCCAATTCCCAGTAAGCCGGAGAGTCCGCCCGCGATCAGCGACGCGCCCAGTCCCAGCGGATATCGCTGCGGCTCATACGGGGGAATCGTAACCGGGCCCTTTCCCGGAGGCAGCGGCTCTTCGTTTTTGACCTTGCCCCGCCGCGCCAGGATGGTGATCGAGCTGTAAAGCAGAAAGGCGGCAAAAAGTCCCTCCAGCCAGTTGCGGTTGAAATATCCCACCAGATAAGCCGTGACCGCGGCACCCAGGCTTGTGGCCAACTCCAGCGTCATGCCCAGCCGTATGTCGGTGGTGTGACGCTGCAGGTGTACCGACGAGCTGGCCGCCGAAGTCGTAATCACGGCCACCAGGCTGGTGCCGATCGCTTCGCGGATGGGAATGCCGAAGTGAAGTGCGAGCACCGGGGTCAGCAGAACGCCGCCGCCAATGCCGGTCAGCGCGCCGAGTAAGCCCGCGAAAAATCCCAGAAGAACGAGGAGCGCGCTCACCATTCGCGGTTCTAGCTCACCACTCGCGGGACCGAAGTGGACTCAGCCTGCTCGTGCGCGTGATAGCTGGAACGCACCATGGGACCGGACTCAACATGACGGAAGCCAAAACGCAACGCTTCGCGCTTCAGTTCGCGGAATTCCTCGGGAGTGTAGAAGCGGGCGATGGGCAGATGATCGCGCGACGGCCGCAAATATTGTCCGACCGTAAGGATATCCACATCGCGCTGGCCCAGATCGCGGAACACGTCCACCAGTTCCTCGCTCGCTTCGCCCAGTCCCACCATCAGGCCGCTCTTGGTGACCATGCCGGGAGAGAATTTCTTGGCGTTGGCCAGCAAATCGAGGGTTCGCTCATACCGCGCGCCGGAGCGGACAGCGCGATAGAGCCGGGGAACAGTTTCCGTGTTGTGGTTGAGCACGTCCGGCTGGGCATCGAGAACAATGCGTAGAGGCTCTTCCAGGCCCTGGAAGTCGGGAATCAAGACCTCGATCCGGCATTCGGGAGTCAGTTCGCGAATCTGCCGGATGGTATCGGCGAAAATCCTGGCCCCGCCGACATTGTCGTCATCGCGATTCACGCTGGTCACCACCGCGTGCTTCAGGCCAAGGGTGGCTACCGCTTCCGCGACACGGCGCGGCTCATCCCAATCGATAGGCTCGGGCCGGCCCTTGGGAACGGCGCAGAATCCGCAGCGGCGCGTACAAATGTCGCCCAGCAACATGAAAGTTGCGGTTTTGTGATTCCAGCATTCTCCAATGTTCGGGCATTGCGCCGACTCGCACACCGTATGCAAGCCAAGCCCGCGCGCCAGCTTCTTGAGGTTGTGAAAATTGTCGCCCACGGGCGCTTTGGCCCGCAGCCACTGCGGTTTGGGCGCGCGAATCGCCGGCGCGAGGTCGATCTGAATCAGCTGGTGAGAGGCGGACATCTCTCCAATTTTATCAGTTCCGCCGAAACTGGAAGCCGCAGTTCGGTGAAGGGGGCAAAGTCGCCCTCATCCCACCTCAACCAACCCGTAAGTCCGCTGCCAACGCATGCGCAACGCGGCCAGAGCGCGGCTGACTTCTTCCGCCGAAATCTCCGCGTTCGGCCCAGCCGCCACGATTGCCGCCTCCCGCTTGGCCAGCTCCAGCAGCTGCCGGTCGCGAATCAGATTCGCGATCGTGAAGCTTGGCAAGCCGGTCTGCCGCGTGCCAAAGAATTCTCCCGGCCCGCGCAATTCGAGATCGAGCTCCGCGATGCGGAAGCCGTCATTGGTCTTCGTCATCTCGTCGAGACGCCGGTCGCCATCCTCCGTCACTTTTCCGGCGGTCATCAGAATGCAGTACGATTTTGCCGCCCCGCGCCCGATCCGCCCGCGCAACTGGTGAAGCTGCGCCAACCCGAAGCGCTCGGCATGCTCGATCACCATCACGCTGGCGTTCGGCACGTCCACTCCCACCTCAATGACGGTGGTCGCAACCAGGATGTGCAGCTCTCCCTTCTGAAACATGCGCATGACCTGGTCTTTCAGGTCGGAGTCGAGACGTCCATGGAGCAAGCCGACTTTGAACTCAGGAAATATTTTCCCACTCAGCTCGCGGTACATCTTGATTGCCGCTTTCAGCTCGCTATCTTCACTTTCCGCGATCACGGGATAGACGACGTAGGCCTGGTGTCCTCCGGCCACTTGTTTGCGGACAAAATCCCACACTTCCGGCGAGCGTTCATCGCCAACGCGCCGGGTAACGATCGGCGTGCGCCCGGGCGGTAACTCATCCAGAACGCTCAGATCGAGATCGCCATATAAGGTCAGCGCCAGCGTGCGTGGAATGGGCGTTGCCGTCATCACCAGGACATCGGGCTCGGCGGCATTGTTCTCGTCGGCGCCTTCCCCCGATTTCTTCATCAGCTTCCAGCGTTGCAGAACTCCGAACCGGTGCTGCTCGTCCACGATGACCAGTCCCGGTCGCGCGAACTCGACTTTCTCTTCCAGCAACGCATGCGTCCCAATCACCAGCTGCGCGCTTCCCTGGGCGATATGGCGGCGGATCTCGCGCTTCCTGTCGCTCTCCAGCGAGCCGGTCAGCAAAACGATGCGGTAGCCTGCATTCTCCAGGATTCGCCGCGCTGAAAAATAGTGCTGCTGGGCCAGAATCTCCGTCGGCGCCATCAGCGCCACCTGGTAGCCATTCTCGATGGCGATGATGGCTGCCTGGAAGCTCACGATGGTCTTGCCCGAGCCCACGTCTCCCTGCAGCAAACGCCGCATGGGGTGCGGCTTCTGCATGTCTTCCGCGATCTCCTTGAGCACTTTCTTCTGCGCCGTTGTGGGATGAAAGGGCAGGATTCTCTTGATCGCCTGACGCACCCGGTCGTCCAGCCGGAACGCGATGCCGGTCTGCGCTTTGCGCTGCTGCCGTTTCAGCTCGAGGCCAAGCTCGATAAAAAACAGTTCTTCAAAAATCATGCGCACGTGCGCCGGAGTGCGCGAGGCTTGCAGTTGCTCAAAACTTTCTCCCGCTTCCGGCCAGTGCACTTGCCACAGCGCTTCGCGCGGCGAGATGAGTGCCAGCCGCGAGCGGATGGCGGCGGGAATCGTTTCCGCGATGTCGGGTGTCAGATTCTCTAGCGCTGTCCGGATCGCGCGGCGAAACCAGCGCGACGTCACCTTACCCTGGCCGGCAGACTCATAGATCGGAACAATTCGCCCCACTTCGAGCGAGGCCGCAGCTTTGCCCTCGGCGTCCCCTCCTGCATCCCCTAGAACTTCATATTGCGGCTGGATGATCTGCAGTTCCCGGCTGCGCGAATCTTCCTCCACCTTGCCGTAGAGCGCGATCAGTTGTCCGGGCTGGAACTTGTCCTGCAGGTAGGTGGCATGAAACCAAAGGCAGCGCAGGCGGGACCGCCCCTGCCCCACCGTGAGCTGAAAAATCGGCATCTTACGAGTGCGAAACAATCCCGAATTGCGCACCTCGCCGATCACAGTCGCCATCTCTCCCGGGCGCAATTCGGCGATGCCGCGGGGGTTCAGCCGGTCCTCATATCGGAAAGGCAAATAATGGAGAAGGTCGCCCACCGTGGCAATACTTTTGTTCGCCAGAATCTCGGCCAGCTTAGGACCGATTCCCTTGACGTACTGCACCGGGGTGGAAAGTTCGAGCATCGCGGGAGCGCCGAAAGAATGGTAGCAGGATGTGCATGGGACAGGGCCCAATCTCGACTTGGATGTTCCGGTGTCTAAGCCCTCGGTGCTGGTCAATCTGGTGCAAGCGCTCTGTGCCGTCATCCTGGGTAACGTGGCATATTATTTGCTCGCCCCGGCGTTGCCGCTGCCGCGCCATCGGCTGTTCCAGATGGACGTAGGCCAGATCGTCGATTTCTGGTTCTGCCTGGTCGCCTGGGGCTTGATTCGCACCGCCCGGCGCTGGAAATAGCCACCGGGCCCGTTTATTCCGCAGAGCCCGAACTCCCACGTTACTTTCGGAACCTCTAGCAAATCCCGCCGTCACGATACGATATTTCCTGAACCTATGGACCGGATTGCTGTCCTGTACGATGCCGGACAGGCGGTGCTGTCAACCTTCGACCTGGACGAAGTGTTGCAGCGCATCCTGGGCATCGCGCACGACTTTTTCCATTTGCGCAACGTGGCCATCCTGCTGCTCGATCGGCAGTCGCAGGAGCTCTACGTCCGCTCGCAAATCGGCTGGGATGAAGGCCAGGATAAAATCCGCTGGCCGATTGGCACAGGCATCACCGGCTCCGCCGCCTCCAAAAAACAGCCGGTGTATGCGCCCGATGTCAGCAAGGACCCTCGTTATGTCTGCGCCGCCAGGTCCACTCGTTCGGAGCTGGCCATTCCGCTTATGGTGCGCGATGAAGTGGTGGGCGTGCTCGACTGCCAAAGCGACCGCCTGGACCATTTCGACCACGAAACCATCGATCTATTAACGCTTTTTTCCACGCAAGCTTCCATGGCGCTGCAGAACGCGCGATTGTATTCGCTCGAGCAACAGCGAGCCCAGCAGTTGCAGGCCATCAACGCAATCGCGCAGCAGACCACCGCCGTTCTCGATCTGGAGGAACTCCTCGATCGAACCTGCAAGCTGGTGCAGGAAGCTTTCCGCGTTTCGCATGTATCGCTACTGCTGCGGGAAGATCATGATCTGGTTCTTCGCGCGCATCATGGCGGGCTTACGCCCCGCACTCTTCAGGGCGGCCGTTTTCCGGCCAGCAGCGAGCCCTGGGCCGGCATTCTCTCCGGCGCCAGCGCCGCCATCAAAGCGGACCTTGGCCCAGACAAATTGTTTGCGGCCTCTGCCTCCCAAATCTATATTCCGCTGGTTTCGTTTGGGCAGACCATGGGCATTCTGGCGCTCGATAGCGACAAGCCCAATGCCTTCTGTGAAAGCGACCTGCAGCCGCTGGAATCGGTTGCCGACATTTGCGCCACCGCCATTCAGAACGCGCATTACGTGGAGCGCGTCAAGCAGTTGGCTTACCTCGATGGCTTAACCGGTATCTTCAACCGGCGCTTTTTCGAATTGCGCATCATGGAAGAAATCGAGCGGGCGCGGCGCTACGAAACCGGCATGGCCGTCATCATGGCCGATATCGATCAGTTCAAGCGTCTGAATGACGAGTTCGGGCACGTGCTGGGCGATGAGGTCCTGCGCCAGGTTTCCTCGCTCTTCAACCAGCAGCTGCGAAAAATCGACGTCGTCTGCCGCTATGGGGGAGAAGAATTCGGCATCCTGCTGACGCAGACCACCGCCAGCCATGCCGTAGTGGTAGCCGACAAGTTGCGCAAGGTTGTCAGCGGATGGCAGTTTCCGGGAGTGCCTCAGACCGTCACCATCAGTGCCGGCGCGGCCGCGTTTCCCGATCACGGCACCACGCGCGATGAGTTGGTACGCGCCGCCGACGCCGCTCTCTATGCCGCGAAACAGGCGGGCCGTAACCGCGTTTGCCTTGCCCAGGCCCGCGGGCAGGGCGCCCGCGCCTGAAAACGCTAAAGCTCGAAAGAATCCTGCAATTCGATCTGCAATTTTTCCATTTCCTGCTGTAACTTCTCGCGGCTCTTTTCCAGTTCCTGCTGCACCCGCGGGGCGATTTCCTGCTGCAACCGCTTCATCTGCTCGATTTGTTCTTTGCAATATGCCTTTTGCGCCTCGGCAGCAGCCTTCACCGCTTGCTGGCTGGCCAGCTTGATCTCCGGCCGCAAACGCGCGATTTCATCCTGCACTTCGCTCAGGTCGATCTCCACTTCCGCATTGACGTCGGGTTCATCCAGGCTTTCCTCGTCCAGATTGTCGCCAGACTCCCTGCGCTCCGGCAGCGTTAGCGTCAAAGTCTGCTCTTTCCGGTCGCGGAGCACTCCCATAGTGATGGAGCCGCCGTTGCGCGAGCGCAGTGCGCGCATGAAGTCGCTGCTGTCGTGCACCGGTTGATCTCCGACGCGGGTGATCACGTCGCCGGCGCGCAGCCCGGCCTTTTCCGCCCGGCTCCCTTTTTCGACAGAGCGCACCAGCACGCCGTTTCCGTTCTTGGCCCCAAAAAACTCGCCCAGTTGCGCTGTCAGGTTCTCCACCATCAGGCCGCTGCGCAACGAGGAATGCACCGCCACCATGGCGGGTACGTCGAAATCCGGCAGGTTCGGGATGGGCGGAATCTCCACGTGGAAATTTTTGTCCATGTCCCGATCCTTCCAGCCCGTGTGCGCGAATTCATTGCGCCGGTCAGCAAGCTGTACCTTCAAGGTAAGCGGCTGCCCGTCGCGGCTCAACCCCAGCGTCACCACGCGCCCCGGCGGCGTTTCGTGAATCATGCGCTGCAACTGCGACTTACTCTCGACCGTCGCCCCGTTCATGCTCAGGATCACGTCGTGCTCTTTGATCCCCGCCTTACCCGCCGGGGCGTCCTGGTCGACCATCGTCACTTCCACGCCTTGCTCTTCTTTCAGCTTCAGCGCGCCCAGTCGATCGGTGGTGATGTCGACGATGTCCACGCCCAGGTACGAGCTCGTTCCCGAATCCTCGCTCGGAATCCCGTAGGGCTGGGACGACTCGTAAGCCCATCGCTGCGCCGCATTGGAAGGGCTGAGCAACAATGGCAGTGTTGCAATCGCTGCTACGAAGTGTTTGCGCATGGCTGACCTCTCCGATCGTTCTCTACTTCGCCCTCTACTTCGCCTTCCGGAAGCAAATATCGCCCGTGGTCGTTCGCACCTTCAGCACCGGTCCGCCGCCGTTCAGCTTGCCCTCGGCGGTCAAAGTCTTTGGACCGTAATCGCCACCCTCGCTCTGCACGCGAATATCGGGGAAGTCGGAGGTGATGTGGTGCCCGTTTCCCAGATCCACGCTGGCGCGCACCGACATGGCTACGCCGGCGGCGATGTAGACCACAATGTCGCCCGCTGAAGTTTCCAGCATCGAGTCGACTTTTTCGCCGCCCGCATTAATAAACTTCACCGTGATGCCGCCAGCGCCGGTCTCCACTTTTGCAGAAGGCACGCCGTAGAGTTCAATGGAGCCCGCGCCCGCATTCGCGCCCACGCGGCCCTTTGCCGAACTCAGGTGAATGCTGCCGCCGCCGGTTTCAATTTCTGCCGTCCCGCCGATATCGCCGAGGTTAATGCTTCCTCCGCCGGTCGATGCCTTCACTTTGCCCGAGCAGTGCCGAATCTCCACGTTCCCGCCGCCCGCTTCGACGAAGGCCCCTTGCTCGCCGGACATCACCAGCACGTTTCCGCCGCCAGTTTCGGCGTGAATCTTTCCCTTCACCGACTTGATGGTGATATTGCCGCCGCCGGTTTCCAGCTTCAGATCCCCGCCGACGCTCCCAACATCGATGGAATCCCCGCCCGTCTCCACGTTGGCCGAGCCGCCAACATCGTCCAGTCGGATTTTCCCGCCGCCGCTTTCGATTTCCACGTTGCCGGTCACCCCGGTCGCTTCTACCCCGCCGCCGCCGGTCTCAATCTTCACCAATGCGGTGTCGCGCGGAATGTCGATATCGAATTCCCCGGAAAAATGGTGCGGCCTGCCGCCTTCCCACTCGCCGATAATCCAGGCGGTGTCGCCCTTCATATAAGCGTTGATCTTGAACGATCCGTAGCGATGACGCGAGTCCTGATCCATGGATTGGCTGCGCACCGCGTAACTGATGTCCTGCCTCGAGCCTCCATGCAATACCACGGAGCCCATGTCGACTTTCACGCGCACGGTGCGAGCCGCCGCCAACGTCCCCGACGAGGACTGGCTCGAACCGCGCGATTCCTGCGCCATCAGCGGCGCAACCAGGGCCAGCACTACCACCAGCCCGACGAATTGTGGCGTACGTTTCAAATCAACGACCTCAGCTTTCCTCCCCAGAAATCTCAACCCCACTGCAAACTCGCGACGCTTCAAATCTCATTCGCGCCAGCCGCCTCGCTCCTTAATCAATCTCCGGCAACTGCGCCAGCATGGTCCGCGCCTGCGACTTGATGTACTGGCTCTGATCCTTCGCGGACAACGTCATCAATACGCCGCGCACGCTGCCGTCGGCTTTCACCGGCTCAATCAGGCGCAGCGCTTCGGTGCGGACGCCCGGATTGGAGTCGTTTACCAGCGCGCCCAGAACCGCGTCCCGCACCCGCACGTCATCTTTCACAAAGCTGCCCAGGCCATCGAGCGACTTCAGCCGCACTCCCGGATTGGTGTCGTACTGCAGCGCGTAAATCAGGGCATCGCGCACTTGCGACGACAGATCGGGCTTTTGCGTCAGCAAATCCACCGAGTCCATGCGCACGCCGGAATTGTAGTTGCTGCGCGCGGCGAACAACAGCAGTTGCTGGATGCGCTGGTCATTCAACGAACCCTGCGTCTCCAGCGTGGAAACTGTGTCGTACTTGATGTCAATCTTGTTGGTTCCCGCGTCCTGGGTAATGGATCGAATACCGGTGATGGCGGCGTCGTTCTGCGCGGCGGGAGTGGGAACGGATCCGGTATTTGCAGCGATGGGATGGCCGACTACTTTGTACGCAGTGCCGAGTCCCGCTGCGAAGCCGACGATCAGGATTGCCGAAGCCAGGGCCGGCGAAAAGCGTACCTGGCGCAGCCAGTTCGCCGGATCGAAGGCCAGCCTGTGCCAGAACTGTCCTTGCTTCGCGGTCTCCAGCGACTCCTGCAAACGCATGCGCGAGGCCGCCAGCAGATTCGGTGACGGCTCCGCCGCCGGCATTCGCGACAGCAGCGCGTGGAAGTCCTGCTCGGCCTTTAGTTCCGCCGCGCAGTCCGCGCAGCGCGCAATGTGCTGCTCCAGTTCATGGCGGGCGTCATCGGCCAGTTCGCCATAAACGTGCAGCGTGATATTTTCTCGCACCCATTCGCACTTCATTGTGTCACCTTCATCAGTCCGGAGCCCTGCCTCTTGCTCTTCGAGCCCCTCGTGCAAACCTCACGACTCAGGACTCGCGACTCAGGACTGCCTCATCTCATATCCGCCAACTGCCCACGCAACTTTTGTGTCGCTCGAAACAACGTATTCTTTGCCGTCTCTTCGGTCGTGTGCAGAATCTCGCCGACCGTTCTCAGTTTCAGCCCGTGATAGTGCTTCAGCTCGAATACCATGCGCTCGCGCGGCGTCAATTTGTCCAGCGCCACCGCGATGCGATTGCCCAGTTGCCGCCGCATCAGATCGCGCTCCGGATTTGCTCCCGCGCGCCCATCGGCCACCTGGTCCAGCAAGTCGTACTCGCCGCCGTGGGCGTCTTTCACCACCGGCGCGTCTTCCTTGCGCACGGTCTTCTTGCGCAAATGGTCCAGGCAGAGGTTGGTGACGATGCGGTAAATCCAGGTGTAGAACGAGCACTCGAAGCGGAAGCTGCCGATGTTCTTGTAGGCCTTCAGGAAGGCGTCCTGATACACGTCCTGCGCGTCGTGTTCCGTGCCCGTCAGATGAAGCGCGAGCCGCAACACCGCGTGATCATAGTGGCGCACCAGTTCCTCGAAGGCGGCAGCGTTGCCGCTCTGCGCCTCGCGGATCAGGATCGTATCGTCGATGCGGCGTTCTTGGCTAGCCATGCGGCCCCGCTGGGGGTCCTGGTTCTTGCTCACTCCGTTACCGCCAACTTTCTCCGCTCGATACCTCGCTCCCGTCAGCGCACCAACTGCAATTGTGACCGCCATTGCTTCGGCCGGCATGTTCGTGTCGTTCCCTGGCAGCCCGGTGTCAATGCCGTACCCGGGCTTGCATTGGAATAGACGGATAGTCAGCGGAACCGTGAGCAGAAATTATAGGCTGCCACCTCAGGTTTCTGCTTGGGTATCAACAGCTTGGATTGACAGGACACCCGGGCAATTCAAGCTACGAGGCACCTTGGAGCCATCTCTCACATACCATTTTCGTGTCACCTGATGGCACGCCATGGCCCAAGCGTTGGCGCCGATGTGCCATTGACCCGCCTCCCGCGCCATGGGATTATCCTCGCGCTCGCCGCTTGTGGAGTTTGGTCAAATCGGCGTTCGGGCCCTATCCCTGTAGTTTCCCTGGTCAAAATCAAAATCAAATTTGCGGGCGCAATCGCCCGCCAAGGAGACTGTATGAAGAATTGGAAAGCGATCAGTATTTTGTTGTTTTGCCTGACCAGTTCGTGGGCGCTTTGTCAATCAGATACCGCAGCCGATAAACAGAATTCCCTAAACGCCACCATCACCGGCTCAGGCAAGAAGAATTACATTCCCCTTTGGACCGGCACCTCGACCCTCGGCAACTCCAGCATCCAAGAGGCAAAACCCAGCGGCTGGTCTAATGTCGCCATCGGCCTAAATGGCGCACCGGGATCGGGAGCATTACAAACCTCGACCATGGGCGTGGATATCGAGGGAACGGTCACCGAGGGTTCCCCCAACAACTACACCGCCACCCAGCTGGTCGTCGAGGGAACTCTGGCATCGAATTCTAACGCCCAGGCGTACCTGCGCGGAATGTACATTGTCCCGAACTTCAACTTCGGCGCGGGCTACGGCAATTACGCCGAAGGAGCTTTCATCCCCGCACCGAACATTACGTCGGGATACGCCAACGTCGTGTCCTCGCTGGAATTAGGGCAGCCAGCCCCCGGCCCGTCCGGCACGTCTTGCAGCGCGGCGCTTAACATTTTAATGCCAAACCAGTCCGGCAACTGCCCGGATGCGGGAAACAACGTGTGGTCGATCTACAACGGAAGCTCGTACAGCAGCTTCTTCGCAGGAAACGTGGGCTTCGGAATCGCCCTCCCCTCTTATCCGATTGAGACCGGGGCCGGGGCGTACGTCACGGCGGGCGGCGTGTGGACGAACGCTTCCAGCCGGGAATTCAAGAAGGACATCCACCCGCTGCGCACGGACCAGGCGATGGAGACGCTGGCGCGGCTCGATCCGGTTACCTTCAAGTACAAGGTTGACGACGAGGCGCACGTTGGCTTCATCGCCGAAGACGTACCCGAGCTGGTGGCGACGGGTGATCGTAAGGGCCTCAGCGCAATGGACATCGTCGCTGTGCTCACCAAGGTCGTCCAGCAGCAGCAGAAGGAGCTCTCCGACCAGCACGAGGAAATCGATACGCTAAAGGCGCTGCTCGGGATGAAACAAGGGGGGAGCCGCTAAGTGGCCTTGCCTCTGGAATCCATAGCTGAGGGTATTTGGTAGTAGTTGTGGCTGCGGGAAAGTAGGAAAGCGGCTTTTCGCTTTTCTACTTTTCCGTAACTTTTACGTCGCACCCACCCGTTCAGACTTTCCACAAGATTCGTTGTCAATATTGAAGCCACGGGTGCATCTTACTGCGTCGGCGATTCTGGCTCAGATGCGGCGCAACACATTTTTTGACCCCATGTCGGGGGGGGAAGACCTACTCCGCGACCGCTTCCTTCTCAATCACGACTTTTAAGTGCGCCGTCACGTCCTTGTGCAGCTTCACCGGGACCGTGAATTCGCCCAAGGTCTTCAGCGGTTCGTGCAGCTGAATCTGCCGGCGGTCCACATTGATGCCCTTTTTCGCGACGCCCTCGGCGATATCGCTCGAGGTGACGGAGCCGAACAGCTGATCGTGCTCGCCCGACCGCCGCTGGAACGCGACCGACAATCCTTCAAACTGCTTGGCCAATTCCTCGGCCTGCGCCTTTTCTTTCGCCGAGCGGCGCACCGCGGCCGCCTTCATCTGCGTAATCACGGCTTTGTTGCCCGCAGTGGCTTCGATGGCCAGCTTGCGCGGAAGCAGGAAGTTGCGCCCATATCCCTCGGCCACCTTTACCACGTCGCCGCGCGATCCTAATTTGTTCACGTCTTCTTTAAGAATGACTTCCATGATGTCCAACCCTCGCTCTTGGCTATTCGCGCTTTGGCTTTTGGCTCCGCCTTTCGCTCAGCTCCGCAGCGCCAGGAGCGAAAGGCCCATAGCCCAAAGCAGTCTTCTACTGCACTCGGCCTGCAAACGGCAGCAGCGCGATGTTGCGCGCCTGCTTGATGGCCACGGCCAGCCGGTGCTGATGCGGCGAGCACACGCCGGTCAGCCGCCGCGGCACAATCTTGCCGCTCTCGGCCACGAACTGCCCCAGCAGGCGGTAATCCTTGTAGTTGATCTCCGCGATCTTCTCGGTGCAGAACTTGCACACTTTCTTGCGGCGGAAAAACTTGCGCCCACCCGCTTCTCGCGGGCCGCCGCCTCCTCCCGGTCTTCCACCCCCGCCAAATCGCGGGCGGTCGCCTCCCGGGCGCCCTCCCTCTCCGGCGGGACGTGGCGGCCGGTCGGCGACCGGCGCTGCTGCTGTCTTGTTCTCGTCAGTCATAGTGCTCCTTCAAAAATCAGTTCTCGGATCTCGCTTGCCAGTTGTCAGTAAAAACCGAACCATCTCGATGCCGCATGGGCCAGCACTGGCAACTGGCCGCCGGCAACTGGCAGCTGTTTTACGCCGTGGCCGGCGACTCCGCCGCCGGAGTCAGCGGCGCTTCCTCGGCCGGCTGCGCGCTCATCTTCTTGCGCGATTCGCGCAGCTTCTTGATCTTCTCCAGCCGCTTCTGTTCCTCGTCGATGCGCACCGTCAAAAACTTGATCACCGGCTCGGTCACGCGCAAGCGGCGCTCCACTTCGTGAATCACCGAGCCCGTGCCCTCGATGGTCAGCAAAATGTAAACTCCATCGCGGAATTTGCGCACCGTGTAGGCCAACCGGCGTTTGCCCATGCGCTCCACGTTCTTCACCGTTCCCGAAGCCGAGGTCACCGACGACTCCAGGCTCGAAATCAGCTTGTCCAGATCCTCATCCGCCATATCCGGCCGGACGATAAACATCAATTCATACGTTCGATTCATTTCCGTCTCCAAACTCAGTTGTCATTCTGAGCCAAGCGCTCTTTGATTGGCGAAGGATCCAGGCGAGCCGCGCATGGCTCGCTTCCTTATTCCTCTTTCCGGTTGAACCGGTTCATCGCCGCCGCCGGTCCTTCCGTCAAAATCACCTTCACCGCTTCTTCCACGGTGTCGAGCATCTGGTCCACGACTTCCAGTTCCTTCTTCTTCATCGGCGAGAGCAGGTAGTCTCTGCCTTCGCCAATTTTCCGCTCCGGAGCGACGCCAACCCGGATCCGTAAAAAATCCTGCGTGTTCAGCGTCCCGATGATCGACTCGATCCCGTTATGCCCCGCCGAACTGCGCCGCGTTTGAATCCGCAACGTGCCCAACGCAAAGTCGAGCTCGTCCTGGATCACGATCAAATCGGATTCAGGCGTCGCTTCATACTCTTGCAGCAACTCCCGCACCGACAGCCCGCTCAGGTTCATGAACGTTTCCGGCTTGGCCAGCAGCGCCGGCACCTCGCCGATTCGAACTCTCGCGGTCAGCGCCCGGCACTGCCGGTTGCGGACTTCCACTCCCAAATCGCTGGCGATGCGGTCCACCGCCAGAAACCCAACGTTATGCGGCGTGAACTGATACTCGATGCCAGGATTGCCAAGTCCAACGATCAGTTTCACGCTGAATCAATTCTCTCTGCGCTAAAACGCAACTGTCATCCTGAGCCAAGCGCCGTTTGCCGGGCGAAGCATCTGGGCGGGCCGCGCCACGCGTCGCGCTCTTCGCGACGCAATAACGGCGCGACCGGGTCGCTTCCTTACTTCTTCTCCTTCTTTTCAGCCTTCTCGGCCTTCTTCTCGCCGCCGGCCGCCTCGGCGCCCTCTTCCTCAGTCTCGGCCTTGCCCTTCTTGATGACTTCCGGCTCGGCCGGGCCCGCAGCAGCTTCCGCCGCTGTCGCCTCCGGCGTGGCCACAACTTCTTCTTTCACTGAGGTCACGTGAGCGATGGGCTGATTTTCGTCGGTCAGATACTTGATCTTGTCGTTTTGCGGCAGATCCGACACGCGCAGCACTTTGCCGAACGTCAGGTGGCTGATGTCGACGTCGATGTGGCTCGGAATGTCGGCCGGCAGGCACTCGATTTCCACTTCGCGCAGAATGTGCTCCAGGATGCCGCCTTCGGTCTTCACGCCTTCGGCTACGCCCTGCAGTTCGATCGGGACGCTGACACGCAGCGCCTTATCCATTGCGATCCGCTTCAGGTCGATGTGCATCAGGTGGCCCTTGATCGGCTCGTACTGCCAGTCCACGATCATGGCCTTGGTGCGCTCGCCATTCATGGCAAGATCAAAAATGGTGTTATGTCCGCTGTCAGAGCGCAGAATGCGCAGCACATGCCGCGGGTCCACGCTTACCGGCATCGCATCTTTGCCGGCTCCGTACACGACGGCCGGAATCCTTCCATCGCGCCGCACTCGCCGCGCATGGCCCTTCGTTCCCGGTTCCCGCTTTTCCGCTTCCAGAGTGTTTTGTTCCAATGTAGTCGCCATAATTCCAAGTCCTGTCCTAACTATTTGTCATTCCGAACCGGGCCGTAGGCGCGGTAAGGAATCTGCTTTTCTTGCCGTTACGAGCACACCACTACACAAACAACTTGCTGACTGAAGTCTCTTCGTGATTGGCCTGGATCGCCCGGCCAATCAATCCCGCGATCGAGAGCACGCGAATCTTTGGTTCCTGCTTCGCCTCTTCGGTCAGCGGAATCGTGTTCGTGACCACCACTTCGCGGATCACCGACTTCGAGATGTTCTGCACCGCCGGCCCCGAAAGCACCGCGTGCGAGGAACAGGCAAACACCTCGGTCGCGCCATTCTGCTGCAAAGCCATCGCGGTTTTCACCAGCGTGCCCGCCGTATCGATCAAATCGTCGATGATCAGGCAGGTTCGCCCGTGTACATCGCCGATGACGTGCATCACCTCGGCGACATTCACGTCGGTCCGCCGTTTGTCGACGATGGCCAGTGCCGCGTCCACTTTCTTGGCGAAGAACCGGGCGCGCTCCACGCCGCCCGCATCTGGCGAAACCACCGTCAGGTTGGGCAGGCTCAATTTCTTAAAATGATCCACCAGCACCGGCGAAGCGAATAAATGATCCACCGGAATGTTGAAAAATCCCTGCAACTGCGGCGTGTGCAAATCCACGATCAGCGCCCGGTGCGCCCCGGCGCTGGTCAACAGGTCCGCCACCAGCTTCGAGGAAATCGGGCTGCGCGGCTTGTCCTTGCGGTCCTGCCGCGCGTAGCCGAAATAGGGCATCACCGCCGTAATCCGACGCGCCGACGCGCGCTTCAGCGCGTCAATCATCAACAGCAACTCCATCAGGTGCTCGTCCACGCTCGAACTTTTGCCATTGGCGTGAACCGTGCGGCACGTGGGCTGCATCACGAAAACGTCGCACCCGCGCACGTTTTCCTGGATCTGCACGTACGCTTCGCCGTCCGCAAAACGGATGACCTGCGCCATGCCTCGCGGCATGCCCAGGAACTGGCAAACTTCATCCGCCAGCGGCTCATTCGCCGTCCCGCTGAAAATCTTGAACTTCTCGTCCACCCGCGGCCGAGGCTTGCGCTCGTGCTTCTCCTCCGCCATGGGCTCGGCTTTCTTTTCGGCGCGCTCGACCTTTTCGGCCTTCTCCGTCTTTTCCGTCGGCGTGATCAAAGTGGGCATATGCGGTTCTCAGTTCTCGCGTTTTTCAGTCTTCAGTCTTTGGGCCCCGGCCAGTTCACTGAGAAACCACAACTGGCAACTGAACACTGGTTTTTCTGGCTGGGCCGCTAGGATTCGAACCTAGACAAAGTGCTCCAAAGGCACTTGACCTACCATTAGTCGACGGCCCAGTCGAGTCATTGCAAACGCTGATTGTTGATTGGAACCCCTTGCGGGGCGCACCTAATTTTCAATCAAAACTCACGAATCAACAATCAAAATCTCTCTGAGCCCGCGCGGAATCGCCGATCCCCGGCCCATCCTCCGCCGGCCATTCTTATCGGCTAAACATGCGCCGCCAGTATTGCCGGCGAGTCAGCGTGACCGTGGCCGCGGCCGCCCAGCCTGCCATGCGCAATCTTTTCTGCGCGGCCCGGGCTGCGTCGCCTGACGAAAATAGCCCATACAACACCGATCCGGAACCCGACAGAGACGCATACTTCGCGCCTGCGCGCTCCAATGCGCCCTTTGCTTCGCTCAACTCGGGATACTCTGGAAAGACGACTTGCTCGAAGTCGTTCTCGATCCCGGTCCGGACAAGCCTAAGAAGCGGATTCTCGGCCCGGCCCCTTTCCCGGCGATGACCGCCTGAAGGAGCACCGGAGTACTGCTCGCTCAGCCACGCTGACAGCCTTCGGCCAAGCTCATTCATTCTATCGGATGGGCTAGCAGTGGTCAATGCGGGGACAGTCGCCCGCGGCTGTCCGGCCGGGCGACGCCCGCCTTTCTCATCGGCCGCATTCGAATGGGAAGTCTTGCTCGCCTTCGCCAGTCGATCCCACTCCGCAAACGCCTTCGGCGTTGACACTCCCACTTCCGGCGTCACTACTACGCAGGCACTCGAGGGCAAGTCTTCCAAAGGAAATACCTGCTCCCCTCTACCGGTACCCAAAACTGTACCTCCGGTCAGGAACAGCGGCAGATCCGATCCCACTTCCGCCGCAAGACGCAGCCGTTCTTGCGCGCCGAGGCTTTTTTTCAGAACTCTCTCCAGCCCCAGCAGCACCGCCACGGCGTTCGACGATGCCCCGCCGAGGCCGCCCTGCACCGGCAGTCGCTTCTCGATCTCAATAACGACCTTCCCCTTCGCCCCCAGCGCGGCCATCGCGCGCTCCGCGATCCGGTGCCCAGTGTTCGTTTCGTCCCGCGGCACACGCGCATCGTCGCATCGAATCTCAATCCCGTTGCCCCGCGCCACGCTCACGCCGATCAGATCATGCAGCCCGATGGTCTGATAAACCGTCAGCAGTTCATGAAATCCATCCACCCGCGCCGCGCCAATGCGCAGTCCGAGATTGATTTTTGCGAACGATCGCACCGTTACCGTCATGGGAGCATGATTGTAAAGCTGACTGGCTGCTGGTTGGCAAGTCCGATGGAATCACGGCTGCTCTTACCCCCTGCCCGTTCCACCACCTTGGTAATCTCGACTCCGATCCCACATTAGCGCAGGCTTAATTGTGATCCCGGTCACATGAACCGTTCCCCGCGGTCTTCCCGGGATAGGGATGTTCGGCCGTAAGAACGAGCGCTGCCCTGCTTTGGCACGGGAACCCTGTCAGCGCAGACCCGCAAGGGCGTTCGGCGTTTCTGCGGAGCTCAACCTAAATTTCTGCCCGCGTTGCATGCGCCTTCCACGAGGGCAAATGCGACGGGCGGCAGGCGATCAGGGGTTGTATATGCAGAAGAATTTCGTTGTTTGCATTTTGCTCAGTTATTTTGCGGCGGCTGCGAGCTTCGCCGTCGCCCAATCCGAATACAAGGTCATCGACGTCTCCAACGGCGGCACCATCTCCGGCACGGTGAAATGGTCCGGGCCCGTACCCAAAGAACTCGACTTTCCCGTCACCAAAGACCCGCAAATCTGCGAGACCGACGGCAGGAAAACCGTCAGCCTCGATCGCCTCATTGTGGGCGCCGATGGCGGAGTCGCCAATACCATCGTCTACCTCAAGAACATCTCGGCCGGGAAGGCGCTGGACCTTCCCGAGCAGCGCCGCCATCTCGATCAGAGGCACTGCCGCTACATTCCTCATATCCTGCTGGTGCCGCAGAACGTCGCGCTCCAGATGCAAAGTTCCGACGCCACCTTGCACACCATCCACATGGATGGCGCTGCCAGCTACAATCTGCCATTTCCTTTCCCGAACCAGATCAGCTCGCGCACCATGTCGACGCCCGGCCTGGTCAACTTGCGCTGCAATGGCGGCCATGTCTGGATGAATGCGGAAATGATGGTGGTCAATCATCCTTACTATGCCGTCACCGATGAAAGTGGCCGCTTCGAATTCACCGGCGTGCCTGCTGGCACTTATCAGATCGTCGCCTGGCACGAAGGATGGAATCTGGCCGGCAAGGAACAAGCCTACGACGTTCTCACCGAGCACTCCGTGCAGCGGCCTGTCTTCACGCCGCCGAAGACCTGGGAAAAATCAGTGTCGGTGAATTCCAATCAGCCCAGCAGCGTGAGCTTCGTGATCGGAAATAAGTAGGCTGGACTGCAGCAGTCGGGCAGCGAGAACTCACGATCAAGTTCTGACCGGGTGCGGGTCTCTACTGCGGATCTCTACTGTGGTTCTACCCGCGCCGCTTGTATAGCACGGCAAATTCGAATCCTGCATTCGCGGGAAACAACTCCGCCACTTTCCTCAGGCGCTCGGCCAGTGCAGCGGGGGCCAGCAGCGGGTAATCCCGCTCCCGCAAATCGTAATAATCCACATCCAGGCACATCGAGAGCAGGTAAATCGAGATCGTGTCGGCGAAGGTCGCCTCAAAATACTCGTTCTTGTAGCGCTCGGCATCGGGACCGGCCGCGGTGGCCAGCTTGCGCGACTCCCACGCGTCCAGCGACGTTTCGCCGCGCGTGCCCGCCTCGACCTGCTTCCAGGCCAGGTCGGCAAACTCGCGGGAAACCCCGGCAATTTCCACCAGCGCGTGCCCCACATTGATATAGAACTCGAAGGCGACCGAAAACTTGTCGTCGGTCAGCCGGGTCGAAATGAAGACGCACTGCGAATCGCCCAGGTTCAGGTTGCGATGGCAGACGGCGTTGTCGCTAAGCGCCACATCGTAGCGGTCGGCAATCAGCGTATCGTCGCCCTGGGAAACCGTAAGCGGCACAAAATAATACGCTTTGCGTTTCAGCGCCGACGCTATGCCCACCGGTACGGCGCTGATCATCCGCTCCAGGTCGTAGGAACTGACCGAGTTCTCTCCCGCCACGGCGTAGCACACGCCGTTCGGAGCCTGGGAGACCGGCGTCACCCGCACCACGTCCGACGGGCTTCGCGTTAACGATGGCGTTGCTTGCGACATTCTTGATCCTTTATACACTACAGGCAGTGGCCCAGTTCAGCGAAGAGCCTGTCCTGACCCGCATGGCGAAGAGCTCTCACTCTCCACCGGCCTTGCACGCGAGCGTCACAGCCGCGCATCTTGCCCATCCCGCTTCCTAAGCTGTACACTCGCCGCTTTCGAGGAAACCATGAAACTTTACCGCCTTCTCGCCCTCGCCAGCCTGCTCGTTATCTCGCTTACCGCCGCCGCCCAGTACACCGATCCGGCTTACATCAACGACCTCGGCGGCCCGCAGGAGTTTGCCCGCCGCCGCGCCGAGTTGGCCCATAAGGCCAAAGCCGGCTACATCCTGCTTTTTGCCCGCGTCACGCTTCCCGAATCCAATCACTACCGCGAAGACAACGACTTTTTCTACTACACCGGCCTCGCCGATCCCGGCGCGGTTCTGGTCATGGATGCGAGCAAGCCCGAAGCCGCGGTTATCTTCGAGCCCGAGCAGGCCCCGCGCGTCAAGCAAGTCTACGGCGCCAACCTGCTGGCCATGACTCCCGAGCAGCGCGAGAAACTCGGCTACAAGACCGTGATGCCCATCGCCAATCTCGATGGCATGCTCTCCTTCATCTTCAGCACCGAAAACGATCTCTGGCTGCGGCTCACCTTCCCCGACAAGGCTGACGGCGCTCGCCCCGAGGTCGGCCGTGATTACGCCGAGGAATACGCCGCGCCCTATGGCGATCCCACTCCCGGCGATCGCGCCGCCATTCAGAAGCTGGCGCAGCGTTTTCCGGCTGCGCATCAGCGCGATCTCACCGGCTTCATCGACGAGATGCGCAACATCAAGACGCCCGGAGAAATCGCCGTCCTGCGGCGCAACGGCGCGCTCAGCGCCGAAGGCCTCAAAGAAGCCATGGCCCACGCGCATCCCCCGATGTACGAGTACCAGATCGAAGCCCGCGCCGATTATGTCTTCCGCAACGGTGGCGCTTCCGGCTGGGCCTACCCCGCCATCGTCAGCTCCGCCGAGAACATCAACACCTGGCACTACTTCAACGATCGCCGCCAGATTCAGCCCAATGAGTTGGTCGTCTTCGACTTCGCCGCCGATCTCGACCACATGGCCATGGATATCACCCGCACCTTCAACATCAGCGGTAAATTCTCGCCCGACCAGGCCAAGTGGTACGCCGTCGATCTCGAATGCCAGAAAGCCGTGATCGCGCAGCTCAAGCCCGGCAATACTTACGAGCAGGCCTCCGACGCCGGTAAAGCTGTGCTCGAAAAATATGGGGAAGGCAAGCAGTGGTACGGCTTCCCCGGGCACTTCGTCGGCCTCGCCACCCACGACGTCCTTCGCCCCAAGGGCCCCATCAAAGCGGGCCAGGTCGTCACGGTCGAGCCCATCGTCGAATTCCCCGACAAGCAAATGCACTTCCGCGTCGAAGACACGATTCTCATCACCGAATCAGGCGTAGAAATTCTCTCGTCGGGCGTACCCAAAGAGCCTGCCGAAGTAGAAAAGCTGGTAGGCAGCGCGAAGTGAGTGGAAACTAACTCCTTGGCGTCATTCCGAAGCCCCGCGTTTTCTCTGACGGGGCGGGGAATCTCATAACTCAAACTGAATGGCGCCTGCCATCCTTCGCGTCGCCCTCTTTTAGCATCAGGCACAAAATCTACGCCTCGCTCTGAACCCCGAGCGAAGCGCGCGCGCCAGCGAACGCTAAGGATCCCGAGTGTCTCTCGCTATCGGATTTTTTTCCCCAGCGCCGCGACCGCGTGCGCGGGCGCAAGGCGCACCGCAAACTTGTCGTCGTGCCCGCAACTGATCACGGTCATGTTATTGGGATATTCTCGCACCCAGATCACCCGCTCCGGATTCACGAATACTTCCATGCCGTCCACGTCTTCAAACATGACGAACTCCACGCTGCCTCCTTCGGAACGTTCCATTGCTTGATCGCGATCGCTCGAACCTAAACCCGCCCGCGCAGCGCCGTCGATTGTACCGAAACACAACGCGAGCGGAGAGTTCTGCACGCCCGTCATGAAATCACAATCCAGTTTTGTTCAGGCAACGAATGGAATCAATGTTTTCATGTGGTTGATTTCGGCCACCGAACACAAAATGAAACCGCATGCACAAAATGATCAAGTAGTTTGCCCCTTTTCGCGAGCCTGCATGTTCTTGCGCGTCGAATGTTCCTTGCCGGGAAAGATTTGCGCGGTGCGGCGGGTTCTAAGCCCAAGGCCATCGCATTGCTAAGTCGGTGCAAACACTCGCATTCCTGCCAGTCGACATCATTTGGCCGTCGAGTTGCATCATTCCGCTTCGTTCACGAAGTCAAGTCCCCCAGTCCCCGATCAAGGAGGATCTCGCATGACACGACCGTTTGAAGCCATGCCCCGCCGCGGAACGTTGTGCTGCATCTGCGGCCTCCCCATGCCCCTTGAAACCGGCAACACCGACGAGCTCGGCAAGGCCGTGCATGAAGAGTGTTATGTGCGCGAGACAATTTCCAGGCTACGAACGCCGCTCGTCACCGAGGCGCGCGAAAGCCGGCTCAGCGCAGTCTTCGTGCGCATTCAACCATCCTGGATAAGCACCCTGATCGAGGTATAGGAAGAAGTTTTCGGGCAGGACGCCGACAGAGGTTGTAACTTCGCCGCGCCTCAGCAGAGCCTGCACTCGCTCATTTGCCGGGCACGTCGAGTGATCAACGAGGAAGGAAAAACAACTGCGGAGAGATGGCTCTCGTGATCAGTTCACGAGGTTCGTGAGGATCAGGCCAATTCCTGCCCAGATGCTGGCGCTGACGGCGGTTGCCAGCGAAAGTCCCAGCAGCGCTCCCCACCGGAACTCGCGCGGTCCTACGGCGAGCGTCGAGTCATAAACCGCCCACGAGCGCATAAACTCCATATCCATAAAATCGAGTTCGTCGACGCTCGGGGCCGTCTGTTGCGCATTCTTCAGACTATCGGGCAAGCTAATCACCGTGGACAGTCGAAATAGTGGTTTGTAACTCATGACGTTTCGCCTTTGCATCTCCTCTCTACTGTGGATGTAGGCGCATTCCGCGGAGATGCGCGCCATCTGTAAAAGAGATGTAAACTGTCGTGCCGCAGCCGGTAAGGTCTTTGCCGGATTCTTGCGCCTGTGTTGCCTTAAATCCTCCCTAAGTCGATCCATAAGTAGCGAATACGAATTTGCAAATAGTCTCCGCCTCTTATGGAAGCTCTTCCAGTAACAACTTCGAGTCCTTGCCCAGGTAGCCCTTGCGGCGGAACCAATCTTCCATGGCCTCGCGCAGCGCATCCAGCGGGACCTTGGCTCCAATTTCCATCCGCCCGTCCGCCACCGGCATCGTATCGTCAAACACCTGGGCGTTGGTAAAGTTGCGCATGGCGAAGCTGTCCAGCCACTTCAGCGGGCAGGGAAGCCGCTGGCTGCCGTCGTCGTATTCCACGCGAAGTTTGCGCGCAAACATATTTTGATTTAATCACATGCCGACGGCCGCGAGCGCCGCCCTTGACAGCGGCGGCGAATTCTTACTACTCTCGCCAACACCACCTTGAGCTGAGGCCAAGCTCTCTGCCGCGCCCAGCGCTGCTTCCGTCGCCAAAGTGGGAGGGGAATGGCATGATCTCGAACCTGATTTGGTTGATCCTGGCGGGTTCGATCGCCGGATGGGCCGCCGGAAAGATCATGAAAGGCGGAAGTTACGGCCGCGATCTCGATATGCTGCTGGGCATCCTGGGAACAGTCATGGCTGGGGCGGCACTCGGGGCGCTGGACATTTATGAAGGCGGATTTCTGGGAACGGTTTTTGTCGCCTGTGTGGGCGCGCCGCCCGTGATCTGGATCGTGCGCCGCCTGAAAAAATCGTGGGAAAAATCTACGCGGGAACTTGGTCCTGAACCAGGCTCACGACCGCATCCAGATGAGCCAGCGTCTCAGCAACATTGAGCGAGTACATTTCGCGGCCCAGGCCTTCGCCGGCCTCCAGCGCTGACTTCAGATAGTGTCCGGCAATTTCCACGGCGAGCGGGTCGGTGATGACTTTGCCGGTGCGCTTCTTATATTCGACCCAGGCAGGATGCGGCAGCGCCACCCACACCGTTTTTCCATCGACCAGGAACTTCACGTCGACAGCGTCGGCGTGGCGCGTGGCGATCGCCACAATCAGCGCCTGATAGACGCAGTGCACCTGCTTCCGGGTCCAGCGGTCGGTAGCGGTGAAGTCGGCAAACATGAATAAGGAAACTATAGCGAAGGAGCAACCGAGGAGCAAATGGAGACCCTGTGGCTTCTCGCGTCAGATGCGAGTGCTAACGCGTGATTACGATAGTTAAGCCTTGCCGCCGATCCCTATCCGCCCGCAATTGCCCCGATGACGAGGAAAGGCTCCTTCCCTGACGAGACCGCCTCCGGCAGAGGCGCGTCGGGCGATTCGTGGGACAAATCTTCTTCGCAGGCGAAAAAGCGCAAGAACGCGCGGCGCTTCAGCGTGTCGTGTTCGCGGATCGCGCCGCGCAGCATCGGATAGCGAGCCTCGAGCGCGTCGAGCACCGAGCGCTGCGTGACCGCGCCTTCCACCTCGACGGTCACTTCATTGCCGACGTGGGCCAGGTTGCGCAGATGAAAGGGAAGAACGACTCTTATGCGGCTCACGATTTTTTTTTCGTCGGTTTCGGCTTTAGCGTCTTGGCGTATTCGTAGCTAAGTTCGAGATACTTCTTCATCTCTTTCGTGTTTTTCAGCAACGCGTCGGGCACGGCGACATATTCCTTCATCACCGTACCGTAAGCTTCATAGAGTTTGGTTCTGTGCTTCTTCAGAAATTCTTCGCGCTTGTTTTCGGGCAGGCGAATCGCCAGCTTGTCCTCGTGCAGCAGCGAGAACATGTTGCCGTTCAGCGAAGTATAAGGATTGGCGTCGCCCTTGCGCTCAAGGCCCGGAATGGTGGCAATCAGCTTGTCGTAGAGTTCGACGTTGGGGCCGGAAGCGGATTTCTTTTTAGCAGCAGGCATGTTCTTTTTTTAACAGGAAAATGATCAAGGCTTTTTCAAGAAGTCTCTGAGTGCTGCGGTGATGGACTCGCGAATTCGTTCCTTAGAATTTCCCATGGATTGTCGGCCGATGGGATCAGGTCGAGTGCCAGTTTGGCCTCAATGCGTTGGCGATCAAACGCCGGTAAATTCTAGCTCAACTGTGTATCTCGGTTGAACTACGCGGCCTTGCCTTGGTACGCCTTCTCCAGGTCCGCGATGATGATCTTGTTCATCTTCATCATGGCCTGAAAGACGGCATTCGCCTTCTCGGGATCGGGGTCGCTCATCTTCTGCATCAGTGCATTGGGAATGATCTGCCAGGACAGGCCAAACTTGTCCTTGAGCCAGCCGCAGCGACTTTCCGCGCCGCCGTCCGCAGTCAGCTTTTGCCACAGTTCGTCCACTTCCTCCTGCGTATCGACGTTCACGAACATCGAGAAAGACTCATTCAATTGGAAGTGCGGGCCTCCATTCAGAGCGATGAATTTCTGCCCTTCGAGTTCAAAGGTGACCGTCTGAACTTTGCCGCCGGCCCGAAGCTGGCTGAGGATTTTGGAATTTTTGAAGAGGGATGTATAAAATTTGGCCGCATCTTCGGCGTTGTTGTCGTACCAGAGGAAGGGAGTAATTTTGGGCATCACGTTTCTCCTGTTTACAAAAAAGCAGATTCCTCACGCGTCCTCGCCGCGCACGCGCGGCTCCGGCGGCTCGGAATGACAAAAATTTAGAGCACTTCCGCTCGTCTAACTCCCGCGGCACCCGCAAGTCAAAGGCCCGGGTCGAGCTTAGCTCCACTGGACAGCCGCGGGCGGCTGTCCCCACATGATCACTTCAGCGTCTGCACTTCCACTGACAACACCGCCGGCAGATTTTGTACGATCGGATTCCAGCTATCGCCAGCGTCGTTCGATGCATAGACCTGGCCGCCCGTTGTGCCGAAATAGATGCCGCACTGCTCGAGCGTATCGACAGCCATGGCATCGCGCAAAACGTTGACGTAGCAATCCTTTTGCGGCAAGCCCTTGGTCAGAGCTTCCCACTCGTTGCCGCCGCTGCGGCTGCGATACACCTGCAACTTGCCTTCGAGGGGAAAGTGCTCGCTGTCGCTCTTGATGGGGACGACGTAGATCGTCTCCGGTTCGTGGGAGTGCACGTCGATGACGAAGCCGAAGTCGGTGGGCAGGTTTCCGCTGACTTCCTTCCAGTTGTCGCCGGCATCGTCGGAGCGCATTACGTCCCAATGCTTCTGCATGAAGAGCACGCCGGGGCGTTTGGGATTCATCGCGATGTGGTGGACGCAGTGGCCGATCTCGGCGTTGGGGTCGGGAATGTATTGCGAGCGCAGCCCGCGGTTGATGGGCTTCCAGGTTGCGCCGCCATCGTCGGTGCGAAACGCGCCTGCCGCGGAAATCGCGATCCACATTCTTTTCGGATTGCTGGGGTCGAGAATGATGGTGTGCAGGCACATGCCCCCAGCGCCAGGCTGCCACTTCGGCCCGGTGCCGTGGCCGCGCAGGCCGGGCATCTCGTGCCAGTTCTCGCCGCCGTCGGTCGAGCGGAAAATCGCTGCGTCTTCCACGCCCGCGTACACCGTGTTCGGATCGGTGAGCGACGGCTCCATGTGCCAGACGCGCTTGAACTCCCAGGGATGCTGCGTGCCGTCGTACCACTGATGCGTGGTCAGCGGCTTGGCGGCGGCATCATAACTGAACTTGTTGCTGGCGGCCTTGGGCGGTCCCGCTTGCGGCACTTCGCCGGCGGGATTGCCGGGCTGCAGCCATGTTTTGCCGCCATCGTCGGAGCGCTGCACGATCTGGCCAAACCATCCGCTGGTTTGCGAGGCGTAGATGCGGTTGGGATCCGCGGGCGAGCCTTTCAGGTGATACATCTCCCATCCCGCAAAATGAGGGCCGTTGACTTGCCAGTTCTGGCGCTTGCCATCAGAGGTAAGAATGAATGCTCCCTTGCGGGTGCCTACGAGAACGCGAACGCTGGACATGTCGTCTCCTGTTGCAGTGGTCGCTTGGGTTTCGAGTCCCACGTCCCGCGAAGTCGCGAGACGTGGGCGGCTGACGACGATGCGCAGCGAAGAAAAGCAGATTCCTCCTCTTCGCTGCACTCATCGTCGGAATGCCAACAGCCATCCAGACAGTGTTTATGCGGCTTTTGCCGGCGGCTGCGGTTGTCGCATTTGTTTCATCATGTTGCGCATGGCGGCGACGTGACCCGGATTGCGCTGTTCCGTCCAGGCCTCGAAGCGCTTGGAGGCCTTCTCCAGATTCCCCAGAAAGTTCGGATTCTTGAAGCGCTCGCGGATGGCGGGCACTACCGGCTTGGCAATTTCCCAGGTCCCGAAGAACTCGCCGGTGGTCTCGAAGAAAAGATCCTCATGCAGCAGGCCATAGTTGAGCATGGCGCAGGCCTGATCCCAGTAGGTGAGCACCATCATGACGAACTGGCCGCCTTCCGATCCGGGAGGAGCGATGCGCATGGCGTCGTCCATGTTTTCCACGATGTAGTTCTTGAAGAACCAGTCGCGGGCCTGGCGCAGGCGCGCCTCGCGGCGCTGTTCGAAAAGTTGCAGTTGCAGTTGTGCTTGCTCGTGCGTCGGTTTGTTTTCCATCGTGCTATCTCCTTCCAGGGTTGCGGGCATGATGATAAGTTGAATTTTCCGAGGCTGCCTATTTTCTCTCTCTGGTGTATTCCGGTCAACGGCCGATCGCTTCGGTGAATCGCTGTTTTTTTTGCGATGCGACCTTACATCACCGGAGCTGCCGTACCGTCGGACCAGCGTCCCACCGGCACGATGAACACATTCACCGGTTCGGCGGGCGAGAATTGCTTATTCAGCATGACGGGAGTATCCGGCAAGTCGGCGCCCCAAGCCGCCCCGTCAATTTCCGGCGTATAGAACATAAGATGCGCCAGGTTATGGTCCCCGCCGTCGCTCAGGTAGGCGCCTTTTGCCATCATGTAGCTCATGGCGCCGGCTTCGAGCGCAGGCAGTTGCTTGCTGGCGAATGCCGCCTTGCATTCCTCCAATATCTGCGCTCTGGATTTGCCCGCGATCGCCATTTTGGTCCGGGCATACGTGACGGGAAGAATGGAACGGGCGGCGGGCGGGTTGAAGCACACCGGCCCGCGAATCTTCGGATTCCAGAATTCGCGATTATCGAACGGTGCCATCCACCCTCGCTCCACGACACAGACCCAGCCATTGTTTCCTTCGACCGCGGTTTCGTAGCCCTGCTTGCCGAGCACCAGAACCCTGGCGTCGCGGGAAATCGACTCAGGCGCGGCACTACGGGCCAGCGTGATCTCGGCGTTGCGATCGGTCATGAGGTATTGATCGAAGGCGGCCATCGCGGAGTAATCGGCCTTGGCGGCCTGGGCGGGCGCCTGCAAGGCCGCCGCGATCCAGACTGCTGCCACCACCAGGAATCGGCAGGTGTTTTGTTTCAGCATGGGCAAGGTCATGATCGTTGCTCCTGTCGGACTCGATATCATTGCGATTCGGACGAAGTGGCGAAACGTTTACATCGGCTTGCTGCAGTTCACCATCCACGGAATGCCGAAGCGGTCGGTGAGCATGCCGAAGCGCTGCGCCCAGAAAGTCTCCTGCATCGGCATGCCGATGTTGGCGCCTTCGGAAAGGGCCTTGAACGCGCGCTCCGCCTCGGCCGGTTCTTTGACTTCGAGCGCGACCGAAAAGCCCTGCGGTTTCTGGTAGCGGTCGGGCGGCGCGTCGCAACCTTGCAGAATCCCGCCGTTGACGCTGAGTGCGGCGTGAATCACTTTCCCCTTCCAGTTCGCCGGCACCTGATCGGCCGCGGGCGATGCTTCGTAATTCATCGCGAACGTTATCTTGCCGTTCAGAGCCTTCTCGTAGAACTTGAAAGCCTCTTCGCAGTTTCCCTTGAAATTGAGATGCGTATTCATTTCCTTCGTCTCCTATATGTGATTAAGGCGAATCAGAACCCGCCATTGCAGAGAGGCTACAATTATTACTTGCAAAATGCAAGTAAAATGTTAGAATATTTTTGTGACCGGAAAAAACCAGGCCAAGCGCCGCTCGGGATGTCCTCTGAACGCATCCGTTGAGATGCTCGGGGACCGCTGGTCGCTGCTCATCATCCGCGACATGATGCTGCGCGGCTTTCGAACCTACAAGGAATTTCTCCAGTGCTACGAAGGCATCGCCACGAATATCCTGGCCGACCGCCTGCAAAGACTTGTGGCCTACGAGATTATCGAGGCCAAGCCTGACCCGGAAGACGGGCGCCGGTTGATTTACTCGCTCACGGCCAAGGGGATCGATCTTGCGCCGGTTCTCACCGAAATGGTTTTGTGGGCAGCCGAGCACGAAGAGACCGGCAACCAGGAACTGGTGCGACTGATGCGCCAGGACAAAAACAAGTTCATCGCCAGCGTGCGGCAACGCTGGGCCAACCGCTAAGATATCTCGATGCCGGCCCTGGGGTCGAAACAAAACACACTCAACATTCTGGAAGCCACTGAATTCAAAAAGTTCGGCTGGCTGGTGCATGGATTCTCTACGCGTGCCGGGGGAAGCTCGCGCTTGTACGGCGGCAACGCGCTCAATCTTGGTTTCACCAAGGACGATGCGCGGGCTGCGGTGGAGCGAAACCGCCTCGCATTCCTGCGAACACTCGGGGCGGGCGAAATGAAAAGCACGCGCCCCGCGGCCGGCCGCAAGTCGCGCGCGGCGGGCGGGCGATTTCAACCCTGGCCGCTGATCACGCTGCGGCAAATTCATTCCGACATCATTCATCACGTGGACGCGCCCCCCGAGGCGCAACTGGCGGGAGACGGCCTGATCACCCAGGCCCCGAAACTTCTGCTGGCGGTGCAGACGGCGGACTGCCTGCCCGTCGTCCTGGTCGATACGCGGCAACGCGCGGTGGGAGTGTTTCACGCGGGCTGGCGCGGAACCTTGCGGCGGATCGTGGAGAAAGGTGCGGGAGAGATGAAGCGCTGGTTCAACACCCGCGCCCAGGATCTGAAGGCGGCGATCGGGCCGGGCATCCACGGGTGCTGTTACGAAGTGGGCGAGGAGGTGCGGGAGAAATTCGAGTCGCAGTTCGCCTATGCCGCGTCGTTGTTCCGCGAGGTGAAGGAACGCGATCCGGTTCGCGAGAAATACCCCATGATGTTCATGAACATGCGGGCGCCGGGCCACGGCGAACTGCCCAATAAAATTTTTCTCGATCTGGTCGAGGCGAATCGCCGCCAGCTTCTCGCCGCCGGCGTCAAAGCGAAAAACATTGAAGCCTCGGCCATGTGCACCAGTTGCCATCCCGATTTGTTGTTTTCCTATCGGAAACAAAATGGCAAAACTGGCCGCATGATGGCGGTGGCAGGAATTCGCGGGCGGTGAATCTTCAGGCACCTTGCGCGCTCCGGCGGTGTCTAAGCATCGCGGTAGTGGAGACGCCCGCACTATGGGAGGCTGCTTGCGACGACCCTCGACAGTTGTTTCAGGCCTGTTGTGTTATGCCATTTTTGCGACCGCAGCATGCGGGCAAGTTTCACGGAATGCGATCGATGGCATTTTTGCGCCGCTGAAATCGGCAGAAGCTCCCGGCGCCGCCGTGCTGGTCATTCGAAATGGCAAGCCGGTTTTTCGCCGTGGCTACGGCGTTACCGATCTGCGAACCCGCCGCGCCATCGATGCCCGCACCAATTTCCGCCTCGCTTCCGTGACCAAGCAGTTCACCGCGGCTTGCGTCATGCTGCTGGTGAAAGATGGCAAGCTGCATTACGAGGACCGCATCACCGATATCTTTCCCGAGTTTCCCACCTACGGCCAGTCGATCACCATCCGGAATCTTCTGAATCACACTGCCGGGCTGACTGACTACGGCGAGCTGCTGATGAAAAAATATCCGGACGCGCCCCCCGAGAAAGTTCCGCAAATCAGCGACGCCGGCGTGCTCAAGTTGATGGAGGAGCAAAGCAGCGCGAAGTTTCCCGCGGGCAGCAAATGGGAGTACAGCAATTCCGGATACGCGGTGCTGGCCATGATCATCGAGAAAGTTTCCGGCGAGCCCTTCGGGCAGTTCCTTCATGACCGGATCTTTCAGCCGCTCAAGATGAGGGATACCGTGGCGTATGAAAAAGGGAAGAACCAGGTACCGGATCGCGCCTATGGCCACACAAAAAAGGACAACTCCTGGATCGAGACGGACCAAAGCCCGACATCTGCCGTGCTTGGCGATGGCGGAATTTATTCCTCGCTGGATGATCTGACGAAATGGGATCGGGCATTACAGCGGCACACGCTGCTTTCGGCCCAGGAGATGGAGCCCGCTCTCACTCCCGTACAGCCTTCTGGCGGCCCGGCCAAAATTCAAGAAGGGCAGAACGTGAGCTATGGATTTGGCTGGTTCCTCGATCCTTATGAAGGGCACCAGCGGATGTTTCACGATGGCGGGACCATCGGCTTTCGCACCACCATCCAGCGATTTCCAAATGACCACTTGACGATGATCGTGCTGACGAACCGCGCCGACCTCGATCCCGAGGATCTGGCCCTCAAAGTCGCAGATTTGTATCTGAAGCCGGGAAGCAAACCGAAATAAGATTGCTCTTACGCGGTGGGCGCGGGCGGGGCGGCTGGCGCCGCGGCCGGCTCCGCCACTCCATCGTTCACCAGGTCCTTCAACTCTTTGCTGGGCTTGAAAAATGGAATTTTCTTGGCGGGAACTTCGACCTTTTCTCCGGTCTTGGGGTTGCGGCCCATGCGAGGCTTGCGTTGCCGGGTACGGAAGCTGCCAAAGCCGCGAATCTCAATCTTGTCGCCCGCGCGCAGAGAGCGCACCACGCTGTCAAAAATCGTTTCCACAATGACTTCGCTGTCTTTGCGCGTAAGCTCTGCTAAACGCGAGACTTCATCGATCAAGTCGGCTTTGGTCATAATCCCTCTCAACTCCTGCCTGCTCGCGATCGCAAGGGCATGCGGTCGCCCGGTTGCGGGCCGGAATCTTTCATAACCTTCTCAAATTTCAGGAGTTAATGCAAGACTGGGGCGGGCCGGGCTGCTGCGCGTACGAAACGGCGGCCTGGCTACTTCCACAGATAGTAAAAGCCAACGTGCTGCTCGAGCATCTTTTCGGTATTTGGCAGATATTTGGAGACGTCGCCGAGCATCAGGTCGAGCAGCGTCTTGCGGTCCTTTTCGGGGCGAACCAACGTGGGTTCACCCGAGATGTTGACCGATTTCGCGGTATCTTTCACGCAGGCCTCAAAATCGCCCACTTCGTCGATCAGCTTCATTTCCTTAGCCTGTTGGCCAGTCCAGACTTTGCCGTTTGCGATCGACCTCACGTCCTCCACTTTCATGCTGCGACCGGTGGCCACGGCCTGCACAAACTGCCCGAACATGTTGTCGATCAGACCTTGCATGTATGCCTGTTCCGCCGGGGTCAGGTCGCGAGAGGGGTTGCCGGTGTCTTTGAACTCCCCCGTCTTGAGCACCACGTCTTTTAATTTCGCCCATTTCAACAGATCGCCATAGTTGACCCACTGCGCAATGACGCCGATCGATCCCACGATGCTACCTTCATCGGCAAAAATTTTGTTGGAGGCCGAGGCGACGTAGTATGCGCCGCTTGCCCCCACCGTCTCGATGGAGACGACAACCCGCTTTTTCTTCTCTTCTTTGAGGCGCTTGACCTCGCGGTAAATCTCTTCCGACGCCGCCACGCCGCCACCCGGCGAATTCACGTGGAGGATGATGGCCTTAATGGAAGAGTCGTCTCCGAATTTTTTGAGCTGGGCAACCACCGGCTGAGGCGAGAGAATCACGCCGTCGAGATCGACCACGCCGATGCGTTCGCCGAAGCCGCTGAATCCGGCCTCGTTCGTGCCCGAGTGCAGCGTCAGGTAGACCAGCGAGAAAACGGCCAGCACGAAGAGGAAGAAGGCTCCTCCGCCAATCAGAATCCAAAGCAGAGTGTGAGAGCGACGCTCGGGCATGATGAGGAAAGTTTAGCACCGGAGCGAAAGGGCTGTTCCTTTGGCGGCGCGAGCGCGTCCGAAGAAGATGTTACGGCTGCGATGGACCGTTCCTATTGCGTTGGAGAGACAACTTTCAGCGCGGCCGCCTGCACGCCGATCTCAACCGGCGTCTGGCAGGCAAATTCTCCATCGGCGTACACATCGAGTGGGTATTCGGTCTCCACGCGGACTCGAGCTGCCTGGAAGTATTCGACTTCGCGCATGCTGAGATGGCGGCCGAAATAAACCGTCGGGAACAGGCAGAAAAGCTTGAACGGGCTGATGCTGCGAATGAGGCAGACGTCGAGTTGCCCGTCGTCGAGTTGTGCGCGCGGCGCAATCTTCATGCCGTCGCCGAACGTGGAGCTGTTGGCGAAGGCGGCCACGATGGTCGGCGCGTCGCTGCGCGTGGCCCAGTTCTGGTTGTCGTCAGGAGCGAGAATTTTCATCGGGAAGGGAGCAAACGTCGCGATGGAAGGAACGGCGGTAAGAGCGTACCCGCCATGGCCTCGCAACCAACGGGGCATGGAATTTGCGCGCGCCGCAACTTCGCTGCTCAATCCCAAGCCGGCGACCGTGGCGAAATATTTTGGCGATTCCCCGTGCGTGGGTGGGTCGGCGGTCCTCTTCGTTGCGGGCATCGCGGTAATGGCGCCCAGGTCGATATTGCGGATGTTGTTGCTGCCCGAGCAAAACGCGCGCCATGCGGAAACCGAGTTGCGCATGTGGCTGAGGCCGAGCGACCGGGAGAAGTCATTGCCGCTGCCGGACGGGACAATGAGCACCGGCAGATTCAGCTGGACCAGCGCGTGGAGGTGACGGTGAATCGTGCCATCGCCGCCGAAGAGGAGAATTACGTCAGGCTTGTCAGTCGCCGCAGGAACGCCGACGTGCCATTCGATGTGAGGCGCGGCCCGCTGGAAAGGCACGAGATTTTTCGGCGAGCATCCCAGGCCGAGAATGGCAGCAGCGCGCATGTGCGCGGTTGAGAGTAGCAGATGCTGGAAAGCTAATACATCTCATGTGGGGACAGCCGAGGGCGGCTGTCCGGCGGGCGAAGCCCGGCCTTGTATGCACCATCAGGACTTCGAAGCGGGAGCGAAGGGGCTCACAAACGGCTTTTTCCAAACCCACGGATAATCGGCCCACGTATCGACCAGACCTCGCCGGACGGGGTTCTCCAATAAGTACCCTATCTTTGCGTCGAGACTTTCCGACGAGCGCAATACATGATCGAACGACTCAGGTTGCCACACCCGTCCCTTCCGCCACAGCGCTTTGTTTACCTTGTGAGCTGAGGCGCCCTTGACGGCATCCATGATTTCGGCGAGCGAGCAGACTTCCATAGCCTGCTCGTTGACCAGCGGCGTGAAGATCATGTGCACATGATCCGGCATCACGACAGCGACCCGGAGATCGAACTTCGTTCCGTTGTCGTGCAGACAACATTCCAACACGATAGAACGGACGCGCTCAGGAAGAACCCAACGATGGTCGGTGCAAAATGTTACGAAGTGCTGCTTGTCATCGCACTGCAAATGCGGAAGCTGCCGACGATAAAAAGCTTGCCGCATAGGGACAACAGGACAACAATGTGGGGACAGCCCCCCGGCTGTCCGGCGGAGCGAAGCTCCGCTTGGTTTTGATTGTAGTGCCGTGACCTACCGGTTGAGAGGTGTTCACTCAAACTCTCTAAGAATCCGTGCCAACTCGGGAATTTACGAAGCTGCAAGCAGCCGGCGCGGATGAGAGTAGCAGATGCTGGAAAGCTAATACAGCTCATGTGGGGACAGCCGCCCCCGGCTGTCCGGCGGAGCGAAACTCCGCTTGGTTTTGATTGTAGTGAAGATGAGCTAGCGGTTAAGTGTTTGAAGATATTTTTGAAGAAGCTGTTCTGAACCGGCAATGAGCGAAGCTGCCGGCAGCCGGCGAGCTTCGCTCGCCCGGACAGCCGAGGGCGGCTGTCCCCACAAGAACATGGTGCTCACCAGCGGATAAGGGCAATGCAAAGGTGCTTTCCGACTCTTAAGGTCAATCGAGCAGGCGAAGGACCGGTAAGAATCATTCGAGGTTCGGTCACAACTTCGTTCTCGATCCTCACTGAGCATTGTTTCAGTTTTCTAGCCGCCTCAGTCACCGATACGGCAAGTCCGCATTTGGACAGAAGACGATCCAGCCGGATCAAAACGCGCCCACTCGCGTCGATTGACCCACCGATCTCATCCAGTGACACTGAAATCTCTTTCGCAGTTTCGGGCACTTCATGCTTCTGAAACTGCTTCGCCCAATCCTCGCCCGCCTTTGCCGCCGCTTCCGTCGAGTGAAAGTCCGCCACGATCCTGCGCGCCAGCTCTTTCTTCGCCTGCATGGGGTGTGCCTCGCGCTTCATCTTCTCGATTTCCGCCAGCGGCACGTCCGTCAACAATTCGTAATACCTCCACATCATTTCGTCGGAGACGCTCATGATCTTGCCGTACATTTCGAGCGGCGGTTCGTGGATGCCGATCGCGTTGCCCAGCGACTTCGACATTTTCTGCACGCCGTCGAGGCCCTCGAGAATCGGCGTGGTCAGCACGATCTGCGAATCCTGACCATAGGCGCGCTGCAGTTCCCGGCCGACCAGCAAGTTGAATTTCTGATCGGTACCGCCGAGTTCGACGTCGGCTTCGAGCGCCACCGAGTCATATCCCTGCACCAGCGGGTACAACAATTCGTGCAGCGAGATCGGCTTTTCGTCATGAAAGCGCTTGTGGAAGTCTTCGCGCTCCAGCAATTTCGAAACCGTGTATTTCGCCATCAGCCGCACAAAATCGTCGGAGGTAAACGCGCCGAACCAGCGGCGATTGAAATCGATCACCGTTTTTTGCGAATCGAGAATTTTGAAAACCTGCGCTTTATACGTTTCGGCGTTCGCCTCGACCTGTTCGCGAGTCAGCGGCGGCCGGGTAGCCGAGCGCCCGGTCGGATCGCCGATCATGCCGGTAAAGTCGCCGATCAGGAAAATCGCCGTGTGCCCGAGGTCCTGAAAATGTTTGAGCTTGCGCAGCACCACGGTGTGGCCAAGATGAAGATCGGGAGCGGTCGGATCCATGCCGAGCTTGACCCGCAGCGGCTTGCCGGTGGCGCGAGACTTTTCCAGCCTGGCGCGCAGATCGGCCTCGCGGATGATTTCTGCCGCGCCTTTTTTCAGATACGTAAGTTGTTCGTCGACCGGAGCGAAAGTCGGCATGGGAAAACACATTATAACGGCAGGCATCAGGGACCAGGGGCCAGCGCCCAGTAATTGATGATTGAGGATCGGGCTCGAAGATAAAATTGGCGTGCAGGTTCTCGTGGATAAGACGATTCATATTCGGAAGGCGACGGCTGCGGATATTCCGCGGCTTAAAGTTGTCATCGAGGCTTCGGTGCGCGGCCTGCAGGCCGATGACTATTCGCCTCGGCAGATTGAAGCGGCGCTGCGCTCCATCTATGGCGTCGACAGCCAGTTGATCGCCGACGGAACGTATTTTGTGGCGGAGATTGCATCCGAGATCGCCGTCATCGTTGCGTGCGGCGGATGGAGCAAACGGAAAACGCTGTACGGCGGCGACCAGTTTGCCGCGCGGGAAGATTCGTTGCTCGATCCAGCCCGCGACGCGGCGAAAATCCGCGCTTTTTTCGTGCATCCGGATTGGGCGCGGCGCGGCATTGGCGGGATGATTCTTCATGCCTGCGAGAAGGCGGCGTCCGCGGCGGGTTTTCGCCGGCTTGAAATGGGTGCGACGCTGAGCGGCGTGCCGTTCTATCGGGCGAAAGGATACGAAGAAATCGAGAAGCAGGAAGCGCCCCTCGGCAACGGAGATTCGCTTCCGATTGTGAAGATGGCGAAAACGATAAAAAGCGCTTGACCGCAAAGGTCGCGAAGCGATGCAGAGGCCGCAAAGAAAAACTTACGCAAGCGAACAACCCGCCTATATTTTCCTCAATCGCCGCCCCGCGATTTCGAATTCTCCCGCCAGCACCAGGTTAATCGCCTCCGTGTAGGCGACGTGCTCCTGCTCAAGGATGCGCGCGGCCAGCGTATGCTCGTCGTCGCGGTCGAGAACCGGGATAGCCTTCTGCACGATAATCGGCCCGTGATCCAGTTCCTCGTCCACAAAATGAACTGTGCAGCCACTCACCTTCACGCCGTAGGCAAAAGCTTGCTCCTGCGCTTCCAGGCCGGGAAATGCCGGCAGCAATGAGGGGTGAATGTTGAGAATCCGGCGGGAAAATTGCTGCACGAACCAGGGTGAGAGCAGCCGCATGTAGCCGGCGAGGCAAATCAGATCGGCCTTGTGTTGATTCAGAGCGGCTACCACTTCGCGGTCATGCTGTTCCCGCGATAAGCCTTTGGAGGGAATTACCAGCGCATTGAAGCCGCGTTGGCGAGCGGTGGCAATGCCCGGCGCATCGGCCTTATTCGAAATCACCACCGCGATACGCGCGCCCGGAATGCGTCTGGCTTCAATGCTGTCAGCGATGGCGACGAAGTTCGAACCGCGCCCGGAGAGCAGGATGGCAAGAGATTTCATGAGGAGCGGGAGTCCGCTCCTCATCATAATGCAGCCTCATCACGCAGCCTAGCGACTGCCGGAACTGTCAGCTGTGTCGTGTTTTGCAGCGGCTGGTAGAGCGGGATCAGAAACTGCTGAGTGAAATGACGGCGGGCGCGGTGCGGAGTATTAAAGGAGTGTGAATTTCGGCTAGTTGAAGATAACCTTGCGCTCGCCTTTGACGATGCGCCCTACCGTATACGCCTTCTCGCTCAATCGTTCCAGCACCGATTGGGCTTTTTTGAATTTCGCCAGGGGAACCACCAGGAGCATGCCGAGACCCATGTTGAAGGTGCGCAGCATTTCTTCCTGCGAGACTTGCCCCAGCTGCCGCAAATGTTCAAACAGCGGAGGAACCGGCCAGGAGCCCAGGTCGATCGCGGCCGCGGTTCCGCGCGGCAGGACGCGCGGCAGATTTTCGGTGATACCGCCGCCGGTAATATGCGCCAGGGCGGAAACGCATTGTGCATCCAGCAGCCGGCGCAGCGCCGGCCAGTAACTCTTGTGCGTGCGCATCAGTTCGTTGCCGACCTTGTTCTTGATCTCATTGACGTAATCGTCTGGCGAGTATCCGCCGACTTCGAACAGCAATTTGCGGGCAAGCGAATACCCGTTGGTGTGAAGGCCGTTGGAGGGCATGCCTAAAATGACATCGCCGATCTGCACTTCCTTGCCGGTGATGATGCGGTCGCGGTCGACCACGCCCACGATGAAGCCGGCAAGATCGTATTCGCCGTCAGGATAAAATCCCGGCATCTCGGCGGTTTCGCCGCCGATCAGCGCGCAGCCATTGTGCTTGCAGGCGTCGGCGATGCCTTGCACCACCTGCTCGGCAACCGCCGGATCCAGTTTCCCCGTTGCCAGGTAGTCCATGAAAAACATGGGCGCAGCGCCCTGCACCGCGATGTCGTTCACGCAGTGGTTGACCAGGTCGCCGCCCACGGTGGAGTGCAAGCCCATCTCAAATGCGACTTTTAATTTTGTGCCCACGCCGTCGACGCTCGAAACCAGCACCGGATCGACATACTTCGTTTTATCGACGGCGAATAAACCGCCGAAGCCGCCGATCTCGCTCAGCACGCCCCGAGTGAAGGTTTTATGAGCCAGGTACTTGATGCGTTGCTTGGTGCGGTTGGAACGATCAATGTCGACACCGGCATCGGCGTAAGTGACTGACTTTGCGGCGGAGTTGGGGTTCTTGGCCACGCGATCCTAAACTGCTTTGACTCTATCCTCGAATGTGGGGTGGATGCCGGTTTTCGTCGGAAGCAACTAGCGCTAAGGCCGCTCATTGTAGCACGCCGCGAAGTCGGTCCGCCGGGCGCGCAGTTTCGCGCACACATCCACTCTTTCCGCGGACGCGAACGCCCGCTCGGGACCACATGGGCAACTAGTGCGCGATGTAGTTCGAGAAGAAGTAGGCGAGTAGACCGAAAAGTGCCAGGCCGGAAACCCCGTATGCGGTCAAAACCCAGGCGCCGCGGCCTTCATGACGTCGCAGGGAACTTTGTGAGAGAGACTGCGTGGAACTCGAAGAGACAGGGGCCCGATCTTCCATAAACGAAAAAACCTCCGAACGGAAGGATCGTGGCGCAGGTACGTTTTGCGTCACGCCTGGCCGGCAATGGTGCCGGTCAGGACTATCTAAGCCGGGATTTTACTATGGTTTTGCGGCATTTCGAGGGAAAAATGTGAGATTCATCACAACGACTTGTGAGAAATGACCCAAGAAGGCCTCTCATCCCGCCCCCCAAGCTCTCCCATCCTCTTTAGTTCTCAATAGTTGTCTGCGAGGCCATCCTGATCCGAGGGTGCCACGAATGCCGACTTGGGCCTTAGCTCGATTGGCTTTAGTATGAGTGGATGCGCCCGTCCTTCTCACCGCTCCTTCTCGGCTGTTTTCTGGCATTCCATGCACTAAGCATTGGGCAGGCAGGCCAGGCGCCTACGCCCTCCTCGGTGCCGTCCAAAGCCAAAAAGGGTGCGAAGAGCGGGCAAGCCCCGGTTGCCGAAGTAGCTGCTGCCAAGCCGGCCGAACCGCAGCGAGATTATTCCCGGGAAAGTTTCGTAGTGGAGACATACCGCTCGACCTACCGCTTCGAGAGTGATGGAACTGGCCGCAAGGAAACGGTGGCCCGCATTCGAGTGCAGAGCGACGCCGGCGTGCAGCAATGGGGCCAGCTTCAACTCGGCTACAACTCAGCCAACGAGCGCATGGAGATTCCCTATGTGCGCGTGATGAAGGCGGACGGCACGATCGTGAAAGCCGGCGAAGATGCGGTGCAGGATTTGAGCGCACCCGTCGAGCGCGAAGCGCCGGTGTACACCGACTATCGGCAGAAACACATCACCGTGCCTGGGTTGCGGCCCGGCGATGTGCTCGAATACGACGTTGTCACCGTTGTCCACTCCGCATGGGCGCCCAATCAGTTCTGGGCCGACTACGGCTTCGATAAGAACAACATCACGCTCGATGAAGAACTGGATGTCGATGTTCCCCTCGATCGCACGCTGAAGTTGAAGACCAAACCCGGAGTCGATCCGAAAATTACCGAAGCCGGCGGCCGCCGGGTGTATCACTGGACCAGTTCTCATCTGGAGCGCGAGGACGAGAAAAAAGATAAAGACAAGAAGAAAAAGCCGATCGAAGAGGCGAAGCCGGATGTCGAGTTGAGCACCTTCGCCAGTTGGGAAGAAATTGGCCGCTGGTATGCCGGACTTGAAAAGGATCGCCGCGCGCCTTCTCCTGAAGTTCGCGCCAAGGCCGAAGAGCTGACCAGGGGCATGACCAGCGAGATGGATAAAATCCAGGCCCTCTATGACTACGTCGCCAAAAATTTTCGCTACGTGAGCCTCTCGCTGGGCGTGGGCCGCTACCAGCCGCACGCTTCCGGCGACGTGCTGCACAACCAGTACGGCGACTGCAAGGATAAGCACACGCTGCTGGCCTCGCTGCTGGAGGCCGAGGGCTGGCATGCCAACTCGGTGCTGATCAATTCCACACGCAAGCTGGATCCGGATTTACCGTCGCCGTCGCAATTCGACCACGTCATCACCATGCTGCCCATGCCGATTTCCCATGAAGAAATCTGGATGGACACGACCACGGAAGTCGCGCCCTTCCGCCTGCTTGCCTTCACCTTGCGCAACAAGCTGGCGCTGGTGATTCCGCCCGACGGCACGCCTCACCTGGAAGACACACCCGACAGCACGCCCATGCCGGATCGCGAAGTGTCGGAAGTCGACGGCAAGGTGAATCAGATCGGCAAGCTCGAGGCCCACGTCCATTATGTGTTTCAGGGCGATGAGGAATTGATGCTGCGTTCCGTCTTCCGCCGCGTTCCCCAGGCGCAATGGCAGCGGGTGGTGGAAAACGTGAACGCCGCCATGGGCGGGGAAATCACGAATCTGAAGATCAGCGATCCGGCCGCGACCCGCGAGCCCTTCACCATGTCGTATGACGTCTCCAAGGCGAATTTTCTGGATTGGTCGAAGAAGAAGTCGGATGTTCCGCTGCCGCTCTGCCAGTTCAATCTTCCCGACCTCGGCCCGGACGACGACGGCGATGCCGATCATTCCCTGAAGCTGGGGCCCAGGGCGGAATACGTCTACAAGATCAAGCTCGAACTTCCGGCCAGTTACACGGCGCGATCGCCGCTGCCGCTCGGCGTGAAGCGCGACTACGCCGACTACCAGGCTACCTACAACCTGGAAGGGCACACTTTCACCGCGGGCAGAACGCTGACCATGCGGCAAGAGGAGCTTCCGACGCTGCGTGCCGCCGATTACCAGGCATTCCGTCGGGCAGTGAACTCTGATCTTGGCCAGGTGCTTTCGCTGGAAAACACCGTGGCCGGCACACCCGTTCCGCCCGCCGATTTGAAAGCGGATGATTTGGTTGAAAGTGGCCGCGCGGCTTTGACCGGCAACAATTTGCCGATGGCCATTCAGCTTTTGAAGCGCGCCACCGAACTCGATCCCAAAAATAAATACGCGTGGAACGTTTTAGCGGCGGCCTACCTGGGCATGCGGCAGAACGACGACGCGATCGCCGCACTGAAAAAGCAGATTGAAATTAATCCCTACGACGAATACGCCTACAACGCCATGGGCCGCGCCTACTGGCAGGAGCGCAAGTACGAAGACGCGGCGGCCGCCTTTAACAAGCAGATCGAGATCAATCCCCTCGACCGCTTTGCCCACGCCGGCCTCGGCTCCATGTATTCCGAGTGGCATAAATATGATCTGGCTGCGCCCGAACTGGAAAAAGCCGCTTCGCTCACTCCCGATAACCCGGAACTGCAAGTGAGCCTGGGCGACGCGTATCTGAATCTCGGCCAGGATGACAAAGCCCTGGCCACCTTCGACCACGCCATCGAAATATCAGCGACCCCGATGGTATGGAACAACATTGCCTACCAGTTGTCGCTGAAGAAGGCGCACCTGGACCGAGCCCAGCAATACGCCGAGTCGGCCGTTTCGGCCACGACCGCCGCCCTGCGCAACATTTCGCTCGACCGCCTGACGCCGCAGGATTTGCCGCTCGTGCCGTCACTGGTCGCCTACTGGGACACACTGGGCTGGATTTATTTTGACGAAGGCAACTTCGATAAAGCCGAGAAATATGTTTCCGCCGCCTGGGGTTTGGGCCAGCACGGCGAAGTGGGCGACCATCTCGGGCAGATTTACGAGAAAGAAGGGAAGAAAGATCGCGCCCTGACGACCTACGAACTTTCGCTGGCCGGCTTGCGCCCGACACCCGAAACTCACGACCGGATCGACGCTCTGCTGAAAGGGGACGCCAGGTTAAAGGCCGAGAAAGAATCCTCGGGCACACAGAAGTTGCAGTCCGAGCGCACGGTTCACATCGGAAAATCGAAGGAAAGCGGCAACGCGGAGTTCTTCGTGCTGCTGAGCGGCAAAGCCGGCGCGCCCGCCACCGCGGAGGCCGTGAAATTTCTGAGTGGAGACGAAAAACTCAAATCCATGGCTGAAGCCTTGCGCACCGCTGAATATCACCTGACGTTCCCGGATGAGACGCAGGTGAAAATTCTGCGCCGCGGCATCCTTTCCTGCTCCTCCGGCGAATGCGCATTTGTGCTGATGCTGCCGGATGACGTGAGGACAGTGGACTGAGAGTGGTGGATTACGCGGCCGCTTTTTCGTACGCTCGCGCCGCCCTCAGCACCCAATCCTCCCGCCACGCCGGTCCGGCGATCTGCAACCCAATCGGCAGGCCTGTCCTGGTAACCCCGCACGGAACCGAGATCGCCGGCAGCCCCCACACATTCAACGGCCGCGTGTTGCGCAGCAGCCGCATTTCTGCGGGCCGCAATGCTGTCATGTCTTTTTTAAGATCGGCAATCGCCGGCGCCGCCATCGGCACCGTCGGAGTAATCAGCACATCGACTTCGGAGAACATGTCGTACCCTCGCCGGCGCGTTTCTTCCAGTTCCCGCCGTCGTTGAATGTAATCGGCGGTGGAAACTTTCTCTCCCGAACGGATTCGCCGCAGCGTTTCCGGCTGGTAAAGTCCAGGTGCTCGGGCAACATTTTCGGCGTGATACGCATACGATTCGGCGCTCTGCAGGCTGCGATCGGTGGGCACGTCGAGTGCGACTTCCCGCACCTCCGCCACCAGCTTCCCGAGGACTTGAATCGCGTCCTCGACCGCCTTCCTCACTTCCTCGTCCAAATCGTCGAAGAAATATGCCCTTGGAATACCCACGCGCAACTTCCGTGCATCATTCCCCACCGCCGCCGCATAATCGCCGGCGGGAACGTCCACGCTGCCGATGTCGAGCGCATCGTACCCGGCGATGGCCTGCAGAACGATGGCGGCATCTCTCACGCAACCGGTCAGCGGGCCCACGTGATCGAGCGACCACGACAACGGAATCACTCCTCGCGCCGAAACCCGCCCGTACGTCGGCTTTAACCCCACGCAGCCGCACAAAGCGGCCGGTTCGCGAACCGATCCCGCCGTGTCGGTTCCGATGGCTGCATAGCAAAGGCCCGCGGCGACCGCGGCTGCCGATCCTCCTGACGACCCGCCCGCGATATGCTCCGGATTCCGCGGATTGCGCGCTTCGCCGAAAAAGCTTACAAGCGAACTTCCCCCATAGGCAAACTCGTGGAGAGTATTCTTTCCCAGGATCACCGCGCCCGCCTCGCGCAGCCGCCGCACTACTTCGGCATCCTCGGATGGCACGCGATCTTTATAAAGTTCGCTGGCCGCCGTCGTACGCAGGCCGGCAGTATCGATCAGATCTTTTAGCGCGACAGGAATGCCATGCAGCGGCCCGCGCCACTGGTCGCGCGCTATTTCCTCCTCAGCCCGTCGCGCCTGCTCGAGCGCCTGCTCGGCGGTCACGGTGATGAAGGCGTTCAGGGTTGGATTCAGCTTTTCGATGCGGTCGAGGCAATCGCGTGTCAGTTCGAGCGGAGAGATCTGCTTGCGCCGGATTTGCGCGGACACATCCACCAGCGTTTTCATGTTCTGCATGGCAGCCGCGCCTATTGTATTCTTCAATAGAAAATTCTCGACAAGTGCGTTTCTGCCGCTGGTTTTTCATTTTTGCCAGGCAACCGCGCGCCGGGTGAATTAATCCAAAGCGCTGGCTCCGGCAAAATACGCTCCAGTGCTTCGCCTGCTGCAACGGGAAAATTGTTTCTTGCTTTCGTGCATTCTCACCCGCGACAACCGCTCGCGAAATGTTTATAATTGCCAGTTTTCATATTGGACGCCCAATACCTGTGGGGTTCGGATGCGTCGCAACCATCAATCGCACAATCGATGCCGGCAATGGTCCGCATCTTCTGAAATTCGCTAGTAAGCATGCCGCAAATTTTTCATCGCAGTACGAACACCCTGTCCCGGGCGACGATTTTCGGGGCGGTATTTGTGCTGGCCGCGCTGGGATGGGTCGCCATGGAAGTGCAGCGCTCTCCCTACGTCACCTATGCGGGAGTGCGCAAGCCGCAGCCGGTTCCGTTCAGCCACCAGCATCACGTGGCCGGCCTGGGCATCGACTGCCGCTACTGCCACACTTCGGTGGAAACGTCGAGCTTTGCCGGCATTCCTCCGACCAAGACGTGCATGAACTGCCACTCGCAGATCTGGACCAATGCCCAGTTGCTCGAGCCCGTGCGCGCCAGCTATCGCTCCGGCCAGTCGCTGCAGTGGACGCGCGTAAACCAGTTGCCGGATTTCGTCTTCTTTAATCACAGCATTCACGTGACCAAGGGCATCGGTTGCGACACTTGCCATGGTCCCGTCGATCAGATGCCGCTGATGTATCAGCAGAATTCTTTGCAAATGGAATGGTGCCTGGAATGCCATCGCGCGCCGGAGAAAAATCTGCGCCCGCGCGAGCAGGTATTCAACATGCGGTATGAGCAGCCTTCGGCCGCGAAACCGGTGACGGTGGAGGGCCGCGATTTTACCGACCAGATCGAGTTGGGATCGTTTCTGGTGAAGAAATATAACGTGCGCAGCGTGCGAGACATTACCAGCTGCAACACTTGCCACCGGTGATTAGGGATGAACTCTCGGGCTTGTCATCAATGAAGAACGAAAGACAAAACGGGATCCGCGAAGACGTTTGCCCCTCGAAAAAGGGCACGCTCGACCTCGCTTCGCTCCGCGCCGAAATCGGCAAGGCCTCCGGCCCGGAATACTGGCGCTCGCTCGAAGAACTGGCCGGCTCGCCCGCGTTCCAGGAAGCGCTGCACCGGGAATTTCCCAAGGGCGCCTCCGAGTGGGTGGATTCGGTCTCCCGCCGCGGCTTCCTCAAAGTGATGGGAGCGTCGATGGCGCTGGCCGGGATGACCGGCTGCGTGCGCCTGCCGCTGGAGCCGATCGTTCCTTACGTTCGCCAGCCGGAAGACGTGATTCCCGGCCGCCCTCAGTTTTTCGCCACGGCGATGACCCTTGGCGGATACGCCAATCCGATTCTGGTCGAAAGCCATCTTGGACGCCCGACCAAGATCGAAGGCAATCCGCAGCATCCCGCTTCGCTCGGCGGCACCGACATCTTCGCGCAGGCGCACGTCCTCGGCCTCTACGATCCGGACCGCTCGCAGAGCGTGGTCTCGATGGGCGATCAGCGCTCGTGGGCTGCCTTCGTCAGCGCGATTCGCGGCCCAATGAATGCACAGAAAGCCTTGCAGGGTTCGGGCATTCGCATTCTCACTCCGACGATTTCATCGCCCACGCTGGCCGATCAGCTGCGCAATTTCCTGAAGATTTATCCGCAGGCCAAGTGGCATGTGTACGAGCCGGTGAATCGCGACAATGTGCTCGAAGGCGCCAAGCTCGCCTTCGGCCAGCCCGTCGAAACGCGTTACGATTTTTCGAAGGCCGACGTCATCGTCTCGCTGGATGCCGACTTCCTGTATGCGGGTTTCCCAGGAAACGCGCGCTACATCCGCGACTTCGCCGCGCGCCGCAATCCCGACGGCAACATGAACCGGCTGTACGTGATCGAGAGCACGCCGACGACAACGGGAGCGAAGGCGGATCATCGGCTGCCAGTCAGAGCCTCGGAGTTTGCCAACGTCTTCAAGGACGACGCGTTTTGGCCCGACAGTGCATTCGACGCTGCATTCGACTCCGACCTTCGATCGCATCCCGGCTCTAGTGTTTTTATCGCCGGCGATCACCTGCCCGCTGAGATCCATGCCTTCGCCCATGAGATGAATGGAAAGTTCGGCAACGTAGGCAAAACCGTTTTTTACACTGATTCCGTCGACGCGAATCCGGTCAATCAGAACGAATCCATCAAAGAACTCGTCGCCGACATGCGCTCAGGTAAAGTCGATCTGCTCGTCATACTGGGCGGCAATCCGGCTTACGACGCACCCGCCGATCTCAACTTCGCCGAGTTGCTGAAGAGCAACAAAGTCCCTCTTCGCGTTCACCAGGGCCTCTACCAGAACGAAACCGCCGAGCTTTGTCACTGGCACGTCAATGCGGCGCACGAACTCGAATCCTGGGGCGATGCCCGCGCCTATGACGGAACCGTGAGCATCATTCAGCCGCTGATTTCTCCTCTCTACAACGGCAAGAGCGCGCTGGAATTTGTCGCGCTGCTTTCCGGTCAAGCCGATGCCACCGGCCACGATCTGGTCCGCGCGTACTGGCAGAAGCAACACACCGGCGCCGACTTCGAACAGTTCTGGCGCAGGTCGCTGCACGACGGATGGATTGAAGGCACTACATTCACGCCGAAGTCCTTGACCGCGAAGCAGGCTGTTCCGATTCCCTGGGTGGAATCCGACCCCAAGGCCATCGAGCTCAACATCCGCCGCGATCCTACCATCTACGACGGACAATTCTCCAACAACGGCTGGCTGCAGGAATTGCCCAAGCCGATGAACAAGCTGGTTTGGGACAACGCCGTGCTCATCGGCCCCAAGATGGCCGAGCGCCTGCAAATCAAAGTCGAAGACGTCGTCGAACTCGAGCTCAACGGCAAAAAAATCAAAGGCCCCGTCTGGGTTCAGGCCGGTCATCCCGACAGCTCTCTTACCATCACGCTCGGCTACGGACGCACGCGCGCCGGCCGCGTCGGCACGGCGCAAGGCTTCAATGCCTACGAACTGCGAACCAGCGCCAATCCGTGGATCGCAAGCGGCGTACAAATTCGCAAGACCGGCGAGACATACAAGCTCTCCTCCACGCAGGGCTATCAGACGATGGACACGCCGGACGGCGGACATCGCCCGCTGGTTCGCGAGACGGTGCTCGAGGAGTACCACAAGAATCCCGGCTTCGCCCACGAAGAAGAGCCCGAGCCTGCACCCGGCCTCACGCTCTACAAGCCTTATCCCTACAACGAGGAAGATTACGCGTGGGGCATGGCCATCGACCTGAACAAGTGCGTGGGCTGCAACAACTGCATGGTGGCCTGCCAGTCGGAAAATAATATTGCCGTGGTCGGCAAAGAGCAGTGCGTCATTGGCCGTCACATGCACTGGATTCGCCTGGACACCTACTTCCAGGGTGACCGCGAAAATCCGCGCGCGTATTTCCAGCCGGTTCCTTGCATGCAGTGCGAGAACGCTCCCTGCGAAGTGGTTTGCCCGGTGGGCGCGACCAACCACTCCAGCGAAGGCCTGAACGACATGGTCTACAACCGCTGCGTGGGCACGCGCTACTGCTCGAATAACTGCCCGTACAAAGTGCGGCGCTTCAACTTCTTGCTGTTTTCCGACTGGGAGACGCTGCAATACAAGATGATGCGCAATCCCGACGTCACCGTGCGCAGCCGCGGCGTGATGGAGAAATGCACCTACTGCGTGCAGCGCATCACCGAGCACAAAATTGACGCGGAAACGGCCTCGGTTCGCGAAGGCAGAAAGATTCTGGTCGGCGACGAGTTGCAAACCGCCTGCCAGCAATCGTGTCCCGCTGAGGCGATCACCTTCGGCAACATTAATGACCCGAACAGTAAAGTTGCGAAGTTGAAGCAGCTGTCGCGCAATTACAGCCTGCTGGGCGAGCTGAACACGCGCCCGCGGACAACATATCTGGCCGAGGTTCGCAATCCGAACCCGCAGCTGGAAGGTGGCAGGGGCTAAAGCCCCGAGTTAGGCAAACGCGGACGCGGCGCTAAAGCGCCGCTCTTCCACGTCAAGCGTGGCGGTCGATGCGGCGAAGCCGCGAGGGTTTTGTGGAAGAGCCCGGCTTTAGCCGGGCGTTAGAGTACCCAGGATTTTTGGGGCTTTAGCCCCTGAGGTTGTAATCGGACGCATGGACGAGCAATACAAAATGACCGTGGACGCGCGACAGGCGCCGGTGATCGAGCCCGGCCACACCTTCGGCACCGTCACGGAAAAAATCAGCGCGATTGTTCTCACCCGTCCCGCCACCAACGGGTGGTTCATCGGCTTCGGCATTGCCTTCCTTGCCACCATGATGATGCTCTACGCCATTGGCTACCTTTTTCTTAAGGGCATCGGCATCTGGGGCGTGACCATTCCCATCGGCTGGGGCTTCGCCATCGTCAACTTCGTCTGGTGGATCGGTATCGGCCACGCTGGCACGCTGATTTCCGCCATTCTTCTATTGCTGCGCCAGGCGTGGCGCAATTCCATCAACCGCTTCGCCGAAGCCATGACGCTGTTCGCCGTGGCCTGCGCCGGAATTTTTCCCGCCATCCACGTCGGCCGCCCCTGGCTCGCCTATTGGCTGTTCCCGTATCCCAGCACAATGGGCGTGTGGCCGCAATTCCGCAGCCCGCTCATGTGGGACGTCTTCGCCGTTTCCACCTACGCCACCATCTCGGCGCTGTTCTGGTTTATCGGCCTCGTGCCCGATCTCGCGACGCTCCGCGATCGTGCCACGCATCCCGCCGCGCGCATCATCTACGGCATGCTATCCCTGGGCTGGCGTGGCTCGGCGAGGCACTGGCACCGCTACGAGACTGCCTATTTACTCCTGGCCGGGCTGGCAACGCCGCTGGTGCTTTCGGTTCACACGGTCGTGAGTTTCGACTTCGCGGTCGGCATCGTCCCCGGATGGCACACCACCATCTTCCCGCCATACTTCGTCGCGGGCGCCATCTACTCCGGCTTTGCCATGGTCCTGATGCTGGCGATTCCGATCCGAAAGATTTACGGCCTGGAAGATTTCATCACCGAGAAGCACCTGCAAAATTCCGCGAAGGTCATGCTGGCCACCGGATTGATCGTCGCCTACGGCTACGGCATCGAGGCTTTCATGAGTTGGTACAGCGGCGACCGCTACGATGCGTTTACCATTTGGAACCGGCTGCACGGGCCCTATGCCGGTCCCTACTGGGCGCTGCTGATCTGCAACATTTTCATTCCCCAGGTGCTGTGGATTCGCAAGCTGCGCACCAGTCCGGTCGCGTTATTCTTCATTTCCGGCGTGATTCTCGTCGGCATGTGGCTCGAGCGCTTCATTATCGTCGTCGTCAGCCTGCACCGCGACTTCCTCACCTCTTCGTGGGGAATGTATTACCCCACGCGCTGGGACTGGATGACGTACCTGGGGACCATCGGCATGTTCCTGGCGGCCATGTTCCTGTTCCTGCGCCTGCTGCCGGCGATCTCTATCTTTGAAATGCGCACTTTGTTGCCTGAGGCCGAGGTGAAGGGCGAATGAAGCGCGATCCCATCTACGGCATGATGGCGGAATTCGATACGCCCCAGGCGCTGGTTGAGGCGGCGCGCAAGACGCATCAGGCCGGCTACAACAAAATCGATACCTACAGCCCATTCCCCATCGAAGGGCTGGCCGAGGAGATGGGCTTTCATCGCGATGAAGTTCCGCTCGTCGTCCTCATTGGCGGCATCATCGGCGGCCTTACCGGCTACCTCATGCAGTACTGGATGTCGGCGGTCGATTATCCCTTAAATATTGGCGGCAAGCCTCCTCACTCGTGGCCGGCTTTCATCATCATCACGTTCGAAATGACGATTCTGTTTGCCGGCGTCTCGGCCGTGTTCGGCATGCTCGCGCTTAACGGCTTGCCCATGCCGTACCACCCGGTGTTCAACGTGCCGCGTTTCTCCTCGGCATCGAAAGACCGCTTCTTCCTGATCGTGTTTTCTTCCGATCCGAAGTACAACGCGGCAGATACATTCGATTTCTTCCAGAGCCTCGATCCCCGCTCTATCACGGAGGTGCCAAGTTGATGCCGCGCCTCCAGAAAATTTCACGCCGGCGTTCTGATCGAACGCGGCTCGACGCTATGTTAGCCCCGGTGGCGACAGCCGCCCCCGGCTGTCGAATCGAGCGCAGCTCGATACTCTTTGTGTTGGCGGTAATGGTTCTTCTCACCTCGGCCTGCCGCATCGACATGCACGTGCAGCCCAGGCAGAACCCGCTCTCGCGCAGCGATTTCTTTCCCGATCAGCGCTCGGAACGGCCGCCTGTCGAGGGCGCCGTGGCCCGCGGGCAGTTGCATGAAGACGCCTACTTTTATACGGCCAAGACGAACGGCGCGCTGGGCGATGCCATGCCATTTCCGGTGACCAAGGAAGTTCTGGAACGCGGCCGCGAGCGCTTCAATATTTACTGCTCGCCCTGCCACTCGCGCCTCGGCGATGGCAACGGCTTTGTGCCGTCGCGCGGCTTTGCGCGCCATCCACCCTCGTACCACATTCCGCGCCTGCAGAAGGCGCCGATCGGCTACTTCTTCGACGTGATGAGCAACGGCTTCGGCATCATGCCCGATTACGCTGCGCAAATTTCCCCGGAGGATCGCTGGAAGATCGCAGCCTACATTCGCACGCTGCAGCTGAGCCAGAATGCTACCCGCGCCGACGTGCCGCAGGGGCAGGCGGTTCCCTCGCAGCCGCCGGCGTTCCGCGGCGATCCCGGCTCCGGCGCGACCTTGCCAGTGATTGAAACTCGAACTCCTGCCTCGGGAAATGTATCGCCCGAGAGCCAGAAAGAAAGGCCTTGATGAGCGCGACCACTGCACATCTCGACCTGACGCCGCCGCCGGCGATGAAGACCATCTCGCAGCGGCTGCTGGTCGCCGGCGTTGCTTTCGCGCTGATCGCCGCGCTCCTCGCCTTCTGGCGGCCCGATGAATTTTATCCGGCATACTTGCTGGCTTTCATGGACTGGCTGGGCATTGCGCTCGGCTCCATGGCCATCATCATGATCCGCCATCTCACCGGTGGAGGCTGGGGCGTGGTCATTCGCCGCATCCAGGGTGCGGCCATGCGCACGCTGCCGGTTTTGAGCATCCTCTTTATCCCGCTGCTCATCGCGGTCGCTCAAGGCAAAATGTATCCCTGGGCCATGCCGCTGAGCGCGGTCTCAGACGAGCACATTCGCGAACATCTCACCAAGCACGCTTTCATCAAGGAAAGCTACCTCAACTTCCACGGCTTCCTGATCCGGGCCATCCTCTATTTCGCCATCTGGAACCTGCTCTCGTTTCTTCTCTCCAAGTGGTCGAAGGAAGGCGACTCGCCCAACGCCCGCGATAACTCGGAGCGCTTCAAAGCCGTGAGCGGGCCGGGGCTGATCCTCTACGCCTTCACCATTTCGTTCGCCGCCATCGACTGGGTGATGTCGCTCGATCCCAGCTGGATCTCGACCATCTTCGGCCTCATCATCCTGATCGGCGAGCTGCTCACCGCCATGTGCTTCGCGGTTTTCGTCGAGCGCATCCTCTTCAATTACAAGCCCATGTCCGACATGCTGCGGCCCGATTTCGTTCACGACCACGGCAAGTGGATGCTGACTTTCATTATGGTGTGGGCCTACTTCTCGTTTTCGCAGTGGCTCATCATCTGGGCCGGAAATCTGCCAGCGGAAATTACCTTTTACTTGAAGCGGTTGAGCGGCGGCTGGGGAGCGATCGGCCTTTTCCTCGTACTGTTCCATTTCGCCGTGCCCTTCGCCATTTTGCTTTCGCGGTCGTTCAAGCGCGACATTCGCAAGCTGGTCTGGCTGGCCGTGTGGATGATGTTTATGCGCTGGATCGATCTGCTGTGGATCATCGAACCGAATTTTTCGCAAACCTTGCGCATCACTGCGGCCGACGTGGTGGTATCGCTGGCTGTCGGCTGCCTGTGGATGGGCTTTTTCTTCCGCAACCTGGCGTCGCTGCCCCTGTTGCCCGCTTACGATTCGCAGGCCAGGGAAGTGCTGGAGCCGGCTCACGGATAAATCAGAGTACGCATGACCAACGCACCCAAACACGGAAACACCCCGGCACACGGAGGTTTCGAGCGGCAGGACTTGCGCCCCGCCGGCATCGTCTATTTCCTGCTCGGCCTGGGCGTGGTCACCGTCATTAGCCTGTTCCTGCTGCGCGGGGTATTTTCCTACCTCGAGCATCGCGACCGGGCGCGGCAGACGTCCATCAGTCCGCTGGTCAACAATCTTTCTGAGGACACGCGCCATGTGCCGCGCGGCTACCCGCAGGATGTGTTTCCGAATCCCAAGCTCGAAGAGGACGAGCGGGGTCAATTGAACGATATCCGCATCGAGGAAGAGAACAAGCTGAACAGCTACGGCTGGGTTGACGAAAAGGCTGGAACGGTGCGGATTCCCATTGAGCGCGCCATGGATTTGATGGTGGAGCGAGGAATGCCGGTTCGCGGGCAGAGTTCAGCCTCCGGCAACGAGTCAGCGCGGCCCTCCGAAGCCGTGAAGAAAACGGAAAAGAAATAATAAAGATGAGGCATCGGGGAATCATTGGCGTGATCGCACGGTTGGCCGTTCTGGCTGCGCTGAGCTCGTTTGCGTCCGCGCAGCTGAACAACGGCATCATGTCCGCGCCCGCCAATACTCGCCCGCCGCTGCTGGAAAATGTCGGCATCGAGCAGCGCCTCGATGCCCAGGTTCCTGCCGACCTGATGTTCCGCGATGAAACCGGCAAGACCGTAAAGCTTGGCGACTACTTTGGCCGCAAGCCGCTGATCATGAACCTGGTCTACTACAACTGCACCATGCTGTGCGGGGAAGCACTTGCCGGACTTTCCGGTGCGATGCGGCTGGTCAAGTTCGACGTGGGCAATGAATTCGACGTAATCACGGTCAGCTTCGATCCTCGGGAGACGCCCGAACTGGCCTCGTCAAAAAAGAAAGACTACGTGCAGCGCTATGGCCGCCCGGGCGCCGCGGCCGGCTGGCATTTTTTGACCGGACCGGCGGAATCGATCAACGCGCTGACCAAGGCCGTAGGATTTCAGTATAAGTACGACGAGAAAAGCCAGCAGTTTGCCCACGCCACTGCGATCATGGTGCTCACGCCGCAAGGCCGCATCTCGCGCTATTTCTATGGCGTCGATTTCCCGCCGAAGGATTTGCGCCTGGGCCTGGTGGAAGCTTCGCAGAATAAGATTGGCAACGCAGTGGACGCGGTTTTGCTCTACTGCTACCACTACAACGCGGAACAGGGAAAATACGGCGCGATCGTCGGCAATATTCTTCGCCTGGCGGCCGCAGTCACGATCCTGTTCCTCGGAATATTTCTTTTTATCCTGTGGCGGCTGGACCGCTCGGCGCAGAATCGCGTCGCGCATCGCGCCCCCCGTGCAACGTATTAGGAAAAAAATGGCGAACCATCGGCCACGAACGACAAACAGCCAACGGCGAATGGCAAACGGCCAGCGGCGAACGACCAGCAACCAGCATTTACGCTATGCTCAATAATTTTCCATTGTGGCCGCAGCAAGCTTCGACCATGGCTCATCGCGTCGACGCCCTGTTCATCTTCCTGCTGATCGTGACGGGAATGATGACGCTGCTGGTCTTCACCCTGGTGGTTTATTTCGCTGCGCGTTACCGCCATCGCCGGGGCGTCCGCGCCGAACAGATTGAAGGTTCCGACGCCCTCGAAATTACCTGGAGCGTGATTCCACTGTTCGTCTTCATGGTGATTTTTGCCTGGGGTGCGGTCGTCTACTTCAAAGAGCGCACGCCGCCTCGTGACGCCACCGAAGTTTACGTCGTGGCCAAGCAGTGGATGTGGAAGCTGGAGCATTCCGAAGGCCAGCGCGAAATTAATGAGCTGCATGTTCCGGCCGGGCGCGATGTCAAGCTGATCATGACCTCGCAGGATGTGATTCACAGCTTCTTCGTTCCGGCATTCCGCATGAAGCAGGACGTGCTGCCCGGCCGCTATACCGTGACCTGGTTCCGCGCCACCAAGCCGGGCGTCTACCATCTTTTCTGCGCCGAGTATTGCGGCACCCAGCACTCAGGCATGGTCGGCGACATTGTGGTCCAGGCTCCTGCGGAATATGAAGCCTGGGTCCACAGCGGCGCCAGCGGGCCGCTCTCGCTCAGCGGCGAAAAAATGTTCGCGGAACTCGGCTGCGCCACCTGCCACCGCGTCGATGGCCAGGGCCGCGGCCCCAACTTGCGGGGAGTTTTTGGCAATCCCGTGGAACTGGCCGACGGCCGCACCATTACGGCCGACGAAAATTACCTGCGCGAAAGCATTCTTGAGCCCGGCTCCAAGCGCGTGAAAGGCTTCCAGCCCATCATGCCCACGTTCCAGGGCCTGGTCAGCGAGGAGCAGGTCAACCAGCTGGTGGCATATATCAAGTCCATCTCCGCGGCGAAGCCGGCGCAAACTGCTGCCGCGGATCAGCCAGCGAAAGGAAGTCAGGTGAACTGAAGTGATGCCGATTCCGAACGGCCCCCAGGGCGAGCGCGAAAATTATCTCAATAAGGAATACGGAATCTGGTCGTGGCTGCTTACCACCGACCACAAGCGGATTGCCTTGCTCTACCTCGTCTCGATCACGTTCTTCTTTTTCATCGGCGGATTCTTCGCGCTCCTCATCCGCCTCGAATTGCTCACGCCGATCGGTGACCTGGTGCAGGCCGATACTTACAACAAGCTCTTCACGCAGCACGGCATGGTGATGGTCTTCTTCTTCCTGATTCCCTCCATTCCCGCCGTGCTCGGCAACTTCCTCGTGCCCATGATGATCGGCGCGAAGGATCTGGCTTTCCCGCGCATTAACCTCCTCAGCTGGTATCTCTACATCATCGGCGGCATTCTGATGCTGCACGCCATGCTGGCCGGCGGCGTCGACACCGGCTGGACCTTCTACGCGCCCTTCAGTACCAATTATTCCAACTCTCGCATTGTCGAGGCCGGCCTGGGCATTTTCATCGCCGGATTTTCCTCGATTCTTACCGGATTGAATTTCGTCGTCACGATTCATCGCATGCGTGCCCCGGGCCTTACCTGGTCGCGCCTGCCGCTGTTTATCTGGGCGCACTATGCCACCAGCATCATTCAATTGCTGGGCACGCCGGTGATTGCCGTGACCATCGTGCTGGTCGCGGCCGAGCGCGCCTTGCACCTCGGTATCTTCGATCCCCGCCTCGGCGGCGATCCGCTTCTCTTCCAGCACCTGTTCTGGTTCTATTCGCACCCAGCCGTCTACATCATGATCTTGCCCTCGATGGGCGTGGTGACCGAAATTATTGCCTGCTTCTCGCGCAAGCGCATTTTCGGTTACAGCTTCGTCGCCTTTTCGTCGATCGCCATCGCCGTCTTCGGCTTCCTGGTTTGGGCACACCACATGTTTGTGGCCGGCATCTCGGTTTACTCGGCGCTGGTCTTTTCTTTCCTCAGCTACTCCGTCGCGCTGCCTTCCGCGGTCAAGGTCTTCAACTGGACTGCGACTCTGTATAAGGGTTCGATTCACTACGACGCGCCCATGCTGTACGCCTTCGGCTTCCTCGGACTGTTTACCATCGGCGGCCTCACTGGCCTGTTTTTGGCCGCGCTGGGCATCAATGTGCACGTCACCGATACATATTTCGTGGTCGCTCACTTTCACTACATCATGGTTGGAGGCGCGGTGATGGGCTACCTCGGCGGCATGCATTTCTGGTGGCCCAAAATTTCGGGACGGCTGTATCCCGAAGGTTGGGCGCGCCTCGCTGCCCTCATCGTTTTCATCGGATTCAATCTGACCTTCTTCCCGCAATTTATTCTCGGCTACCTGGGCATGCCGCGGCGCTACTACGATTACAGCCACATGCCGGAATTCCAGGTGCTCAACGTGATGTCCACCGCCGGATCGACAATCCTGGGCGTGGGTTACCTGCTGCCCATGGTCTATTTCCTGTGGTCGATGCGCTATGGCAAGCCGGCCTTGGACAATCCCTGGAATGCCGCCGGTCTGGAGTGGAAGACGGCCTCGCCGCCGCCCACGTTCAATTTCGACGAAGAACCCGTGGTGACTTGGGAAGCCTACAACTACGAAGAACTCGACGGGTCGCACATCGAGGAGGTTCCCATTGCCCGATAGCACCGTCATGGGAGTGCATCGCGAGGAGCAGCATCATCCCGAGCTGCTGCACCACTTCGCCGAACCGCAGCAACAGCGCGATTCCGCGAGCCTGGGAATGTGGGTCTTCCTCGCCACCGAAGTTATGTTCTTCGGCGGTTTGTTCTGCGCCTACCTCGTCTACCGCACAAAATATTTTGGAGACTTCGGGGCCGCCAGCAAATCCATCGACGCTCTGCTCGGCGGCACCAATACTGCAGTCCTGATCTGCAGCAGCCTCACGGTGGTGATCGCCGTTTGGGCGGCGCAGACCGCGCGCAAGACTCTTCTGGTCGGCATGCTCGCCCTGACCATGCTCTTCGGCCTGGCATTCCTCGGAATCAAGGCGAAAGAGTACAAAGATAAGTTTGAAGAGCATCATGTGCCCGGCGCTTCGTTCAGTTTCGATCACGTACCGATTCCTGGCCGTCCCGGCGAGTACGCCAACCCGAAGCACGCGGAAATATTTTTCGCCCTTTACTTCGTGATGACCGGCTTGCACGCGCTGCACATGATCATCGGACTCGGTATTTTCGCCTGGCTGCTGTTTATGGCCTGGAAAGGCCGCTTCACCCCTGCATATCACACGCCGGTTGAGATCGGCGGTCTTTACTGGCATTTCGTCGACATTGTCTGGATCTATTTATTTCCGCTGCTCTACCTGATTGACCGGCATCCCTGAGGTCTCATGTCTGAACACAAAAGCTCGGATCACGCCAAGTCGCCGCTGAAGATGTATTTCGCCGTCTGGGCGGCCTTGATTGTCGGCACTTTTATCACCTACGAAGCCGCCTTCCTGGAACTGGGCGCGTTCAATTCCGTCGTCGCGCTGGTGATCGCCAGCATCAAAGCGACCCTCGTCGTCCTGTTTTTCATGCACGTCTATCATGCCAGCGAACGGCTGACTAAGCTCGTGGTCATTGCCGCCGTCTTTTTTCTGCTGCTCCTTCTGGGCCTGACCATGACCGACTACGCAACCCGCATGTGGAGTTAGCCCTGTCATCCGGAGCGGAGCGAAGGATCCAGGCAGTTGTGCCAGTTCTTCCGAAGGCAGAACCGGGTGGGGGTGCAGGTTGCCGGTTAAATTTTGTGGTGTCATCCTGAGCGTAGCCGTTCCTCAGGCGGAGCGAAGGATCTCCTGCTCCGCCGGCCTTGCACGTAAGCCCAGCCCAGGACCGGGACGTTTCAGCTTGACCCTCCATCTGCGCTATACTCGCGCCAAACATCAGATTCTTTATGGAAAGGTGAGTTATGGCGTTCTGTAATGGCTGTGGTGCTGCTCTTACCGCTGGAACTCGGTTTTGCAGCAAGTGTGGCGCCCCGATCCTGGCTTCTACCTTGCCGCCCTCCGCGCCTCCGCCCGGCGCGCCCTCGGCTGCCAACACAGCAGGCGCTGCTCCGTCCTCCATTCCGCCGGCCCAGCCCGCCGCCGGCGGTTCCAACGCGCTCAAAATTGTGTTGCTGGTTGTCGGCGGCCTTGTCGTTCTGGGCCTGATCGGCGCTGCGGCGGTCGGAACCTTCGCCTGGAGACTTGCCCACCACTCGCATGTTCGCCAGGATGGCGACAACGTTCGGGTCGAGACTCCCTTCGGCACCGTCCAGACCACCAAGGATCCCCAGGAAGCCGCCCGCAATCTCGGCGTCGATCTTTATCCCGGCGCGCAGGTCACCAATGACGGAGCCAGCTCCACTAATTTCGGAGGCATGCATACCGCGACCCTCAACTTCGAAACCACCGATTCTCCGGAAAAGGTCTGCGACTTCTACAAGCCGAAGTTCCCCCATGCCATGGTCATGACCCACGAATCGAACCAGTGCAACATCGTTTCCCACGAACATGACAACATGATCACGATCAATGTCCAGGCAGAAGGCGACAAGGCCCGCATCGTGATCACCAGCGTCCGCAGATCCGGCGGATCCAATTCCTCGTCCAACTAGTTCGTATGCCGCAGTCGCTGGTTGAACTCGCGCAAGCGGCAAAGTCCGCGACGGTGGATGCGTCCGCTTTAGAAAAAGCCTTGCGCTCGGAAGTCAGCGGCGACATCCGCTTCGACCGCTCCGCTCGCGCGCTGTACGCCACCGATGGCTCCAACTACCGCCAGGTTCCCATCGGCGTCGTGCTGCCTCGCCACGGTGACGACGTCATCGCCGCGGTGGCGCTTTGCCGCCAGTTCGGCGCGCCTTTACTCTGCCGCGGCGCCGGAACGTCGCTTGCCGGACAGTGCTGCAACGTCGCCGTCATCCTCGATTTTTCCCGCTACATGGCCCAGATCATCGAAATCGATACTGGCCGCCGCACCGCGCGAGTGCAGCCTGGCGTCATCCTCGATCATCTTCGCTCCGCCGCGGAGCAACACCATCTCACCTTCGGTCCCGACCCAGCCACCCACGATCGCTGCACCCTCGGCGGCATGATTGGTAACAATTCCTGCGGTGTGCATTCGGTGATGGCGGGCAAGACCGATGACAACATCGAGTCGCTCGACATCCTCACCTACGATGGTATGCGCATGAAAGTAGGCGCAACTTCCGCCGAAGATCTTGAAACCATCCGCAGGGAAGGCGGCCGCCGTGCCGCTCTCTATGCCGGCTTGCAAGGCATTGCCGATCGCTACGGCGATCTGGTGCGCCAGCGCTTCCCGAACATTCCGCGCCGCGTCTCAGGCTACAACCTGAATCATCTTCTTCCCGAAAATGGTTTCCATGTGGCGCGTGCGCTGGTCGGTTCGGAAGGCACCTGCGTTACGATTCTCGAAGCCACCTGCCGCCTGGTCGCCAGCCCGCCGGAACGCGTGTTACTTGTCGTCGCTTATCCCGACATTTTTCAGTGCGCCGATCATGTTCCGGAAATCATGGCGCATTCCCCGATTGGCCTCGAAGGCTTCGACGATCTTCTCGTCCACTACACGCGGCTGAAAAAGATCAATTCCGAAGGCCTGGCGCTGCTGCCCCAGGGCGGCGGCTGGCTCATGGTGGAATTCGGCGCCGACACCGCCGCGGAAGCCGAGTCCAACGCGCGCGGCCTGATGCAGCAACTCGGCCGCGCGGCCCTTCCGCCCGCCATGCTGCTTTACACCGACCAGCAGAAAGCGAAGCGCGTCTGGGAGGTTCGCGAATCCAGCCTCGGCGTCACTTCCCATGTGCCGGGCGAGCCGCTCAATTGGGAAGGCTGGGAAGACGCGGCCGTCGCTCCTGAAAAGCTTGGCGGCTATCTGCGCGATTTGCGAAAGATGTTTGCCGCCTACGGCTACAAGGGCTCGCTCTACGGCCATTTCGGCCACGGCTGTGTTCACACCCGCATCAATTTCGATCTGCGATCGAAAGAAGGCATCGCGAAATTCCGCAAGTTTATGGAGGAAGCGGCCGATCTTGTCGTGGGCTACGGAGGATCAATCTCCGGAGAGCATGGCGACGGTCAGGCGCGCGCCGAACTACTTCCCAAAATGTTCGGCCCGGAATTGATGCAAGCTTTTCGTGAATTCAAGTCGGCGTGGGATCCGGATTGGAAGATGAACCCCCGCAAGCTGATCGAGCCCTACAATCTCGACGAGAACCTGCGGCTCGGGGCAGACTACTCTCCCTGGCAGCCACAGGCTCATTTCCAATTTGTCTCCGATCACGGCAGCCTGGCCGACGCTACCCTGCGCTGCGTCGGAGTAGGGAAGTGCCGCCGCGAAGAAGGCGGGCTGATGTGCCCCAGCTATCGTGCCCTGCGCGAGGAAGAGCATTCACCCCGCGGTCGCGCTCACCTGCTTTGGGAGATGACGCAAGGCCAGCTCATTCGCGACGGATGGCGCAGTGAAGAGGTAAAACACTCTCTCGACCTTTGCCTTGCCTGCAAAGGCTGCAAGAGTGATTGCCCGGTTGGCGTCGACGTCGCCACCTACAAATCCGAATTCCTGTCGCACTATTACCAGGGTCGCGCGCGGCCGCTCAGCGCGTATGCGTTTGGCAACATCGATCTTTGGGCGCGCGTCGCCTCGCAGGTTCCCGGTCTTGCCAATCTCGCGACCCAGACGCCGGTGTTGCGCGACATCGCAAAACTGCTTGCCGGCATTCCACCACAACGCAGCATCCCGGCATTTGCTCCCCAAACGTTTAAAACGTGGTTTTATCGAAGGCGCCGGGGAGCGGCTGAAAGAAACTCAGGCTCTACGAACCATGCGCCTCCGGTGTTGCTGTGGCCCGACACGTTCAACAATTACTTCCTGCCCGCCACCGCACGCGCCGCCGTCGAAGTTCTGGAGCACGCCGGCTATCGCGTCATCGTTCCCCGCGCCAACTTGTGCTGCGGCCGCCCGCTCTACGACCACGGCATGCTCGATCGAGCCGAAGCCTTGCTGCTGCAGATCCTCGATGAGCTCTCGCCGGAAATTGAGGCCGGAATTCCGGTCGTCGGTCTTGAGCCGAGTTGCGTCACCGTCTTCCGCGACGAACTCGTCAACTTGTTCCCGCATGACGAGCGCGCCCAGGCATTGTCGCGCCAGACTTTTTTGTTCAGCGAGTTTCTTGAAGCGCAAAAGATTTCGCTTCCTCGTATGCAGCGCCATGCCTTGCTGCACGGCCACTGTCACCACAAGTCAGTTTTGAAAATGACCGCCGAAGAATCTGTCCTAAGACGCTTGGGCGTTGAGTTCCAGGCTCCCGCGGCGGGTTGCTGCGGCATGGCCGGTTCCTTCGGCTTCGAGCAAGCTAAATACGACGTTTCCATGGCCATTGGAGAACTTGAGCTGCTGCCTGCCGTGCGCCGCGCTCCTGCGGACTGGCTTATCGTTGCCAACGGCTTCAGTTGCCGCGAGCAGATTGCCCAGGCCACGCCCCGCCACGCTTTGCACTTGGCCGAGGTTGTGCAGCTTGCGCTGTCGCAAGCGTGGCCGGAAGGCTCTCGCGAGTTCGATGTGGCACTCGGCGACTACCCCGAGGCCGCCTGGGTTCGGCCGCATGAGTCGGCGGTCCGGCGATCGACCAAGCAAACCACTATGGCTCTCGGAGCCATCGCGGCCGGCGCAGCACTGTTGTGGGCGCTCAAGAAGCGCGTCTGATCTCGCCCGGTGGTTCCCCCGGCTTCGCCGCCGGAGGATTTCGCATCCGTTTTGCTCATACCGGAAACCTGTGTTACGAAATCCGAACAAAATTCCTGTTGTAAAACCTCCGTGCGACCCGCCCGGGTTGGGATGCTGTTCTTGAAAAATGCGGTTTAGTCCAGCGTTTACGCGGTGGCGAGCGTGTTCGGAATTCGTAACAAAAACCCGCTGAACAAAGAATCCTCCGAAATCGTCTCGACCGGACGCGAAATCCTGTTATGATTGGCAACACTTTTCTTGGAGGCATGGCATGCTCCCTGCTGGAAAAAGCCTTCGAACCTTGCGCGAAAAGCTGGGCCTGACGATGAGGGACGTCGAGATCTCCAGCGCGCGCATGGCCGAGAAATACCGTAACGAAGAGTTTTCCATTCCTCCCAGCCGGTTGTCCGACATCGAGACCAAGGGTGTGCTGCCCAGCATCTTCCGGCTCTACACGCTGGCGGTGATCTATCGCCGCGACCTCCGCGAGCTGCTCGCGTGGTATGGCGTCGATATGAACAATATGGCGGCCGACCTGGGCTTCATTTCACCTCCCAAATCCCACGTGTCAGAGGCCTTGCAGGGCTTGCCTTCCGTGCAGATGCCCATTCGCATCGATCCCGGTTTCGACCAGCAGCGCACCATGAACCTGGGCCGCATGGTCGAGCAGTGGGGGCTGGTGCCGCTCTCGTATCTAGCGCAATTCGCGCACAGCGACTTCACCTACGGCTACGTTGGAAACCAGGATTTCACCATGTACCCGCTCATTCCGCCGGGGAGCTTCATTCAGGTGGACGAGGAAAAAAACAAAGTCGTCGAAGGCCTGTGGCGCTGCGAATACGAGCGCCCGATTTACTTTGTCGAGACTCGCGATGGACACACCTGCTGCTGGTGCAGCATGCGGCGCGACGATCTGGTCTTGCAGCCGCACCCGCTTTCGCCGGTTCCGGTGCGCGTGCTGCGCCATCCCCAGGAAGCGGAGATTATTGGCCAGGTTGTGGGCGTGGCTATGAAATTGACCGAGTGGCAGTCTTACGGTCTTCCTGCAGGCTCGAAAGGGCAATCAGCACTGAATTAAGGTGCCGGGCGGAAGCAAGATCCTGCGGGGCGGGAAGCAGGTCATGAAACTGCTCGCGCATGCCTTCGACGTACGCCGCGCTTGATTTCCGGCTGTCGCTGCTGCAGTTGCGCAAATCTTCCATCAGTTCTGCAAGCGGCGTTCGCAAAACGGCGGAGAGCACTTCCGTCTGAGCGGCGCGCATGGCGCGGTCCGACGCCTCTTCTCCATGCACCAGCGCCATCCCCCAGTGTGAGTATCCACCCTCCTGGCGGCGCAGCGAAGCCAGATAGTTCATCTTCGCCAGCAACCCGGAAACCGCTTTCAGCGTGGTTTCCCGCAGATCCTGTAATGCCGTTTTAAGAGTCATTTTCTGTTACGAATTCCGAACAAACTAACTTCCCGAAGTAATCTTTCCCGCCTGCCGCCGGCATGAAATTATCACGCTTCGCTTTTTCAAAACAAGGAGAAAACAAAATGAAACGTGCGCTTCTGGTCGTCGCGGCAGCCCTGATGTTCCTCAGCACTCTTACAGTTCCCACTGTGGCCCATGCCGACGGCGGCGCCGGCGGCACAAGCTGCGGCGGCGGCATGTGCAAGCCGTAGTCTCCTGAATTTACGAAAAGCGGAAATCCGCTCCCTGATTTTGCCGCCTGCAGCCGTTTCGCGCTATAGTGCGTAGCCGAGATGCTGCAGGCGCATTCCTTTCTTTGGCATTACCTGTGGTTGGCCCCCAACATTCTGTTGGTGGCCCTGGGCTTCTTTCTCATACGTCGACGACTGGTTTCTCGATTTCCCGTCTTCGTCGCCTTCGCTTTCGTTGCCTCCTCCCTGCAGATTACGACTTACCTCGCCGATGTCTCTCCATCTGTGGCGGCCCCTGACTTCTGGCGCATCTTTTGCGTTGCCTTGCTGATTGAGGGTTTGATTAAGATCCTGTTGATCGGCGAAATTTTTGGGCACGTCTTCGGTTCCTACGTTTCCATCGTTCGCCTCGGCAGATCAATGATTCGGGCGATCGGAGCCGCGCTGCTACTCGGCGCGGTGGCAGCTGCTGCCTACGCGCCCCGCGACAATCCGAATTTGCTGATCTCCGGGGCGCACCTGCTCGAGCAAACGACTTACATCGTTGAGTGCGGTCTTTTACTCTTCATCTTTCTGTTTGCCGCGCATTTCAAGCTGGCTTGGGACAGTCGTTCTTTTGGCATAGCGTTGGGGCTTGGCGTTTCCGCCTGCGTGCACCTTGCCACATGGGCGGTGATCGCTAACGGTGGCATGTTCGACAGGCGACATCTCCTCGATTTCCTGAACATGGCCACTTACCACCTCTGTGTCCTGGTCTGGATTTATTACCTGCTCATTCACCGGGAGCTTCGCACGAAACCCACGATCCTGCCTCCGAAGAACAATCTCGAGGTATGGAATCGGGAACTGGAGCGTCTGTTACAGCAATGAGTATTTCGATCTTGCTCGTCATTACCGCCGTCCTTGGTCTGGCAGTCATTTTCAACCTGACCATAAAACGTAGCCTGCAGACCAAGTCCGAGTCGGCGCTCTCCAACTCCCTCCGCCTGGTTGACATGGACGCCTTCCGCAACCTGGTCAATCCTGCCGAGGACGAATACCTGCGCCGCCGCTTGCGGCCCGCCCAGTTCCGCGCCGTCCGCCGCGAGCGCCTGCGTGCCATGGCCGCCTACATTGAAGTGATTGCCGCCAACGCCGGCGTGCTAGTGCGCGCCGGTCAAGCCGCGCTCGCCAGCGGCGACCCGCGACTGGCCGAAGCGGCGCATGCTCTGGTCAACGAAGCGCTCCTGCTCCGCCGCAATACGACCGTCGCCATGTTCCAGATTTATCTCGCGCTGGCCTGGCCGCAATCCCGTTTCGCCGCGGTCCGCGTCGTCGACCGCTATGAGCGGCTCAGCGGTTCTGCCATGCTGCTCGGCCGCTTGCAGAATCCCGCCATGGCGGTTCGTCTCAGCTCCCGGACTACGATGTGACAGCCGTCACTGACAAGCTTTCTCAAATGTGCGAAACTTCGCCCCGGCATCGCCGTGTGCGAAAGCAACCACGTTAACTTGCGCATCACCTCTCTCGATTCCCTCCTTGTTTTCGCGCCCTCTTTTGATATAAAAACCAGCGGGACCCTCATACCCGGAAATCTTGTTTCTGTTTTCGTTCTGAAAGAAGTTGGAGTTGCTTGAGTTGTTTTACCGGCCATCGTCCGCGGCCGGGCAAGGGAGACTCTATGACCAGCAACCTGACCATCCCCAGATGCAAACCGTTCCTCGTTTCGCTCCTGTGCCTGCTGTTGTCTTCGTTCGCGTTTGCCCAAGGCGGAGCCGCCACCGGCGATCTTCATGTCACCGTGAAGGACCCGAAGGGCAACGTCCTCAACAACGCGACCGTGACGGTCAGCGATGTTGCCCAGGGTCTCGAGCGCAAGGCCACCAGCGACGGGCAGGGTGGATACAGCGTGCATCTGCTTCCTCCCGCGACCTATGTCGTTACCGTGGACGCCTCCGGATTCGCCCGCGCCGAAGCCAAAGAAGTCGTCATCACCGTGGGCGGGTTGGTCGAGTTGCCGGTAGCTTTGGCTGTAGCCAGCGGCAAGGAAGTCGTGGAAGTCACCTCGCAGGCAGACTTGGTAGAAACCTCGCGCACTTCCACCACCGACACCATCGGCCAGCGCAGCATCGACAACCTTCCCATCAACGGCCGGAACTACATCAACTTCACGCTCACCAACTCGCAGGTCGTCCGCGACAACGCGCCCAACACCGGCGCCGCTCCGACGTCGGGCCTCAATATCAGCGGCCAGCGTGGGAGATCGAATCTGGTAAACGTAGACGGAGCCGATGCGACCGACAATTCCATCGACGGAGTCCGGTCTACTGTTTCTCAGGAAGCGGTGCAGGAATTCCAGATCGTCACCAACAGTTACAGCGCGGAGTACGGCCGTGCTTCTGGCGGCATTGTGAACATCATTACGCGTTCGGGAACCAACGCGTTTCACGGCGACGTATTTGGCTATCTGCGCAATCGCAACTTCCAGGCTGTGAATCCCTTCAGCACCGTGCCCAATCCTGCTTACACCCGGGTGCAGGCGGGCGCCGCCTTCGGCGGGCCAATCAAGAAAGACAAAACCTACTTCTACTTCTCTTACGAAATTACCCGCCGCCACGAAACCGGGTTCGCCTCGATTGGCGAAGACTGTGTGCGCAGCGGCGGCGTCAGTTGTTACGGCCTGCTCAATAATGTGGACCTTTCCAGTGCCTACGGACTTCCCGGGGGCACGATCCAACAAGGCGTGTACGCAAACGGCGCCCAGCAGGCCTTTTTTCAGAACCTGCCGGCCGCCGAGGCCGGCTTGGCCGCCAGAAGTCCCGCGCTTGCCGCCGGGTATGCGCAGCAGGCCGCCCAGTATGCGACGTTCGTTGGTGGTTCTTCCGGTGTGGCGCTGAACGGCTCCTATCCCGCTCCCTTCGCCTTCCTCGAGGGAGTCGCCATCCCGATTCCGTCGAATGGCTCCAGCCCGCTCACGCAGTTTGGAACGTCCTGCAACGTGATCCCTGTTCCCCTGGGCGGGAATCAATTGTGCAATTCCTTGCCCGGCAATTTTCTCAGCCTGACCTCTCAGCTTGGCAACTTCCCCATCTTCGAAGGCACCAGTCTTTATTCGCTCCGGATCGACCACAACATCAACTCCAATCATCGCCTGACGTTGCGCGCTAACGTGAGCCCGAGCACGGTGACTGGGATTGGCGTGAATGGCGAAAATCAGGTCTACGGTCAAAACGCCTATTCGCGAACTTCGGACCAGACCTACCGCGACGTTGCCGGAATGCTGCAGGAAACCTGGGCGATTGGAAACAATCGCGTCAACGAATTCCGCTTTCAATACGCCCGGCGCGGAAACAACTACTCGTACAACACTGCGATTCCCGCCGGCGGCGACGTCGCCGTGGATATCCCGGGATATGCTTTCTTCGGCCGCGAGCCCTATTCTTTCGTCAAACGAGTCGAGCAGCGCTATCAGTTCACCGACAACTTTTCCTGGACCATCGGCCGGCACAACACCAAGTTCGGCGCCGACTTCAATTACATTCCGTTGGATGCTACGTTCACGGTCAACTACGGCGGGCTTTACAACTTCGGCTCGACCGATCCGGCCACCCTTGGCTTCAACAATCTTTGTGTCGCCAACAGTTTGCCCGCCGCTCTTTGCCCAACCTTTCCCGCTTTCACCGCCGTTCAGAGCTACGGGCTCGGCCTTCCCAATGAACTGGTACAAGGCTACGGCAGCCCCACCGACAGCTTCTCAAACAAGCCGCTCGGAGTTTTCTGGCAGGATTCGTGGCGCGTCTCGCCAAGAGTTACTTTGAACTATGGCGTCCGCTACGATGTCGAATTTCCGCCACAGACCCACCCTCTCAGCCCGCTTGCCGCCGCCGCTTACAACCAAATCGGCGTGCAAAAAGGCATCCAGACCGATAAAAACAACGTTCAACCGCGTTTCGGAGTCGCCTTTGATCCCCGCGGAGACGGCAAAACCGTACTTCGCGCATCCTACGGAATCTTCTACGACCATCCCCTGCTGGCTCTTTACTTCCTGGGCGATGCTTCCGATGGATCGTCGAGCGGCCAGTTATTCTTCCCGCCAGGAGCCCCTTGCGGACCGAATACCGGCGCACCGCCAAATCCGGCGAATCTGAACGCAGTCAATACGTTTCAAGGCATTCTGACTACTCCCGGCTGCCTGCCCACCGTTCCCGGCTTCATACCATCGCAGCAGCGTTTCAATCCTGCTCCGTTCACGCCGTCCCAGGCTTCCGATCCTCAGTTTCCGGGATTATTCGTGAATCAGAACTTCCTCAATCCTTCCACCTTCTTTCCCATGGCCTTCCTTCCGTTTGGCTATCCCCAGGGAAAGAATTTCGTCTATGCGTACGCCCAGCAGGTGAACTTCAGCATAGAACGCGATCTGGGACACGGTTTTGATTTGACCCTGGCCTACAACTTCAATGGCGGACGACACTTGAACCGTCCCATCAACGCCAATACGCCGCGCGGCGATGTTCTGATGAACAACTACCTGGTTGCCCTTGGCGATCCCACTTCAAACGCAACGGCGGCCGGGCCGCTGGGCGTAGGCTCAGGCTCGGCTCCATGTGGTGTGAACTCGACGAGCGGCCTGCCGTGGGTCTCGGCTTCTCTCGCGAATTTCTTCCGGCCATCGGGCGTGAATCCCGCGCTCGCTCTGGCCTATTTGTCCAATCCGCTCTCCTCGCCTTGTGTCACCACCGTGTTACCGGCGGTGCTGGCGCGAAATGGTGTGACTTCGGCTTGCAATTACGCCACGCTGGCGGGCTGCGTGCCCTTCAGCGACATGGACGCCAATTTCTCGAATGGCAGCTCCATTTATCACGGATTCACCGCGAACCTGCGCAAGCGCTTTACCGATCACTATCAATTTCTCGCCTCCTACACCTGGTCGCACGCCATCGACGATTCCACCGACTTGCAGGCGCCTCTCACGCCGCAAGACAGCTACTATCCCGGTCTCGACCGCTCCAACTCGCTGTTTGATCAGCGCCATCGCTTTGTGTTCAGTGGCGTTTATCAGTCCGGCAAGCTGGGGCAAGGGTTCGCCCGCAAATTTTTCAGCGATTGGACGCTTTCGCCCATCGTCGAATTTTCCTCGGGACGTCCGTTCAACATTCTCATTGGCAACAGCGATAACTTCCAGTTCTCGCCCGATACCGGCCGTCCCAATACCTACGTCAGCCCTGCCTGCACAGCTCTGGGATTTCCCGCAGTCGCCTCCAAGTATTCTCCGACCGGCGTTTTTCAAGAGCCGTGCATCGCGGAATACAACGGCACCCTGATCTCTCTGGACGGGACCTTCCCGCGCAACGGCGGCACGCAACCCTGGACAGTTTTCAACGATATGCGCGTGGCGAAGCGCGTCTATTTCGGCGAGCGCTACAATATGGAGCTGATCGCGGACACCTTCAACATTGCCAATCGTTTCAACGTGGCTGCCGTCAACCAACTCTTTACCGCGGCCGGCCAGCCCACGGCGGCCTACGACCCACGCCAGTTCCAGTTTGCCCTGAAGTTCAACTGGTGAGAATCGGACGTCAGGTAAATCTTTCTTGAGGCCTGAAGCGGTCGCCGGAAGCCGGTAGCCGAAAGCCGCGTGTGCGTCCCAGGTCCGACGTCCGGTGTTACACTGCCCTTTTCACCATCCTTGGCGCTTGCCTGGAGTTGCTCTCCCCATGTCTGAAGCTGAAATGCCCACCACGCGCACGCGTGTGGTCCGCGAGCCGCATCGCGGCGTGTACGATCGTGAAACCGCTTACCGCATCCTCGATGAAGCATTTCTCTGCCACGTCGGTTTTGTGGCCGACGGCCAACCTTTTGTCATTCCCACCTCCTACGGGCGGCTCGGCGACCACCTCTACATCCATGGCTCCGCCGCCAGCCGCATGTTGCGGCAGATGAAGCAGGGCATCCCGGTCTGCCTCACCGTCACGTTGCTAGACGGGCTGGTGCTCGCCCGCAGCGTCTTCAATCATTCGATGAATTACCGCTCGGTGGTCGTGCTGGGCACGGCAACGCAGGTCGACGATCCCCAGGAAAAGCTCGAAGCCCTGCGCGTTCTTTCCGAGCACATCATTCCCGGCCGCTGGGCCGACGCCCGCCAGCCGAACGAACGCGAACTGAAGCAGACTTCCGTGCTGCGCCTTCCCATTGAGGAGTTTTCGTCGAAGGTGCGCTCCGGCCCGGCCATCGACGACGAGGAGGATTATTCCTTTCCCACTTGGGCGGGCGTGTTGCCGCTCGAGATGTACCCGGAGCCGCCTATCCCGGATGCGCGGCTCCTGGTTCCTGAGATTCCGAGCTACATCCGCAATTATTCTCGTAAGGCAAAGTAAACAAACACAATAATGCAGGCCTGTCGCTGGTGGATCTGTAACTCACTCCGATCACCTAAGTCCCCCTAGCGCGAGAACACCACTCCATGCGGCAGGCCCGATCCCTTCCATCCGTGGGGCCAGTCGCGGTTGGCGAAATTGAAACCTGCCTTGCCATCGGCATCGTGGAACGCGTCATCGAGCGCAATCGCCCCGGTGGAGGGATCGAACTTCAGCAGATACAAACGCGGCTCCGATCCCGTGACCACCAGCCTCTGCGTTTTCTCGTCCCAGCCCGTCCAGTGCGGACGATAAGCACTGTCGAAATTCAGTCGCGAGACCTCGACCGGTCTGTCCGCATTGTGAATGTCGAGCACAATCAGGCTGTGCGTCGATGGCACGCTCTCGATCAGGTAATGGGTCACAATTGTCGGAACCCCGCACCAGTCCCCGGGGAAGCTGTAAACCAGTTTCGACTTCGGCTGATCCGTATCAATTGCGGTAATCCGCTCGATGCCGCAACCTAAGGTTTGCACAAACACAGATCCATCCGGACCCACCCGCGGCTCTTCCGGACTGATGTGGGCGTAGCGGTTTTCGCCCACGTCCAGGTAAGACGTCTTGAGCAGCTTGAGATCGGAAAGACGCCATATCTGGAAAGTCACGCCTTGAAAAATATCGGCCAGCTCCATCGAAGAGTTGGTGACTACTACGCGATCTAAATGTGGCAGCACAGCCAGGCTGTAGGGCGTGAGCAACGCGGCGGAAAATGCGGGATCGGCACTGCTGCTGGAGCGAATGACCTTGCCCTGGTCGTCGATTTCCACCAGTCCACCCGCGGAAGTCAGGTGGCCGCTACTCATGCCGCCATGTTCGCGTTGAAACGTAGCTAGAACATGCCCGTTCGGCAGCCGCAGGTACGAATGCGGATGCATATATCCGGCCAGGTCGCTAAACGATGTTGCCACCCTGGGTTGCAGCGGATCGTGCACATCAAAAATGAAAGTGCGGCCCGCAGCGTGATCGTTGGCAAAAAGCATGCCGCTCGCGGGCATGGTGTATTCGGTGTGATGCGCCAGCATCGTCTGCTGGTCGGTAACCGTGGTAGTCACCAGATGCCCGTAGGTGGAGGACGCAGGGTCGGCATTAATCACCGCCAGGAAATCGTTCCCCTTGCCGTCGGCATCGCCCGTCCAGGCGAACAGGTAATGTCCCGAGGCCACTTTCGGTCCCTCAGATGGGGCCGCGAGAGACCCCGAACACACGATCAGCGCGAGGATGAACGCAATGCGTTGCATGAAGACCTCACCGGTAGACAGGAGTTGAAACTTCGTTCGAAAGCTTATCAGCTTCCGCGTTTCGATTGAGACAGAACTCATCCCTATGGAATCAGCAGCAGCTTGCCCGTTGTCTTCCTGCCTTCCAGATCGCGGTGCGCCTGCTGCGCCTCTGCCAACGGGTAGGTGTGCTCAATGCGGAGCTTGAGTTTTCCGGAGGCCATCATCGCGAAAACCGCGCCCGAGCGCGCCACCAGCTCTTCGCGCGTGGAAATATAGTTGACGAGAGTTGGTCGCGTTACGTAGAGCGATCCCTTGGTCGATAACGCCACCAGGTCAAACGGAGGCACGGCGCCGCTCGACCCTCCGAACAGCACCATCATGCCGCGCGGCCGCAGCACGTTCAGCCCTTTTTCGAATGTGGTTTTGCCGACCGAGTCGTAAACCACGTCCACGCCTTTGCCGCCGGTCAGACGTTTCGTTTCAACTTCAAAATCGGCCTGCGTATAAAGAATGATTTCATCCGCGCCCGCGCCTCGCGCCAGCTTTGCTTTCTCCTCGGTCGAGACAGTCGCAATCACTCGCGCTCCGATCTCGTGTGCCATCTGCACCAGGATCAGTCCGACGCCGCCCGCCGCCGCGTGCACCAGCGCGGTCTCGCCGCGTTTCAGCGGATAGCAATCGTGCGAGAGATAATGCGCGGTCATGCCCTGCAGCATCGCGGCCGCCGCCTGCTGGTCGCTCACTGCATCGGGAATCGACACCAGCCGGTCTGCCGCCACCGCCGCATATTCCGCGTAAGCACCCAGCAAGCCGCTCCAGGCAACCCGGTCGCCCACCTTGATCGACTTAACCCCAGAGCCGGCGGCGACCACAGTTCCCGCGCCTTCCTGCCCGGGAATAAAAGGCAACGCCGCCTTGTAGCGGCCTTCGCGGTGATACACGTCAATGAAGTTCACGCCGGACGCCGCCAGCTTCACCACCGCTTCGTTCGTCTTCGGCTCCGGCGCCGGCACATCCACCAGCTGCAATACTTCTGGGCCGCCTGTTTGTTGGACTTGGATAGCCTTCATAATTCAGTCTCAATTCTCCATCGCAATTCTCACTCTCGTCGAAGCCGGAAGCGAGTGACTCGCAACTCGAAGCTCGTAGCCGAGAGAATTCTTCTGTAAGAGAGCTTCGCGCCGCCCCCCGATGCAATATATTTTGACGCCACCCAGACCACAACGAAAAGTCCACAAGCAAAAAAATTCAAAGCTCCTGCCGGGAGCCGGGAACCGGCAGCCGTCCCCTAAGCCCTTGTCCCCGGGCGATCTGGCCCCGGGCCCCTGCCAACTCCCAACTGCTTCTTGCTACACTGTGCCGTCCGCGAAAGGAGTCCTCGCTATGGCCGAAAAGAAACCCCAGACTTTCGCCAATCACACGCGCTTCGATCCGCCCTTTCATTTTTTCATTCTCCCCATGTTCGGAGTGCTGCTGCTTGGTGCGGTCATCCATTTTTTTGCGCACTTCAAGGGAAGCGATTCCCGCGATCTCTTTCACAACTTCGTTTTCATCCTGCTCGTCCTGGCCCTGATCGGACTGACCCTCAAGGCGCGCCTCTACGCGTTGAAGGTGCAGGATCGCGTGATCCGCCTCGAAGAGCGCCTGCGCTTAGCCACGCTGGTTTCCGAGCCCCTGCGCTCCCGCATTCTCGAGCTGACCGAAGGCCAACTGGTGGCGCTGCGCTTCGCTTCCGACGGCGAAGTGAGCAAATTGGCCGAGCGCGCCCTCAATGAACACCTCGCGCCCAAAGACATCAAGAAGTCGATCCAGACCTGGCGTCCCGACTACTGGCGTGTCTGAAATGCGGCAGAAACTGCCGCATGCCTGCTGAGGCTTCAAACCTTTCGCAGTGCTTTTGCCGTCTGAATAAATAAGGGTTGTCGCGGTGAAGTGTCGAAAGTAACCGTCCCACGTACCTTTTCGACGTTGACCCCGTGAAACCGGCAAGGTACGATTTTGGTAGAATTCCCAGGGTTCTGTCGAGGAGAGCTGTCCGTATCTTCTAGATAATTATGCGAGTTGCAAAACTCCAAGTGCGGATCGGCATGTTTGCGACCCTGGCCCTGCTGGCTGTCTCCTGCCAGTCGGCGCACAAGCCGGCCCCGATCCTGCCTCCGGCAAGCGCTCCGCCGCTGACTGCGCGCACGCAAGAGCCAACTCTCGTTTCGCAATCCGCGCCAGTTCCGGCCCCTGTTGCAGCGCAGGAGCCTGCAAAGCCGCCGGCGCCTGATACCGAAAAAGCTGCCGCGCCAGATTCCGCGCCAGCCCAGGCATCTCCGACCGATGTCGGTGACCTGCTGATGCGCGTCGAAAACGAATATCAGTCCGGCATGCAGGCTTACCACGCCGGCCAGAAAGACGCCGCCAAAGAGCACTTCGACCGGGCCTTCAATGCGTTGCTCGACAGCAACCTCGACATTCGCTCCGACGATCGCCTGGAGCAGGAATTCGATCGCATCGTCGATGGCATCAACCAGTTGGATATCGGTGGTCTGGCCGCCGATTCCGAAGCCCAAAGCGATGCCCAGAAATCCGAGCCGGCCCCGATCGATGAGACCAACGAAATCGCTCCCTCGGCCGATGCGCGCGTAAAAGCCAAGGCGCAGGCTGAAATCAAGCACACCCGCTCCGATCTTCCGTTGATGATGACCGATCAGGTCGCGGGTTACATCAGTTATTTCTCCAACCGCGGTCGCGGCACCTTCGAGCGCGCCTTTGCCCGCTCCGGCCGCTACCGCGAGTTGATGTTGCCCATTCTCAAGCAGGAGGGCGTACCGCAGGATCTGATTTATCTCGCGCAGGCCGAGTCCGGCTTTCATCCCCTCGCCGTCTCTCGCGTGGGCGCGCGCGGCATCTGGCAATTCATGGCCAGTCGCGCCCGTGGCTACGGCCTCTCCCACAACATGTGGGTCGACGATCGCCAGGATCCGGTCAAGTCCACCCGCGCCGCTGCCCGTCACTTGAAGGATCTCTACAACCAGTTCGGCGATTGGTATCTCGCCATGGCCGCGTACAACTCCGGTCCCGGCACGGTGCAGGCCGCCGTCAAGCGCACCGGCTACGCCGATTTCTGGGAACTCTACCGTCGCAACGTTCTTCCCAAGGAAACCCGCAACTACGTCCCCATCATCCTCGCCGTCACGCTGATGACCAAGAACCTGTCGCAGTACGGGTTTGAGGACGTCTCCATGGATGAGCCGCTCGCTTTCGACACGGTGACCATCAACTATCCCGTCGATCTGCGCCTGGTGGCCGATTGCGTGGGCGCCACGCCCGATCAGCTGCAGGAATTAAATCCCAGCCTGTTGCGCCGCTCCACTCCGCGGGAAGGATCTTTCGAGCTGCACCTTCCGCCGGGCACGAAGGCGCAATATCAGACTGCCATTGCCACCGTTCCGCCGGACATGCGCCTATGGTGGCGCTATCGCCAGGTCCAGCCCGGCGACACGCTGTCGTCGCTGGCGCGCACCTACCGCGTCACGGCGAAGTCGATCCTCGCCGCCAATCACATCGATAACGACGAGCTCGCCACTGGCGAGAAAGTCGTCATTCCTCTGGCGCCCGGCAAGCATCCGGTCAGCGACGCGACCTACGCCCGCCGCATCACGCGCTATCGTGTGCGCAAGGGCGATACGATCGAGAGCGTGGCCGAAAACTTTGGCATCTCCGCGCAAATGCTGCGCCGCTGGAATGGCCTGCCCAAGAACACGGACAGCCTGCACGGCAGAAAAGTTCTCGCCCTGCACCTCCCGGTCACACCCAGCGGAGAGACAATCGCGGCCAGGTCTTCGAGCCATCCCGCGAAAGCTGCAGCCGCTCGCGGCGCTTCCGTGAAGGCCGCCCGGAAGTCGTCCGATGAGGACGCCGAAGCGGGCACAGTCGCACTTCGCCACAAGGTCAAAAGCGGCGAGACGCTCTACTCCATCGCCACCACCTACAAAACCACCGTGGCCGCACTCAAACGCAACAACGGCGACGTTGCTGTGCTCCACCCCGGGATGATTCTGGTCGTGCAGCCCGCCCGCTAAACCATCAGCATCTGTTCGTGTGACATTTCCCAGCGCCCGCGCTACAATCCCTGCCGTATTCAATCCGGCCGTTGCTTCACCTTCAAGGAGGTCTCATGCGTGTTCGCAATCTGGTCCTCGCCGTACTCGCGATCGCTCTCTGCCTGAGCTTCACCTCGCAGGCATTGGCGCAAGACGGCGCCGCTACCTTCAAAGCCAAATGCGCTGGCTGTCATGGCGCCGAGGGCCAGGGCAAAGTCGGCCCCGCGCTGAAGGGCACCGCCCTCAGCGCCGACGACATCGTCGCCGTGCTCACCAAAGGCAACGACGCCAAGAAGCCGCCTCATAAAAAGCCGGTCAGCGGCCTTTCCGACGCCGATGCCAAGGCCGTCGCCGACTACGTAAAAACGCTGAAGTAGCCTGGCCGTATGCCGACTTACGGATCGCCCTGCATCCCTGCAGGGCGTATTTATTTGCGTCCGCCGAAACCAAGTGACCTCGGACCTCGCACCTCCGCCCAGCAATGAATATGCTGACGTCCGAAGTCTGAGGCCTGAGGTCCGAGGTCGGAATCGACGGGTACCTGTGCTGCCACTTTTTTTCACAGCGCGCTGCCGCCATCATGATCGAGAGTCCAGCTCTCCCCATGCAGGAACATTCGGAGATCACATCGGAGCGCCGCCGGTGTTTGCGCCAGACAGTGCATGCTCCCGCCTTCGCCAGCTTTGACGGCGTTACTGGCGGGATGATTCTTGACTTGAGCGAGGACGGCCTCGCCATGCAAACCGTCGAGCCGCTGCCCGAACCGAAATCAAACGGCAACGGGCAGGCGCCGCATTCCGCCGAACGCAAAGTTCACCTCGCCCTCGATCTTTCCGAGCCCTCCGAACACCTGGAAACCACCGGCTACATCGCCTGGGCCGACGCGCTCGGCCGCGCCGGCGTCCGCTTTTCCGATCTGCCCGAGGAGGCCCGCCAGCGCCTCAGGGAATGGCTCTCGGTCAATGCCGGCACCCCCAGCCGTACCGCTCCCAAAATCGCCGTGGAGCGGGCCTGGGGTTGGGGCAAGCCAAGTTCCAAGCCAGGTTCCGGCCGGCTCGCCATCAGCCTCGAGGCCGGTCCCGAAGCTGCCAGCGAAGAGGCCGCGTCCTGGTCCGATTTCCATCCTTCGACTTTCCATCCTTCGACCACGGTGCAATACGAATTCAACTCGCTGGGCACCGACCTGCCCGCCGCCTTGCAGTTGATTGCCCGTCGTGCCCGCTCGCTCACCCGCGCCACCAGCGCCGCCATCGCCCTCGAACATGCCGGATCGGTCCTGTGCCGCGCCAGCATCGGCTCCAGCGCGCCCGCGCTGGGAACGCGGCTCGATGTAACTTCCGGCCTTTCCGGAGCCTGCTTTCGTGAAGCCAGAACCCTGCGCTGTGACGACACCGAACTCGATCCCCTGGCCGACCTGGAAAGCTGCCGCCGCCTCGGCGTCCGCTCGCTGCTGGCAGCCCCCGTGCGCTACGAGCGCGATACCATCGGCCTGCTCATGGTTCTCGCGCGCGAGCCATTCAATTTTGATGAAGGCGACGTCGCCGTAGTCGAAAGCCTGGCCCATACCGTGGTCGTGAGCATGAGAAAGCTGGCGTGAGCCGATCGGAATGACGCCGCGTTTCTGAAGTTTTCAATCGAAGCCGCCGAATCTTCTTTGCATTCCCCCGCGCGAATGTGGTAACAGGATAGTCAGGCTGCCTGTGACGGCGGTCCTTGCAAGCTGCAGTAAACGTCGTGCTATAATCGCCCGCCGTTCCAGCATCAGGTTTCTTTACGGTCTTTTAACTTCCCGTGCCCGGTTCGCCTGGCGCAGTTGCGCCGGACGGCCACATCGAAGATCAGGAGGAGCAATGACGTTCTACGATCCCACTCTCTACGGCCGTGATGACGAAGAAGAATTCGGCGACAGCGGCGCCTACAGCGAGGCGCTGGAAGAAGATTTCGAAGAAGAGGAAGAAGAGGAAGAGGAGCCGGGCATGGGCGAGCCCGAAATGAGCGAACCGATGTCGTCCTCGACGCCTCCGCCTCCCGCGCCCAAGCCGCCTGCGCCGAGCGGCGGCGGACGCAAGCCGCCCGCCAAAAAGAAAGCCCCGGCAAAAAAACCGGCTGCCAAAAAGAAACCGGCCGCCAAAAAGAAACCGGCCAAGAAAGCTCCCAGGAAGCCGGCCAGGAAAAAGGCCGCCAAAAAAGCAGCGAAGAAGCCTGCGAAAAAAGCCAAGCCGGCCAGGAAGAAAGCCAAAAAAGGCCGCCGCTAACCACCAACTAAATGCGAAACCGCGGCTGTTAGAGCCGCGGTTTCTGTGCTTTCAGTGCATTCCCGCAAAACTGCCCGGAGTCTTGTCATTCCGACATGCGACCGTAAGGGAGCAAGCAGAAATCTGCTTTAGGATTTCGCCCGAAAAATCCTCCGTGCCCTCGGCGTCCTCTGCGGTTTTGGTTCCGCAGGCTGATGTGTTCTAGAATGCCAAAAGGGGGCTCTGAGAAATGGAAAAAGCCACATTTGCCGCGGGATGCTTCTGGGGAGTCGAAGCGACCTTCCGCGCCCTGCCGGGCGTGACGGCCACGCGCGTCGGCTACATCGGCGGCAAGACCGATAATCCTACGTACAAAGAAGTCTGCACCGACCGCACCGGCCACGCCGAAGCCGTCGAGGTCGATTACGATCCCGCCAAAATCAACTACAACGACCTGCTGAAAGTTTTCTTTGAAAACCACGACCCCACCCAGCTCAACCGCCAGGGCCCGGATTGGGGCACGCAATACCGCTCGGCCATCTTCTATCATTCGCCCGAGCAGCAGAAAGCCGCGCAGGCCTCGAAAGATGCGCTCGAGAAAGCGCACCGCTACTCCAAGCCCATCGTCACCCAGATCGTCCCCGCGCCCAAGTTCTTCGAGGCCGAGGACTACCACCAGCAATATCTGGAGAAGAAGGGCCTGGCCAGCTGCCACATCAAGGCGTAAGGCTTCGTCCGTAAATCAAAGTTCTAACGCTTGTCATCCTGAGCCAGCGGAGTCGCACGCGAAGCGGCAGCGCCTCGACTCATGTGGGGACAGCCGCCTCGGCTGTCCAGCGGCCCGGCAGTATCGGGCCGCTCCTTCGCCGCCGGCGAATCCGCAGATCCTTCGGCCCGCCACCCTCGCGTTCCTCAATTCAATCTCTACGGCTTCACCGCAATCAGGTTCAGTAAACAGTTTTCGCCGGTGTAGCAGTAACTATTGGGCGAATTGGGCAGGTCGCCGAATGTAGTCTGGTTCTCGTCGAGCATGAGAGAAGTATTGAGCTGATGCAACAATCCGTCACTGCCTGAAACGTAGAGCAGCGAGCCGTCAACCGTCATGTCCGCCGCGACTGGGGTCGCATTGTTGACGAGCGCAATTCCTGAGGTCGAGTTGGTATCGAAGTTGTAGACCAGCACGCCGCGGTCGCGCGTGACGACGTAGGCTCGCGTAAGGTCGGGCGACAAGAAGAACGCGAGTGGATTGAACGTGCCTTGTCCGATGTTGATATGGACCGGCGGGAAAGGCGTATTCGCCGGTGGCACGGTCTGAGCCACCGTAACGGCTTGCGGGCACAAGGTGGCGAACGTGGCGTCCTGCGTGGAATTGGTCGCGATAATGTCGATGCCGGTATCGTCGAGACCAAAAAAGAAATCCAGACCGGAAGCTTCGAGAGTCGCGGGGATGACGATGTTGCCAAAAGTGCTGCCCAGCGGAACCAGCCCCGCTGGAACGTTCTGCAAGAACAACGGCGGCGTCGCGACTGCGCCGGCCGCAAGGCTCACCGCCGAGTTGTCGCAGGTATTGTAGGCGGCCAACGTTGAAGCTGCGCTCCCGCCGGAAAGCAGGGCGAAAGTACCCGTGGAGTTGAACGCGATCGCGGTCGCTGCGGAGGGCAGAGGAATCGCAGGGGACAGCGCCTGCTGCGGAGAATAAACGTACAGGTTCGTTCCGCCGTCGCCCAGGATGAAAGCTTTCAGACCGTCGGGAGAGAAGGCGGCGGTGGTAGCGCTGTTGATATTAAGAGCCACGGTCGATGCCGGAGCCGCATTGACCACGTACACCTGATTCGGCGTTGAAACCGTGTCGGAAAATATAGAGAGATTGCCGCTTCGCGAAACGGCCAACACTTTGCCGGTAACCAGGCCGAGAGGAGTGCCGGGAGCCAGCAACTGCGAAAAAGCGGCCGTGCCGCTGCCCACGTTTCCCGGATTGATCACCAGCGCGCCGAACTGGCTGCCCATATAAGCGCGATCGCCGGCGACGTCAAACAGTAGCGAGTTGGGCGGGGTGGGAGACTGGCTTGCGCCTCCAGGCTGGTTCGTGCTGGTCGAAACGTTGTACATGCCGACCTCGCACAGAATATTGCTGAAGCAGTCCTGGCTGGTTGCCAACACGGTCGTGGAACTGGTGGCGCCCGTCACCAGCCCCGAGATCGACGTTACTGGATACACAGGCTGCGGAATGTAGGGCGCGGCGAAGCCTCCGAGATTCAGCGGAAAACCAGCGTTGCAATTCGGGGGCGTGCAAGAGGCCGAAATGCTGGCCGCGCCGGGTTGCACGGTGGTGAGATTGCAGGTCGCAGTTGTACTGCAAGTTGAGGGAGCCGATATCGCTGCGGGATTTGACGACGTCCAGGTCAGCGACGGCTGCGGGACGATGCAGCCTTGTACATCCACGGCAGTCGCCGTGATGGTTTCTGCTGTCCCCTTGCTCGCGATAAACGTCGAACCCGTCAAAATGCTTCCATTCTCGGTGCGTTGCAGCGCGATGCACTGAACTGGGCAGGCTTCAAAAACGAATGGTTCGCTGAAGACTCCCGAGGCTGAAGCAGTAATTTGGGTGGCGCCGGGAGTGACGGGGGAGAACGTAGCCTGATTGGTGGGCACGTTGTAAGAGTTATTGGTGATGGTGGGGCTCACCTTCACCACGCTCACGCTGGAAGGTGTGAAAGTGAAAGGGCCGACCAGCGCCGTGATGTCCGACCCCTGGGAATAGGCGGTTGCTTGCAGAGTTTCGACCTGATTTTGCGAGAGGCAGAAGTTGGACGCCTTGGCATTGAAAGGCAAAGTGCACGCGGCGGGAAGCTGTTGCTGGCCGGGACAAGCAGGCGGCGGATTCAGCGATGGAACCACGCTGATCTTGATGTTATCGATGGGCGGATGAACAAATACGAGCGTGGGGGCGCTGGTCGCGCCCAGCGCCGATGCCGTCACCTCGGCCACGCCAAAGTTTCCCGGAGTGCAGACGCTATATAAGGGTGCGTTCCAGGTGCCGGCGCAAAGCGTGCCCAGCGGAGTTACATCGACGATCGCTGTGCCTCCCGAACCCTGGCCGAGCGGAGTCACGGTGTAGGTGAAGGCAGCCGTCAGTGATTGATTGGCGCTATTCTGCGCGGTCGCGACGAACTGCAGTGTCATACCCACCTGGAGCGACGTGCTGGGTGTGGGATTCAGGCTAACGCGGATGGGGTAGGGAGAGCTCGCAGGAGCCGCTTTGTGTCCGCCGCAGGCGGGTAGAAGGCAAAGCAACGCGAGCGCCAGGATGCCGCGCACCCCGGTACCGAACCAGAACCTTCCCATGCATCCTTTCGCCGCCCGACCGTAGCGATCGGGCAAAATATTTAATGGTATGGAAAACTCGTAGTGTAGAGGCTGGAGCCGGATTCAGCAAGCGCTCCGCTTCGCATTCCCGGAAACTCACCCAGCCGGGACTCCGTTGTGGTGGGATGCAAAAAGAGAAGTTGACGATGTTTGCAAGCAGTTGCTATATTAAATGGGTTCCGCGAGTCAATCCAGGCTTGGTAGTGTGCCGCCAGTTTGTGCCGGGCGGCAAAGTTTGAGAAACGCGTTTCCAGTCGGCAAGTTTCTGGAAACTTCCTCGCTGAAACGTTCCTGCGCTGCCTTTCGCCCTTTCACGAAGGCTATCGCCGTGAGCCGGTAAGACACGGTGGCAGTCTGCGGAAGGATATGCAGGACAGAGCTGGCGATACGGAGCACCCCCGGATTCAGAGCCGGGTGCCACCGTCGGCAGCGCAAATCTAGTCGGGAACCAGAAATTCCTCCCCGTGATTCGTGTGCGGGGAGAAGTATGGCGCGCCATTTGGCCTGCCAGCCCGGATACGCCGGGAAGGAAGCTGCGCGTGCTTCTCCGTGAGGAGCGGGCATGTGCGCAAGGAGCGGCGAAGAGTGCCTACTTTTAATCAATTGGTGGCGAAAGGCCGCAAGCGGCCGCGGTACAAGACGGCCAGTCCGGCGCTGCAGGGCTGTCCGCAGAAGCGCGGCGTTTGCACCCGCGTTTACACGCAGACGCCAAAAAAGCCGAATTCGGCGCTGCGCAAGGTGGCTCGCGTTCGATTGACCAATGGAATTGAGGTTACGACCTACATTCCCGGTGTCGGCCACAATCTGCAGGAGCACTCGATCGTGCTCATCCGTGGCGGCCGTGTGAAGGATCTGCCGGGAGTTCGTTATCACGTAATTCGTGGCACGCTCGATGCCGTGGGCGTGGCCGGGCGGCAGCAGGGACGATCGAAGTACGGTGCCAAGAAGGCCAAGAAGGGTTAAGCGCAGGAGTTATAGATCACATGCCTAGAAAAGGACATACCGTCAAGCGCACTGTGCCCGCCGATGCCGTCTACGGCTCGGATTTGGTGACCAAGTTCATCAATTCCATGATGTGGCAGGGCAAGCGCAGCACGTCAGAGCGCATCTTCTATACCGCGCTGAATAAGGTGCAGGAAAAAGGCGGCGCCGAGGCGCTGACCCTGTTCAAGAAAGCGGTGGAGAACACCAAGCCGCTTCTCGAGGTGAAGACCCGCCGTGTGGGCGGCGCGAACTACCAGGTCCCGGTGGAAGTGAATGCCGACCGGCGCACTTCGCTGGCGATTCGCTGGATTTTGACTTATGCCCGCGGCCGCGCCGAAAAGGGCATGATCGACAAGTTGAGCAATGAGTTGCTGGACGCCGCCAACGGAAAAGGCGCGGCCATCAAGAAGAAAGAAGATGTGCACCGCATGGCGGAAGCCAATAAGGCCTTCGCGCATTACAGATGGTGAGAAGAGATTGAGTAATTGGGGAATTTAGTAATTGGGTAATTGACAGGACAATTGAGATTTTGGTGTTCAATTACTCAATTTCCCAATTACCAAATCAGAAACTGAAGTCGGAGCCCTAGAAAGAAGCAGAGAACGTCGTGCCTAGAACAGTCCCATTAGAGCGTTGCAGGAACATCGGCATCATGGCCCACATCGATGCCGGCAAGACCACTACGACGGAGCGCATCCTGTTTTACACGGGCAGGACCCACCGCATCGGAGAGGTCCACGAAGGCACGGCCACCATGGACTGGATGGAGCAGGAACAGGAGCGCGGCATCACCATCACGTCCGCGGCCACTACCTGCACCTGGCGCGACATTCGCATCAATATTATTGATACTCCCGGCCACGTTGATTTCACCGCCGAAGTCGAACGCTCGCTGCGCGTGCTCGACGGCGCCGTCGCCGTGTTTGACGCGGTGCACGGAGTGCAGCCGCAGTCGGAAAAAGTCTGGCGCCAGGCCGATAAGTACGGCGTTCCGCGCATTTGCTTCATCAATAAAATCGACAAGATGGGCGCGGATTTTGAGCACGCCATCGACACCATTCGCAAGCGCCTCAGCGCCAAGCCGGTCGCGATTCAGATCCCGATTGGCCAGGAAGATAAATTCGCCGGCGTCATCGATCTGATCGGCATGAAGGCCATCGTCTGGAAGAACGACGAGATGGGCGCCGAGTACGAGACCGAGGAGATTCCTGCCAACCTGAAGAAAAAGGCGGAAGCGTTTCACGCTCAGCTGGTCGAAACGGTGGCTGAAAACGACGACGAGATTCTGCACAAGTTCCTCGAAGGCGAAGAGATTACCGAAAAAGAATTGCGCGCTTCGCTGCGCCGCTCGACCATTGCGCTCAAGGTTTTCCCGGTGGTGGTTGGCACTGCGTTCAAGAATAAAGGCGTGCAGCCGTTGCTCGACGCAGTGGTTGACTATTTGCCTTCGCCTCTGGATGTGCCGGAAACGCACGGGAAGAATCCCGACAACGGCCAGCCGATCACGCGCAAGGCGGACGACAAGGAGCCCTTCTCGGCCCTGGCGTTCAAGATCATGGCGGACCCGTTTGTCGGCCAGTTGACCTTCATTCGCGTGTATTCGGGACAGCTCAAGTCGGGCGAGTCGGTGATGAATGTGCGTACCGGCAAGACCGAGCGTATCGGCCGCCTGCTGAAGATGCACGCCAACAAGCGCGAGGAGATCAGCGAGATTCTCGCCGGCGACATCTGCGCGGTGGTGGGTTTGAAAAACGTGGGGACGGGCGACACGATCTGCGACGAGCGGCATCCCATCGTCCTCGAATCGATTGAGTTTGCGGTGCCCGTGATTTCGGTCGCGGTCGAGCCCAAGACCAAAGCCGACCAGGAAAAGATGGGCATGGCGCTGGGCAAGCTGGCGCAGGAAGATCCCACCTTTAAGGTTCACACCGACCCCGACAGCGGCCAGACGATCATCAGCGGCATGGGCGAGTTGCACCTGGAAATCATCGTCGACCGCATGATGCGCGAGTACAAGGTGGAGGCCAATGTCGGCAAGCCGCAGGTCGCGTATCGCGAAACCATTCGCCGGCACGCCGAAGCGGAGGGCAAGTACATTCGCCAGACCGGCGGCCGCGGCCAGTACGGCCACGCCAAGATCAAGCTCGATCCGCAGACTCCGGGCGCAGGGTACGAATTCGTCAATGAGATTGTCGGCGGTTCGGTGCCGAAAGAGTTCATTAAGCCGATCGATCAGGGAATTCAGGAAGCGCTTGAGGGCGGTATTCTCGCGGGCTATCCCATGGTCGATGTGAAGGCCACGCTCTACGACGGCAGCTATCACGATGTTGATTCGAACGAAATGGCTTTCAAGATCGCCGGATCGATGGCGTTCAAAGAAGCTGCCCGCAAGGCCTCACCAGTGTTGCTGGAGCCAGTGATGGCGGTGGAAGTGGTTACGCCCGAAGATTTTGCGGGAGTGATCATGGGCGATTTGAGCTCGCGCCGCGGACGGATTGAGGGTATGGAGCACCGCGCCGGTTCGCAGGTGATCAAGGCGATCGTGCCGCTGGCCGAAATGTTTGGTTATGCCACGCACATGCGCTCGTCGACGCAGGGCCGCGCCGAATACTCGATGCACTTCGCGCGCTATGAGGAGGCTCCGCGTTCGGTCGCGGAGGAAATCATCGCCAAGGTGCAGGGAACAGCGAAGTGACAACGCTCCCCGCGGTTCGTGGTTGATCGAAGATTTTGGATTGCGGATGGCCGGCGGGCAGAGTTTGAGGCGGTGTTTGGTTTAGCCAGTCCTTGGACGAGGTTGCTGTTTGAGTCGGATGGATATCTTGGCACGGAAGTTCGCTGCGAGATTCCGGAGACTCGGCAGTACCGGGTGAGAGATTTTTGGGCCTGGCATCGAAACTTCGAGAAGTTTCGATCGCAAAGGCAAGCCGACTTCGAGCGATTTGAAGGTTGGGTCGCTTCTGAAGGCTTGATCGAGAAAGAACAATTTCTCGGAGCATATTACGAGAAGTTTGGCGAAGGAAGCGAAGAAGATTTGGTTTTGAGCTAAAAGCCAAGAGCTAGGAGCAGAGAGCTGAGTTATGGCGAAAGAGAAATTTGACAGAACCAAGCCGCACTGCAATGTGGGGACGATCGGGCACATCGATCATGGCAAGACCACGCTGACGGCGGCCATCACGAAAGTCTTGTCGAAGCACAATCCGAAGATCGCGTTCCGGTCTTTTGACTCGATTGATAACGCGCCGGAAGAGAAGGCGCGCGGCATCACCATTGCGACGGCGCACGTCGAGTACGAGACGGCGAACCGGCACTACGCGCACGTGGATTGCCCGGGCCACGCCGACTACATCAAGAACATGATCACGGGCGCGGCGCAGATGGATGGCGCGATTCTGGTGGTGGCGGCGACCGACGGGCCGATGCCGCAGACGCGCGAGCACGTGCTGCTGGCCCGCCAGGTGGGCGTGCCCTACATCGTGGTGGCGCTGAACAAGTGCGACGCGGTGGATGATCCCGAGCTGCTCGACC